>JAABUQ010005479.1_pt1 | contig 20188 bp, 19 predicted proteins | sample 5560001 | NCBI WGS metagenome assembly JAABUQ01 (sample SAMN10711888, study PRJNA513371) | rock metagenome | isolation source: Antarctica rocks | place: Antarctica: Victoria Land, Finger Mt nord | collected 2015-12-18
AGGGAAACAACACTGCTACTGCTCGTCATGGCGTATCGGCTCCTTCGGGAGTTCAGGCAGGCCTTCACCCGCCTCGATACGCCGCCTCTCTCAATCCGCCATCACCCAGGTTCGGCCATAGCTCCCGTCTCGGTCGTGGATGTCGGCTGCGTGGGCCTGGAGCTTGAGCGCCCGGCCACCGGTATCGACCAACGCATGCCGCTTGCGTCCCTTGATCTTCTTGCCGCCATCGTAGCCGCGTGTGCCTCCGCTCTCGGTTGTCTTGACACTTTGACTGTCCATAACCGCCGCGGTGGGGCTGGCCTCGCGGCCAATGCGTTCGCGGTCGCGCATGACCAGGTGGTGGTTGATCGTCTCCCATGTGCTGTCGTCACGCAGCCGGGCGAACCAGCGATAGACCGTGCGCCAGGGCGGGAAGCTATCGGGCATGAGCCACCACGCAATACCGCCGCGCAGCACGTAGCAGATGGCGTTGACGACCTCCCGCATCGGATAGGCCCGCTTGCGATCGCATTTGGCCTCGGCAGGCAGGAATGGGCCGAGGATGGCCCACTCGGCATCGGTCAGGTCGCTTCCATAGCGTAGCCCGGCGCGGCTATGCTGCGCGCGGGCGGTCGGGGTCCACATCGCTGTCTCGTCAGGTCTTCGCATCGACGAGCCACGAATTACCCCGGCCGCCCAACCCTCATCCGTCCATGTTCTAGGAGATCGCACATGGCACGTCCGGTTTTCATAGAACTTCCGACCAAGGATGTCGTTGCCGCCAAAGCCTTCTACGCCAGCGCGTTCGGCTGGGAGATGACTGATTTCGGACCAAGCTACGCCTGCACGATGTCCGGCGACGTCGATGTCGGCCTGCAGGGCGACGCGCTGGAGGCGACGGCGGCGCCGCTCGCCGTGCTCGCGGTCGACGACCTGGAGGCGGCCCTGGTGACCGTCGGCAAGGCCGGCGGCACCGTGGTGCGGCCGATCTTCGCCTTCCCGGGTGGGAGGCGCTTCCACTTCCTCGATCCGGGCGGCAACGAGCTGGCCGCGTTCAAGGCTGACTGATCGCCTTGCGGGCGCAGGCAGTCTATAGCGGGGCGATGAAGAGCAGGAGCGACGAGGCGGCAGGCGGTGGCGACCTGTTCGGGACGGGTGCGCCCGGATCCGGCGGCGGCTTGCGCGAGGATGGCGGCGGGGCGGCGCGGCCGCTCGCGGACCGACTGCGCCCGGCAAGCCTGGACGCGGTGGTCGGACAGCCGCATCTGCTCGGCCCGGAAGGCTCGCTCAGTCGCATGCTGGAGCGTGGCTCCCTGGCCAGCCTGATCCTGTGGGGCGGTCCCGGCGTCGGCAAGACCACCATCGCGCGGCTGCTGGCCGAGGCGGCCGGGCTGCACTTCACCCAGCTCTCGGCGGTGTTCTCCGGCGTCGCCGACCTCAAGCGCGTGTTCGAGGAGGCAGCGCGGCGGCGGCAGGCAGGCCGCGGCATGCTGCTGTTCGTCGACGAGATCCACCGCTTCAACCGCGCCCAGCAGGACAGCTTCCTGCCCGTGGTCGAGGACGGCACCCTGGTGCTGGTGGGGGCGACCACCGAGAACCCGTCCTTCGCCCTCAACGGGGCGTTGCTGTCGCGCTGCCAGGTGCTGGTGCTGCGTCGTCTCGACGACGCGGCGCTGGAGGCGCTGCTCGCACGCAGCGAGGCGGAGGCGGGCCGCACGCTGCCGCTCACCCCGGAGGGGCGCGGGACGCTGCGCGCGATGGCGGACGGTGACGGCCGCACCCTGCTCAACATGGTCGAGCAGCTGCTCGGCCTGCCGGCAGGGGAGGCGCTGGATGCGGCGGCGCTGGCGACCCTGCTGGCGCGACGGGCGGCGCTTTACGACAAGGACCGCCAGGAGCACTACAACCTGATCTCGGCGCTGCACAAGTCGCTGCGCGGGTCGGATCCGGATGCGGCGCTGTACTGGTTCGCCCGCATGCTGGCCGGCGGCGAGGACGCGCGCTACATCGCCCGCCGGCTGACCCGCTTCGCCGCCGAGGATGTCGGCATGGCGGACCCGCAGGCGCTGACGCAGGCGATCGCGGCGTGGGAGACCTACGAGCGGCTGGGCAGTCCGGAGGGCGATCTCGCCCTGGCGCAGCTGGTGGTCTACCTGGGCACCGCGCCGAAATCCAACGCGGTGTATCGCGCCTTCAAGTCGGCCATGGAAGCCGCGCGTGCCACCGGCAGCCTGGCGCCGCCCGCGCATATCCTGAACGCGCCGACCAGGCTGATGCGTCAGCTCGGCTACGGCGAAGGCTACGCCTACGACCACGATACCGAGGAGGGGTTCTCCGGCCAGGACTACTTCCCCGACGGGATGCAGCGGCAGCACTTCTACGTGCCGACCGGCCGCGGCGCCGAACAGGAGATAGGGCGGCGGCTGCAAGGCTGGGCGCGCCTGAGGGAACGGCCATGAACGTCGTGATCCAGACCGTCAGCGAGGACGAGACCGAGATCCGCCTCGACCGCTGGTTCCGCCGGCAATATCCGCACATGACCCAGGGAGCGCTGCAGAAGCTCTGCCGCACCGGCCAGATACGCGTCGACGGCAAGCGCGCCGAGCCCGCGACCCGCCTCAACCCGGGCCAGTCGGTGCGGGTGCCGCCGCTGCCCAACATCTCGAAGCCGGCGCCGATCGTGCCGACAGTGGACGAGCATGACCGCCGCGAGATGGAGCGCATGGTGCTCTACCGCGACGAGCAGGTGATCGTGCTCAACAAGCCGGCCGGACTGGCGGTGCAGGGCGGGCCGGGGATCGTGCGCCATGTCGACGGCATGCTCGACGCCCTCCGCTTCGAGGCCGAGCACCGACCGCGCCTGGTGCACCGGATCGACCGCGATACCTCCGGGCTGCTTCTGCTGGCGCGCACCCCGGGCGTCGCGGGCAAGCTGGCCGCCGCGTTCCGCGGGCGCGACGTGCGCAAGACCTACTGGGCGGTGGTGGTGGGCCGGCCGCATCCGCTGCAGGGGGTGATCGACCTGCCGCTGGCCCGGCTGGGCGCGGGACCGGGTGCGCTGACCATCGCCGCCGAGCGCGACGAGGAGGACTCCGTGCACGCGCTGACCGAATACGTGGTGCGCGACTCCGCCGGCCGGAAGCTGTCCTGGATGGAGATGTCGCCGCTGACCGGGCGCACGCACCAGCTGCGCGTGCACTGCGAGGCGCTCGGCACGCCGATCCTGGGGGATCCAAAATATGGCGGGGAGGCGGCGCACCTGGACGGTTTCGCCGACCGGCTGCACCTGCATGCGCGCGCCATCGACCTGCCGCATCCGGCGGGCGGCCGGCTGAGCGTCGCCGCCGACCCGCCGGCGCACATGCGCGACACCTTCAAGGCGCTCGGCTTCGAGCCCGGCCCGTTGCCGGCGCCGCGGCGGAGCTGAACGCGTGCGGCGGATCGCGATGGTCTCGGTCGGCATCGGGCTGGTGCTGCTCGCCGGCCTAGGCGGGGTGGCGCTGGTGCAGCGGCGCATCGACCCGGAGACGCTGCGGCGCGCGGTGGTCGCGTCGGTGGAGCGTCAGAGCGGTCGCACGGCGACGCTCGGACGATTGCAGCTGCGGCTGCTGCCCTCGCCGCGCATCGAGGCCGACGACTTCACCTTGGGCGACCGGCCGGGGTCGGGGGCTCCGGAGATGCTGCGTGTCGGCCACCTGAGCGCCGGGCTCGGCGTCTGGCCGCTGCTGCGGCACGTGGTCCGGCTGGACCCGCTCAGGCTCGAGCAGGTCACGCTGCACGTGCTGCGCGATGCGGACGGACATAATAACTGGGAGATGGGGCCGAAGCCGACGGCGACGTCCGGCGGCGGCGGGCATGGTGGGATGCGCTGGGGAATCGAGCTCGGCACGGTACTGGTCGATACGGCACGCCTGACGCTGCGCGACCGGCTGGCGCAACGCGGTGCCGACCTTCGCCTGACCGCCGTGACGGCGTCGGGCCTGCAGGGTGAACAGCCGCATGTCAGCCTCGCGGGCGAGCGGGCGGGTGCCGCCTACGAGGTGCACGGGGTCGTTGGGCCGGTTCGGCGGCTGTTCGACAGCGCCGACCGGCGCACCGACTGGCCGGTCTCGCTGCAGGGCTCCGAGACCATCGCGGGTTCCGTGGTGGCGCACGCTGGGGTCACGGGCACGATCGCCGACCCGGTGCATGGGCGCGGCTATGCCCTGAGCATCACGGCGACGGTGACCCGGCTGGCCGATCTGAACCGGCTGTTCGTCCATGCCGCCCTGCCGCAGATGCAGGGGCTGGATGCCTCGGCGGATATCGTCGATGACGGCCACCTCGCGGTGACCGGGCTGCGGGCGAAGGCGGGGCGCACGGTGCTGCCGGCGTTGCGGGACGTGACGGTGTCGGCCTGGAGCTTGGCCGCGCCGTCGGCAGCGGCGCCGGCCGCGATCGCGGTCGGGGGCGCCTGGCGCGGACAGAAGCTGACGCTGAAGGGCACGATCGGGTCGCTGCGCGCGCTCACGGCGATGCTGGGGGCGCACGGCCTGCCGGCGCAGGCGGCGCCGGTGCGGCTCGCCTTGGGCCTGGGTGGCAGTGCCTGGCGGATCGACGGCCAGGCCAGTGCGGCGGAGGACGACCTGCGGCTGCAGGGTTTCATACCGGACCTGCACGCCCTATGGCCGGAGGCGCCGGATCCCGGCCCGTTGACGCTCGGCGCACGACTGCAGGCGGGCCGGGCCAGGCGCTTCCGGCTCTCCGAGCTGCGGCTGGCGAGTGCGGCGGGGGACCTGGAGGGTGCGCTGACGCTTTCGCTGCGAGGGCGGCCGACGCTCTCCGGACAGCTGCGCTCGCAGCGCATCGATGCCGACCGGCTGGCGCGTCCGGTGCAAGGAGCGCCGGTCGGAACCGTGGCCCAGTCGGGAGCGGCGTCTCCGGCGCTGTCCCGGCCGGAGGTGATGACGGCGCGACCGGAGGCGGTGCCGGCCGGACCCGCGGTGGTGCCGCCCCAGGCGGATGCGGTGCTGCCCTGGGCGCTGCTGCGCAGGGCGGACGCCGACCTGTCGCTGCAGGTGGCCGAGCTGCTGATCGGTGGCCAGCACTACCGGCGGTTCATGACCCATGCCGTACTGAAGGATGCGCGGCTGCTGGTGGAGCCGCTGCGGGCGGACGGACCGGCCGGTGCGATAGAGGCACGTCTGCAGGCGGATGCGAGCGCGTCGCCGCCCGTGCTGGGCGTCTGGATGCATCCGGTGATGCTGCCGGCGGCGACGCTGGACGCGCTGCTGGGCGGGTCGTGGTTCCCGGTGCTGGGGACGGGAGGCGTGCAGCTGGTCGGGCAGGTCGACGCCGGCGGGGAGACCGCCTCGGCGCTGGCCGCGTCGGCGCACGGCCATGTCGGGCTGTCGATGACGGACGCGGTGGTGTCGAATGCGGCCCTGCTGCGGCTGGTCGGTTCGTCATCGGGAATGGCGGCGGCGCTTCCAGCAGGCGGCGAGACGGCGGTGCGATGCCTCGCGCTGCACGCGGCCCTCGCTTCGGGCCAGGCGGCGGTGGACACGCTCAGCCTCAGGACGGCCCGGCTATCGGTGGATGGACACGGGCGCGTCGCGCTCGCGGACGGGTCGCTCGACCTGCATCTGCTGCCGGAGGCGTCGATCGGTGCGGCCCGGGCATCGTTGCCGGTGCGCCTGGGGGGCAGCCTGCGCGACCCGCATCCGGCACTCGATGCCTCGGCGACCGGCGGACGCTACACCTTGCGCATCGGGGGTGCCGATGCGGCCGCGACGGACTGTGACGGACCGCTGCGCATCGCCCGCGAGGGATTGGCCGGACCGGCTGCTTCGCCGATCGTGATGGGCGGCGGGCGGAAGTCGCCGAAGCCGGCGGACATCCTGCGCGGCCTGGGCCTGCTGCGTTGAGCGGGGTGCGGCGCGTGCGCTTCTGGGATGACGTGCACGTCGTGGCCGAGGCGGGCGGATTCTCGGTGCGGCTGGACGCGCGTCCGGTGCGGGTCATGAACGACGCCGTGCTGCGTCCCGTGGGCCGGACCCTGGCCGAGGCGCTGGCAGCGGAATGGCGGCTGGCCGGTGGTGGCAAGGGCGGGGTGTTCGGCGCCGAGGACTTCGTGCTGAACGGGTTGGCCGCAACCATGCAGGAGCATGTGCTGCCGGCTCCGGACGCGGCGGCGGACCGGTTGATGGGCTTCGCGGACGGCGAGCTGCTTTGCTACCGCGCGCGCTTTCCGGACGTGCTGGCGGCCCTGCAGGCGGAGGCCTGGCAGCCTTGGCTGGACTGGCTGCACGCGACCCATGCAATTCGGCTCCGGGTCACGGCGGGCATCATACCGGTGGCGCAGCCGGAGCCGGCACTGGCCACCCTGCGGCAGGTGCTCGGCAGGTCGTCGGCAGCGGTGCTGACCGGGCTGGGAGTGGTCGTGCCCGGGCTCGGCAGCCTGGTGCTCGGGCTGGCGCTGGCGGAGGCGGTCGCGCTGGCGCGGCTCGACGAACGCTTCCAGACGTCGCACTGGGGGATGGATCGCGAGGCGGAGGCGCAGGCGGCGCGGCTGCAGGTCGATATCGCGCTGGCGGCGCGCTTCATGACGCTCGCCGATGGATGAGAAGTCTTGCCAGCGCTGGCTGATCGCCGGGCAGGTGCAGGGAGTCGGCTACCGGGCCTGGATGGTCGAGCAGGCGCGTGCGCTCGGGCTCGATGGCTGGGTGCGCAACCGGGCGGACGGCGCCGTGGAGGCGCTGGTGCTGGGAGAGCCCGCATCCCTGGCGCGGCTGCAGCAGGCCTGCCGGCAGGGCCCGCGCCACGCCCGCGTCGAGCGGATCGAGGTGTCGCCGGCGCCGGAGGATCCGCCGGCGCCAGGCTCGGGGTTCCGTCAGCTCGGCGATGGTGCCTGAGCGGGCCGCGGTAGGATCGATAACTGAGGGGGCCGCGAGAGGATTAGTTACTTTCGTGGCAGGCGCGATTTGCTAGCAGGGGGGCTCACCATCGAGAGGTCACCATGGACGACATGCCGGATCAGGCGATCCGACGCAGCCGCTTCGGACGCAGGCTCGCGCGTTTCGCGGCCGTGTGCGCGATGGGCTCCTGGGTGGTGATAGGCGTGGTTCCGGTGGTGGTCGCGATCTGCGCCCTGCGCTGAGGCTTGCCCACGAAGGTCGGGTCGGACAGAGTACTGCCATCCATGTCGGGAACATTGCATGACTGAACGGGTGGCGGATTATCCCATCGACAAGGTCTTCCTGGAGCGCTGGTCACCGCGCGCCTTTACCGGCGAGGCGATACCGGAGAGCGAGCTGTTCAGCCTGATCGAGGCGGCGCGGTGGGCGCCATCCTCCTACAACTCGCAGCCCTGGCGCTTCCTCTACGCGCGTCGCGACACAGCGCACTGGGAACGGTTCCTGGGCCTGCTGAACGAGTTTAACCGCGGCTGGGCGCAGCACGCGTCGGCGCTGATCTTCATGCTGTCGAAATCGACCATGCGACCGCCCGGCAAGGATGCCGACATACCGTGGCGCAGCCACTCGTTCGATGCCGGCTCGGCCTGGGCCTACCTGGCGCTGCAGGGGGTGAAGTCGGGTTGGGCGACGCACGGCATGGTCGGGCTGGATTTCGACGAGGCCTTCGCCGTGCTCGGCGTGCCGGAAGGCTACCGTATCGAGGCGGCGATCGCCGTCGGCCGCAGGGGCGACAAGTCGATCCTGCCCGAGCGGATGCAGGCGCAGGAGACCCCGAACGGGCGCATGACGGTGCGCGAGATCGCCTTCGAGGGCGGCTTCCAGAAGGTTTAAGCCGAAAGGTTCAGGGCAGCAGGACCGTGGCGCTGGCCTGGCAGGCGATGCCTTCGCCGCGGCCGGTGAAGCCCAGCTGCTCGGTCGTGGTGGCCTTGACGGAAATGCGTCCGGTCTCGGTGCGCAGCAGCCCGGCAAGGCGGCCACGCATCATCTCGGCATACGGGCCGATCTTGGGCCGCTCGCAGATCAGGGTGACGTCGGCGTTGACCAGCACGCCGCCGCGCGCCGCGATGCGTTCGGCGGCATGGACCAGGAAGCGGGCGCTGTCGGCATCCTTCCAGTCGGCCTCGCCGGGCGGGAAGTGGCGGCCTATGTCGCCCTCGGCCAGGGCGCCGTAGATCGCGTCGCATAGCGCGTGCAGGCCGACATCGGCATCGGAGTGCCCGGCGAGGCCGCATTCGTGCGCGACCTCGACGCCGCACAGCATAAGCGGACGCGACCCGCGCCCGGAATGCCCTTCGAAGGCGTGCACGTCGAAACCGGTGCCGGTGCGCGGCAGCAGGGTCGGACCGATCAGCCGTTCGAGTCGCATGAGGTCCTCCGCGTAGGTCAGCTTGATGTTGTCCTCGGCGCCTTCGATCAGGGCCGTCGGGATGCCGGCGCGTTCGAGCAGGGCGGCGTCGTCGGTGATGTCGGTGTCCGTACAGGCGCGGTGCAGGTCGCGCAGGGTGGCGAAGTCGAAGCCCTGCGGCGTCTGGGCGCGGTAGAGGCCCTGGCGCGGCACGGTCGCAACGATCCGGCCGGCCTCGGCACGCTTGAGGGTATCGGCGACCGGGATGCAGGGGACCGCTCCCCGATGCGTCGAGAGCGCCGCGATGACCGCCCGCACCAGGCTTGCCGGCACGTAGGGTCGGGCGCCGTCATGCACCAGCACGAGGTCGGGACGGCGGTCCGCAGGCAGTGCGTCGAGCGCCTCCAGCCCGAGGCGGACGCTGTGCTGGCGGGTGTCGCCGCCCGCGGTGGCGGTCGCGACCTTCTCCAGCCCGGCGAGGGCCTCGGACAGCAGTGCCGCGTCGCCGACGGGCAGCAGCAGATCGACGTGCGGCAGCAGCGCCTCGGCAGCATGGCGGATCACCGGCCGGATGCCGAGAGGAACATACTGCTTGGCCAGCGGAGAGCCGAAACGGCGTCCGGTTCCGGCGGCGAGGAGGAGGGCTGCGATACGCATGGCGGGAGCAATGCGGCGGCGCCCGGATCGCGTCAAGCATCAGGCCGGGTTGCGCCAAGCATCAGGTAAGGGTGATGTTCCGGACGCCCGTGCCAATTGCGCGGTAGGCATGGCTCCGGTATTCTGCCCAAATCATGAGCAATCGGGATGGAATGATCGAATTGAGGCCCGATCCGGCGTTCGTCCGGCCGCCGGCCCGAGGGGCACGCAGCCTGCCGCCGATCGACCTGGACGGCGTGCGTATCGAGGTGCCGGTGATCGTGGCACCGATGTCCGGCGTCACCGACCTGCCGTTCCGCGAGCTGGCGCGACGGCTCGGTGCGGGATTGGTGGTGTCGGAGATGATCGCTTCCTGGGCGATGATCCACGAGAACGCCGCCACGCTGCGCATGGCCGAGGTGGCGCAGGAAGGTGGTCCGAACGCGGTCCAGCTCGCCGGCTGCGAGCCGGACGCCATGGCGCAGGCGGCACGCATCGCGGTGGATCGCGGCGCCGACCTGATCGACATCAACTTCGGCTGCCCGGTGAAGAAGGTGGCGGTCGGCCAGATGGCCGGCTCGGCGCTGATGCGCGACGAGACGCTGGCCGGCAGCCTGCTCGAAGCGGTGGTGCGCGCGGTCCGCGTCCCGGTCACGCTGAAGATGCGCATGGGCTGGGACCACCAGAGTCTGAACGCACCCAGGCTGGCGCGCATCGCCGAGGAGAGCGGGATACGCATGGTCAGCGTGCATGGGCGGACCCGCCAGCAATTCTATACCGGCACCGCCGACTGGTCGTTCGTGGGGCAGGTGAAGCAGGCGACGTCGCTGCCGGTGGTGGTGAACGGCGACATCACCAGCGTGCAGGCGGCCCAGCAGGCGCTGGCGCAGTCCGGGGCGGACGGCGTGATGATCGGGCGCGGCTGCTACGGCCGGCCGTGGTTCCCGGCGCAGGTGGCGGCCTTGCTAACCGGCGGCGTGCCGATGCCCGATCCGGACCTGGCTTCGGAGAAAGCGATCGTGCTGGAGCATTACCGGGCGATGCTGACGCATTTCGGCCGGCAGGCGGGGTCCCGTATCGCACGCAAGCACGTCTCCTGGTACTCGGCGGGACTGTCCGGATCGGCAGGCTTCCGGGCGGCAGTCAACCGGCTGGACGACGCCGACGCGGCGATGGCGATGATCTCCGACTTTTATGAGCGGCAGGTAGCGCTTGGGATCGGGCGCGCGCCGAGAGCGACCCAGCAGACGGGTCAGGAAGCGACGGCGATGAGCGAGGCCGCGTGAGGATAGCCGCTTCCCGGGCGAAGGGCACAGGCCCGGCGGACGCGGACCTGGGACGCGACAAGACGCGGCGCGCGAGCGCTCCGGCGGAGCTGGTCCAGGCGACGCAGCCGGCCCTGCCGGCGGCAGGGCCGGTCGACCATGCGGCGATGATCGAGGGGCTGCTGATGCCGGTGCTGCTGCTCGACCGCGCCAACCGGATCCGCTACGCGAACGGGGCAGCCGAGCATTTCCTCGGCATGTCCGTCTCGCAGCTGCGCCAGCACGACATGGCGGATTTCCTGGCGCGCGATCATCCGCTGTTCCTGCTGGTCGACCAGGTGCGCAGCCAGGGTGCCACCGTGGTCGAGCACGAGCTGGAGCTGGACGGGCCGCGGCTGCATCGCAGGGGCATCACGGTGCAGGGCACCGGGCTCGCCGAAGAGCCGGGCTCGGTGATGCTGACGCTGCATGACGCCTCCGCGGCGCGCGCGCTGGACCGCCAGCTCACCTTCCGCAACGCCGCCCGCAGCGTGTCGGGGATGGCGGCGATCCTGGCACATGAGGTGAAGAACCCGCTTTCAGGGATACGTGGGGCGGCGCAGCTGCTGGAGAGCACCGTCTCGGAGGACGACCGCGAGCTCGCCGTGCTGATACGCGACGAGGCGGACCGCATACGCGCCCTGGTCGAGCGCATGGAGATGTTCAACGAGAAGGGCATCGCGCGCGGGGCGGTGAACATCTACCGCGTGCTGGGGCACGTGCGCGCGCTGGCGCAGAAGGGCTTCGCCGCGCACCTGCGCATCCACGAGAACTACGACCCGTCGCTGCCGCCGGTGCTGGGCAACCGCGACCAGCTGGTGCAGGTGCTGCTCAACCTGGTCAAGAACGCGGCGGAGGCGATCAGCGCCGAGGGCGGCACCGGCGAGATCACCCTGTGCACCGCCTACCGGCACAGCGTCCGGCTGGCCGTGCCGGGATCGGACCAGCGCATGCACCTGCCGCTGATGGTGACGGTGCGCGATACCGGGCCGGGCATACCGGACGATATCCGGCCGCATCTGTTCGAGCCGTTCCTGACCACCAAGGCGACCGGCAGTGGCCTTGGTCTTGCACTCGCGGCCAAGATCATCGGCGACCATGGCGGGATCATCGAGGTGGAGAGCATGCCGGGGCGCACCGATGTGCTGTTGCACCTGCCCGTGCTGACCGACGACGATGCCTATCACGGCTGACCGCCCCCTGTGCCGGCTCTGGACGGGCCAGTGCTTTCAAAAGTCGGTGCTGTCGGGGGCCAGTTTTCGAATGAGCCAGTTTCTTCAACGAGAGAGTGAATGACGCTCCCCACCGTGCTGGTCGCCGATGACGACCGTTCCATCCGGACCGTGCTGACGCAGGCGCTTGGACGCTCGGGCTACCAGGTGCGTACCACCGGCAACGCTGCCACCCTGTGGCGCTGGGTGGAGGAGGGCGAGGGCGACCTGGTGATCACCGACGTGGTGATGCCGGACGAGAACGGGCTCGACCTGATCCCGCGCATCAAGCGGGTGCGGCCGGAGCTGCGCGTGGTGGTGATGAGCGCGCAATCGACGCTGATGACCGCGGTGAAGGCGACCCAGCGCGGCGCCTTCGAGTACCTGCCCAAGCCGTTCGACCTCAAGGAGCTGCTGGCCGTGGTGGCGCGGGCCCTGGAGTCGCCGCTGCCGCCCTCGGCGCCGCCACCGCCGCGCGATGCGGAGGAGCGGCTGCCGCTGATCGGGCGCTCGATGGCGATGCAGGACATCTACCGCATCATCGCCCGGCTGACGACGTCGGACCTCACGGTGATGGTCAACGGCGAGAGCGGCACCGGCAAGGAGCTGGTGGCGCGCGCGCTGCACGATTACGGGCGGCGGCGGGCCGGGCCGTTCGTGGCCATCAACATGGCGGCGATCCCGCGCGAGCTGATCGAGAGCGAGCTGTTCGGGCACGAGCGCGGCGCCTTCACCGGGGCGACCAACCGCAACCAGGGACGCTTCGAGCAGGCCAGCGGCGGCACGCTGTTCCTCGACGAGATCGGCGACATGCCGCCGGAGGCGCAGACGCGCCTGCTGCGCGTGCTGCAGGAGGGCGAGTTCACCACCGTCGGCGGCCGGCAACCTGTAAAGGCGAACGTGCGCATCGTGGCGGCGACGCATCGCGACCTGCGCCAGGCGATACGCGCGGGGTCGTTCCGGGAGGACCTGTTCTACCGGCTCAACGTGGTGCCGATCCGGCTGCCGCCGCTGCGCGAGCGCTCCGAGGACATCCCGATCCTGGCACGCCACTTCCTGGAGAAGGTGCAGCAGAGCGGGCTGCCCTTGAAGAGCCTGTCCGACGACGCGATGGACCGCTTGGCCGCGCATCGCTGGCCTGGCAACGTGCGCGAGCTGGAGAACCTGATGCGCAGGCTGGCGGCGCTGTATCCGCAGGAGACCATCGCGGGCGAGGTGATCACGGCGGAGCTGACCGAGAACGCGAGCGGCGGCGAGAGCCCGGCGGCGGGTACGGCGGCAGCACAGGAGCCGCTGGTGCAGGCGGTCGAGCGTCATATCCGGCAGTTCCTGGCGGCCAGCCGGGACGGCATGCCGATGCGCGACATCTATGACCGGGTGATCGCGGAGGTGGAGCGTCCGCTGATCCAGATGACGCTGGCCTCGACCAAGGGCAACCAGATCAAGGCGGCCGCGATGCTCGGCCTGAACCGCAACACGCTGCGCAAGAAGATACGGGACCTGGAGATCCCGGTCATCCGGGGCATCGGCTGAGGCGGCGGTGAAGTCGGGATCGAGCATCCTGCGCCAAGTGCGCTCGCCGTGGCGGCCACGCCGGCTGCGCGCGCTGATGCTCGGCAAGATCGGCACGCTGGTGCTGGCGGCGACGGCACTCGCGCTGGGCATCGCTACCTTCTCGGTGCTGTCGGGCGGGATGACGCTGGCGCACCGGCCGCGCGTCGAGCGGGTGCTGTTCGCGGCCAACCTGCTGGTGCTGGCGCTGCTGGCGGCGGCCCTGGTCACGCGCCTGGCGAACGTGCTCGGCGAGCGCAGGCGTGGGCTGGCCGGGTCGCGCCTGCACGTGCGCCTGGTGCTGCTGTTCGGGGTGGTGGCGGTGGTGCCGACCACGGTGGTCGCGCTGTTCGCCGCGGCGTTCTTCCATCTCGGCATCCAGCTCTGGTTCAACGACCGGGTGCGGCTGGCGCTGGACGAGGCGCTGCAGGCCTCGACGGGATACCTGCAGGAGCACAACAACAACATCCGGGTCGATGCGCTGTCCATGGCCAACGACCTGTCGCAGAACGGCGCCGTGTTCTACATGGACCAGCATGACCTGCAGCAGCTGCTGGCCGAGCAGATGTACGTGCGCGGCCTGTCGGAGGCGGCGGTGTTCGATCCGAGCAACAACCAGATGCTGGCCTCGCACGGGCTGCTGAACGGGCTCGGGGTGACGTTGCCGCCGCCTTCGGCGACGATGTTGGCGCGCACCGGGGACGTGGCGATCCAGGACTCCGCGGACGGACGCACGGTCAGCGCGGTGGTGGGGCTCGGCGACGCGCAGCCGCCCAGCCTGATGCTGGTGATCACGCGTCCGGTAGACCCGGTCATCCTGGACCACATGCGCAAGACCCAGCGCGTCATCGCCGATTATCGCCGGCTGGATCATAATCGCTCCGGCCTGCAGATCACCTTCGTGATGATCTTCGCGCTGGTGGCGCTGCTGGTGCTGGCGGCCGCGGTACTGGTGGGGCTGGTGCTGGCCAACCAGATCGCGCGCCCGGTGGGGCTGCTGATCCTGGCTGCCGAGCGGGTGCGGGAGGGCGACCTGGGCGTGCGGGTGCCTGAGGCGGAACGCGAGGACGAGGTATCCGGGCTGTCGCGCGCGTTCAACCGCATGACCGACCAGCTTTCCGCCCAGCGCGGCGAGCTGATGGCGGCCTACGGACAGATCAACGAGCGGCGGCGCTTCACCGAGGCGGTGCTGTCCGGCGTGTCCGCGGGCGTGATTGGGCTGGACGCCGAACAGCGCATCGAGCTGCCCAACCTGGCGGCGGGCACCCTGCTCGGCTTCGACCTGATGGGCGCGGTCGGGCAGAGCCTGGCCGATCTGGTGCCGCAGTTCGCCTCGCTGTTGGCGCTGGCCCGGCAGAACCCGGAGCGGCCGCAGACCGCCGAGGTGCAGAGCGGGCGGCGCACCTTGCTGGTGCGCATCGGGCCGGAGATGAAGGGGGCAGTCACCGAGGGCTACGTGGTGACGTTCGACGACATCACCGAACTGCAGTCGGCACAGCGCAAGGCCGCCTGGGCGGACGTGGCACGGCGTATCGCGCACGAGATCAAGAACCCGCTGACGCCGATCCAGCTCTCGGCCGAACGGCTGAAGCGACGCTTCCTGCGCGAGATCAAGTCCGATCCGGAGACGTTCGCCCAGTGCGCCGACACCATCGTTCGGCACGTCGGCGATATCGGGCGCATGGTCGACGAGTTCTCGGCTTTCGCGCGCATGCCGCAGCCGCTGATCAAGCCCGAGGACCTGTCGCGTATCGTGCGCGAGGCGCTGATCCTGCAGAAGAGCGCCTACCCGGAGCTGTGCTTCACGACCGACCTGCCCGACCATGGGCCGGTGGTGCCGTGCGATCGGCGGCTGATCGGCCAGGCCCTGACCAACCTGCTGCAGAACGCGGCCGACGGGATCAGGATGCGGCCGACGGCGGAGGATGCGCCGGCGCCAGCCGGGTCGGGCTTTGCCACGCTGGCCGGTGCCACGCTGTCCGGCGCCACACTGTCCGGCAGCGTACGCGGAACCATCTGGGTCAGCCTGCGCTCGGGTCCGCGCGAGGTCTCGATCTCGGTCGCCGATGACGGTATCGGCTTGCCGCAGGAGGATCGCCTGCGCCTGACGGAGCCTTACGTGACGCACAAGCCGAAAGGAACCGGACTGGGGCTTGCCATCGTCAAGAAGATAATGGAGGACCACCGTGGATCGATCAGCCTCGATGACCGGGCCGAGGGCAGGGGAGCGATCGCGACGTTGAGCCTGCCTGCACCTACTCCAGAAGGCGGCCCGGAAGGCAGTACCCATGGCGCATGAGATCCTGATCGTCGATGACGAACCCGACATCCGGCTGCTGGTCGAGGGGCTGTTGCGCGACGAGGGCTACGAGACCCGGCTGGCGGCGGACTCCGACAGCGCGATCGCGGCCTTCCGCGCACGGCGCCCATCGCTGGTGATCCTGGACGTGTGGCTGCAGGGATCGCGACTCGACGGTCTCGGCATCCTCAAGGCGATCCAGGGCGAGGAGCCGATCGTGCCGGCGGTGATGATCTCCGGGCACGGCAACATCGAGACCGCGGTCGCGGCGTTGCAGCATGGCGCCTACGATTTCATCGAGAAGCCGTTCCAGGCGGATCGGCTGCTTCTGGTGGTGCGTCGCGCGCTGGAGGCATCCAAGCTCGCGCGCGAGAATGCCGAGCTGCGCCTGCGCGCGGGTCCCGAGACGCAGCTGCGCGGCGAAAGCCAGGTGATGCAGGCGGTGCGCTCGCAGATCGAGCGGGTCGCGCCGACGGGGTCGCGTGTGCTGATCTCGGGGGCCGCCGGCGCCGGCAAGGAGGTGGCGGCACGCATGATCCACGCCCGCTCGCGCCGTTCGGAGGGGCCGTTCATCGCGCTCAACTGCGCAACCCTGGCGCCGGCGCGTTTCGAGGAGGAGCTGTTCGGGCTGGAGGGGGCGAGCGACGGGCAGGGCCCGCAGCGACGCACCGGCGTGCTGGAGCGCGCGCATGGCGGCACCCTGCTGCTCGACGAGGTCGCCGACATGCCGTTGGAGACGCAGGGCAAGATCGTGCGCGCGCTGCAGGACCAGACCTTCGAGCGGGTCGGCGGCGCTGCCCGGGTGAAGGTGGACGTGCGCGTGCTGGCGACCACCAACCGCGACCTGCAGGCGGAGATCGCGTCCGCGCGGTTCCGCGAGGACCTGTACTACCGGCTCGCGGTGGTGCCGCTGCGGGTGCCCAGCCTGCGCGAGCGGCGTGACGATATCCCGGAGTTGGCACGCATGTTCCTGGCCCGCTCGGCGGAGAATGCCGGCTTGCCGATGCGCGAGCTCTCAGCGGACGCCATGGCGGCGTTGCAGAGCTACGACTGGCCGGGCAACGCGCGCGAGCTGCGCAACACGATGGACTGGCTGCTCATCATGGTGCCGGGCAACAGCGCCGACCCGATACGCGCCGAGATGCTGCCACCCTCGATCGGGCAGGGCGCGCCGGCGCTGCTCAAGTTTGACCCGGCAGCCGACGTGATGGGGCTGCCCCTGCGGGAGGCGCGCGACCTGTTCGAGACGCAGTACCTGCAGGCGCAGCTATTGCGCTTCGGCGGCAACATCAGCCGCACCGCTGGGTTCGTCGGCATGGAGCGCAGCGCGCTGCACCGCAAGCTCAAGCAGCTCGGCGTGAACTCGGACGAACGCAGCGGCTGACACCGGCTTTGCCGGGGGCGGACCCGGCTGCTACGGTCGCCTCGCAATCCAAGGCGGCGACGCGCTGCTTCAAAAAAAACTTCAACAACAAGAACATAAAGGCCTGGTCGTGGCAAAAGACCCCACTCAGAACGTTCAGGACGTGTTTCTGAACCATGTTCGGCGCTCCAAGACGCCGGTGACCATCTTCCTGGTCAACGGCGTCAAGCTGCAGGGCATCATTACCTGGTTCGACAACTTCTCGGTGCTGCTGCGCCGCGACGGCCATACCCAGCTGGTCTACAAGCACGCGATCAGCACGGTGATGCCGTCGGCGCCGATCGCCCTGTTCGACCAGAGCAAGGTAGAGGCGGGCGCGGTGCCCGCTTCGGGCGTGCCGGCGAAGGAGGTGGCACCAGCCGGTGACATCCTCTGAGAGCCGCCTCCGTCCGACCCTGGCCGCGGTGATCCTGCCATGGGAGCGGCCGGACCGTCACGATGACGGGCGCGCCTCCGATGCGCGTCTCGAGGAGGCGGTCGGGCTGGCCGCCTCGATCGGGCTGGTGGTGGTGAACAGGACGGTGCTGCCCCTGCGCAACCGCACGCCTGCTACACTGCTCGGCAGCGGGCAGGTCAGCGCCCTGCACGACGCGCTGCAGGCCGACCAAGTGACCGTGGCGATCGTCGATGCCCGGCTGAGCCCAGTGCAGCAGCGCAACCTGGAGCGGGCGCTGGACTGCAAGGTGATAGATCGCACCGGGCTCATCCTGGATATTTTCGGCGAGCGGGCGGCGACGCGGGAAGGCACGCTGCAGGTCGAGCTGGCACACCTGGAGTACCAGCGCAGCCGGCTGGTGCGGTCCTGGACCCATCTCGAGCGGCAGCGCGGCGGCTTCGGCTTCCTGGGCGGTCCGGGCGAGAGCCAGATCGAAGCCGACCGGCGCCTGATCAGCGACCGCATCGTGCGGCTGAAGCGCGAACTGGAGCAGGTGCGCCGCACGCGCGGGCTGCATCGCGAGGCACGGCGGCGGGTGCCGTTCCCGGTGGTGGCGCTGGTCGGCTACACCAACGCCGGCAAGTCCACTCTGTTCAACGCGCTGACCGGCGCCACCGTGCATGCCCAGGATCAGCTATTCGCCACACTCGACCCGACCATGCGCGGCCTGCGGCTGCCATCCGGACGGCGCGCGATCCTGTCCGACACGGTGGGCTTCATCAGCGAGCTGCCGACCGAGCTGGTCGCGGCATTCCGTGCCACCTTGGAGGAGGTTTCGGAAGCGGACATCATCCTGCACGTGCGCGACATCGCCCATCCGGACAGCGCCGCCCAGCGGCAGGACGTGATGGCGGTGCTCGACGGGTTGGCGCGTGACGGGGTGCTGCCCGCGGACTGGCAGGACCACGTGATCGAGGTGCTGAACAAGGCGGACCTGCTCGGGGGCGCCGGCACGGTGCCGCCGCGGGACGGCTCGGTGGCGGTCTCCGCGATCACCGGCGAGGGGCTCGACCGCATCACCGCCGAGATCGACCACAGGCTGGTCGCCGCGATGGGCCGGACCAGCTACGCGATCCCGGTCGGGGATGGCGCGGCGCTCGCCTGGCTCTACGCCCATGGCGAGGTGCTGGAACGCAGCGACGGCGAGGAGAGCGTTTCCGTCATGGTGCGGATGCTGCCCGCGGATCGGGCCCGTTTCGAGAGCCAGCACGCGCTGCGCGCATTACCGCAACATGAAGCGATTTAAAGCTGATTATACCGGGATGCAGCGTTAGTCAGGCTGAGGACAGTGAGGAGCGGGCAGCATGAGCGGGTTTTCAATCAGGGATGCGGTCGAACTCACGCAGGTGCTGCGCGCCGCCGCCAGGGCGGAGATCCTGCCCTGTTTCCGAAGGCTGGGACCGGGTGCGGTGCGCACCAAGTCCGGTCCGCTCGACCTGGTGACGGTGGCGGACGAGGCGGCGGAGGCGCTGATCACCCAGGGGCTGTCGCGGCTTTTCCCCGACGCGCTCATCGTGGGCGAGGAGGCGGCGTCGCGTGATCCGGCGCTGCTCGGACGGCTGGGCGGCGCGGATCTCGCCATCGTGGTCGATCCCATAGACGGGACCTCGAACTATGCGGCCGGGGTGCCGCTGTTCGGCGTGATGGCGGCGGTGATCGCCCACGGAGAGGTGGTCGCCGCGGTGATCCACGACCCGATCAGCGACGACACTGCCATCGCCGTGCGCGGCGAAGGCGCCTGGAGCGAGGCGGCGGACGGCACGCGGCAGGCGCTGAAGGTGGCGGCGCCGGTCGATCCATCGCGGATGACCGGGTGTGCTTCGTGGCGCTACCTGCCGATGCCGATGCGCCAGCGCGTGGCGGTCAACCTGCTGCGGGTGGCCGGCAGCTGGGACTATCGCTGCGCCGCGCACGAATATCGCCTGCTGGCGGCAGGACATTGCCACTTCCTGCTCTTCAACCGGCTGATGCCCTGGGACCACCTGCCCGGATGGCTGCTGCATCGGGAGGCGGGCGGCTACTCCGCGCATCTCGACGGTTCCCCCTATCGGCCGACTGACCTCGATGGCGGCCTGCTGTGCGCACCCGATCGTGACAGCTGGGAGGCGCTGCGGGAGACGCTGCTGGGGGGCTGACGACCTATTCAGCCTGCTTGACCCTCTGCCAGGCGGCTTCCATCGCCTCCAGCGACGCCTCCCGCAGCGAGTGTCCTTCCTGTTCGACCTGCGCCTCCATGGCCCCGAAACGGCGCCTGAACTTGTCGTTGGCCAGACGCAGGCAGGCCTCCGGGTCGAGATGGAGCTTCCTAGCCACATTGGCCACGGTGAACAGGACATCGCCCAGCTCATCGGCGAGACGGGCCGGGTCGGCATCCGGCAGCTCGGCGCACAGCTCGGTGATTTCCTCGTGCAGCTTGTCGAGCGCCTGGGTGACGTCCGGCCAGTCGAAGCCGATGCGGGCGGCACGCGCGCTGAGCTTGGCCGAGCGGGTCAGGGCAGGGAGGTTGGCCGGGATACCGGCGAGAGCACCGGCTTCGGAACGGCCGCTTCGCTCGGTCTCCTTGGCGTCCTCCCACGCGCCGCGACGCAGGGTCTCGGCACCGAACACGTGCGGATGGCGCCGGACCATCTTGTCGCCGATCATGCGCGCGACGTCGGCATAGGCGAACAGTCCGGCCTCCTCGGCCAGCCTCGCGTGGTAGACCACCTGCAGCAGCAGGTCGCCCAGCTCGTCCGGCAGGGCGGCGTAGTCCCGCCGTGCGATAGCGTCGGCGACCTCGTAGGCTTCCTCGATGGTGTAGGGGGCGATGCTCTCGAAGTCCTGCAACCGGTCCCACGGGCAGCCGGTGTCGGGGTGGCGCAGGGCGGCCATGATGTCGAGCAGGCAACGGGTCTCGAACTCGGCGGTCATCCGGATCACAAAGTCGTATAATATATATTATGCCAACTCGGGCAGCGTCACGGCTTGCGCGGAGGTGCCACGCTGTGGGTGGCGAGCACCGTGTCGCTCTGCGGGTCGACCTCGATCAGCTTGACCTCGTAGCCC
>JAABUQ010005480.1_pt1 | contig 20187 bp, 21 predicted proteins | sample 5560001 | NCBI WGS metagenome assembly JAABUQ01 (sample SAMN10711888, study PRJNA513371) | rock metagenome | isolation source: Antarctica rocks | place: Antarctica: Victoria Land, Finger Mt nord | collected 2015-12-18
GCTAATCTAGAGTCGGTAATTGATGCAGGCACAATAAGGTCTTTTTGTAGCAACACAAAAAAAGGACGCTGAGTCCCCAAGCTAGGCGTAGAGGTTACTGGCATTCGCCAATGATTCACTAGCAGTGAAACACCTGAAATGCTTTGACATCAAAAGCTTTCCAGCCTTGAGCTATAGGATACAGTCACTGCTGGCAAGGAACAAGCGTCCTTGTGGCTGTTAAAGCAGGTAACAGACTGATATAGAGCTAGAACCCTTACTGGGCAATGCGATTACGCCTATTAGGTATCCGACTCATATCCTGGCATCACCTGGTCGATAAACTGCCCCGACAGAGCGATCTGGATTAATTTCAATCACTAAATCGACCCAGGTGGGATCGGTTGTTAGCGGCTTGATGAATAGCTCTGGGTGGAGCGATCGCCAAAAATACTCGACAAATTGCTCGATCTCAGCATCCGTCATGCCCGTAGTCTGGGCGGCAATCATCTGGTGTTCTGCCTGTCGCCGCCACTCTAGACTGAGGCGATAATCAGCTGGGTAAAGCAGAATTAACCGATCTAGTCGCTCCCATAAAGGTAAATAATCCCCTAATCGAGCGTTCATATCTCGAGCAAATGCTTTGTCAGTCGCTGTGACAATCGGCGACGACGCAGTATCAAATACATTTGGGTCAATTGGTCTGACGCCGACAAACCAGCCCTCAAATAGCACGATGTCTGCACCCTCAACGACCTCTGGTGGCCGTCTGTCCCCGGCACCGCCCCAAGCAGATTTATCAAATCGGGGAACTTGAATTGGTGTAGGAGCAGTTTTCAAGCCCATCTCTACAGGCTGACGCAACCGATCCAACACTGTCAACCCCAACTGAATATCGTGTGTTCCTGGTGGACCACGCCATACTAAGCGGGGATCTTGCTCTCTCAAGGCTAGGCGATCGCTATAGGTCTTGTAAAGGTCATCCAAAGACAGGCTGAGGGTGCGGTATCCCAACTCCTGGAGAATTAAGGTCAGAATTGCTGCCAAAGTGGTTTTGCCCGTGCCTTGCCCTCCTAAAATTCCCTGGATCAGGGGTCGCCCTAGTTGTTGACGGTACGACGCCAACTGCATCGCCAAAGGTAGCCACAGATGCCACAAAGGTTGCCATACCTGGTTGGGTTGAACATAGAGGGTATTTTGGCAGAATTGGCTCAAGGCTGGGTAGACAGTTTGGAAGAGGTGCGATCGCGCCTGGACTGCTTCACCAACATTTTCCGGTGTAATGCCGAAGGCTCTGGCTTGTGATTCATCTGATAGTGCTGTTGTTAAGGATTTATCAATACCCTCCAGCCCACCCCCATATTCCGCCATCTTCCACAGTAATTTCTCGTAATTTGATAGTTCTAAAAATTGCTCTGGGTATGTCGCCGAAATCAGGTCTGGCTGATGTACGTGTGACGGAGCAAAATCTGACCCAAATAAATATTCCTTTGCTAGGATGGCATGCTTCAATTATGCCTGTTTCAATAGTAGTAGGGTTCTCTTTCTAAAGTTTGCTCTGCCATAGATCACAGCCTGGTAGTGCGTCAAACCTGAAGAAAGTGTTATCCCTTAAATATAAAGACTTATGAATACAAGATTGCCAGTCTATCCTGCTGTTATTGTTGCTTGTTTGTTAGGAATAGTAGGACTGCTGCTAGTATGGCTGCGATTCAGTTTATCGATTGAGTCAGCGCCGCTAGAGACCTCGTCGCTACCTTCTACTGCACCACCTAAGCTACGGACATCAAGTGTTGTAACTGCCTCCTCCATACCAACCTCAGTGGCAAAACCAAAACCAACTGAGCTGGTACAACAGGAGACTTCACCAGGAGCTAACCCTACTCAAGCCGATCTCGCGTCGCGTCAAGGGGCTTTACGCGTGAGTAATCAAACTAGTCAGCCTGTACGGTTGGCACTGCTGGCACGCCGGTCTCTTGCTGCCGCATCTGGACAGCCCACCTACGGTAACCCAGCCCACTGGGATTTTGCCCCGGAAGAAGGGAGTGGCAAGGGCTTGCTTCTAGGGTTGCCTGACGGTAACCTGAAGCTAAAGCCAGGAGACATTCTGGTAGCCTTTGCCCAAGATGGCTCCCGCCGCTACTGGGGACCTTATGTTGTAGGCGAGACGGCTTTACCAGTCTGGAATAGCCAAACAGGTGAATGGCAGCTGATTTTGAAATAGCCACCCTAAAATGGTCTCAAATTATGCCCAGCTCGTACCCGATTTGGCGTTTGAGATTAGATCTAAAAGCGACTCCCTAGAAAAACTCCGTCAGAAGATTCAGAGTTTTCTGGGGCTGGGGACTCAAGCTGGCGTTTTGGTTGACCCCAGAACCCGAACAATGGAGGTCTACCGCCTTGACACTCCTCGGCCTAAAGGCGCGAGGATTCCTAGTTCAACGAGAAAACGCAAACCTTCATGTCTCCTGAGCCTCCGCCGGAGGTTTCACGAGCAATACCTTAACTGGATATCCGCACCATAGTGCCAAATACCAAGTCAAGTTCACGAAAGACCTGGAGGTCTCCTCTCCGTAGGCTTTCAGGTACTTCTTGGAAGTGTCTTAGAAACTGTTGCTCCCTTTCCCCAAGTTTGAGCGTGCCCCGCTCTACTTTTTTATACTGAATCTTGAACTTTCCAGGTTCACGCACTACTATTAGGTAATGACTAGGTTTTTAGAGAGGATTTTCCCTGCCCTCTTAGCATTACTGCTTTCTAGCCGGTCGAGTGTGGTCTCCACAGATTTTTTATTGTCTCGTGCTAGCGGTTTTTCAGCCTGTACTATGTATATAGTACCACGATCCTTTGTGTCAGGCAATACCAATCTTTTCAGTACGATCTTAGAAAGAAAAGCCGTGCTAGAAGCACGGGGTTTTAAACCCAAATTTCTGATAAGTCTCATACCGAAAGCCTGGATGAACTTCTGTGACTACCAATTCAAATTGACTGCCAACTAGAGATTGATATTCAGGAAAAAAAGTATCTCCTTCATAGTCTCCCTCTACCAAAGTCAGTTCTAAAGTATCTGCTAGTTCAAGCGCCTGAGCATATATAGCAGCTCCTCCAGCAATAAAAATTTTTTCTGGCTCCTTAGATTTTTCCAAAGCTTCTTCGATTGACTTGAAAACAAGTACTTCGAAAGGGTAATCAAGAGATGGCGATGCGACTTTAACTTCTTGGGGTTTTGAAGAAATTACAATATTATTTCTGTTTCTCAATGGGGAGTTTTTTAGGTCATTCTCCCAAGTTTTTCTACCCATGATTACTGTATGGTTAAGCGTTAATTCCTGAAACCTTTGCGAGTCTTCAGGAATTTGCCAAGGAAGCTCACCCTTTTGAGCGATAACTCTATTAGATTCAGCTAGAGCAGCAATGATAATGATTTCAGGCTTGTTCATTAAAGGAGTGAGGGGTAAGGGAGTATCAAAAGCTGACTACTGAACGAGCTGTGGCTAATGTTCGATGAATCTCAGTTAATAACTCTTTCATTGATAAGGTTGAGGGCAAAATTTGGGTAGTGATCGCTCCCAAAATGGCCTCTGGGGAATCGACAGCATCCGATGCTGGTACAGTATCCCGCGTCCAGACTTCTGACCCCAGCTCAGTCGCCGATTCCTCTGTATGATGGTGAAATTGCTGCCTGATTTCACCTTGACCCAATCGCTGATCCAGTACCAGAACTGGTGGTAGGTCATGGCGCTGACTTAAAGCCTTTAGTGCTGCCAGTACACTTGGATTGAGGGTTGAGTCACTCAAGCAAATCAGCATTAAGTCAACGCTTTGTTGTCGAATTTGTTGTAGCACTTCCTCCCAAGAACGACCCATCATGCTTCTGAATCCAGCTGTATGGAGGTACTGAATCAGAGCTTGAAACCACTCAGATCTAAGAGATAGTGAGGTATTTGACAAATCTGGCAACTTGGCAACATCTACCACTAAGAGACTGGGTTTACAGCCGCTCCCGGCTGCAATTTCCAGATCTGGCAATAAAGTATCTATTGACCGATTTTGAGCTGGTGTTAAGCAGGGAAAGACGGAAAGCCCAGTCACCTGATTTGCTGCTTGGGTGGTTGTTGCATCGAGGGTAACAAGGGGTAGACTTTTCAAACTGGGATGCTGACTGAGTTGCTTGAGGTAAGCAATTGGGTCTGGAATCTCTGCATCGAGTAAGACCACATCTGGCCGCCAAATCCGGGCGAGAAGTTCTGCCTGCTCTAGATCGTCCACTTCTAAAACCCGGTAATTGAGGGGTGAGGATGAGCCAGTCCCGTGGCGGGGTTCCCCCGCTTGAGGGAACTGGCGTGAGCCAGTCCCATGGCGGGGTTCTTGATCCAGACGGACTTCAATGGGGACGCCGCCAGAACGCTCAACGCCGGGAAACCCGGACGCGGGTTGCTCCACTTGGGAAGCCAGCCCCTTGCGGGGGGTCCCGATCCAGACGGACTTCAATGGGGACGCCAGAATGCTTAGCGCCGGGAGACCCGGCTCTGGCAACTGGGGGGCGAGGTCTCCTCGCGAGCCAGTCCTCCGCTGCAGGAGGGTTTCCCTCCGGAGCCACTTCCGTGCGGGGGTTCCCCCCGTTGAGGAAAGTGGCGTTAGGCGACTGGCGTCCCCGTTGTGGGGACTGGCGTGAGACCCCAAGACCGCACCCGCTCCTCTGGTAACTGGATCGGGAACCCCGCTACGGGACTGGCTCGACTTGAGGAGCCAGTTGCGTGCGAAGGTTCCCTCCGTTGAGCAAACTGGCGTCGGACTGGCGTGCGACTGCCGTCCGCTCTCGAGAACTGGCGTTGAGGGGTGACCATTCACCAACCGTAGAATTGTCAGCGGCGTCTCATTCCGGGCGTTTTGAGCAACGCCCCTACTAGGTGGGGCAATCTGTGTTTGAACACAAAAGCGTGCTAGGAGCTGTTGCAAGACTTGTTGCTGTACTGGCAAACTCAAAAAATCATCTGCTCGATTTAAAAATGCCTGCTCCCGCTCAGCTCGCGTCGCCGTCATAATTACAGGAATCTGGCTAGTCGCTGGGTCGGATTTGAGTAGCGTTAGCACGTCCCAACCAGAGAGTTGGGGCAGAAATGGGTTTAGCAAGATGGCTCTTGGCTGCAATCGTCGGGCCTTTTCCAGTGCCTCCGTTCCTAACCGGGCGATCGCAAACCGATAGCCTAGCCTAGTCAAATGCTCTGTTAAATCTTCAATAAACCGGGGAGCAGCTTCGACGACTAGCACCAAGCGCCCAGAGGAGTTGGGGATAGGGACAGAAGGACAGAGGGGCCAATTACTCCTCTCTCCCTCAGCTCCCTCAGCTCCTTCAGCTCCCTCAGCTCCCCCTGCTCTCTTACAAGGGGGGCTTGGCGGCAGAAGCAGTGTAAACTGGCTACCTTTGCCTTCTGTGGACAAAAAGCTAACATCTCCACCGTGCAGGCGAGCTAGCGCTCTGGTTAAGACGAGACCGAGACCTGTACCCTCAAACCGGCGGGTGAGTGGATTTTCGAGTTGTTGGAATTTTTGAAAGATTAAGTGCTGCTGATGTTCGGCGATGCCGATGCCAGTATCCCAAACGGTAAAGGCAATCCACCCTTCCCAACGACTTACCCGCAGTCCAATCTCGCCGCCTGTCTCTGTAAACTTGAAGGCATTGGCCAGCAGGTGAACCAGCATCTGGCGCAGGCGCAACTCATCTGCTACGAAACTGTCTAAGCCAGGTTCAATTGAGAGGGTGAAGCGATGGTTGCTCAGGTTTTCTACTGACGGTTCCCTATCTGTAGCAGCTTGCCTGGCTTCGATCTGGATCGATCTTGCCTGCTGGATGGCGCGATCGCAAACAGTATGAATCTGTATCGGCAGCAGCGTCAGCTCCAGCTGTCCCGTCTCCATACCTGTCAGGTCCAGAATGTCATTTACCACTGTCATCAGGTGGCGACCACTTTGATGAATCAGGCGGGCATAGCGTGCTTGGCGCGCATTCAACTGCCCCATAGCCTGATCCTTCAAGAGAGTTGACAACCCCAGAACGGCGGTAAGGGGGGTCTTCAGTTCGTGACTAATACAAGCTAAAAATTCATCCTTCAGCCGGTTTAGCTGAATTAAATCTGCATTCTTTGCCGCCAGTTCCGATGCTAGCTGTTGTTCTTTGGTCACATCAGTAGCCAGTAATAGCCAGATTTGTCTATTGTCCACCTGAGTACTGACTAATGACAGGTGCAGCGGGATTTTAATAAACTGCCAGATTCGCTCCTGACCATTTTGTCCGGCAAAGACGCAGATGCAGGTTCCTGGTTGGCTTCCCATCTGGCACCGGCTCGATGTGGCAGCATCTGGCGACTCGAAATGGCTGTTACCGATTGATGGTGGCACCTCCACTTCACTCAAAGCGGACCGAGGCTCCACTTCTGGATGCCTGGTGTAAGCCGAGTTCGTTCCCAGATGCCGCGATTCCCTCAGGGTAGAATAGGATAAAGCAGCTAATACCCCCCAACTCAGTTCCGCCGATTTCTGATCGCCGATCTCTGTTGGAGTTGCAAAGGAATTTTCCAGGATCGCTTCCACCTCTTGTCTGATTCCTTCTATATCGCTGAAGGCAGAGAACTGTTGCCACCACGCCGGATTCTGCGTCACTACCTCACCTTCAGCAGTTTGTAGCATCAGGGGCCAAGGCAGTCGTTCCAGCAGCTTGACCAGTGCATCAAGTCCACGTCTCTCAACGTCGGACTCTTCGGTCATCGCCCGTGATATTGCCAAATCCTGCAATAGGCGTGGACTATCCACTAGCCCCAAGAATTTACCTTCTGAGTCCACCGCCGCCCAATCAAAGCCAGTGTTGATTGTGGATGGATGAGTCCGTAGGTAGGTACCAAATTGCTCTACACTCAGCTGGGCAGGTATAGTCACTAGGGGTTCTACAATACTTGTACTGAGCCCATACAGGGGAAGAGTCCTATCTACCTCACCCCGACACTCGATTGAGGTCATCAAATTGGGCAGCAAGCTGCGTAGATGCACTACACCTGTAGGGCATTGCTGCTCATTCACTACCACCAAGTGATCGCACTGTCTTGAAGTGAAAACATCCAGTACCGTAGCCAGACAGGTTGTCTCAAAGCATTGAGGTACGGTGATAATAAAGTCGTAAAGCGTGGGAGTTGGCATTGATGATGCATCTGAGTAAATTGTAAGGCAATTGCACCAAATTCTCTCTGTTCTCGTAGTGTCGCCACTCCTCACCAATAAACACGTTCAGGTCGATTATGAAGCCAAAGCAGGAATTTTTTAAACCTTATAAGAATTATAATGAATTACAACGAGACAATGGTTTAATTTTGTTTAAGGATCTTATCTCTAGCCTCAGTGCCTCTCAAGAGGGGGTTCTCTAGAGCCTCAGCGTCTCTCTCCTGATGGGGCAATTTGACCGAGAAGTTCACCAGCATGCATGGAAACCATAAGCGAGAACGCCCGCAGTTTTTTCAGCAAATGCCACCAGCAAAACAGCAGGAACTTTTGCAGCAACTAAAATCAGATTACCGCCAGATTATTATAAATTATTTTGTGGCAGACATAACCGTTAAGCAAAAAATTGAACGTTTTATCAATAAAGCCTTTTTCACTGATATTCCTATACCGCAAATTATTGAAATTCATATAGAACTAATTGAAGAATTTTCCAAACAGCTAAAATTGGAAGGACGGAGTGATGAAATATTACTTGATTACCGCTTAACACTGATCGATGTTCTAGCGAACTTGTGCGAAATGTATCGTGATGCCATCTCTAAAAAGTAAATTTATAAATATGCTAAAAAAAACCTATGTTCTCAAGCTCTATGTTGCCGGAAAAACCACTAACTCAGTTCGAGCATTAAGAACACTTAAAAATATTTTAGAACACGAGTTTAAAGGTGTCTATGCTCTTAAAGTTATCGATGTGCTAACAAATCCTCAACTGGCAGAGGAAGATAAAATTTTAGCAACACCGACTTTAGCCAAAGTGTTACCCCCACCAGTTCGCAAAATCATAGGCGATCTTTCAGATAGGGAAAAGGTACTAATTGGATTAGATCTGCTGTACGAAGAACTAAGTGAAGAAAAAAACAGAGATGAATGATAACAACAACCAAGCTCCACCATTAAACCTGAGCTTACAGAAACTTCGCACAATGATTGACGGCTTTGATGATATTAGTCATGGCGGCCTCCCACTTGGTAGAACTACCTTAGTAAGCGGTACCTCTGGGACAGGTAAGACTTTGTTTTCAATGCAGTTTCTCTATTATGGGATTACCAAATTTGATGAACCTGGAGTGTTTGTCACCTTTGAAGAATCACCTATCGATATTATTAAAAATGCTTATAGCTTTGGATGGGATTTACAACGCTTAATTGATGAAGGTAAGTTATTTATTCTAGATGCTTCCCCCGATCCAGAAGGTCAGGAAGTTGTCGGAAATTTCGATCTTTCTGCTCTAATTGAGCGTCTACAGTACTCGATTCGCAAATATAAGGCCAAGCGAGTTTCCATCGACTCAATTACAGCGTTGTTTCAGCAGTATGAGGCTGCTTCGGTCGTGCGACGGGAGATTTTTCGCTTGGTAGCACGTCTCAAACAGATTGGTGTCACTACCATTATTACTACCGAGCGGACGGAAGAATATGGGCCAGTAGCGCGCTTTGGGGTAGAAGAGTTTGTCTCAGACAGCGTAGTGATCGTTCGCAATGTTTTAGAAGGAGAACGCCGCCGCCGCACCATTGAAATCCTCAAGTTGCGCGGCTCAACCCACATGAAAGGTGAGTATCCTTTCACAATTACAAATAATGGAATTAATATCTTCCCCTTGGGAGCAATGCAACTGACTCAACGGTCCTCCAATACGCGGGTATCTTCTGGCGTCAAAACGCTGGATGAAATGTGTGGCGGTGGGTTCTTCAAAGATTCGATTATTCTGGTGACAGGAGCAACTGGTACTGGTAAGACGCTGCTGGTGAGCATGTTCCTGCAAAATGCCTGTAGCCAAGGCGATCGGGCCATTTTATTTGCTTACGAAGAATCTCGTGCCCAACTGTCCCGCAATGCGTTTTCTTGGGGCATTGATTTTGAAGAGCTAGAAAGCCAAGGTCTATTGAAAATTATCTGTGCCTATCCAGAATCAGCTGGGCTGGAAGACCACTTGCAAATTATCAAATCAGAAATTGCCGACTTTAGGCCGTCACGGATTGCCATCGACTCACTCTCAGCCCTAGCACGTGGGGTGAGTAATAATGCCTTTAGACAATTTGTCATTGGTGTGACTGGCTATGCTAAGCAAGAGGAGATTACCGGCTTTTTCACTAACACAACAGATCAGTTTATGGGGTCTCATTCAATTACGGACTCTCATATTTCCACGATTACAGACACGATTTTAATGCTGCAATACGTGGAGATTTGCGGGGAAATGGCTCGGGCGATTAATGTCTTTAAGATGCGGGGTTCCTGGCATGACAAGGGTATCCGCGAGTACACTATCAAGGCGAATGGACCCGAAATTACAGATTCTTTCCGCAACTACGAACGGATCATTAGCGGTTCTCCCACCCGCGTTACAGTCAATGAGAAGACAGAACTTGCCCGTATTGTTAAGGGCTTTCAGGACAAGGATGCATTATGAATGCTCAATCATAATAATTTATCCTTATAGAAGCAACCGCGCCAGAGCGTTTGCAGGTAATGTCTGAGACTAGGGCTATTCGCAGCCCGGTAGGGTGAGTCAGCAGGTAAGGCTATCTTACCCCTCTCTGGAATTGTCAGTTGATTGACGGAACGTTCATCTACTGTACTAAAGCGAGCGCGGAGGGATTCGAACCCCCGACCCTCAGGACCGGAACCTGATGCTCTATCCACTGAGCTACGCGCCCCTACTCGTTGAAAGCATAACACATTTAATGGTCTGTCAAACAACTTTGGTACTGCAACTCAGCACCAATTTTCAATTCTGACTGGTTCTCCAGTTTTTGTGTTCCTAAAAAACGGCAGCCCAGCCCACACCTCTATATTAAACTTATAGGGTGTATTGTAGTCATCCCCAACATATCCTCCATTAAAAGTACGAGTCTTGATTAGACAAATATTCCAGCAGCTTGGATACATACTCCAATACTCAGCGGGTTCGTTAAATTCATTATTATGGGTTTCTAATACAATTTTAGGAAAACGATAAGCAATTATGATGAAATCAAATAAGTAATTGTATTCATTAAGTACATTCAACACCTCTCCCCAAGTTCCAATTTTGATTTTCTTCTCCAGAATTTCTGAACTTAACCAAGAATCGCCTAACCAGGTAAGTTTTTCAACTACTACTTCAATTCTTTGATTGTCTGCTTTTAAAAACTCCAGATCTTCTGTGAGTAGGACTCTATCTGGGATAGGTTCCCAGATCTCTAATAAGTTTTTTGAATCGATTGTGATTCTACTTTTCTTAATACCAGGTATGTCTTCAAAAATTTGAATAGCGCTAATTTCTGCTAAGGAATCCAAGTATTCTGATTTGAGCGTATCTGGTTTAATAGCTGGTAATTCCTTATAAGTATTTTTAGCTAGATGGTATTCAGGAGCAATACATAAATCTTCTGGAATGTATGACTCGTTTGCGTTCTGCATCAGGTTTTCCCCCATTCAACAGGACGTTCGCCCCGCATCAGTCACTGCCATTCTGCCGTCTAGGCAGACACAGTTTATATTATAGTTTGCAGTCCGCTCCGGCGGATTTTGTTTGTTCGCTCTTGAATTCTATTCGCTCAGATATCTTAACCCATGACCCAAACAGTCTGGCTTGCAAGACACGGCAACCGCATCGACTTCGTTAACCCCGATTGGTTTCTTACCGCAGAGCGGCGCTACGATCCACACCTTTCCGACGATGGTGTGGTGCAAGCTCAGCAACTGGCTCAACGCCTCAAAGGAGAAAGCATTGCCCATATTTTTGCCTCACCCTTTTTACGGACGGTACAAACAGCAAACCAGGTTGCCGAAGTTCTGGATCTGCCGCTCAAACTTGAGTCTGGCTTGAGCGAGTGGCTCAATCCTGTCTGGATGACAGCCATGCCAGAAAGACTGTCCCTGGAAGCCTTAGCCGAACTATTTCCCAGAATTGACCTCAGCTATAGCTCTCGCGTTGTGGCTGAATATCCCGAAACAGGGGAAAAAGCACTGGAACGCTCTGGGGAAACAGCAAGACTTTTAGCAGATGAGTTTCCAGAAGATATCCTGCTAGTAGGTCACGGTGCCTCGGTAATGGGTGCAACCATGGGGCTAGTCGGTGGAATTGCCAAATCTGAAGTGAATGCTGCCTTATGCTGCTTGGTCAAAATTGTGCGTCAAGACCAAGGATGGGTAATGGAATTAAATGGAGATACTTCACACCTGAGCCAAACTGAAAAAGTCATTAGGTTTAATTGATAACAATCCACTACGACAACCTCCAAATAGCTTAGCTTGACGAGTGGGAAGCAGTGACACTTGACGTCAGAGATCATCAGTTGCAACCGAAACGAATCTGAAAGCGAAAAATGACGACTAAAACACCCTGTTTAGCATCAAACACCCAGGATTCCCCTAGATGGTATAAACGCTTCTTTGCCTGGCTTATGGCTCACGGCAATACCAAGTACGAAGAGAATATTGCCGACCAGAAGCGAGCCTTATTTACTGAACTACATGGAAATGTTTTAGAAATTGGACCTGGGACTGGTCCTAACTTGTCCTACTATCCGACCGACATCCACTGGATTGGGATTGAGCCGAATCTATATATGTACCCGTATCTCAAGAGAGAAGCGGAGCGGCTCGGGCTAGAAATTGACCTCCGCAGTGGAACTGCTGAACAACTGGAGGTCGAGAATAACAGCATGGATGCTGTTGTCAGTACTCTTGTCTTGTGTTCAGTGGATGATCTAGCCGCCACATTGCAGGAAGTTTTGCGAGTACTCAAGCCAGGTGGACGATTCTTTTTCCTCGAACATGTGGCGGCACCACAGGGAACTAGGTTACGACGAGTACAACATTGGATACAGCCCCTCTGGAAAACTCTTGGCGATGGTTGCCGCCCTGACCGTGAAACTTGGTTAGCCTTGGAGAAGGCAGGTTTTGAGAGTGTGAGCTACCAGCACTTCCGAGCAACGAACGTTCCTCCGATTGTTAGCCCACAAATTATTGGGGTAGCAACCAAAAAAGCTGCTATCTAGCTGTGTCGTCCAGGAAGAGCTTTGGTTTTACTCAAAAGAAACCACCAGAGTTCCAGCCCAATCAAGGCTATGCCGCCTGCAGTTACACCCACTTTCACCCCTAATGGTTGCTCAATCCGGCGAAACTGATTTGTCTGTACGGAACCCTGGGCTGGTGTTACAGCATGCGCTCCTGTTGCGACGCCGAGCAGCAGTCCCAACCCAGCAAGCCTACCCCAAATTTTGCTTTTGTTTAACATTAGACACAACTCCGACTTGACTATAAGATGGCTTTGGGGTGAAAGTTGCGCAAGCGCAGGGCATTGGTCACAACGGAAACCGAACTAAAGGCCATCGCTCCCCCAGCAATGATCGGGCTGAGTAACCAGCCAAACAACGGGAAAAGGATCCCAGCGGCGATCGGAATTCCTAAAACGTTATAAATGAAGGCAAAAAAGAGATTTTGACGAATGTTCGTGATCGTCGCCCGCGATAGCTGAATCGCTGTCACAATTCCTCGCAAATCGCCAGAAATTAAGGTGATATCGCTAGCGGCGATCGCCACATCTGTTCCCGTACCGATTGCTATCCCCACGTCAGCCTGAGCCAAAGCAGGTGCATCATTGATCCCATCACCAACCATCGCTACCATCTTCCCTTCCTGCTGTAGGGCTTGGACAGAGGTCGCTTTTTGGTCTGGTCGGACTTCGGCTTCGACGCGTGTAATCCCGACTTCTTTGGCGATTGCCTCTGCCGTTTGACGATTATCCCCAGTCAGCATTACCACCTCTAACCCTAGCTTCCTTAGGGCTTTGACTGCAGCAACTGAGGTCGGTTTGAGGGCATCGGCAATCGCAATCAATCCTTGGATTTTGCCATCTACGGCAATCCAAACAGCAGTTTTCCCAGCGGCTTCCCAACTAGATTTTTGCTTTTGGAGAGAGCTGGTATCAATACTCAGTTCTTCCATCCAGCGTTGAGTGCCGATTTGGACAAGTTGGTCAGAAACGATGCCAGAGACGCCGCTACCTGCAATCGCTGCAAAATTCTGCGCCGAGGCTAGATTCGCCTCCTGAGACTTAGCGTACCTAACGATCGCTTCAGCCAAGGGATGTTCCGAGTTGCGTTCTACAGCCGCTGCCAACCTTAGGAGTTTGATTTCATGACTATTGGCTGTTCCATATACGGTGACAAAGTCAGTGACGGTGGGTTTACCCTCGGTCAGCGTCCCAGTTTTATCCAACACGATCGTCTGGATTTTATGGGCAAGTTCCAGACTTTCAGCCCCTTTGATTAAAATGCCGTTTTCTGCTCCCTTCCCCGTCCCCACCATCACCGAAGTGGGAGTAGCTAAACCCAAGGCACAGGGACAAGCGATCACCAGCACCCCCACCGTGGTAATCAACGCCATTGTGAGATTGCCCATGACGTCAAACCAAATCACGAAAGTGGCGATCGCGATCGCCATCACTGCTGGCACAAACCATCCTGCCACCTGATCTGCCAACCGCTGGATTGGTGCTTTGGAACCCTGAGCTTGTTGCACCAGTTTGATAATCTGAGCCAGAGCGGTGTCTGTTCCGACTCGCGTTGCCCGGAACTTAAAGCTGCCTGTTTGATTAATTGTGGCTCCGATCACTTCATCTCCCAGCTGCTTCTTCACAGGCTTACTCTCGCCCGTCACCATTGCTTCATCAATGGTGGAAGCGCCTTCAATCACTTCCCCGTCCACTGGGATTTTTTCACCGGGACGTACCAAAATCACATCGCTGACAAAGACTTCCTCAATCGGCACATCAATTTCCTGCCCATCACGAATCACTCGGGCATCTCTGACTTGCAAGCCAATCAGTTGGCGAATCGCCTCTGAGGTTTGACCTCTCGCCCGATTTTCAAATAGCCGCCCTAGCAAGATTAAGGTGATGACGATGGCGGCAGTTTCGTAGTAGGTTTCGGCAGCCAGGCGTTGGACCGTAAAGAATCCAGGGAAAATGGTAACGAAGATCGAGTAGAAGTAGGCGGCACTCGTCCCCAAAGCAATCAGCGTGTCCATAGTAGCCGCGTGACGTTTCAGGGCTTTCCAGCCATTCTGATAAAAGCTTTGACCGCACCAAAACTGGACAGGGGTAGCCAATACTAGCTGTACCCAAGGATTGCCAAGCCATGATATAAACGAGGGCACAGAGAGCCCAGTCATCGCTGGCAGCGACCCAATTACTAGCAGGACGCTGAGGACTCCCCCCAAAAGAAACTTAAGGTAAAGCTGGCGTTTCTCAGATTCGCGTCCGGCTCTTTCAGCATCGTTTTCTCCAGTAATCATTTCCTGTTCCTGGAGCGAGTAGGCTGAGTAACCCGCATCAGTCACAGCCTGCTGGATTTTCTCCAAATTGGTTCGCTGGGGCTCGTATTTAACTGTTGCCTGTTCGACGCCAAAGTTGACACTGCAATCAATGACGCCAGGAACAGATTGGATGGCTTGCTCAATGTTGGAAGCACAGGAGGCACAACTCATGCCTCGAAGTTTGAGGGTGAGGGTATCCATAGCTGCTTTAACTGGGTTATGGAACAACGACTAAGCGGCTGGATAGCCAGCAGTAGCGATCGCTTGCTTAATTGCTGTTTCAGGTTTTTGCGTTTCAATGGTAACCATCTTAGTTTTAGTGTCAGCCTCTACCTTGGCAGTTGGATCAATTTCCGTGACTGCTTTGATGATGATGCCTACACAGGCAGAACAAGCTATTTTGGGAACTTTCAGTTGTAGTGCCATAGCATTAATTGAGTAACCGTAATCATAGACCCTGAGGAATTAGCTGATGCCTCAACCAGACCTAAAACTACTCTAAACTCTCCAGTTGACTGGAGAGTCAAGGGATGATACCAATCCCCTCTCATAACGTTCTGCGTTTTGGAAGGGCAGCATGCACACTTCTGGCAATGGGAGGCTTCGTGCTTCTCACATTCGCCGGTACAAGCTTCGCAAATCTCAATGCAGGAGCGAGCGATCTCTGCACAGACGGGCACATTTGGCCATACTGCCCAAGCATTCATCGTCTCTACATCTTTCTTTAACTCTCGTAATAGACAAATAGATGGAATTAGCCAGTATATACGGTAACTGAAAACTTCAGCAGTGATGATTGGAGATTTAAATATGACAATGTGGTCACTATATTACAGAAGAAACGTTGTTTTTCTACTGGCAATTTACCATGTTATTTTTACATTCTACAATTTGCCAAATGTCTCCTACCGCCTCTTTTTCCAAGCGCATCCAGCCTCTAACCGAGTTGATCAGGAATACGGTGTGAGCATTCCGTAAATCATTCAACGTAATCATCCCTTCGGTGATTTTTCCCTGTGCTAGCAACTGCACCCGAAGTGTCCCAGACAATAAACCACACTTCGTTGGTGGTGTAATCGGGCCAGCGGGAGTGTCGATCACGATATTTGCTATTGTTGATTCAGTCACAGCTCCATCTTCATTCCACAAGAAAACATCTTGACATCCAGGTTGTGAGGCTAGAGCGGTTGTATAAGGTAATCGGTAAGTTGTCTTATGGTACAAAAAAGGTGTCTGACGCTCTACAGGTTTAGTGGCGATTCCCACGTATGAGCCAACCGGTAATGTACCGTTTTCCAGCGTCTCAGCTTTTAGTGTTAGCTTTCCATTACGGGAAACTTTAAGCTGCACCTTTTGCTTTGAAGCTACGAATGTGGCACTTGAGGCATGTAAAATCTTGCGTACTTCCGGTAAGGATACCGTGAAATCGAAGTACCGGGCTGACTCTTTCAGTCTTCGGAGATGCTCGTCAAGCAAAAAGTATCCGTTCTGTGGCTCCCACAAGAGCGATTCAAGTAATTCAAATTCTGGAAGCGGTTGAGTCAGGATACGGGCTTTCGTACAACATTCCTCGTATTCCTCTTGCACGTCAGAATCCCAAACAATCCCGCCGCCAACCCCGTATTCAGCGATGCCCGTTGCTGAATCAATCATTATTGTCCGAATCGCAACATTGAATTGAGCCTGCCGTTGAGGTGCGATATAGCCGATACATCCGGTATATACATGTCGGCTTTCCTTTTCAAGGTCCGCAATGATTCCCATAGTCGCAACTTTCGGTGCTCCTATGATAGAGGCGCAGGGAAACATCACTCGTAAAATCTCCATCACTGGTGCCGAGGTCGTTGAAACTACTGAGGAAGTCATCTGGTGAACAGTAGGATACTTTTCAATAGCAAATAGGTTTTCTACCCGCACTGTTCCCACCTCTGCAATTCGACCCATTTCATTGCGAATCATATCCACAACCATGACATTTTCCGCACGGTTCTTTTGAGATGATTGCAGCCATTCAACCTGTTGGATATCCTCCTGAAATGTTAATCCCCGCGATGCCGTTCCTTTCATTGGTCGCGATGTCAAAGTTGTGCCGTTTAATGAGAAGAAGAGTTCCGGTGAAACTGAGCAAATCGTGTACCCACTCAGATTTATAAAGGCGCAGTAGTTCGACTGCTGTGCACGGTATAGCGACAGAAAGAAATTCCACGGATCGCCGGAAAATGTTGTGCGCAGGCGAAATGTATAGTTGACCTGGTAGGTGTCTCCATTACGAATATGGGTTTTAATTCGACTTATAGCGGCGGCATACTCGCTCAAGGACACAGTCGGCTGCCACTCACCCAGTGCGAAAGAACCGTTGCCTTCTCCAGATAACGATATTTGCTCATAACCCCTGTATAGCCCAAACCACAGATAGGGCAAGCGTGGCGTTGAGGATACCTTAAGTGCATAATCCATAGCTGGGGCAGCCTCATAACTTAGAAACCCCACAGCATATAGCCCGTCAGCAACTAACTTTTCGATAGATTGCAAGCTGCCAAGCACCTCTCCAAGCCGAGCAGTGGTTACGATCTCTGCTGGAGACTGAAAACATAGCCAGCGAGACTTGCTGCCGAGTCCCTCTTGGATGATAACCGTGTTTTCCTCTACTGGATTCATCTTGTTTGACCTCTGTAAGCATCAGGATTGAGAGGGCTTTGAGTGTCCTCGAACAGTGAATCAACTGAATTGCCTCTTGTTGCTGGTTTCTCACTGTCTTTGGGCAGATGAGTTCCTTTTAGGACGCTCACTGACTCGACCGCCTAAGCTGCGTAGATAAAGTCCACCGACTGCCGCTAGAAATCCCACATAAGCCACGGCTTGAACGAGATAGAGTTTTTCCCGATAGCCAAACAGGGCTTTGAAAACCACTCCAGGAAACTGCTCGTCGGGCAGGATATGAGAGGTTTCCCATACCTTTGGTCCTAATATGCAGGAGGGGTCTTTTGTAAACCGTTCGTAATAGAAACAGAGAGATTCTGACGCCCGGTCCACTTGTGTTAGACTGGCCACGGCGTCGTTGAAATCTTGCAACGCGGTAACCACTAACCCGGCGACAATCAGCAGCAATAAGATCCCCATCACCTGTAAAAACCGGCGGACGTTAATCTTGACGCCCCACTTGAACAATAGGACGGCGATGCCAACCGCACCAGCTAAACCACCTAGGGCTCCCAATGCCGGGGCTACCCCCTGTTGAAAATTGGCGGCGATGAACAGCACCGTTTCAAAACCTTCTCTGATGACGGCAATCAGAATTAAAGTGAAGACGCCCCAGCTACCACTAGCACTGTGTTTCAAAGCAGATGTGACGGAGTTCTCGACTTCAGCTTTTAAAAACCGTGCCTGTTGACTCATCCAGATCAGCATCCAGCTGAGCATGGCGATCGCCAGGACACTGAACACCCCCTCTAGCAGCGGCTCGATCGCGGATGCGTATTTCGGATTGGCAGCTGTTAGTGTATTGATGGCCCAGCTAAATAAGATACCCACCAGCGCACTGACAGCAATTCCCACCCCGACCCCGGCATAAACCCATGGGGTAAGCCGACGCTGTTGAACTTTTTTCAGGCAAGACAGCACAATGCCCACCACCAGGGCGGCTTCGACTCCTTCTCGCAGCGTAATCACAAAAGTCGGTAGAGCGGCACTAAAATCCATAAGTGTTTTGTCGATGGTATTTACTAAGCGGTGCTGCAATTAACAGCACCCAATATCTGCTGATTTAGGCTTGAGCCTGCTCAACGCAGCCGCCGGAGCTGCCTCCGGCGGAACGTTGAGTGTTAGAGGTTTTGATTGCCTGTTGGGAGTTCTGCTCAATCGCCTTAATCAGCTGAGTCACTTGAGTCGGAGTGTTCACTGGCGCAGGTGGAGCAGTTACAGTGGGCCAAGTTTTCTCCAGCTCAGCCATCCGGGCAACAATTGCTTTGTGGGCTTCAGGATGGGCTTTGGCCATCGTGCTAGAAATCCCTTGATATAGGTCGTTGGCATAGGTCACAAACCCCAGAGAGTCTTGGTACTCAATCACCGCTGCCACTTTACCATTGGCGATCGCCGACATATATTCAGAGCTAGCTGCGTCTAGCAACCCGTTGACGACCTGTAGTACAAACTGGGGCGACTGCCGTTCGGCTGCAGGTAAAGCCTGGATGGCGGTATCAACGTCTTGCATCGAAACCTTGAAATTCGTGGCAATCTGGGGATTTTTGGGCTGCGATTTGACTAAATCTTGCAATCCGATCAAATCATCCTTGAATTGTTTGACGTGGCGCTCGTCCAATTGGTCTGCCACATTCACATAAATCTCTTCAACTGGATGCCCGATGTGAGGCTCTGCCTGTTTTGGCTGTTGCAGAGCCAAGAGTTCTTTGGCCACGATCAGATGCCCTTTCATCAAGCCCAGCTTGGTCATGTAATCAACATCTTTAGCAACACCAGTAAGGACTACATCTTGAGTGGTGACTAAATTTTGAATTTGGTTGAACTGCTCTTGGGTAAGTACCTTTTTGGACACCAATTCGTCCGTGCTGCCGTAAGGACGATTGGCTTGAATCTCATTGGACAACGCTGGCACGCCTAACTTAGCTTCCAATTTATCCAGGTCTGACAAAATCGCGGTGTTAATGTTGATTTTGGCCTCACCAGAGGTTTGATTGTTAACAGTGGTGGCAGCAGGGCTCGAACTAGCACTAGACGATTGAGTTAAATTGTCACCGGGTGTCTGACTACAGCTAATGACTATAGTCAGCATGGCTGCGGCAATCGCAAGAAACAAGAACCGAAAAATAGACATGATGTTAATTCTGCTGTATTAGTTGCGAAAAATTGTTATCTAGTTGCGAAAAAAATAGCAACTAGGCTTGAGGGAGAACCTCAAACTGCCCCATGCAACCAGCCTCGGCGAGTGCATCTTGGTGGGGATGAAACATATACTTGCCGGGATAGCGGTAGGAAAATTCCAGGATGTGACGTTCAGCCGTCCCCATTGTGATGACATCCGTTTCCTGAGTGGGGGTCAGGGTCATGCCTGTGGGATAGACTCGAAAGAAATTGGCGTGGAGATGAAACGTCGCTACTGGATCTAACTCAATCATGTTCAAGAGGTATAGCCGAACTAACTGATTTTGGTAAATCGGGATCGGATGCATCATGTAGGAATCCGGTTTGCCATTGAAGGCATAGAATTCGTTGTGATTGTCTTCATTCACGTCATATCCAGCCATCACTAGCACCAGTCATCAGCTGGGGGACGTCCGTCTGGTGGATCGACAATGAACATGCCGTACAACCCCTTGCTAATGTGACGCACAAGCGGTGCTGTGTGGCAGTGGTACAGGTGGACGCCAAACGGTTCGGCATCGAATTCATAAATCGTTGCCGCCTCGTCGCTAACAGGACGAATGCCATCGACTGCAGCCGGGTGAATACCATGAAAGTGCATGGAATGGGCATGTCCGCCTTTGTTGAGGAGTAATCGTTCAAGGGGTACTGCTATCAGCAGGCAATAGAGATGGAGTAGGCTGACCTTGGCGAGCAGCGCGACAAGCCTCAACCAGATAATCCAACACGGGACGATTTTGAGAACGCAATGTCG
>JAABUQ010005483.1_pt1 | contig 20184 bp, 21 predicted proteins | sample 5560001 | NCBI WGS metagenome assembly JAABUQ01 (sample SAMN10711888, study PRJNA513371) | rock metagenome | isolation source: Antarctica rocks | place: Antarctica: Victoria Land, Finger Mt nord | collected 2015-12-18
GATGCCCGGGGGGCCCGCGTCTGCCGCCGGATCACCCGCCAATACGCCCGGACCTTCTATTTCGCCTCCGCCTGCCTCCCCCGACCGACCCGGGCCCACGCCTACGCCATCTACGGCTTCTGCCGCTGGGCCGACAACGCCGTGGACGACGCCCGGGATCGAGCCGAGGCGGCCGAACGGCTCGACCAGGCCCGATCGGCCCTCGACCTGGCCTATCGCACCGGCGCCGCCCCGCCCGGCCTGCTCGCGTTCCGCCGGACGGTCCGGGCCAGGTCCGTCCCTCGCCACCTCTTCGATGACCTGCTCGACGGGATGGCGATGGACCTCGACATCGCCCGCTACGCCGACTTCGCCGCCCTCGACCGCTACTGCTACCGGGTGGCCGGCGTGGTCGGCCTGATGATGACCCACGCCTTCGGCTACCGCTCCCGGACCTGCTGGCCCAACGCCCTCGCCCTGGGCACGGCCATGCAACTGACCAACATCCTCCGCGACGTCGCCGAGGACTTCGCCCTGGGCCGGGTCTACCTCCCGCAAGATGAGCTGGCCCGCTTCGACCTGAGCGAATCCGACCTGGCCGAAGCGCGGGTCGACGACCGATTCCGCGCCCTGATGCGGTTCCAGATCGACCGCGCCCGCCGCTATTATGCCGAGGCCGAGGCCGGGATCCCCTGGCTCGAGGGCGACTCCGGCCGCCTCACCGTCCGCGTCATGGCTCGGGCCTACGCCGGGATCCTCGGGGCGATCGAGCGCCTCGATTACGACGTCTTCCGGGCCCGGGCCCGCGTCTCGACCGCCCGGAAGCTCGCCACCCTCGCCGCCAGCCAGGCCGAGACGACCGGCGACGCCTGGCGGCGGTTCTGGGGTTGACCCACCGAAGGGCATACCGTGACCGAGACCGACCCCGACCGCTTCCTCGACCGGACCTCGCCCGGGGCCCACGAGTGGTGGTACTTCGACGCCATCAGCGACGACGGCCGCGACGCCCTGGTCATCGTCTTCTATGCCGGGCTCCCGTTCGACCCGAGCTACGGGGTGGGGACGCTCCGGCACCTCAAGGACCCATCCCGCAACCCCGCCCCCAGGGCCCTCGACCACTCGGCGATCGGCCTCTCCTGGCACCGCGACGGCAAGCCGCTGGCGTACGCCCTCAACGGCCACGACGCGGCCGCCTTCCGCCACCGGGCCGAACCGTTCGCCGTCGAGGTGGGCCCGAGCCGGTTCGAGCGGGATGCGGAGGGGTACAGGCTCTCGGTCGCCACGCCGACGGTCGAGGGGCGACCGATCCTGGCCGAGATCCGGTTCCGTCCGGCGGCGGGCACCGCCCCCTTCGAGCGCGACCTGGGCGCGAGCGACGCCCCGCACCACTGGATCCTGGCGGCGGCCGATTGCCGGGTCGAAGGGTCGATCTCCGTCGAGGGGCGGGCGACCCCCTTCGAGGGCCGGGGGTATCACGACCACAACGCCGGGGCCGAGGAGATGTCGGTGGCCATCCGCCGCTGGGAGTGGGGCCGGGCCCACCACGGCCCGTTCACCGAGGTTTATTACTGGTCCGAGCCGAGGCGGGGCGAGACCCGGTCGCTCTGGCTGACTTGCCGCGACGGCCGGCCCGAGGAGGTCCGCGAAAACGTCCGGGTCGAAGGGCGAGGCGGGCGACGGGGCAACGTCTTCGGGGTCCGGCACAGCCCGAGCTTGGAGTTCTCCGCGGGAGGGCATCGCCTCGGCCGGATCCCCGGCGTTTGCCTGGACGACGGGCCCTTCTATCGCCGCTGGCTCGCCGAGTTCCGGGTCGACGACCAGGGCCCATCGACCGGGATCGCCGAGCTGCTCGACACCCGGAACTTGCACAAGCCCTGGTTCAACTGGATGATCCCCTACCGGCTCAAGCGTCCATCAGTCTGAGCCATTTCGGCGGCCTCACCGGAATCGTGTCGGTTGTCCAGGTCGATTCTCGACTGTCCTTGCAGAGCGAGCCGCCTCGGGGCGGCCGCAACGAAGATCGGTCCCGGACATTCCTGTTTCATGGAGGAAACGGATGCTCGTCTTGAGTCGCAAGCAGTTCGAGGGGATCCAGATCGGGGCGGACATCCGCATCAAGATCGTCAAGGTCGACCGCAACCAGGTCCGGCTCGGGATCGAGGCGCCCGGCGACGTCCTGATCGTCCGCGACGAGCTCGTCAACGACCCCGAGGCCCACGAGGCCAAGCACGCCTGGGATTCGTCGGACCCGCCCGCCTGAGCCGCGGGAGCCGGGCGCGCCGAGGGCCCTTCGCCGATCGACCCGATCCGGTCAGAAGGTGACCGGGGGCGCCGCCTCGGCCTCTTCCTCGACCCCGCCGTTGAGGGCGCGGGTCGCCTTGGGGCCGACGGTGAAGGTTTCCAGGCAGAGCAGGATCTTCGAACTGAGCGCCGCCTTGAGCTTGGGGTCGTAGACGAAGATCAGGGCGACGTCGTGGTTGTCCTGCTTCAGGCTCCAGACCTCAACCTCCTTCTCGTTGGCGTTGAACATCAGCCGCTTGAAGCGATTGCCCCGCTTGGCCTCGTCCTTGAACTTGGCGACGGCGAGGTTGTCCGAGGCGCCGAACTGGGTCGCCAGGGTGTTGATGACCTCGGAGTTGAACTCCCCCCGGGTCGTCGGGGCGGGCGCCGGCGCCGCCCCCTTGGCGGGCGCCTTCTTGGGCAGCTTGACGCGGGCCAGGACGTGGAGCACCGAGTCGACCTTGGGGTCGAGGAACGAGGCGTCGAGGTCGAATTGCCCCTCGGCCACCGGGAGCTGGCCGGCCTTGGCCAAAGCCTGGTCCTTGGGGGCCCGGAGGTAGATCGCCAGGTCGGTGAACTTCTTCTCGTTGGCCGCCGGCATCAGGTTCTTGTTGACCCTGCGCTCGTATTCCAGCTTCGTGAGCGTGTTGGAGAGACGCCTCTCGTAATTCTCCCGGCCGCAGCCGAGGCCCGCCACCAGGGCCGAGGAGATGATCACCAGGCAGACCCGACGCATGCGACACCTCGCGAGGACCGGAAGCGGATCGGGGCGGCCTTGGCCCGCCGTCCCCTTTGGATTAATGTCCTGGGAGCGTCGGCCCTTGTCAAGCGAACGGCGGCCGGGCCGGGCGGCCCGAGGGGCGTCGCCGGGGCCGATGCGGGAGGTCCGCCGATGGGCGTGGTCCAGATCGTCGCCTTGGTCAAGCCGTTCCGGGCCGGGTCGGTCCTCGCGGCGCTCGATTCGGTCGAGATCCTCGGCGGGACGGTCCGCGAGGCGATGGGGTACGGCCGGCAGAAGAATCGGCTCCACCGCTATCTCGGCAGCGAATACAACGCCTCGTTCCTGCCCAAGGTCGAGCTCACGCTCTACGTCCGCGACGGGGACGTGGCCGCCGCCGTCCGGGCCATCGTCGGCCAGGCCAGGACCGGCCGGATGGGGGACGGCAAGATCATGATCACCCCTTGCCTGGGCGACTACGTCGCTTGGTGATCGCCCGGGGCCCGCGCCCGGGCCCCTTCAATGCGGCGTGGTGATCCAGAGGACCCGGTGGAATTTGGGCGCCTCGGGCCCTTCGAGGTCGACCAGGTTCGAGGCGGGGTTGGCGGCCGGGTTCTCGGCTTTGAGCAGCGCGAACCGGCCGCAGTGCTGGAACCAGCGGACCGCCGGCTTGTCGTCGATCCAGGCGACGACCAGCCTGCCCCCGAAGGCTTCGGAGGCGGGCTCGGCCTCGGCGTAGGCGACGATCGCCCCCTCGGCGACGATCGGCGTCATCTCGTCGCCGGAGACCCGGAGGTGCCTCGACGCCTTCCGCGCGGCGATCCACTCGCGGCGGGCGGCCTGGTAGCGGACGCCGTCGGCCGGCGTCAGGGCGGCCCCGAGGGCCCCGTCCATCCCGGTGAGCACGAGGTCGACATCCTCGGGCCCAGGCTCCGCGTCGCGGGCGAGCCGCTCCCGCTCCTCGAGCCGCTCCAGGGCCGCCCGCAGGAGCATGGGGATCGTCGAGCCGTCGAAGTCTTGCCCCAACCCGGTCGCGGCGAGGGTCGGGAGCTTGGGGCGGAACTTGGGTCCTTCGCCTCGGAGCAGCCAGACCGGCTCGGCGGCCGTCAGCTCGACGATCCGGAGGATGATCTCGGCGGGGACCGTCACGCCGGTCTCGTAGTTGTACCAGGTCCGCACCGGGATCCCCAGGACCCGGGCCAGGTCGGGCCCGCCCCGCTCGCCGTAGAATTGGGTGCGGAGGTCGCGGAGCCGCTCGGACAGGTTGTGCTTGACCCGGACCGATTCCGGGGCATTCTTGCGACGAGCCATGAGAGGGGCCCTCGGAGGGAAGAACGGGCCGCGCGATCGCCCAGGCTGGCCTGATCTCGCGAGGAGATCCAGCTCGACCTGATCATCCCACGGTCGAGGCGGGCCCGCAAGCTATTTTTAGCATGAGCCGGCCGAGGCAACCAGACCTTCGTCGAATTCGAACGGCGCGGTGTCGCCGCCGGGCATCATTCGGCGGCCGATCGTCGAGCGAGGGGGCCCGAGACGGCCGGATCATTCGTCGTCGTCGAGCTTGAGGTCGAGCAGGAAGTCGGCGATGGCGTCGTCGGCCATGACCGGCTCCTCGCCGGCGAGGGGGTCCGGCTCGGCCTTGGCGGGCGGGGCCGGCTTGGGCGGCGCGAGGTTCGGGTTCAGCTTGGCCTTGGCATCCGGCTTGATGGCGACCGTCTGCTCCTCCGAGCTAGGCTCGGGGACGTCGTCGAAGTCGATCTCGAATTCGTCGGAGCCGGCGCCCGGGGTGACCGTCGGGGCGGGGATGGCGGTATCGCCGGCCTTGGGGGTCGCCTTGGGCTCGGCGGACTTCGCGGCGGCCGGCTGGCCCGCCTTCTCGACCCGGAGCTTGACCGGGCCGATCGCCAGCTCGTCGCCCGGCTCCAAGACCCGCTGCCCCTCGATCTTCTTGCCGTTGAGGAACGTCCCGTTGGCGCTTCCCATGTCCTTGACCAGGAGCATCCCGTTCTTCTCGAAGAACTGGCAGTGGCGGCGGCTCACCTCGGACGACTTGATCCGGAGCTGGCATTCATCGTTTCGGCCGGCCGTGGTGACGCCGTCGCCGAGTTTCAGGGCGGTCGTGGCGCTCCGGCCACGGAGGACGACGAGCTGAAAGTCCATGACGATCCGGTCCTGAAGCGGTTCGTTCCCGAAGATCCGGCGCGCGGGGTCGCGACGGACGCCGATTCACTCTTAGATTAACCCCGCAAACGGGTTCCCGCAATGCATGACCCCCCGGCGCGAACCCTTGGGGCGCTTGACGGCCTCCGCCACCGGGGGGTACCTTGAACCGCTGCCCGACCCGGCCCCCCAGCCGAGCCCCATCCCGCGCGAAGACCCGGCGACCACCACCCATGCTCAAACGGACCAAGACCTGCGGCGCGCTGACCCGGGACGACGTCGGACAAGAGGTCGTCCTCAACGGCTGGGTCGACACCCGGCGCGACCACGGCGGCCTGATCTTCATCGACCTCCGCGACCGTTACGGCTTGACCCAGGTCGTCTTCGAACCGGGCGCGCCCGGGGCCGGCGACGCCAAAGATCCGCTCCACAAGGCCCACGACCTCCGCAACGAGCACGTCATCGGCGTCCGAGGCAAGGTCGCCCCCCGGCTCCCGGGCAAGGAGAACCCCAAGCTCAAGACCGGCGCCATCGAGGTCCACGCCGCCGAGCTCGAGGTCTTCAACGCCGCCCCCACCCCCCCCTTCGAGATCCACGGAGCCGAGGCCAACGAGGAATTGCGGCTCAAGTACCGCTACCTCGACCTCCGCCGGCCCGCGATGCAGGATGTCTTCCTGCTCCGGCACCGGATGACGCAGTTGATGCGCAACACCATGTCCGCCCTCGACTTCATCGAGGTCGAGACCCCCATCCTCGGCCGGAGCACCCCCGAAGGGGCCCGCGATTTCCTCGTCCCCAGCCGGGTCCACCCGGCGCACTTCTACGCCCTGCCGCAGTCGCCCCAGTTGTACAAGCAGGTCCTGATGGTCGCCGGGTTCGATCGCTACTTCCAGGTCGCCCGCTGCTTCCGCGACGAAGACCTCCGCTCCAACCGCCAGCCCGAGTTCACCCAGCTCGACGTCGAGATGTCGTTCGTCGAGGACGAGGACGTCATCGCCACGATGGAGAACCTCGTGGTGGCCCTCGCCGGGGAGTTTACCGGGGAAACCCCGGCCCTCCCCCTGCCCCGGGTCGACCACGCCGACTCGATGGAGCGGTTCGGCAACGACCGGCCCGACCTCCGCTACGCGATGGAGCTGAAAGACCTCGCCGACATCGCCGCCGAGACCGACTTCAAGGTCTTCCAGACGGCCGCGACCTCCGGCCACCGGATCCGGGGGATCTCCGTGCCCGGCGGAGGCGAAGCCTACAGCCGCAAAGACCTCGACGGCCTGACCGATTACGCCAAGTCCTTCGGCGCCAGCGGCCTGGTCTGGCTCAAGGTCGAAGGCACCACGCTCGCCGGGCCGACCGCCAAGTTCTTCCCCGCCCCCGCCCAAGCCAAGCTCCTCGAACGCTTCGAGGCCAAGGGCGGCGACCTGATCCTGATCGTCGCCGACACCCAAGGCGTCTCCAGCCAGGCCCTCTCCAACCTCCGGATCCGCCTGGCCGCCGAGCGAAAGCTCTACGACCCCAAGAGCTACCATTATTCCTGGGTCGTCCGCTTCCCGCTCCTCCACTGGGACGCCGAGGAGAACCGGTACTCCGCCGAGCACCACCCCTTCACCATGCCCCTGCCCGAAGACCTGCACCTGCTGGAGACCGACCCGAGCCAGGTCCGGGCCCAGGCCTACGACCTCGTCGTCAACGGCGAGGAGTGCGGCGGCGGGACGATCCGCTGCCACGACCCCAAGATCCAGTCGAGGATCTTCGAGCTCCTCGGCCTCACCCCCGAGCAGGCCGAGGAGAAATTCGGCTTTCTCCTCGGGGCCCTCAAGAACGGCGCCCCGCCCCACGGCGGGATCGCCCTGGGGGTCGACCGCCTGGTGATGCTCTACGCCCACCTGACGAATATCCGCGACTGCATCGCCTTCCCCAAGACGGCCAAAGGGGCCGACCTGATGACCGGGGCCCCCGGCACCGTCGACTTCAAGCAACTCCGCGATCTCCACGTCCGGACCGTCGAGTGAACCGCGACTTCGGGATTGCGTCGAATGCCCGCTCGGCGGACGATGGGGGATGTGGGGATTCATCCATTCTTCTCCACGACCGTCACCCGGGATCGCCGATCGCGTAGTCCTGTCCGGGGCCCGGCCCGGCGGTCCCCGAATCCGGGCGATTCGGCCTCGCACGCGCGATCTCCGAAGGGCGCGACGGCCGACCAGCGAAAGGCGGGACCATGCTCTCCATGCTCAAAGGGCTCTTCGGTCCCGCGGGTCGGGTGGACCTCGATCGGCGATTCTCGATCGCGCACGAGACCCCGCAGGGGAGCATGTCCAAGGTCTACCGGGCGGTCGATAATCGGTCGGGCCAGACGATCTGCCTGAAAGTGCAGCTCCCCGACAAACACGCCGCCGCCGAGTTGCGCGCGTCCAAGGTCGCCCGACCGCCCGAGGGGGAGATCGCCGTCAAGGTCGTCCACCCCAACGTGGTCCGGACCTTCGAGCACGGCGTCTCGACCCGAGCCGAGCGGTTCCTGGTCATGGAGTTCATCGACGGGGTGAGCCTCAAGTTCATCCGGGAGGCCACCAAGGTCGGGATCCGGGCCAAGGTCAAGATCCTCGCCGAAGTCGCCGAGGCCCTGGGCGCGGTGCACGCGGCGGGGTTCATCCACCACGACATCAACCCGAACAACTTCCTGGTCGACCGCGACAACCACGTCAAGCTGATCGATTTCGGCCTGGCGATCCCCAACACCCCGGACTTCCGGAGGCCGGGCAACCGGACCGGGATGCTCCAGTACATGGCCCCCGAGCTCGTCCGCCGCGAGACGATCGATGAGCGGATCGACCAGTTCTCCTTCGGCGTGATGGCCTTCGAGCTGTTGACCGACAAGCTCCCTTTCGGCGGCGGGACGTCCTTGGCCCAGATGACCCAGAAGATCAACCTCGCCCCGATCGACCCGGCCCTGGCCAACCCCCGACTCTCCGATGACATCTGCCGGATCATCCTCAAGACCCTCGCCCGGAAGCGCGACGAGCGCTGGTCCAAGATGACCGGCCTGGCCAAGGCCCTCCGCGAGGCCCCCCCCCGGAAGGGCGACACCGCAGGCGTTGGCTCCGAGGTCGAGACCGAGGTCCGGGCCTGAGCCGCCCTACTTCGCCAACGCCGGGACGTCCCAGAGCCGGACCGTCCGGTCCTCCCCGGCCGAGGCAAGCGTCCGCCCGTCGGGGCTGAACGCGACCGCCCAGACCTTGCCCGCGTGGCCCAAACACTGGGCCAAGGGGCGACGCGCCGCGATGTCCCAGAGGAAGATGGTCCCGCCCGCGTCGCTCGAAGCGATAACCCGGCCCCCCGGGTGGAAGGCGAGGCCGAGCACCCCCTTGAGGTGCCCCTTGAGCGTGGTCGAGGCGTCGCCCGTCGCCACGTCCCAGAGCTTGACCAGCCGGTTGTCCCCCACCGAGGCGATCCGCTTGCCGTCGGGCGCGAAGCAGACCGGGGCCTGGAACGACTGGCCGGCGGCGATGTCGTCGCGCTTCGCCCGGCCCTCGACGTCCCAGAGCTCGATCTTGCCGCCGATGCTCTTGGAGGCGAGGACGCTCCCATCCGGCGAGAACGCCACCGACGAGACCGGCCCCGAGTGGAGGCCGAGGTCGACGCCCGCGCCCGTCGCCAGGTCCCAGAGCGTGACGTACCCGTCCGCCCCGAGGTTGCTCCCCCCCCCGGCCAGGATCTTGCCGTCGGGGGAATAGGCCAGGCCCCAACCATAGGTGGCCGCGTCCGACCCGAATACTTCGCTCCGCTTCGGCCGGGGCAGCCGCCTGGGCTCCCCCTTCGATCCGAGGTCCCAGATCGTCGCGCCGAGCTTGGGGTCGTCCGAGGCGATCGACCGGCCGTCGGGGCTGAAGGCCAGGCCGCCGAAGTCGGTCCCGTCCCTCTCGAACGATTCGACCCCCTTCAGGCTTGCCACGTCCCAGACCTTGACGGCATCGCCGCCCCTCGATGCTAGCGCCTTCCCGTCCGGCGAGAACGCCACGGCCACGACGTCGCGCGCGTGCCCCTTGAGGACCGATCGCGAGGCGACCGTCGGCGGCGGCCCGTCGCACCCGGCGAAGCCCCAGCACAGGCCGACGACCAGCAGGACGCGGCCTCGGATCTCAGGACCCATGCGGACCTCCCTTCCGGGAGGCCCGGATGACCCGAGGGTGGTTGGCGGCGTCGCGGACCGTCGGGGCCAGCTCGAATCCGGGCTGGCCTTCGACCAGTGCCCGGACCGGCGCCTCCTGGTCCGACCCGATCTCCAGGATCAAGGCCCCGCCGACCTTGAGCAGCGGCAGGGCCTCCGCGATCAGCCGGTCGACGACCCGGAGCCCATCGGCCCCGCCGTCGAGGGCCAGGCGCGGCTCGTACCGGGCCACCCCCGGCTCCAAGCCATCGATGTCCGCCGTCGCGATGTAAGGCGGGTTCGAGACGATCGCGTCGAACGGCCCCTCCCCCGCCACCGGCCCGAGCAAATCCCCCTCCCGAAAGCTCACCCGGTCGGCCAGCCCCAGCCCCTTCGCGTTGCCCGACGCGACCGCGAGCGCCTCCGGGCTGATGTCGATCGCGATCACCCGGGCCGACTTGTGCTGATGGGCGATGGCCAAGGCCAAGCACCCCGACCCCGTCCCGACGTCGACCACCCGGGGGCCCTCCTTGCCCTTGAGCCGGCCCAGCGCCTCGACCACGACGAACTCGCTGTCCGGCCTGGGAATCAGCACGGCCGGCGACACCGTCAACGCCATCGAGTAGAACTCCTTCTTCCCCACCAGGTAAGCCACCGGCGCCCCCTCCGCCCGCCTCTTGACCAACTCGCGGAAGCTCGACCGCTGGCCATCGCTCACCTCGGCGTCATACCGCGTGTAAAGCTCGACCCGCCGGCAAGCCAGGGCCGACGCCAGCAAGACCTCCGCGTCCAGCCGGGCGCTCTCCGACCCCTTCTTCTTGAGGAAGTCCCGCGTCGCCACCAGGAGACGGCCGACGGTCCAAGGTTCTTCGGGATCGGGAGGCATGGGCAACGCTCGGAGGTGTGAGGGACACTCAGATGAGGTTGCGGGTCAGGTCGTCGAGATCGAGGGGGGTGATCCCGTTGCGTTGGAGACGCTCCCGGGCCTCGGCGTCGAGCCTTGGGGCGAATCCCGCGAGTTCGATCTCCCAGGATCGATATTTCGGGGAAAACTGGAGGAATCGTTCGACGTGCATCCGCAGATTGTTCGCGTCGGCCACCAGCTTGCCCGGCGATCGCTTGCACGAACCAAACCGGATCCGCTCGTCGACCTCGTTGACCGCAACAAGGTCGATCTCCGTCCCCCCACGGTCCCAGAAGCCGCTGATCCGCGAGGTGATCGGGAAGTCGCCGAGGCCCTTCGCGCCCCGCTCCTCGTGCAGCTTGCCGACGAGGCGTTCGAAGGCGAACCCTTCCACCGTCGCGAGCCGATCGTCGGCCGATGCGACGAGCTCGTCGACCGGCCGGAAGTCCCGGGCCCCGACCGGGATCGAGAGGGCCCCGAGCCAGGACTGGAGGAAGTTGTCGCTCAGGTAGTATCGGCCGCGTCGCGCGTCGGGTTCGGCGAAGACCGGCATCTTCCTCTCAATGAGGCGGTATTTATCCTTCAATGCCGTCAAGTAGGCGGCGATCTGCGTCTTGTTCTCGGTGACTTCCTGGATCGCCCCGATGAGCTCGCCGTGCATCTTGCCGGGATGCCTGGCCACGAATTTCAGGACGGTGTCATACCGCCCCCGAAGCTCGCGGAGGAACCAGTTGTTGGCCTCCGTCCGGAGCGGCGAGGAGCTCTCGAAGAACATCCGGCGGATCAGGTCATGCCGGCCGACGCCGAAGACCCCTCGCTCGAAACAATCGCGATAGAATTTCGGCACTCCTTCGAATAATGACCATAAGAACAGGAGCCGTTCGGGAGAAGGATCGCCGTGATCGCGGAGGATCGCGAGGATCGCGGCTATGTCGAGGTGCCGAAGTTCGAGCGTCTCCGTCGTCCGGTTGTAGAGCGGAGCCGACCGATTTTCGAGCAAGGCCGACATCTCGGTGTGGACCGACCCCAGCACGATCAGCCCTCCGATGACCCGATCGGCGTCGGCGCCCAAGCGATCGACGGCGGCCTGGAGGAAGGAGCAGAACTCGGCGAACGGTTTGCGATTGAAATATTGAAATTCATCAAGAACAACAATGTATCCATCTCGCGCCAGGCCTTCGATCAGCTTGGCGAGGTCGAGCATGCTATGTGGCCGGGGAAATCGGGACTCCGGGATCGCGAAGATATCCAGGGCGTCGGCCACGGCCGAAAGGACCCCCGCATCTCCCGAATCGGGGATCTCCACGTAGAACGGCCGCCGGCCCGCCGCCAAGCCCAATGCCCGATTGACCAACGTCGTCTTGCCGATCCGCCTCCGACCCATGATATTCACGAAGAACCAACGGCGACGGTCGAAGATCCTCATGACGTCGCGAAGCTCGTCGGCCCGTCCATAGAAGCCCCATTCGGCCATGATCGCCTCGCCCACGGTTAATATAAAACCACTTTACACAAATAGCATAAACCCGCTTTAGACTAAATTCAAGCGACCCGATCCCCGATCAATCCGAGAGGTCGCCGAGCTGTTCGCGGCGGTCGTGGTCGATCAGGGCGGTGGTGACGGGCTCGAGGTCGCCGGCGATGATCCGGTCGAGGTTGTACCAGGTCTGGCCGATCCGGTGGTCGGTGACCCGGTTCTGGGGGAAGGAGTAGGTCCGGATCCGCTGGGAGCGGTCGCCGGAGCCGATCAGGGTCCGGCGCTGCTCGGCCCTCCGGGAGTGGGCCTGGGCGAGCGTGAGGTCGTAGAGGCGGCTGCGGAGCAGGCGCATCGCCTTGGCCTGGTTCTTGTGCTGGCTCCGCTCGTCGCGGCAGACGACGACGATCCCGCTGGGCCGGTGGGTCAGGCGGACGGCGCTCTCGGTCTTATTCTGGTGCTGGCCGCCGGGGCCGCCGGCCCTCATGACGTCGCGGTCGATGTCCTCGGGGCGGATCACGATCTCGACGTCCTCGGGCTCGGGCAGGACGGCGACGGTGGCGGCCGAGGTGTGGATCCGCCCCTGGGTCTCGGTCGCCGGGACGCGCTGGACCCGGTGGCCGCCGGATTCGAACTGGAGGTGGCGGAAGGCCCCATTGCCGGTGATCCCGAACGAAGCCTCGCGGAAGCCGCCGAGCTCGGTGGGCACGACGTCGAGGATCTCGAAGGTCCAGCGATTCGTCTCGGCGAACCGGCGGTACATCTCGAAGAGGTCGCGGGCGAAGAGGGCGGCCTCGTCGCCGCCGGTCCCGGCGCGGACCTCGACGATCAGGCCGGCTCGGTCGGAGCCGGCGGCCTTGTCGTAGAGGAGGTCGCGGAGGCTTTCGCCGATCTGCTTCTGGCGGTCGAGGAGCCCTTCGACCTCGGCCTCGGCGTAGGCCCTCATGTCGAAGTCGCCCTCGGCGGCGGCCATCGCCCGGGCCTGGACGATCTCGCGGCCGAGTTCGAGGTACTCGGCGTAGGGGACGGCGAGCTTGGCCAGGCCGCCCCGCTCCTTGGCCAAGGCGGCGTAGCGGACCGGGTCGGACGCGGTCGCCGGGTCGAGCAGGGCGGCGTCGAGTTCGAGGAATCGCTGGTGGTCGGCCTGCATCTTCTCGAACACGAGCGGCCTCGGCGCCAAGGGGTCCGGAACGGGCGACGGCCCGACGCTCCCGGGCCCTCGAAGGGGGCGCCGGGCGCCGGGCCGTCACGATCTGGCGAAGGGGACGACTAGGACGCGGCCGAAGCCGGGGTCTCGGCGGCGGCCTTCTTGGCCTTGCCGTAGGTGCCCGAGAACTTCCGGTTGAACTTGTCGACCCGCCCGGCGGCGTCGACCAGCTTCTGCGAGCCCGTGTAGAACGGGTGGCACTTGGAGCAGACCTCGACCGATATCTTCGGCTTGGTGCTGCGGGTGCTGAACGAGTTGCCGCAACCGCAAGTCACGGTCGCGTCCACGTAATTCGGGTGGATGCCGTCCTTCATCGTCGTCCTGCCTTCTGCGATCGAGGATCCGCCCCGCCCGCCGGGGCCCGAATGTCGGGCCTCGGTGCGTCGCGGCAAGGGTACTACGCTACCCGATCGGGGTCGGGTCGGACAATCCGGCCGAGGTCACTTCTTGGGGCCTTTGCCGTCGAGGAAATCCTTGACGAAGGCCTCGACCTGGGCGTAGGTGAACTGGTCCTTGGGATCGTCCATCGTGAACCGCTTGATCTCTTTGCCGTCGGGGCCGTAGACGAAGACCGCCGGGATGGCGCCGATGTTGAGCTTCTCGAAGGCCGCCTCGTCGTTGACCGCTTCGAGGATCAGGTTGGTGAAGGTCGCCTTCTTCTCCTTGAGGAAGGCGGTGGCGGCGGCCACCTTCTTGGGGAGGTCGGCCTCGTCGAGCGAGAGGGAGATGGCGACCAGGCCCTTGTCGGCGTACTTGTGGTGCATCTCGACGAGGTGGGGGAAGTTGGCCATGCACGGCCCGCACCAGGTCGCCCAGGCGTCGACGACGATGAGCTTGGCCGACTTGTGGGAGGCGACCTCGGCGAGGTAGCCGTCCCACTTGACCGGGGTCAGCTTGACCTCGCCGGTCGGGGCGGCCCCCTCGACGGCGAGCACTCCGCCGCCGATCAGCCCGACGGACCCGAGGCCGGCGAGGGCGAGCAGGACGTTGCGAGCGGTGAGCATCACGGCAGGTGTCCTCGGGCGGTTGGGGGATCTCGGGGCCGGAAACGCGACTCGCCGCCGAGGATGGCCCGGCGGCGAGTGATTCGGACGTCGATCGATCCGGCTCGGGCGGGCGCCCGCGGGGCTGACTTACTTGGAGGCGTAGGGGATGCCGCAACCGGCGGGGCGGGTCTCGGGGGTCTCGACGGTCTCGTTGGCGAGGACGGCGTCGATGGCCGGCTTGAGGTAGGTCTTGGTGACCTTGGCCTCGTTGTTGGGGCTGTCGTCCATCGCGCCCATGTAGCGGATGGTCCGGGTCTTGTCGAGGACGAAGAACTCGGGGGTCCGGGCGGCGCCGTACGCCTGGCCGATGGTCCCCTTGGGGTCATAACCGTAGGTCAGGTTATGCTTGCCGTCCTTGATCGCCTTCTTGATGGCGGGGATGCCGTCTTCCTCGCCGTACGACGACTCGCTGGAGCAGCAGACGCCGATGAACTTGACGCTCTTGCCCTTGTAGGCGTTGACGACCTCGACCAGGCGGTCCTGGCTGCCGATGACGGCCGGGCAGTGGTTGGCGAGGAAGGCGACGACGACGACGTCTTCCTTCACGTCGGCCAGGTTGACGGTCATGTCCTTGGTGCCGTCGGCCGAGGCGGCGGCGAGGCCGGCGATGGCCGGGGCCTTGTCGCCGACGCTGACGGCCTTGTTGTGCTTGCCGGCGAGGACCGGGGCGGCGACGAGGGCCAGGACGGCGAGGCTGAGGGTCCACTGACGCATGGGAGCAATCTCCTGGAAGGGGATCGCCGAGGGGTCCGGCGAATCGGTCGCGGATTCGTCGCCCGACCGCCGGGATCCTGACGGTTGCCCCGCCAGATTGGCGGCGACTCGTCCGACCGGGGTCGACGGCGGGGGAATCACGCAGGATGGAGAGCGTCGGAACCGGCCCCGAAGTCCCGCGAATCCGGGGTCCGGGCCGGTTCTTCCGGCCGATTATAGTCCGAAGGGTCCGGGAGTCAACGATCCCACCAGGACCCGAGCCCGGGACCTCGCGCCATGATGGCATGAGGGCAATTCGCGCCCGTCGCCTCGATCGGCGATCGGGTGGCAGGGGTAAGCTCGCCGACCCCGGTGATCCAGGCGTGTTGGCCGAGGACCGGGGTGAGCGAGCCCACCCCTGCCATCCGGACATCACTCGCTCATGTGAAGGACCGATCAGTCCCGCGAGTCGCGCCCTGAAAATCCCGGCGATCCCGGCTCAGCGGAGCCGGAAGGCCATCGGCAGGAGGTCGGCCAGGGTCATCCGGCCGACCCCGAGGACGATGACCGGCGTGGCGTCGTCGGCGAACTCGGCGAACACCTGGCGGCAGGCGCCGCAGGGGCTCAGGAGCGACGGGGGCGAGCCGCCGGGGGCGTCGACGCAGGCGATGGCGATGGCCTCGAACCGGCCCGCCCCGGCGAGGACCGCCGCGAAGGCGGCGGTCCGCTCGGCGCAGACGGTCAGGCCGTAAGAGGCGTTCTCGACGTTGGCCCCGGCATGGATCCGCCCGCCGGCCCGGATCGCGGCGCCGACGCGGAACTTCGAGTACGGGCAATAGGCCAGCCGGGCGGCGGCGACGGCGGCCTCGAGCAGTTCATCCATCGGGTCGATCATGGGCGGGGATCCCGGAGGTCCGATCGATCGAGCGGCGAGGGCGCGGCGGCATCCGGCCGGATCGTCGCGGGACCGGCGCCCCTCGGGCGGCGGTCCCCGCGACGATCCGGCCGGGCTCGGCGGGGCGGGTCGATCCGGTCGGCCCCGACCCGGAGGTCGGGCGGCTCGGATCAATTCTTGTCGTTGGGGTTGAACTTCACGTCCTGGATGTCGTCGCCCGGGGCGTGATCGACGAAGTGCCAGGACAGCTCGGTGGCGACGAGCTTGAGGAACTTGATCCGGAACGACGAGGGGGAGATCCCGGTATCGCGGGGGATCGGCCCCCGGACGGGGAAGGTGGTGTCGGCCTGCTCCTCGTAGACCTTGCTGGCCTCCTTGGGCTGGTTCTTCATCTCGTGGCCCTTGGAGTCCTTGGGGTGGGCCATCTCCCAGACCTGGATGTGGATCTCGGACTGGCCTTCCATGAGCTGGAGGGCGCGCGGGTCCTCGGTCTGGAACTTGGAGACGTCAAGGAAGATGGCGACGTCGGCCTCGAAATCCTTGGCGGCCTCGGAGGGGTCCGACCAGGACGGGTGGCCGGCGTCCCATTGGGCGACCTTGTCGGGGTCGACGATCGAGATCCGCTTGACGTGGGCCCGGAGCTTGGTGACGAGCTCGCGCGACAGGTCGCGCTTGAGGTCGGCGAAGTCGGCGCCGGCGTCGGCGTTGACGTGGGCCAGCACGACAACCTTCTTGCCCGCGAGCTTGGGCCCCGGGGCGGGCACCGTCGGCTCGAAGGGCTGGAGGAAATAGACCAGGGTCCGGGGGTCACACCCCGGCAGGCTCAGCAGGCTCGCCCCGGCAAACAGGGCCACCAGCGCGACTCGACGCTTCCATGCGTGCGGCCGAGGGGTCATCCTAACGCCCTCCAAGGGTCATCCGAAAGGTCCAGGACAATAGGGTCAAGGCCACGACGGCCACCGCCAGGACGACCAGGGGTTGCTCCAGCGCCCGGAAGGGGGCCGGTCGACCCCGGGCCGAGCCGGCCAGGAGCCAGGGGATCAGGATCAGGCAGGTCGGGGCGAGCAGGCCGCCCGCCGGGTTCGCGCCCCAGGAGCGGGACAGGTCGCCGCGCACGAACCACGCGAATGACGTCGTCATGCCACACGATGGACACGGCCGCCCGGTCGATGTTAAAAAGGAGCATGGTCGGAGTCCGATCTGCTCATGCGTCCCATAACCTCGCGGGTCGGGCTCGAGCCGGCGGGCGACCGCCAGCGCGGCGACCATCGCCAGGGCCAGGGCCGCCAACACGGACCGGAGGAATGGGCCGAGCCGCTCGGCCGGTCGATCAAACGTGGTCATGATTCGGGGGTCGCGGGACAAGTGATGTGGCACGTCACCCTATCCTCTACCCCCGGGCGGGGCAAGGCCAATCCCGGCCGAAGTCCCGCGCCGGCGGCCAGGATCCCCATCCACATATTTTTCGGGAGTTCGCACCGCTTGCGATCAAGAGGTCGCGGACGGAAAATATCTTGTCGCGTGACGCGGGCGGTTTTCGAGATGTCCCCGGGGCCACGGTCGCTCGACCCGGATTCGGGCGGGCCCCAGGTCGGCATGGGAATCGCCAGATGACCGGACACCTATTGATGCTTCGTCCCGATTTTCCTTTCGCCTGGACGCTGGCCATCTGAGGAAGAGGACCCGCCCACCCACCGAAACCGGAGGAAACATGTCCACTTGCTTGCGGTCCAGTGCCCTCGCCTGCTTGATGCTCGCCACCTTCGCCCAGACCGGAACCGCCGGCATGGTCGGCTTCACCGTGTCGCCGACGACCCCCGCCCCGGACGCCGCGCTCGAGACCAAGGCCGACGGCTCGATCGTGGGGACCAACATCAACGTCACGGTGGCCTTCGGGTCCGCGAACGCGACCTCCACGCCGACCCAGTTCTCCATCGGCGCCTACCTCGACTTCAGCACCGGGAGCTACCTCGGCACCGACGCCAACGGCAACAAGACCTACAGCAACGCCAACGCCAACTTCTTCATCCTGGGCGGGCCGCTCGAGGACAAGGTTCACGGGGCCGGCAGCTCCCCCCTGGCCTTCAGCGTCGACCTGCTGACCACCGTCGCCTCGCCGACGACCCCGTCCGGCGAGTATCAATTGACCGCGACCGTGCTCTCGGCCTTCATCGACCCGACCATCGCCCAGAGCTTCGGGCTGACCGGCGGCTCGACGTTCGCGGGGACGTTCAACGTGTCCTTCATCTTCGACTCGACCAAGGCCGGCGACCAGGTCGCCGGCGGCGGGATCATCCTCAACCAAAACCTCCCCGCGCTCGGCACCGGCATCATCGTGCCCGCCCCGCCGAGCCTGGTGCTCTCGGCCTTCGGCCTGGTCGGGATGACGGTCGGCCAGCTCGGGGCGAGGGCCCGGGGCCGGAAAGCTTCGACTCCCCGCTGAGACCCTAGCTCACCGCCGGCGAGAATGCAACCGCCCGGCCGTGCCCGACTCGGGGGACGGCCGGGCAACCCCTCTTTCGAGGGGGTCCGCGCTGGGGTGCGACCCAAGGTTGGATCAGAGCTGTTCGACCCAGGCTTCGGCCTCGGCGGTCGCCCGGCCCATCCGTCGCTCGATTTCCGCCCGGGCGGCCTCGATGGCGTCGCGGTCGGCGTCGGGCGGGACCAGGACCGGCTCGGGCACGACGCAGGCCGCGGCGGAGAACGGCCGGGGGACGGCGAACCGATCCCAGCTTCGGGCCCTCCAGGGGTCCTTGAAGGCCATCCCGGCCGCGACCACCGGCAATCCCGTCTTGCTCGAGAGATAGGCCAGCCCCTGGTGGACATGCCGCCGAGGGCCCTTCGGCCCGTCCGGCGTCACGCAGAGGTGCCCCCGGTCGACCCGGTGCGACATCTCCCGGAGCGCCCGGGCCCCCCCTCGGGTCGTCGACCCCCGGACCACGCCGAAGCCCAGCCGGCGGACCACCCGGGTGATCAGCTCGCCGTCGCGGTGGTCGCTGATCAGGATCTGCATCTCCGGCCAGGCCCAGTAATAGGCCGGGAAGAGCATCACCTCGTGGTAGAAGGCATAGATGAACCGGCGCCCGGTCCTCCGGGCCACCTCGGGGTCGACCGACGGGTCGTCGTACCGGAAGTGGAACCGGCACGAGCCCGAGAGGCGACGGACCAGCCAGGCCCCCGCCACCCCGACCGAGTGGATCAAGAGCGGATGCTGAATCTTCATCGGTTCGACCCTCCGTGGCCTCGCCCGAGCTTGCGATCGGCCGGATCCCGAGAGGACGCCGGCTTGCCGTCTTATAATCCAACCCCGCCCCGCTCGGCTAGGCGAGATCGCCCCGCCCCAAGGCGAACAACCCGTCGCCCCCGCTCGAAGCGAGGGGCGATGCGGGTTGTCGAGGAGGATCGCGGCCCGCCCTTGCCCCGCGCTCAATGCGGGGCGAGGGGGATTACATGCTCTTGGAGGGGGCCTGCATGGTGCCCATCGGCGCCTGCATGGTGCCCATCGGAGCCTGGGAGGAGCTCATCGGGCCCTGGGAGCTGGCGTAGTGGGCGGGGGCGGCGTAGCTCACGGGGGCGTAGGCCACCGTCTCGCAGGCGGCCTTCTTGTGGTGGTGCTTCATCTTGACGGTCTTGACCTTCACGGGGGCCGGGGCGCAGACCACGGGGGCCGGGGTGGCGCAGGTGCACTTCTTCTTGTGGCAGGCGCTGGCGTCGCCGGTCAGGACGAGGGTGCCAAGCAGGCCGGCGAAGGCGAGGGTCGTGAAACGCATGGGGGCAGTCTCCAAGATCCGGGTCGAATGGGTGAGCCTCGCAAGAGACTCCGTCGGCGACGATCATCGTGGCTGGGCAAACTCAATGCCAGCCGAAAATAGGATAGATAAGATACGGGGATTTGCAAATCTTTTTTTCGGTTGGAGACTGGTGAATTTCGAGGGTCCATCATAAATCCGGCAAACTCTCCGGTCCGCGAGCCGCCGGAGGGTGTCGTTTGTGGAAGCTTTTCCGACGATCAGGAACCCGATTGCCTACCCCAAACCCCGTCGAACACTTCGGTTGCCGGGCCGGTCATGAAAACCGAGGTTTCGCCACCTGCCCATTCCAACCGGAGGTCGCCGCCCGGAAGGTGGGCCAGCAGCCGCGGGCCGGTCCGACCGGTCAAGGCCCCCACGACCGCCACGGCGCAGGCTCCGGTGCCGCATGCGAGCGTGATCCCGGAGCCACGTTCCCAGGTCCGCATCCGGACTTCCTCGGCCGAGATGACCTTGACGAAGTGGACGTTGATCCGCCGCGGGAACGCCGGGTGGCGCTCCAGGGCCGCCCCCAGCGCCTCGACCGGGAAGTCGGCCAGCCCTTCGACGAAGGCGACCGCGTGGGGGTTGCCCACCGAGATCGCCGAGATCGCCAGCTCGCGCCCCTCGACGACCATCGGCACGTCCAAGGGGGGGTTGCCCGGGAGGGTGGTCGGGATGTCGGACGCCTGGAGGATCGGCGTGCCCATATCCACCCGGACCGACCGGGCCTTGCCCCCCTCGATCGTCAGGTCGAGCGTCAGGACCCCCCGGCCGGTCTCGATCGTGACCCGGGGCTTGGGGGCGATCTCGCGGTCGTGGACGTACTTGGCCACGCAGCGGACGCCGTTGCCGCACATCTCCGCCTCCGACCCGTCGCCGTTGAAGATCCGCAT
>JAABUQ010005484.1_pt1 | contig 20183 bp, 19 predicted proteins | sample 5560001 | NCBI WGS metagenome assembly JAABUQ01 (sample SAMN10711888, study PRJNA513371) | rock metagenome | isolation source: Antarctica rocks | place: Antarctica: Victoria Land, Finger Mt nord | collected 2015-12-18
ATGCCCTCAGCCTCCGTCCAGTCGTCATCGAAGGCCAGCACCGTCTTAGCACGCCAGAGCTGGATGTGGTGCTGCAGCGTCCGGAGCTGCCCATTGGCGAACTGGCCGGGGTAGTGCTGCTGCAGCTCGTCGAAGACCGACCTTCCCGTCCGTTCGGGCTGCTGTGTCAGCCACTGGCAGACCTCGTCCCAGACCGCTTCGAACGGGTCCTTGCGCGTGCGGTAGGTCCGCGGTCCTTTCGACCGCTCACTACGGCGGTACTTCTGTTTGGGCGTGCCGTCTGGTCGCAGCCGCACGATGGTGTGGGAGGGCAATACCTCGGACGGGCCCCAATCGGCGATGCTGAGGGAGTGCTCGAACTGCTCGGTCTCCTGCTCCTGGCCGTCCGCGGTCTGGTCCGCCCACGCCAGAACCTCGTCATCGAGAATCTTCTCCTGCGCCACCAGCTCGCCGTGCTAACCCGACCGACCCGGAGACGTCCCCGTCCCCGCCTCCGCGCCTGGGACAAGCTGGTCTGGGTGCTCGCCCGCGGCTTCTGTGCGGCGTGGCGCAGCCATCTGGTGCTGGTCACGCCGGACACGGTTGTCCGCTGGCATCGGCAGAGCTGGCGCCTGTTTTGGCGTTGGAAGTCGCGCCATCCGGGCGGACGGCCACGCGTGAGCGCTGAGGTGCGGGAGCTAATCGCCACGATGTCGCGGGAGAACCGTCTCTGGGGCACCGAGCGGATTCGCGGCGAACTGCTCAAGCTGGGCGTCGTCGTCAGCAACCGCTCCATCCGGCGGTATCGCTGGCGCGGGTCAGTGGGCTCGCCGAGCCAGACCTGGCGCACATTCCTCGCCAACCACGCCCACCATCTGTGGGCCGCGGACTTGCTCACCGTCCAGACGCTGACCTTCAAGACGCTCTACGTCCTGATCTTCATCGCCCATGGCCGACGGGAGCTGGTCCACGTGAACGTGACGCCCCATCCGACGGCCGCCTGGGTGTGGCGCCAGGTGATCGAGGCCACGCCCTGGGGACGCCAGCCGTGCCATCTCCTGCGCGATCGCGATGCCGTCTACGGCCGCGACTTCCGTCAGCGAGCCGAGCGGATGGGCATCGATGCCATCGCCACGCCCATCCGAGCGCCAAAGGCGAACGCCGTGGCCGAAAGAGTCATTGGGACACTCCGCCGAGAGTGCCTGGACCACGTCATCGTGCTCAACGAACAACACCTCTCCACGGTCCTCACCGAATTCGTCCACTATTACAACGCGGAGCGGCCGCATCGGACGCTTCACATGGAGACGCCCGAGCCGCGAGACCGTTCGGCCATTGGCCCTGTGCAGTCGCGCCCCGTGCTCAATGGCCTACACCACGCCTACGAGCGCGCTGCCTGAGCACGGCCGAGGTTCTGCCGTCCCACAGGGCGCGCCTGGCCTTTCTGCGTCGATGCTACATTTAGGTGATATCGGGGCGGGACCTCGGCGCGTCGGAGTGTGCCGGGCCGGCTGGGCTTCCATTAGCCGACTCGCGTCGCGGTTCACATCAGCCATCTTGGCAGGGTTCAGGGTACCCGCCCCGGCGAGGTGTGCGGACCACCGAAACGGGTGGTGTCGACCCTGGCCAGCTGGGTAGGGCCAGCGTGCGGGATGAGCGGGTGCCGCCGAATACGTGTCAGGGCCGGCCATACTGAGCCGTGAAGGCTGTCAGCTTCGGGCTTGCGCATCACCACCGACCACCCTCGGGTGCCACCCATTTCACTGAGGATTGCCGCGAACAGCGGGTCATCGGGTTGAGACGAGACGGGGCGCACCTCGGCGACACGCACCTCCACGGGATCGAGCTCGGTCGCAATGCCATGCGCACGTCCCTTCAGTGCTTGCGGGGCCATTGCTGGTCGCAGTCTATGCTGAACAGCGGGCAACGGGCAGGCAAGAAGACCGAACAGCGGGTTAAGGAGTATGCGCCCACTCCAACCGGGATGCCGGTGTCCGCACGTAACGGGCTGGGCAACCGAGGAAGCGGTCCAAGTCAGTTACCGACCTCGGCCGTGCCGAGCGTGACAACGTCAGCGGCATCGTCCCACGTCGGCACCGCGAGGAGGCCAGCCGGCGCACCCCAGCGGGTCGGGCGAGCGCTGGCTTTGCGCCATGAATACTCTTTTGTTCTTTCTAGTGTAGTCACCCTCTTTTCGACCAATTATGATCTCGCGCCGCCCTCGAAGCGCGTCACGCTGATTACGCATTTACCGTCTGTCCTGGCACGCTCAGGGAACGGTCGTGGCACGGTTGGTCAAGGCTGCCCGCGCGGGTCAGCGACCCGTTGGCGTGATCACGCCCAAACCACCGTCGGGTGTGCAGCGCTTCGACGGCTCTCGGGCTCGATCGAGGACGAGCCAATCCCTAGTATGGACGAGGCGCGACCCGCTACCCCCGCGGACGCTCGGGTCCGCACCGTGGCAATCGTGGGATTGTGACGCACTATGGCTCTCGTGGCACGCTTGTGGCACGGTCATGGAACAGCCGCCACATAGGCTGAGGGCGTGTACTGGAGTCTGACCGGCGACCGCGACGATGGTCGAAACGCCGGCGAGGAGCGCCCCCTCCTCCGTGCCATGACAGGTCCGATGCCCGCGAGCCGGGATCGGCGAGCGCTTGCGCTCAGCCTGGGCACCGAATGGAGCAACGGCCGCGCCCAGCCGCGACGTTACGGGATCGACGGTGGTCTCCCATCACGTCGGAACGGGTCGCTCATCATCAACTCATCTCCTCAGAAGGCGGAGGTCTTGTCCAGCACGCCCAGGTAGCTCGTCCCGTGCCATTTGTTCACGGTCGCTCCCGACGGGGAGAGAAGGAACCGTCTGTCCACGCGCCTCTCCGTCAGGAGCAGGCACGTCCTCGCTGTGCAACGCCCCACTCCACCAGGACGGGGCGTTTTCGCATGCCCGCTGTGGCCGATCAGATTGAAAGGAGAGTCGCATGCGTCGGTTCGGGTTCTTGTTCTCGGTCAAGTTCTGGGCCGCGGTCTGGATCGCGGTCCTGTTCGTCGGGCTCCTGCCGCTGCCACCGGCGGTGGAGCTGTTGGTCCTGGTGGGCTTTCTCTCGCACGCCGCCTGGTTTGTGCGAGGCCGTCTCCGCCGCACGGCCCAGCGGCGGGCGCTCGCTCTAGCAGAGCGAGCCGAAGAGGAGGAGTACCGTCGGGGCCGCCGGCGGACCCTCCCAGGTGATGCCTCCTCTCCACGGCCGGCCCGTGGCGAGCTGACCCGGCACTGAGCCGGACGCGGGCCAAAGAACGGGTGAGCCGGCATTGGGCCGACCCACCCGTTTCCTGGAGCGATGGAGCAACCGCGCCCTGGCCACGACCACCCTGGTCGTCGCGCGCTACACGGGTGATCACCAGGACCCTGTTCTCCTGGCGCACCGGACGCCTCAGCGGCTCACACGGACCGTGGCCGTCAGGCCTGGCGGTTAGCGCACGACCGCTCTCGCGCTCCAAGTGTCCGTAGCCACAGGCGGTCGGCAGTCAGGGGAACATGCCGAGCCTGCTCAGTCACAGGAGATACGGCCATGCCGCGCGCTCCTCCTCTGGCGTGCGAGTGCACGCCTGATCTCTGGCCATCCGCCCTGCCTCGCCGAGCTCGCACTGCTCGGAGCTCAAGGCGTTCCTGCTTGAAGGGAATCTCTTTATGTGCGTACCTGCTAATCGGGCGTCCGTCTCGGACAGCCTGCACGCGTTGGTCGACTCCTTCCTTGCACTCGCCGGCGCGCTCCTCGCCCTGGTCGTCGCCGTGGCCACGGCCCCGCCTCGCCTGATCCGTCCGGCGAAGCCTCGTCGGTGGCGACCGGCGTCCACGTCGCATGTCGAGGTGCAGGTCCATCTCGACGACCGTACGAGGGCCGGCGAGATCGAGCGCAGCTGCCGGGCGGCGCTGAAGCGAGCCGCCCGGACCTGGGCCCCACACGCTCTGCCACTCGATCGTGTGGAGGTGCTGTCGTCGGCGCCACCGCTCGGGAAGGCCGACATTTACGAGCGGTGGGTCGAGGCTTCTAGCGGCGAACAGGCGTGCTCGCTGGTAGTGGTCTCCGTAGGCACCACTCACGAGCAGCGGCCATTGACATCGGACGAGATCGCCGGCGCTCTCGCGGGCCAGATCGAGTTCCTGGTCAATGACCGCTACCGTCGCGAGCACGCTGAAGAGCAGCCCGCAGTGACAACGCCGAAAGAGCCAGAACGCACCGCGGCCGTTGCCCCCCGACAGATAGGCGCGGTGGGAACACCGGTACCGGATGCCGCGCCGCCAGCAGACAATGTGACCGAGCTGAGCTCGGTCCGTGCCCTGCTCGCGGACATAAAGAAGAGCCAGCCGCTCGTACCGGCTGGCTCTTCAAAGAACGGGGTCCATCCCGAGGCTGACCCGGCTTAGCGTCCCGTTCGCTGTCGAAGTTGCTCGCCCGTAGGGACGAGCGCCTCGACACGATCGTAGCACCGCGGCCTCGCCGGCGACCACATCGGCGAGGCCGCTCTCTTTTTCTCACGACCTGGACGGACGCCGGCGCGATGTGCCTGCCTCCGACCCGACCGGACGAGAGGGGGGCCACTCTCCCTCTCTCCATCCCAGCAAGGAACTCGATCGTGTCTTCCAGAACTGCCACGCAACACAGCACCCCTATTGACGACACCGTGAACAACTCGAGCGCAGCCACCTGCGCGGAGGACTCCATGCAAACCATCGAGACTGTCACCTTCACTGAGATCTCGACCAGCGACGCCGAAGCCGGGAGCGAGCCAGCGGTCACCGTCGTGGATCAGGCGCCGCCGCGGGAGACTGGCGGGTTGCCCTCCGACGCATCGCCCGCCGCCTTGGAGATAGAAGATGGCCACGCCGTCACCCTCGCCGACGCTGAGGCCGCCGTTACGCCGCTTCCGACCGGGACGCCACCTGCACCGGGGGCAGCCTCAGCCATTACTGAACTCAGCGAGGGCTCAGCGGAGACCGACGCGGCCGGCGCTCAAGAGCCCCTCGGCGTAACCGATCAGGACCAGCTGGCCACCGAACCTGCCGACGACACCCTGCACGCCATCTTCGAGAGCGCACCTTCCGAGGGCAACGCTCAAGAAGCGGCAATCGACAACACCACTCAGCCTGGCGCCACCGCCGACGACGCGGAGCCTGTCACCCAGCCCGCTGAGCCGATCACGCCAAGCGTGCCGGATCCATCGGCCATCTCGGCGCGGCTCAAGAACCTGGTTGTTTCGATCGGCGAGGTCGAGGAGCTGAGCCGGCGGGCGCGCGAGGCAGCCGCCAGCGACCTCGCGCTGTTCAACGGCATCGCCGCCTCGCAACACCAGTTCGAGGCGGGCCTCACGGAAGCCAGGCACCTCTCCCACGAGGCCCAGGCCGTTTACCACCGGGCGTTCGGTCGCGAAGCCAGAGCCGTTGCGGAACCAGCCGTCGCGGAGGCGTGCGACGTCGAGCAGGCGTTCGCGGAGCTGGCCGACGCCTGGCGTCACCAGGCCGAGTCTTTCCTGAGCGAGCACCCCGATGTGGAGCTGCTACTGGCCGAGCAGCACGAGCAGCACGAAGAGGCCCGACGCCATGAGGCCACGCGTGCCAGAGCGCAGCGTTTCCAAGATCTGGTGGCGGCAACTGACGCTGCGCTGCGCCAGGGGCAACTGGACGACGCCAGGGCCTGCTTGAAGCAGCTGGGCCGCGACTTCCCGGGCGAGGCGGCCCGCCTGGCACCTCTCCAGGAGCGGCTCGACCACCGGGTGCGCGCTGCCAACGACGCTGGCGCACGGCGCACCCTGCTGCAGGCAGCAGAGTTCCAGGGTCGCGGCGACTTCGAAGGCGCCGTCAGGCTCATCGAGGCCGTCGACGTCCACGGCCTGTCGCGCGAAGCCAGCGAGGACGTCTTCGGGCGCTGGTCGGCCGCCTGCAGCCTACTCGGCCAGACCGGCGGTCTCGAGCTGCTCCGCTACTCGCCCAGCCAGGGCCGCGGCGTCATTCTCCACCGCGATCCGAGCGTGCCCTACGGTCTGATGGTTTTCTCGTCGCTCGGCATGGGCAGCAGCTACTTCGAGGGGCGGATCGTGAGCAACACCGAGCGGGAAGGCAGCGCCATCGTGGCGCGGGCCAGACCGTTCCGGGCCGCCGAGCCGCTGGCGGAGCTCAACTCTGGCTGGTACGGCCGCAGCTACACCACCGCTCAGGCGCCGAGTACGCCAATCCGTCATTAGCGTCAAACAATTTAGCCGTGGACTACTCGCTGGCTGCCGGGAGACCCTCCCGGCGGCCAGCGATCCCTCTCGGGCGAGTACGCGCGCGTGCAGACAACCCGGACCAGGGCAGGGGAGGCAGTATCCTTGACCTATGCAGCAGACGACGCCCAAGCCCTCGCTCAGCGGGGTAGACCCGACTCTGCTCGAGGCGGCTCTTCGCCGCACCCCGCGCGAGCGGTTCCAGCGCGGCATCCAGCTGTATCGGATCAGCCAATGGCTTCGGGCAGCGAAACGCGTGAGCCCGGCGACGCCCCGCACCTGACCCCGCTGGATCCTGAGCGGATCCTCCGGCTGCTCAACCAGGCCGGCGTCGAATACGTCCTGATCGGCGGGTTTGCCGTGGTCATCCACGGCTACGAGCGCCTGACGGGCGATCTCGCCATTTGCTACGCGCGCTCTCGGGACAACGTCAGGCGGCTCGTGGATGTGCTTCGCTTCCTGCACGCCTGGCCGCGGGAGTGGCCGGCAGGGGTGCCCTTCCTGCTCGACGAGCAGACGATTCTCAGCGGTGACAGCTTCACCTTTACGACGGACGCCGGCGATCTCGATCTGGTGGGTACGCCGGATGGCTCGCGTGGGTACGCCGATCTGCTACCCGGAAGCGCGGCGTATGAACTGTTGGACGCCCTGCTGGTTCATGTCGTTGGACTGGATGACCTGCTTCGCCTGAAGCATGCGTCGGGCCTCAATCCTCACCGGAGTCACAAAGACCTGCATGACGCCGCAGTGTTGGAAGAGATCCGCGACCGGAGTGGCGCTCGGGAATCCGAGGAGTGACACAGGAGCCGGTTGACGAGGACTATCGCCACCGCTACGTCAAGGGGCTGGGCGAGCGATGAGTCAGTACCAACGTGCGCGGGGAGCGGATCGACGGCAACGAGGAACCGCTCGTCATGCGGTTTACAGACACGGCCGAAGTTCCAGGCGCTAACCATGCTGCCTGGAGCGCGGCGCCGACTCCTCGCCGTTTCTCGGATGTGTGGTCACCAGCCCCGGCCGTGCGAGTCCACGACCGGGGAAGAGCCAAGCCGTTGTCACACTCGGCGACACCGACCGCATCCATGTCCTGTTCGAAAGGAGTCTTGAACCATTCACATCTGCAACCCACGACCGTGGATTGGCCGCCCCTGCCTGCGAGTCGTTCTCGCCATGCCCCGCCGTTCTCCACTCCGAGTACGCCCCTTTCACCTCGCTGCCACCTGAGGAGCCGTCGTGTCCGCCACACCCGAACCCCTTCGACCCAGTTCCGCTTCCGGGAACACCGACCCACCTCTCCGTCTCACCCGCCTGCAGCAGCTCACTCTCAATACCTGGCGCCACGCGTATGCCAAAGTCCTCCGCGAGGTCAGACCCAGCGACACGCTGGCCCAGGCGGCCATCTGCACCGTGGTGGCCATCCTGCACGACACGACCGACCCACTCGCACTCTTCGCGCGCCACGCTGCGCCGGCCGCGGAGTTCGCGCTGGTGGCCAGCCTGGCGGCGCCCGAGCGCTCGCGAGACGAGCTGTACGACCTGCTGGACAGCGCTTTCCTGCTTCGCTGGCTCGAGCTCACCGCCGATGGCGGGCCCGAAGAGCTCCCGCCGCTGCGACGTGGACCTCGGCCACTTTTCCCCTAGCCAGCGCGAGGTCGTCCAGGCCGGCGAGGGGCCCCTCAGTATCCTCGCCGGTCCCGGCAGTGGCAAGACCACCGTCCTCGCCGGCCGGATTGCCTACCTGGTGGATGAGCGCGGTGTGCAGCCGTCCACCATCCTGGCAGTGACCTTCACCACCGCCGCCGCCGCTGCCCTGCGGCTTCGGCTGGGCAGCGTGCTCGGCACCACGGCCCAGGACCTCACCGTGACCACCTTCCACGCCATGGGCCTGCGGCTCATCAAACAGTGGAGCGCCGAGCTGGGCTTCGGGCACAGCTTTCCCGCCGTCTACGGCCGCGATGACGCGCGGGCCCTCCTGCGTGAGGTAGCAACGGGGTTCGGCCTGGAGGTCGCGATCGAAGGACGCAGGCCGAAGGCGGACCCCTGGGTGATGTCCCTGTCAACGCTGGCCGGCGCGGTTGAGCGGTTCAGGTTGGGCTGCAGCGGCGCCCTCAGCACGCGCGACAACCAGGATGGCGTGGACGAGGAGCTGCTCCGGCCCGTGAGCGCTGCGTATGAAGCGCTGCTGCAGCGCCGAGGGGCCGTCGACTATGCCGCCATGCTGGCGATGCCGCAGCGGCTGTTCGAGGCCGAGCCTCGGGCGCTGCGTGTGCTCCAGGACTCCTACCGGTTCGTCCTGGCCGACGAGTTCCAGGACACCTCCCCCATCCAGTTCCGACTCCTGCGTCAGGTCGTCGAGCACCACCACAATCTGGCCGTCGTCGGCGACCCCAGACAGGTGATCTACACCTGGAGGGGAGCCGATCCCAGCCTCCTGTTCGAGTTCCCGACTGTTTACCCCGACGCCCGCGTCTACCCACTGGATCAGAATCACCGCTCCACCGGTGTTATCGTCGCCCTCAGCAATGCCCTCGCTGCTCCGCTGAACTACGGCGGCCCCTCGTGGACCACCAACGTCCAGGGTCCCCCCGCGCGCCTTTACGGCGCTGCCGATGAAGAAGATGAGGCACGGTTCGTTGCCCGTGAGATCCAACGACTCCTGGCCAGCGGAGCGATCGAGCACCCCGGGCAGGTCGCCATTCTGTTCCGCACCAACGCCCAGGCCCGCCTGCTGGCGCTCACGTTGCGAACCGCTGGCTTACCGTTTCGGGTGCGGGCCGATGCGGACCTGTTCGCCCAGCCGGAGGTGCGGGACGTGGTCGCCTATCTGCGCCTCGCCCACTGCCCCACCGACGGCCCGGCCCTGGCGCGGGTCATCAACGTGCCGCCGCGCCGGCTGCGTGCAGTCGAGCAGGCGCTGCGTAAACGCCCGGTGCCCGCGGCAGAGCTGCCGCTCTGGGCCCAAAAGCGAGGCGGCCCACCAGCGCGCCAGGCGGTGGAGCAGTTCCTCGCGTTCCTCCAGGAGCTGCACCAGGCAACCCGCGACTGTCGGCCCGTCCAGGCCCTCGAACTTGTGCTGAAGCGAACCGAGTACGGCGCCTGGTTGGCCGGCCAGGACAATGGCGCGGCTCGGCGCGCTAATCTCGAGGAGCTCAACGCGGCCATGCAGGCCTCGGCCGCCCAGGATCTCGCCAGCTGGCTCACGGATCTGCACCTCGGAGAGGTCGATGGGCCGCCCGACGCACGGGCAGTCACGCTCAGCACGATCCACGGCGCCAAGGGCGCGGAGTGGCCTGTCGTGTTCCTGGTGGGCGTTGAGGACGGCCTGTTACCGCACACGCGACCAGGACAGGCCACGGCCGGCACCCCCGGCGACGACGAGGAGCGGCGCCTCGCTTACGTCGCGGTGTCCCGAACGCAGGTGCTGCTGTATCTGGTCTACTGCCGGTCGCGGCGGCTCTCGTCCGATGGCGAGCCGGTGCGGTGCGAGCCGCGGCGTCCGTCGCGGTTCCTGCGAACGGTGCCACCAGGCTTGATCGAGCGCGTCGATCACAGCCGCGCCGCGTGAGTCGGACCCTCGTGAGTGCCGTCGCTGACGGGCCGCGGTCGGACGCGCGCTCCTGCATCGACACCGAGGCCCTCCGACGCGAGCACCCGATCGCCGACGTGGTCGCCAGCTACGGCATCGAACTGCGGCGCGTCGGCAGCGCGATGGTTGGCCGGTGCCCCTTTCACCAGGACGGCGGCCAGCCGAACTTCCACGTCTATCCGTCGGGACGCTGGATTTGCTACCGCTGCGACCAGCGCGGCGACGTCATCGGGTTCGTCCAGCAGATCGAGCACCTCACATTCCGTGAGGCGGCCGCTCGCCTGGGAAGCGGTCGGGTCCATTCACCCCGGCCGCTACCTGGTCCCCATCGCGTCGCGTCGCATTGCCGCTCGTTTTCGCGGCGGGCTGAGGTCGTCTGGGGTCCGCTCGAGTACCAAGTCCTCGCCGCAGCTACCAACCTGTACGCCAACCGGCTCCTCGCCGACCCGCAGGCATTGGCATATATGGATCGTCGCGGCTTTCCCCGCGCGTTGCTCGAACGTCACCGCGTGGGCTTCGCGGCCGGCGACGAGCTGGTGCCCTACCTGCGCTGGCGCGGACTACCCCTGGGTGCCGCGGTTCGGACCGGCCTTCTGGGCGACGATGGTCGCGAGTTCCTGGCCGGCCGCATCATCATTCCCGAGCTACGGGACGGGCGCCCTGTTTGGCTCATCGGGCGGGTGCTGCAGACCCCCGATCGACAGCCGCTTGCGCCAGGACCGTCGTATCTGGGCCTCCCCGGCTCGAAGCCGCTGTTCGGTTGGGATGACGCGCTGCGCGACCGGCGAGGTGTCTGCGTCGTGGAGGGCCCAATGGATTTACTCGCGCTCCGGCTGTGGGGTGTGCCGGGGTTGGCGCTGATCGGCAACTCGCCTCGCGTCGATCAGCTCGTACTTCTGGAGCAGTTCAAGCGACTGTACGTGGCCCTGGATCAGGATCCCGCCGGTGACACCGGGGCCGCTCGACTGGCCGCCCATTTTGGTCCCCGTGTCGCCCGCGTGCTCTTGCCGACCGGGATCAAGGACGTTGGCGACCTCGCCAGGCTCCCGAACGGAAACGAGCTGTTTTGCGCAGCCATCCTGCGCGCCAGCGGCCACACGACGCATGCCGGAGAAGTAGGAGGGCGCACCTGTTGACCAGCACCGCCTGGCGCGATCCAGTCAAGCCCGCAGAGCCTGTACGGCTGAGCGACCGTCCGTTTACTCCGGCAGCGGACCGCGATCGCTGGTACCTCTACCAGCGGCGGCCCGGCCGGCAGCGCGGTAGCTACGCTGGGCCGTTCGACGGCCCTGACGCGGCTCTCCAGCATCTCCGGAGCACCGTCGAAATCGAGCTGCTGGCGCTCATCGACGCGCCGGGCCGGTCGAGCAGCTCGTTCCGCATCGTGCGGAGCCTGGTCGGCCAGCGGAGACGGTCTTGACCGAGTCCGAGCAGGTACCGGCCCAGGCGGGCACGAACAGCCTCCTCGATCGCCACCGATGGACACCCAGGTGGTCACGGGCGGACGTGCAGCTCATCGGGCGTGTCGGCACCGACCCCGAGGTGCGCTTCTCAGGTGAGGCCGACGGCCGCGCGTGGGCCCGATTGCGCATCGCGACGGAAAACCCCGGCGGCTCCGAGGACTCGCCCGACTGGCACACGGTGATTGTCCGCGACCGTCTGGCCCAGTTCGCCGCTCGCTACATCACGCGCGGTCGGCTGGTGCACGTGGCAGGCTGGCTCACGTACCGGACCCTCGACAGACGTGGCGGTGCCCACCACGTGGCGGAGATCCATGCCGCGCAGATTCTCCTCCTCGACAAACCCCAGCGTACGCCACGTGTCTCCGAGGTTCCTGCCGAAGACCGAGAGGTGCCCTGAGGCTGGCCCATCGCGCGGGCCAGGCGACGGTTGACACGCAGCCGTGCGTGGCCCATCAGGCGACGGTCTCAGCATTGCTGCAGCCGTCGTCCGCTCACTGCGACCGACGACGTGAGCCAGCATCGTCCAGAACCGGGTTGCCGCTCCGCACTGTCGGACGGCCCATTCTGCGCACCGATAGTCCCCGACCTTTCACAGGGAGGGCTGCTACATGGCCTCTGCATCTTCAGGTATCACCGGAGCCGCACGGGACGAACACCCATCATCGCTCATCAACCCGAGGCACCGGCTTGTCGTCGTGGGCGACGCGACTGATCCGGCTGACGCGCCCGAGCCCATCGAGTTCCGTGCCGAGCGCGCCGCCCAGCACGTCGGCATGCTGGCCACCGAGGTGGAACGCTTGCCGTTCGACCTCTCGGCCCTCGAAAGCGAAGGGCTGTTTGTCAACGTCGACGCTCGCAACTTCGGTTTGCTGGATCGGCGCCTCGACTGGCGGGCGCTCGGCGTGACGCTGCCGCGCCGTGGCGACCTGGCGTTTCGCCCGCCTCGCTGCGGGCTGGTCCCGGATCGCTACCGTCTGCCACTGCTCCGACCTGCTAGCCGCGCGCACGCTGCGCTGCAGAGGTTCTCCTACCACTTTCGCCTCGTGGAAACCGTGTTCGAGACCCCCAGTTACAGGTGGGTGCCCTGGCGCGCCTGGCCCGCGTTCGAGCGCGACTTCGATGTCGCTCAGGCCCATCTGCGCACCGCTCTGGACACGTACGAGACGGATTACGCGGCTATCCGCGAGACGGTGCTGGACGCTTTTCGCCAGCTCGCAGCCGACTCGGCACGTCGGCTCGAGGCCACCGGCCAGCCCGTCCCTCCAGGTTTCCAGGAGGGTGTCGTCCACGAGGTCCTGGCTACGTTACCCACACCCGAGCTGTTGCACGAGAAGCTCCTGCTCCGGTATCGGGTCGGCGTCATGCACCTCGGCTCGGAGATGTTGGCCGAGCAACACCGCGCTGCTGAGGAGCGCCGACGTCTGGAAGCGACCGAGGCGGAGCGCCGGCTTGCGGAGCGGCAGCAGGCCGCCCACGAGCACGCCATTCAGGAAAGCCTGTGGGCCGAGCAGGAGCGCATTCATCGGCAGCTCAGAGCCGACGAGGAGGATCGCCAGCGTGAGACCGCGGTCAAGGAGCGGCTCCGACAGCTGAAGCTCGAAGCTGCCAGGGAGCGGCTCGAAGAGGCGCTGAGTCCCCTGGAGGAGGGCGCCAGGCAACTGCGCAGCTCGGTATACGAGGCCGCGAGCGCCATCCGTGCCTCGCTCCAGAAGCACGACGCCCTCCGTGGCTCATCCGCGAAGAAGGCCCGCGAATTGTCTCGCTGGTTCAAGGTCATGAACTGGACGGGCGACGAACAGCTCGACACTCTCGTGCACGAGCTGGAGCAGCTCGCCAGCATCCCTACCAGCAAGAAGCGCAAGCGGAATCCTGGTCCGATCGACCAGGTCCTCGGCGACATCATCGCCATGACGTACGCCGATGCCCGTGCCCTGGCCGAGCCCAGCCGCATGGCCGCACTCGAGCTCTAGCGCCCCATCCGCCTGCCAGTCCAGCCGCCCCAGCACGGTTAAAGCGTGCTGGGGCGGCTCTGCCTGCTCTGAGAGGAGCTTCCCCATGCTTGACACCTCCAGCGCCACGCTCGAAACCCTCGTCCACGACCTGGACGTCCTCATCCGCGCCCGCTATCCGCTCATCTCTGTCGCGACGTTTGAAGAAGGCCGCTTCCGCCACCTCATGGCCGCGGTCGCCAGGCTCAAGCGCCACGAGCCAAAAGGTTTGTACGTGTGGAGCCGCACCAGAGGGCTGCGCCAGGTCGCCGGACCCAACCTCGGCATCGGCGAGCGCCCCATCCCCGGCAACGAAGACCCGATCTCTGTGCTCGACCACATCGCGCAAGCCGAGGCTGGCCTCTACGTCTTGTGCGACTATGCGCCCTACCTGGTACCCGACGGTGTACCTGATGCGCCGCTCGTGCGACAACTGCGCGAGCTCGCGTGGGCCGTCAAGTCCAAGCCTGTCACCATCCTGTTCGTCGGCCCAACGTTCCCCGAGATTCCGGCGCTGGAGAAAGAGGTCAAAGTCGTCGATCTGCCGCTGCCCGACGAGCGCGAGGTGGCAGCCATCCTCGACTTGCAGCTCGACCGCCTCGGTAGTCTGCCCGACGTGCGGCTCGAGATCGCCGGCCAGACGCATGAGCAGCTCGTCTCCGCGTTGCTGGGGCTGACCGAGACGGAGATCGAGAATGCGCTCGCCAAGGCCGCCATTGTCCGCCGCGGCATCGATCCTGAAGCGATCCCTCTCATTCTGGACGAGAAGCGGAGCGTCATCCGCCAGAGCGGCTCCCTGACCTACAGCCATCCTGAGCCCGCCGACCATCTGGGCGGGTACGCGCACTTGCGCCAGCTGCTGCAGGAAGCCGCGGCCACGTTCACTCCGGCCGCCCGCGCCTTCGGCGTCGAACCACACAAGGGCGTGCTCCTGGTGGGCCTTCCCGGCACAGGCAAGGACCTCGCCAAACGCATCGCCTCCTCGATCCTGGGCCGCCCATTGCTGGACCTGGACTTCGGGGCGGTGATGGGCGAGGGTGGTGGCGTGATTGGCTCGGCCGCCATGTCGGTCAAGCGGGCGCTGGCGATCGCCACCACGCTCAAGGGAATTCTAGGAATCTCGGAATTCGAGAAAGCGGTCGGCGGGCTCCAGTCTTCGGCCCGCTCGGACGGGGGCGAGACGGCGCGCACCATCGCCCACCTGCTCAACTGGATGCAGGAGCAGCAGGAGGTGTTCGTCTTCGGCACCGCCAACGACGTGCGCCAGCTCGCACCCGAGCAAATCCGCCAGGGCCGCTTCTCCCAGGTCGTGTTCGTCGACCTGCCGACTCCTGCCGACCGGGCGGACATCTTCCGGGTCCACCTGACTCGCCGTGGGCGTGACCCGGCGGCGTTCGACCTCGAGGCGTTGGCAGAAACGGCCGAGGGCTTCTCGGGCGCCGAGATCGAGGCGGCCGTCAAGGCCGCGCTCCTGGACGCCTTCATGGATGGGGCGCGTGAGCTGGCCACACCCGACGTGGTCCGTCGCGTGCGCTCGATCCGCCCCACCTCGGAGGTGAAGCGGGAGGAGATCGAGGAGCTCAGGCGCTGGGCCCGCGAGCACCTGGCGATTGACGCCGTGCGCGGGCAGCCGTCCGCAGCCGGCGAGCGGCTGATGGAGTTCTGAAGACGCCGGACGCGGCATACTTTACTGAGGGATTCTTCATGCAGCGCACCATCGAGCTATCCGAGGACCAACTGCGGAAGCTGGAGAAGCTAGCCGCCAGCGAGCAGCGCACCCTGGACGAGGTGGTCCAGTTCGCGATTGGAGACTACCTGGCGCGTCGGCAGGGTCGCTCGGCCTGGGCGAAGCGCTTCGGGGAGGCGGTCGAGCAGGTTCGGGCGGGGATCCCACCCGACGTTACGCCGGACGAGATCGAGGCCGATGTGACGGCGGCCTGGGACGAGTACCGCGCCGAACGCGCCGAGCAGCGCGCCTCAGCCAGCGCACTGGATGCGGGCGGTCGTTGATACGTCGGTCTGGGTCTCGGCAGTCCTGAATCCGTCAGGCCCACCCGCACACGTCCTGGAGGCGCTCCAAGACGGTCGGTTCTCTCTGGTCACGAGCGAACCACTGCTCGCCGAGCTCGCGGACGTCATCGTTCGGCCCCGCCTGGTGCGGCGGTACAACCTCACAACTGAGAAGGTGACTGCCGTCCTGCGGGTCCTGCGAGAAGGTGAGCTCACCGAGGTCACCGGCACGGTCCGTGTCTGCCGTGACCCGAACGACGACATGGTGATCGAGACAGCGATCAACGGCCATGCCGATCTACTCGTCTCGCGGGACGATGACCTGAAGCGTGCACCCGAGGTCGCCGTCACCCTGGCCCAGCATGGCATACGGGTGGTCTCCGTCCAGCGGTTCCTCGACGCCCTGACTGAGGAGTCTCCGGCACACAGCTGAGAGCTGACGCGCTCGTCTCGTCCGCCCAGGCCCCGCCACCTCTCGACCCGGTGGCGGGCTTCTTCGTCTCTGCTCATGAAAAGGAGAAGGAGCTTGTCCAAGTACTTGTGCTACGAATCCGTGGTTTTCGTTGATCGACAGCTGCTCCTGGCCGCGCTCGCCGACCTGGGCCACACCGAGGTGGAGGAAGGCAAGGCCCTGGCGCTCTATGGGTACCAGGGCGACCGCAGGCCGGAGACTGCCGAACTTGTAGTTCGCCGGCAGCACCTGGGCAGCGTGTCCAACGACCTGGGCTTCCGTCAGACCGACCGAGGATACGTCCCGGTGATCAGCGAATACGACCAGCGTGTGCTGCTCGGCGGGCGCTTCCTTCCGCGGCTTCGCACCGCCTACGCCGAGCACGTCGTGGAGACGGTGCGGAAGCGCCTGCGAGGCAGCGTGCATCGAGCGACTGAGGCAAGCGTGATCAAGCTGAGGGTCCGTTACTAGCCATGGCCGAAGTCGAATTCACCATCGACATCGCCACCGGCGAGATGACCATGCACATCCAGGGCATCGCCGGCCCGGCCTGCAGCGACATTGCCAGGCTCGTCAAGGATCTGGCGGGCGAGCCTGGCCACGAGGAAGCGACGGCCGAGTATCAGCTGCGGCCGCGCGTGCGCACACGGACCGAGACCCGAATCCAGTCGAACCGCGGCTAGGGCAGTGCCGGAGGTGCTCTGGATCGTGGACCCGGCCACCGGTCACCTGGTGGTCGAGGGTCTGGAGGCAGAGGAGGCGCTGGCGCTGGCCGGCGACCTCCTCCCGCCACCCCTGGAGCTCAACTGCGCCCGGCCACTGGAAACCGTGCCTCTCCCGGTCCTCAGCGCCGGCACCAGCCGGGTCCTGCGTGTGGCGGGGCTATGGCACGCATCGGTGGTGGAGGGACCGGGCCGGCGGAGCGTGCTCCAGGTCCAGGGGTGCCCACTCCGCTGTCCCGGCTGTGCAGTGCCGCAAACCCACCCGTTCGAGGGTGGGGCGGTCCTTGGCGTCGAGGCGCTTGTCGAGGCGCTGCTCGACCCGATGGGAGCGCCCCGCGACGGCGTGACCGTGCTCGGCGGCGAGCCGTTCGCCCAGTCGGCGGGGCTGGCCGCATTACTCGGTGGCCTCAAGGCACGCGGCATCCACCTCGTGGTCTACACCGGGTACACGCTCGAAGCGCTCGCCCGGAGAGCCGAGCCAGCCGTGCGTGCCGCCCTGGAGCTAACTGATCTACTCATCGACGGCCCGTTCGTGGCGGGCCTGACGGAGGGCGCCGGCGAATGGCGCGGCTCGCGCAACCAGCGCCTAATCCCTGAGCCGGCGCGGCTCCTCCCGCGGGTCGGTCTGGACTGATGGCTCGGCCCGCCTCGTCCTGACGGGCGTCCAACCCGCGCACTGGTCAGCCTGCCCGGCAGTTGTGCGTGCGCAAGCCCAGTCCGCACGACGGTCCAGGAATCCCTGGTGTCGGCCTTCGTCGGGAGCGGCCACTGCCGCTTCGGCATACCGCTGAGCCAGGCGGGAGGCCACGAACGCACCACTCCACCAACGGAGGACAGCATTGCCATGGCGACATCACCTGATGGTCCTCGAGCCGAGAGCTGGCCCGTGGCCACGCTTCAGCCGAATCCGCTCAACCCGCGTACGGAGATCCAGACCTCGGGCCTCGAAGAATTGGCCGCGTCGATCCGCGCCCAGGGGGTGCTCCAGCCTCTGCTGGTCACCCCGCAGGGAGTGGTGGTCGCCGGTCACCGCCGGCTGGCGGCGGCCCGGCTGGCAGGACTGGAGACCGTCCCGGTCCTGGTCCACGACCTGGACCCGGTGCGCCAGCAAGAGATCATGCTCGTCGAAAACCTCCAGCGCGCCGATCTCAGCGCCGTGGCCGAGGCTCGGGCCTACCGCCGGCTGCTCGACACCGGCCACACGACCGCTAACCTGGCCCGCCGCCTCGGCGTCACTACCTCGCGGATCAATGCTCGCGTGCTCCTGCTCAAGCTCGACGAACACGTGCAGTGGATGGTCGACCGCGGTGACCTACCGCTCACGCTCGCTCCCATCCTGCTGCGTGTGGCCGACCCTGGTCGGCAGCGCCAGATCGCAACCATGGCTGCTCGGCGCCAGCTCACCGTCCCCGAACTGGAGCGCATCGTCGAACGCGGGGCGGGCGCGCTGCAGGCACCGGCCCCGAAGAGCAGCCTGCCGCCCGAGGAGCCCCCGAAGCAGGGGTTGAGCCCCAGCCGTGTGGCGGCGCTCCAGCAGCTCGAAGAGAGCCCTGTGGCTCAGGTGTCCTTTGGCGACCTTGCCACCCTGTTCCGCGAGTGCTGCTGCGCCTGCGGCATGGACGACCTGCCGACGTACTGCCGCGAGTGCCCGATGCTAGACCTCGTGAACCGAGTGCTGGCCCGGGGCGACCAGAAGGCCGGGCGTGGCGCGTGAACCCGTGCGGGTCGTGCGCCGCCTTGCCCTGTGCCGGATCTGCGGGGCACTTACCCACTCCGGCGCCTCCGCTGCCTGGCCCCGAGCCTGCCGAAACTGTCACCGCCCGCTGGGAGCGCCGTTTGCAAGCCCAGCCGCGCTCGTAGTCCCGGTCACCACACGGCGCCGGCAGGGTCGGACCTGGTGGACGCGGGAGCGGGTGCTGGCCGGCCTGAGCCGGTTCTACCGGGAACACGCCTGCGCCCCCACCTCCACCGCTGAGTGGCAGCAGCTGACGACCAACCCGGATGGGCGCCGCGGGGGCAGTGGTACCCGCCGGCCGTACCCATCGTTCTACGGAGTGCTCCGCTACTTTCCCACCTTTCGCCAGGCCTGGGCGGCCGCCGGTGTCGACGTCGACCGCTCGGCCGAGGCGTGGACCGAGCTGGAGGACTGGTACCTCCGCGAGGGTGCGGGGCTCCTGTCTCGAACGGAACTGGCGCGCGACCTCCAGCGCACCCCGGACGCCGTCCACCGTCGGCTGTACGACCTCGGGCTCCACAGCTACCAACGGTGGGGCTGGACGCTCCACCGCGTGGAACGCGTCGCACAGGTGCCGCGCCATCTACTCCAGACATACCTGGAGCGTGGCGACCTGCCCTACTGCCGCGGCTCCAAGTGCGTCTACGTCGATCCAGCCGATCTGGTCGCGGTGCGTGAGATCGACTGGGCCTGCCCACCGGCCGAGCTCGAGGAGGCGGCGCGACGGGCCTGGCGCGAGCGCCTGGTCAAGACCCTGGCGGGCCAGGACTGGCGACTCGGACAACCCCACCGCCCCCAACCGCTCACCCGCACTGACCGCCGCTGGGGCCCGCGCCTGGTCCGACCCTGCCACAAATCGGTCGAGATCGTCGCCGGCGACTGGGTCGAGGTAGTCGGCCCGGTGCCCAGGCGCCCCCACTGCCTGGGACGGGTCGGGTTGGTGCACCTGGTCTACTGGTCATCCACGCGCACCGCCAGGAACCCGACGCGGCCAACCCCCGAGCCGCAGTGGATGGCACGGGTCGAGTTCAAGAGCCAGCACGGCCGCAGCCGGGGCCCACGTGTCACGTACACGCTGCCCCTGGCCACGCTCAAGCACACCAATGCTCCCGCCGTTCTGCCATCGCCGCGACCGGCTCGGGAGTCTTCATGCTCGTGATAGTCGTGACTGCCGCCGATCTCCCTCACCGTCGAGGTTCTGAGCTGTGTCGAGTCGAACGTCCCGATGGCCATCGGCTGGGGCGAGGCGGACACGGGCCACGACGAGTCTCCGCTCTAACCGCGTCCATGAACCCACCGGAGGTGATGATCATGAACACACCAGAGCCGACCTGTGCCCGCGCACCGACCCTCTCGGACCAGATGATTGCTGACTCTCCGCGGCGCGTTCACCAGGCCCCCGAGCGGTGGTCCAATTCGATCACCGGAAGTTGCGCTCTTGAGACATCCGGGCGCCAAATGCTGGCGGCATCCGCCTCCTGGCCGCGAAGCCTTCAGGTCCAGCGTGTCAGCTATCCGCGCAGCCGCTGCGCCGGCTGCGATCGGCACCTCGGACCAGTTGACGAGGGCGTCGAGGGCCACTTCCCGATCTCGAGGCCCGACCGCGTGCTGCTGATCGCGTGCCGGCTCTGCGTCCAGTGTCTGGCGCAACCGGAGCTGCGCGACCCGCTGGGCCTGCGGCGCCAGGCGCTGACGCTCCTTGACCGTCTGTGGCGCTGGTACGCCACGACCTCGGCTAGCCGTGCCGAAGTAACTGTTCAGACTCGCGGACGAGGGAGGACTACCGGAGCGGGGAGTTGGCCGGATAGGCTGACGGGATGGCGCTGCAGCGGGAAGTGGTCGGGGCGCTGTCGCACGCCGAGTTGGTCGAGCGGGTGCTGCAGCTGGACGCGCGCCTGGAGCAGGCGCTGACGCTGATCGCGGAGCAGCAGGGGCACATCGTACGGTTGGAGGCCCGGATCCGCGAGCTGGAAGCCGAGCGGGAGCGG
>JAABUQ010005485.1_pt1 | contig 20179 bp, 20 predicted proteins | sample 5560001 | NCBI WGS metagenome assembly JAABUQ01 (sample SAMN10711888, study PRJNA513371) | rock metagenome | isolation source: Antarctica rocks | place: Antarctica: Victoria Land, Finger Mt nord | collected 2015-12-18
TCGGCCTCGCCTTCCGAAAACTCTATCTTGTCCCGCGATCATGTGCCCCCGGTATGTCGTGCGCTGATCCTCGCATCCTGAAGCGTCATCGTCTGACATTCTGGGTTGTCGCAACCCTGCTTGCTGACCTGCTGTTGGTTCCGCAGGTCGTGCCGATTTTTTATCGTTGAAGGAGAATTTACAATGCGTAAAACATTTATAGCCATGCTGGTTGCGTTGCCTCTCACCGCACTTGCTGTCACGCCTCAAACGGTCGTGCTCGATATGCAGAACATGACCTGCTCGCTCTGTTCCATCACCGTCAAAAAGTCGCTTGAGAAGGTGCCGGGCGTAGCGACTGCACAAATCAACTACGACAAGAAAACCGCTACGGTGCAGTTCGACCCGCAGAAAACCAGCCCTGCCGAGTTGGTCAAAGCGACGACGGATGCCGGTTTTCCTTCCACGCCTCACGCTGGCTCGGGCAAACAGTGAGCGCCGCTGTCATGGTGATGAATTCAGTTCTGACTTGTCCGCGCTGCGGAGTTCCTAAATCAGAAGCCATGCCAGTGGATGCATGTCAGTTTTTCTATGAATGCAGCCACTGCAAAGAACTGCTTAGACCACTGCCGGGAGATTGCTGCGTGTTCTGCTCCTACGGCTTAGTAAAGTGTCCGCCTATCCAGGCTGACCGCACTTGTTGTGGCTAGCGACATGGCCGGAGAAACAGCTTGTGTGCGGCAACTTTCCTACGATGACCATTTCCAGCCTCAAACGAGTGAACCCAATTCACTTAGCGTACGATTTTGACGTTTGGTGTGGTGACCCCAAGATCTCCACGCGTTTTGCGTACCAGTGCTGCCAAACCAAACGCGCGGTACTGTGCCACCCGTCGCTGAGCGGTCCGGAACGGGATCCCGATTCTGCTGCTACAACCCGAAGCGGCACGTTCGCTTCGAGGTGCGGTTGGAGCATACGGAATCGAGAAAAGGCTGCTTCCCGGTCTGCGTCCGAAAGTTCGAGGAGTTCCTGCACGAGCTGAGCTTACGCCAAATAGCGTTCTAAGCTTTACGCCATATAATTCTCAAAGCGACATATTCGGAATACAGAACAAAGCTCCGACTTAGGTCCTGTGAAACGCGCTTAGCGGAAGTTGACTGCGTTCAATCCAGGGGACGCTAGCGTACGATTTTGACGTTTGGTGTAATGACGCCTTAAAGCTTGTCCTCTACACGCAGGCTTAACCTCGCCACTGCCAGACGGCAGTGAAGGCTGACCGGTGGGTGGGAGCGGTTTAGTCGTTTTGCCAGATGTAGGCGTTGGGTTGGGGGAGACCGATGTGGGCGAGGACTCGGTGGACGAAGTTGCGGGCCATGTCGGTGGTGGACTGGGGCTGGTTGTAGAGGGTGGGGATGGCGGGGAAGATGGTGGCTCCGGCTTCGGCGGCGAGCTGCATGTTGCGGAGGTGGATGCGGTTGAAGGGGGTTTCGCGGACGCAGAGGATGAGCGGGCGGCGCTCCTTGAGGGCGACGTCGGCGGCGCGTTCGATGAGGTTGGAGGCGAGGCCGTTGGCGATGCCGGCGAGGGTTCCCATGGAACAGGGGAGGACGACCATGGCGGTGGAGGGGTAGCTGCCGCTGGCGATGTTGGCGCCGACGTCGGCGGCCTGGTGCTGCTCGGTTTTAGGGGAGGGGTGACCGAGGAGTTTTTCGACGAGCTGGTTGCGGCCGCTGAGCCGGAGCTCTTCGGCGAGGACGCGGAGGGCGCTGTCGGAGGCGACGAGGTTGATCTTCGAGACGCGGTCGTCGGCGTCGAGGGCGCGGAGCATTTCGGCGGCGTAGATGGCTCCGCTGGCGCCGGTGATGGCGAGGGTGAGGATGTGAGGGGCGGCCACGTAGCGATTATCGCTTAGGGAGATGGGCAGGCGACGTGGAGGGCGAGGGCGATGCCGGTTTCGCCGTGGGTGTTGTTGCTGCGGTCGAAAGCCTGGTCGCTTTGCTGCTGGAGCTTGGGAAGGCTGGGGTCTAGCTCGCAGCGGGCGATCTCTTCGGTGGAGGCGTGGGTGAAGCAGAGCTCGCAGGTGGCGAGGTTGCCTTCGGCGGTGCGCATGGGCGGGCCGAAGGTGCGGCAGAGGATGGGGCGATAGGCGTAGAGGTCGCAGGTGTTGGTGACGGGGTCGAGGACGGGGCAGGGCTCATCTTCGGCCAGATCTTCGAAGAGGGGGCTGGACTCGTAGTCTTCGTGGAGGATGCCGGTGCTGGGGTCGCCGGGGAAGTGGGGGAGGAGGCGGGCGAGGGCGGCGGAGGTGCGGGTGTGGATGCGATGGGCGCGGGCGGGGTCGGTCTTCCTGAGGTTGGCGAGGCCTTCTCGGAGCCGGGCGGCGTCTCCGTGGGAGATGGGGAAGATGCCGTGGCAGCATTGCGAGCAGCCGGGGCGACAGGCGAGGTGCGGGCCGGCGCGGGAGGTGGCGTCGGCGAGGGCGCGGTCGACGATTTGGAGGAGGTTGTTGATGTGGCTCCAATCGGGGAAGGCAGAGGCAGATGCGAGGGCAGTGTGCGCGCAGAAAGGTGCGGAAATGAGCGGAGAAGGGTTAGGCTTGCTGGCCGAGGACGCGGTTGAAGATGGCGTCCACGTTTTGGAGTTGGCGGGTGTAGTCGAAGGCGCGGGCGAGCTGGGTGGGGGAGAGGCGGGCGGTAATCTCGGGGACCTGGGCGATCTCGTCCCGGAAGACGAGGTCTTCTTTCCAGGAGCGCATGGCGTGGGTCTGGACTAAGCGGTAGGCGTCTTCGCGGGACATGCCGGACTCGGCGAGATCGAGAAGGAGTTGGCCGGAGAAGATGAGGCCGCCGGTGGACTCGAGGTTGCGGAGCATGCGTTTGGGGTAGACGAGGAGCTTGTCGATGAGGGTGGTGGTTTTGGCGAGGAGGTAGTCGGCGAGGATGGTGGAGTCGGGCAGGATGACGCGCTCGGCAGAGGAGTGGGAGATGTCGCGCTCGTGCCAGAGGGCGACGTTTTCGAAGGAGACCTGGGCGTTAGCGCGGACGACGCGGGCGAGGCCGGAGATCTGCTCGGAGGTGATGGGGTTGCGCTTGTGGGGCATGGCGGAGGAGCCCTTCTGCTTTTCGGAGAAGAACTCTTCGGCTTCGCGGACCTCGGTGCGCTGGAGGTGGCGGATCTCGGTGGCGATCTTGTCGAGGGTCGAGGCCAGGACGGCGAGGGTGCCGATGTAGGCGGCGTGGCGGTCGCGCTGGACCACCTGGGTGGCGACCGGGACGGGGCGCAGGCCGAGGTCGGCGCAGATGGCCTCTTCGTGCTCGGGCTTGAGGTGGCCGAAGGTGCCGACGGCTCCGGAGAGCTTGCCGACGCGGAGATCTTCGGCGGCGGCGTCGAAGCGGGTGAGGTTGCGCTGCATCTCGGCGTACCAGAGGAGGAATTTGAGGCCGAAGGTGGTGGGTTCGGCGTGGATGCCGTGGGTGCGGCCGACCGAGGGGGTGTGCTGGAACTCGAGGGCGCGGCGGCGGAGGACCTCGGAGAGGCCGACGATGCCGGTGCGGATGATGGAGGAGGCGGCCTTGAGCTGGAGGGATTGCGCGGTGTCGACGACGTCGGTGGAGGTGAGGCCGAAGTGGAGCCAGCGGGAGATGTCGGGGTCGGCGATGGTTTCAGAGGCAGAGGTGGTGAAAGCGATGACGTCGTGGCGGACCTCGGCCTCGATCTGGTTGATGCGATCGACGGTGAAGTTGGCGCGGTTACGGATGGAGTCGGCGGCGTCCTGGGGGACGATGCCGGCGCGGGCGAGGGCTTGGGAGGCGGCGATCTCGACGGTGAGCCAGGTGCGGTACTTGTTTTCGTCGGACCAGATGCGGCCCATCTCGGGACGGGTGTAGCGGGCGATCAAGGTGTGTTCCTTAGGTAGGCATTGCGGATGGATGCGCGATGGCGGGTGTGGCGGGCGATCATGGTGTGTTCCATCTGTAAGTCAGGAGCGGGTAGATGCGTGATGGAGGGTGTAGCGGGCGATCAACCATCTCTCCTTCTGCCGGGCTTAGGGGCCCCTGCGTGCTGGCGGGTATCGGGGGGGATCACGAGCGGGTGACACCGAGGAGCTCAGACATTTCGTCGTAGAGGAAGCCGCGGCCGGGCTTGTAGGGCTGGACCCATTTGCCGTCGAGGACGAACTGGGGGATGGCGCGCTTGCCGACGTTGCGGAGGACCTCGTCGGCGGCGCCGGCGGTCTTCTCGATGTCGATCTCATGGAAGGGGATGTTGTGCTCGGCGAGGAAGCGCTTGGCCTCGCGGCAGTCGCGGCACCAGGAGGCGGAGTAGAGGGTGAGATCCATAGGGTTCAGTTTACCTCTCGGGGCATTGAGTTGGGTGAGGACGGAAGAGGGTGGGAGGCTTACTGCTCGTGGTAGTTGCGGATGAGGCCGCCGTCGAGGAAGTAGGTGGATCCGGTGACGTAGGCGCCGTCTTCGGAGGCGAGGAAGGCGGCGACGCCGGCGACCTCTTCGGGCGTGCCGAGGCGGCCGAGCGGGATGGTGGCGAGCAGGGCGTCGAGCTTGGGTTTGTCTTCGAGGAGGGACTTGTTGATGGGCGTGTTGATGGCGCCGGGGGCGATGTTGTTGACGGTGATGCCGAGCGGGCCGAGCTCGAAGGCGAGGTCGCGCATGACCATGCGCATACCGCCCTTGGAGGCGCAGTAGGTGGAGAAGTTGGGAAAGACCATGTCCTCGTGAACGGAGCTGATGTTGATGACGCGGCCGGGCTTTTTGGCGGCGGCGAGCTTGCGGACAAAGGCCTGGGTGAGGAAGAAGGCGCCTTTGAGGTTGACGTCGAGGACGGCGTCGTAATCGGCTTCGGTGACGTCGAGGAAGGGGGCGCGCTTTTCGATGCCGGCGTTGTTGACGAGGATGTCGCAGGCGCCGAGCTGCTGCCAGGCCTGCTCGACGAGGTTCTGGCCTTCGGGAAGGTTTGTGACATCGGCTTCGACCAGGATGGACTTGCCGCCCGCGGCCTTGATTTTGGTGACTGTCGCCTGGGCATCTTCGATGTGATCCCGGTAGTCGACGACGAGGTTCGCGCCCTCCCGGGCGAGGCGTTCGGCGATGGCCTGACCGATGCCGGAGCCGGATCCGGTGACGATGGCGACTTTGCCTGCGAGACGACCTGGCATTTGGGGGCTCCTGGGGGTGGTGATGCGTGGTGTAGGGATGGTTCGATGCTGGATCTTCGCCGGTGAGGCGCTGGTTAGATACCGGTGATGAGTCTCGCTTCGCGGCGGGAGCGGAAGAAGGTGGTGAGGAGGGTGCTCGACTCCTCGGCGAGGAGGCCGGAGGAGACCTCGACGCGGTGATTGAGCTGGGGGTGATTGAGGACGGAGAGGACGCTGCCGCAGGCGCCGGCCTTGGGGTCGGGGGCGGCGTAGACGAGGCGGGCGATGCGCGCGTGGAGGATGGCGCCGGCGCACATGGCGCAGGGCTCGAGAGTGCAGACGAGGGTGCAGCCTCCCTCCTGCGTCAGGACGCGGTAGTTGCCGAGGGTGAGGGCGGCCTGGCGGAGGGCGACGATCTCGGCGTGGGCGGTGGGATCGAAGGTGCGGAGGACCTGGTTGTTGCCGCGGCCTAGGATGGTTTCGTGGTCGGGAGCGACGACGATGGCGCCTACGGGGACCTCGCCGGCAGCTTGGGCGGATTGGGCTTCGGCGAGGGCTAGGTGCATGAGGTCGAGGTCGGTCACGCTTCGGGTCAGATGAGGGGAGCGCTGTTGGCGTTCCGGGTTTGGGGCTGAGCCTCGGGACCGAAGAAGCGGGCGATCTGGGCGGCGAGGGACTCGATGGTGGGTCGGCGGGAGGCGATGGCGGCGTCGTCGAGCTCAAAGGACTTGCGCCAGATGCCTTCGATGAGCGGGGCGATGTTGTGCTGGGTGAGATGGGGAGTGGCGAGGTTTTCGATGGTGACGAAGAGAAGCTCGGCCTCGGTCTCGTACTCGTCGGGCTGACCGCCCTCGCCGATGAAGTTTTCGATGTCCGCGGTGGCGACGAGCTCCTGGATGGAGTCGATGTCGGGGGGTGGTGGCCAGGGGGTGGTGGAGGTGGTGGGCATGGTCAGGCGGGCTCCTGCTGGGTGAGGCAATGGAGGGCGCCGAGGCCCCAGACCAGGTCGACGGCGTGGATGCCGACGATGGTGCGGTCGGGGAAGCAGTTGGCGATGGTGTTGAGGGCGTGGCGGTCGTTGGGGTCGTTGAAGGTGGGGACGAGGACGAGGGAGTTGGCGATGTAGAAGTTGACGTAGGAGGCGGGGAGGCGCTGGGACTCGAAGAGGACGGGGGCGGGCATGGGGAGAGAGAGGATGTCGAAGGGCTCGCCGTGGCGGTTGCGGGCGGCGTGGAGGCGCTGGAGGTTTTCGGCGAGCGGGAGGTGGTTTTCGTCGGCGGTGTTGGGTTCGACGGCGGTGAGGATGGTGTTGCCGAGGCAGTCGGGGCCGGGGACGAAGCGGGTGATGTCGTCGACGTGTCCGTGGGTGTCGTCGCCGGCGCAGCCGCGGTTGAGCCAGAGGACCTGGTCGATGCCGAGGTAATCGTAGAAGGCCTGTTCCAGTTGGGCTTTCGAGACGCCGGGGTTGCGCTGCTGGACGTCGGAGAGGAGGCACTCTTCGGTGGTGAGGAGGGTGCCGGCTCCGTCGGTATCGATGGAGCCGCCTTCTAGGACGAGACGGTGGGGGGTGCCGTCGGGGAGGTTGACGGTGGGGTCAAAGGCGGGCATGGCGTAGAGCTCGGCGACCTGGCAGGGGATGCGGTCGTCGTTGAGGTGGTTGGGGTATTTGGCCCAGGCGTTGAAGCGCCAGTTGGTGAGGGCGACCTCGCCGGTGGGGTGCTGGCCGGGGCTTCCCGTCTGCTTGAGGAAGATGGGGCCGGAGTCGCGGAGCCAGACGCGGTCGGTGCGCCAGTGGTGGAAGTGGAGGCGGGCGAGGTTGGCGCCGCCGCGGCGGAGCATCCGGGTGGCGCGGCGTTCGGTGCTGAGGTCGTTGACGAGGATGTGGACATCTTCGACGCCCGAGAGGTGGCGGACGATCTCGCAGTAGACCCAGGGAATGGGCTGGAATTTGCCGGGCCAGTCTTCAGGGTTGTGGGGCCAGGCGATCCAGGTGGCGGCGTGGGGGGCCCACTCGGCGGGCATACGGAGGTTTTGCTGGCGGGGTGTGGTCATCGGGTCTGGGGTGTCTCGGGGACCTGGCGGCTGGAAGGTACCCACCCCCCCCCGTACTTTCAGGTCAAAATCTTCATTCGATTGGACGTAGCGAGGGGGTACTACGCCGATTAGGATTTGCGTCCGGGTGTTCTTCTCGATCTCCTGATTAAAGTATAGCGAGTGCGAGGGGTGGTTGCGCCACGGTGCGGAGTTTGCGAGTGGGTAGGCGACGGTTGCCGTGAAGGACGCAGGTCCTCGGACTTGGCTCGGGATAACGACGTCACTGCAAGCGAGTAGTGGAGGGTGGTTGGCGGTATAAGGTTAGGCGTGCCTTTTCCTTTGAGTGATCCTGTCCTACCGATGCTGGCGAAGCGTACGGAGAGCTTGCCCGCGGGCGAGTGGATGTTTGAGCCGAAGTGGGACGGGTTTCGGACGGTGGTGTTTCGGGATGACGACGAGATCCTGTTGCAGAGCCGGGATGGGAAGTCGCTGAACCGGTACTTTCCGGAGGTGCTGGTGGCGCTGGGGCGGGAGCTGCCCCGGCGGTGTGTGCTGGACGGGGAGATTGTGATTGCGCGGGGCGGCGGGCTGGACTTCGATGCGCTGCAGCTGCGGGTGCACCCGGCGGCGTCGCGGGTGAAGCTGCTGTCGGAGCAGACGCCGGCTTCGGTGGTGTTCTTCGACCTGCTGGCGGAGGGGGATCGGGACTGGATGGGGGAGCCGTTTTCAGCGAGGCGGGCGGAGCTGGAGCGGTTGCTGGCGGGGGCGCGGGCACCCATCCACGTGACTCCGGCGACGACGGACCGAGGCGTGGCGGAGGACTGGTTTCGGCGGTTTGAGGGAGCGGGGCTGGATGGGGTGATGGCGAAGGCGCTCGGCGGGACGTACCAGCCGGACAAGCGGGTGATGCTGAAGGTGAAGCATGAGCGGGACTGCGACTGTGTGGTGGCGGGGTTTCGTTGGCACAAGACGGGGGAGGGGACGCTGGTGGGGTCGCTGCTGCTGGGGCTGTTCGACGGGGCGGGGTCGCTGCAGCATGTGGGGGTGTGCGCGAGCTTTACGGCGGCGAAGCGGACGGAGCTGGTGGAGTTTCTCCTGCCGTACCGGGAGGGGGCGCTCGCCGGGCATCCGTGGGCGGGGTGGGCGGGAGTGGAGGGGGACAGCCAGAGGATGCCGGGAGGGAAGAGCCGCTGGAGCGCGGGCAAGGATTTGAGCTGGGTGGCGCTGCGGCCGGAGCTGGTGGTGGAGGTGGCATATGAGCACATGCAGGGTGACCGGTTTCGGCACCTGGCGCACTTTCGGCGGTGGCGGGTGGATAAGCAGCCGCGGGAGTGCACGTATGTGCAGCTGGAGGTGGTTGCGCCGCAGGAGCTGATGGAGATCTTTGTGAGTGGGCGGTGATGGATCGTTGCGGGAGTGAGCAGGATCGAAGTCAAGGGAGAGGGATGGCGGTTCAGGAACATGATGGCCGCCGATGGCATCGGATGAGATAGGAGAGTGATATGTCCGATAGCCGTTTGAAGATGCAGGATCCGCGCAAGCAGTACCCGCAGCCGCCGTTCAAGAAGCAACACCAGAGTGGGCCGGGGTTAGCGAAGGAGATGGATCCGCAGCCCGACAACGGCGAATCCAGCTACACGGGGAGTGGAAAGCTCAAGGGGCGCAAAGCGCTGGTGACGGGTGGGGACTCCGGGATCGGGCGTGCGGTAGCGATTGCGTTCGCGCGCGAAGGTGCGGATGTGGCGATCGGATATCTGCCGAGTGAGGAGACGGACGCCAAGCAGGTGATGGCGCTGATCCAGAAGGCGGGCGTGAAGGCGGTGGCGGTTCCGGGCGATATTGCGCAGGAGAGCTTCTGCAAGGAGCTGGTCGAGCGGGCGGAGAAGGAGCTGGGCGGCCTCGACATCCTGGTGAACAACGCGGGGACGATGATGTCGCATCCGGACCTGCTGGAGGTGCCGACGGCGGACTTCGACAAGGTGATGAAGACGAACGTGTATGCGCTGTTCTGGATTGTGAAGGCGGCGATGCCGCTGCTGAAGCCGGGCGCCTCGGTGATCAACACGGCGTCGGTGCAGGCGTATGAGCCGAGCCCGGGGATTGTCGACTACGCGATGACGAAGGCGGCAATCGTGGCGTTTACGAAGGGCATGGCCAAGCCGCTGATGGAGAAGGGAATCCGCATCAACGCGGTGGCTCCGGGGCCGTTCTGGACACCGATCCAGCCGACTGGACAGCCTGCGGAGAAGCTCGTGAAGCTGGGAGAATCTGTGCCGCTTGGCCGACCGGGGCAGCCGGTTGAGATTGCTCCGGTGTATGTGCTGCTGGCCTCGCAGGAGGGCAGTTACATCACGGGGGAGATCTACGGGGTGACTGGGGGAATGGGGATCGCGTAAACAGGCGAACGCAAGAGCGGGGAGTTCGCCACTCCTCCCCGCTCCTTGTTAACTCTTGTTGATCCTTGTTGATCGTTGCCGGTCCTGCTGGCCGAAGGGCCCAGATGGTTTGCTTCAAGGCCGTTAGGTTGCGCTGCGCCAGGCGCGGGTGGGGTCGTCGTCGGGGTCGGGGGTTCCCTGGAGTGGGCGGAGGGGTTCGGGGACGTGGCGGAGGTTGATGCGGATGCGGTACCAGATGTAGGCGGAGCCGCGCTGGCGGTCGACGAGGATGTCGTCGGGGGCGAGGTGTTGGGCGGCTTCGGGGTGGGCGGCGCGCCAACGGTCGAGGCCAGCCTCGGCGGCGGCGCGGTCGGGGGATTGGGCGACGATGATGAGGGGGAACTTGGGGGTGCGCCGGGCGGGGGCTTTGCGGGCGGGTTTGGGCGCCGTATCGGGGTTGGGGTTGGACGGCAAGACAGCAGCAGGTCCTCCGCCTTCACCCCCCAGCGAGCCAAGGGCGCTCGCCGTGGACCCCGATTCGGCGAAGGATGACAAGGTACTAGCGGGGGGGTGCGACGCGGTTTGAGTGGAGGGCGACAAGGCGGCGGCGCGTTTGCGGAAGCGTTGGGGGCCGAAGCCTTCGTTGAACTGCTGGTCGAAGGACTTGGATGCGGCTGTTCCTGCAGCAGGGGTTAAAGGCTTGGCGGATTTGGCTTTGGACGGTTGGACGCGTTTGGGTTCGCCTTCGGCTTTGCTGAAGTGGGGGGGCCAGGGGGCGTCGCCGAGGCCGGAGGATTCGTCGTGGGCAGCGAGGTCGAGGAGTTGGTCGAGGGAGCCGGGGTGGGCGTCCATGGCACCGTGGGGGTCGCCGAGGTCGGCGAAGCGGGCGGGGACGGTGAGGACGGTGAAGTCGGCGGGCTCGCAGGCGGCGACCTCGTGCCAGCCGAGGGGAGTGGAGACGCGGGCGTCGGGGAGGGGGCGGACGGAGTAGGCGGAGCAGGTGGTGCGATCCTTGGCGTTCTGGTTGTAGTCGAGGAAGACGCCGTGGCGCTCCTCCTTCCACCACTTGGAGCTGGCGAGGGTGGGGGCGCGGCGCTCGACGGCTCGGGAGAGGGCGAGGGCGGCGCGGCGGACCTCGGTGAAGGTCCAGCGGGGGTGGATGCGGACGTTGACGTGGATGCCGCGAGAGCCGGAGGTCTTGGGCCAACCGCAGAGGCCATTCTCCTCGAGGATGGCCTGGACCTCGAGGGCGACGAGGCGGACGTCGGAGAAGGGGACGCCGGGGCCGGGGTCGAGGTCGATGCGGAGCTCGTCGGGGTGGTCGAGGTCGGAGGTGTGGACGGGATGGGGGTGGAGCTCGATGCAGCCGAGGTTGACGACCCAGGCGAGGCTGGCGGGGTTGTCGACGACGACCTCTTCGGCGGTGCGGCCGGAGGGGAAGGAGAGCGTGGTGGTGCGGAGGTATGGCGGGAGGTTGTCGGGGGCGCGCTTCTGGTAGAAGGGCTCGCCGTGGGCTCCGTTGACGAAGCGCTTGAGGACGAAGGGGCGGTCTTTGATTCCGCCTAAAGCTCCTGGGGAGATTGACAGGTAGTAGCGGACCAGGTCGAGCTTGGTGAGTCTGGTTTCGGTGGAGAAGTAGAGTTTGGCTGGGTGGGAGATGCGGACGTCGTGTCCGTCGAGGTGGAGGAGTTCGGCGTCGTCTGGTTTTGGCACGGGGATAGGGTATACCTCTGCCGCCTGGAGCGTGTGGGGGGGCGGAGAAGCGGGTCCTCCGCACATTGCGCGAAGGATGACAACTTGGGGGCGGATGGGGCGGAGTGGAGAGTGAGGGTGGGTTTAGTCGAGGAAGCGGCGGGTGAGGCCGGTGTAGGCGTCGATGCGGCGGTCGCGTAGGAAGGGCCAGTGCTGGCGGGTGATTTCGACTTCGCGGGGGTCGAGGTCGGCGGTGAGGATCTCTTCGCGGTCGTGGGACGCCTGGGCGAGGATGCGGCCGAAGGGGTCGGCGATGAAGGAGCCGCCCCAGAACTCGAGGCCGGGGTTGGGGCCGACTTCGAAGTCTCCGGTCATGCCGAGGGTCTCGTTGGCGGTGGGGGGGACGCGATTGAGGTGTTCGGAGATGGCTCCGTCGGGCTGCTCGGTGCGGAGGAGGATGTCGCCGAATTCGTGGCCGACGCGGTTGACGGCGCAGACGAAGACGCCGTTGGCAATGGCGTGGGCGCGCTGGATGGTCTGCCAGGCGTCGTACTGGCGGGTGCCGAACTCGGATTTTTCGGCGGGGTGCCAGCCGATGGCGGTGGGGTAGAAGAGGGTGGTGGCTCCGCGGAGGGCGGTTTCGCGGGCGGCCTCGGGGTACCACTGGTCCCAGCAGACGAGGGTGCCGATCTTGCCTTGGCTGGTGGTGGGGGCGAGGAAGCCGAGGTCGCCGGGGGTGAAGTAGAACTTTTCGTAGAAGAGGGGGTCGTCGGGAATGTGCATCTTGCGGTAGACGGAGGCGATGTTGTCGGGTGCTGTGGATGCGGGCGCCTGCTTGTGGCCGACGCTGCCGTCGAGGGTGACGGCGGTGTTGTGGTAGAGGCCGGGGGCGCGGCGTTCGAAGAGCGAGGCGATGATGACGACGTGGTGTTCGCGGGCAACGGCGGCGAGGGCGGCGGTGGAGGGGCCGGGGATGGATTCGGCGAGGTCGAAGAGGGCGTGGTCTTCACGCTGGCAGAAGTACTGGGAGCGGAAGAGCTCGGGGAGGCAGATGATGTGAGCGCCAAGATGGGCGGCCTCCTGGGTGCGGGTGACGGCCTTGGCGAGGTTGGCGTCGGGGTCGGCGGACATGGACATCTGGACGAGGGCGACGCGGGTTGGCTTGGGGGTCTTCGACTTCTGGGAGTTCATGAGGTTCGGGTCCTTCAGGCCTGCAGGCAGGAGAGCTTGACGGCTTTCGCGAAGGTGAGGATATCGCGGTCGCGTGTCACGAGTGTCAGGCGTTCGACGCGGGCTGAGGCGACGAGGATGCGATCGGCTGGGTCTTTGTGCATGGGCTCGGGGAGGTCGACGGATTGGATGGCGATCTCGGGGGTGAGTGGGAGGAGGTTGATGCCAGGCTTGGAGAGCGCTTCCCGGGTCCAGCGATCAACGCTGGTGTGGAGGGATAGGCGACGGAGGCGGACGAGTAGGGCGATCTCCCAGATGGAGATGACGGAGACGTAGACCGCACCGTGGTCGGCGGCCGATTCGATGACGGGCTTGGAGGACGCGAGGATGTCGCTGGAGCCGTTCTGATATTTAACCCAGATGTGGGTGTCGAGCAGAACGGGAGCCGGCTTACTCATTCTCTTCCTTGAGTGTCCACTCGACACCTGTGGGGGAGACGATGTCGCCCAGTTCCCGTGCGGTGCCGCGCATTGAGCCAAAGAGGGGAGGATGACTTTGCGCGACGGGAATGATTTGGGCGACGGGGATGCCGCGGCGGAGAATGGTGACGGGTATGCGCTTCTGCTCGACGGCGTCGACGACGGCGGAGAGGGTTGCCTTAACTTTTGCCAAGGGGAGGGAGGTGGGAGAGGACGGCTTGCGCGGTGTCCGGGCGGGATGCGACATAGTCACCTCGACGTGACTAGTTTAGCATCTTGCTCGAAGCGAGTGCGGCGGGCAGGCTGGCTGCGCTTTACGAGCCCACTTCCGATGGAGATTTCCCATGGAGAGAAACGGGTGTTTTCTGGGTGGGGAATCTGTTACGTTGGTGTGAACGCTTTACCGATTTGCCCCGTGATTCCTAACTCAACAGCAGATGCGACGTCCTGTGGGATGGCTGCGGATGTGTCTGTTTCGACCGGCTGAGGGTTCTCAGACCAGATGAAGGAGTGCCGATGAAGGAGTTTCGCGATTTCCTCGAACTGTCGTATGCCGAGCTCGAAGACCTGAACCTGGAAGCGAAGGACAAGCGCAAGCAGCGGGTGGCGCCGGACGTGCTGCAGGAGGAGCGTCTGCGGTACCTGACGGACACGCGCGGCGTAAAGGCGGTGACGGTGATGTTCAGCGACCTCGAAGGCCGGCTGCACATGCTGGACTACGACGCGAAGTTTCTGGTGAAGAGCTACGACAACCTGACGTTTGACGGGTCGTCGATTCGCGGGTTTACGGCGCAGCGGGAGAGCGATCTGCGGCTGGGGATCGACTGGAGTGCGTTTTACTGGGTGCCGGCGGACATCTTTGGACCGGGCAAGGTGATTGTGTTTGGCGAGGTGATCGACAAGAACGGGGGGACGTACTCGGCGGACATTCGCGGTGTGCTGAAGCAGTTCTCGCACGGGCTGTTTGAGACGCAGGGGCTGACGCTGAATGCGGCGAATGAGATCGAGGGATTTCTGTTTGAGGGGCTGGATGCGGAGCGGAGCTTCCATGAGACGGGCTCGTTTGAGTATGTGAACAAGGGCGGGTACTACCACTCGCTGCCGGGCGATCCGCTGCGGGACTTTATCGACGTTGCGGCCGAGGTGCAGCGGGCGATGGGATTTGAGAACGAGAAGGACCACCCGGAGGTTGCGCCGAGCCAGTTTGAGATCAACTACACGTACAGCGACGTGGTTGCGGCGGCGGACCAGATCCAGCTGTACAAGCTGATCTGCCGGCAGGTGGCGACGCAGATGGGGATGACGGCGAGCTTTCTGCCGAAGCCGGTGACGGGCGTGAACGGATCGGGCATGCACACGAACGTGTCGATCACCAAGGGCGGGAAGAATCTGTTCTGGGACCCGAACGGGCAGGAGAAGATCTCGAAGATGGCCTGGCAGTTTACGGACCGGATTCTGACGCACGGCAACGACATCTGCCTGCTGCTGAATGCGAGTGTGAACGCGTACCGGCGGCTGGATCCGCACTTCGAGGCGCCGAACCAGATCAAGGCATCGGCGACGGACCGGGGGTCGATGGTGCGGATTCCGATCGGCAATGAGAAGTCGGCGCGGGTGGAGGTGCGGTCGGTGGGTCCGGACGCGAATCCGTACCTGGTGCTGTATTCGATCTTCCGGAGCGGTCTGGAGGGCGAGACGTCGAAGATCAAGAACCTGCGGCAGGCGGAGCGGTACCTGCCGGACAACGTGTATACGGCGCTCGAGAACTTCCGCGGGGCGGAGTGGACGACGACGCTGCTGGGCGAGGATGTGAAGGCGCGGTATGCGGATCTGAAGCAGGCTTCAGCGGACCGATGCCCGCGGTTGCTGGGGACGATTGTGAAGGCGCCGGAGGTGCAGTTCCACCACGACGTCTATAACCAGCTGCTGTGGGGACAGTTTTAGGGCGGCTGACGGTTCACAGTCGCTAGTGGGAAGAGTCGGCGATGGTTCGCCGGCCCTTTTGTGGGATGAGCCTAGTGCGCGCGGTGAGGGCTAGTGGACGGTGAGGGCCAGGGCGGAGGAGACGAGACCGATGGCGCCGACGACCATGCCGACGATCCAGTAGGCCTGTTTTTTGGTGAGCAGGGTGATGGAGCAGAGGACGATGGCGATCTGCAGGAGGGCTTCGCCGAGATCGTAGTGCGCGGCTTTGCGCTCGGCGAAGTCGACCTCGTGTTCGAACTCGCGGGCGTGCTTCTGGAGTTCGGCAAGGTCGTCGTTCCAGCGCGCGAGGTGGGTCTTGTAGTCGGTGAGTTTGGCGGAGGTGGCGGCGGGGTTGCTGGAGGGCTGGAGCTGCAGCAGATCGACGGCGGTGGAGGTGGTTTCGCTGCGGATCTTTTTGGCCTGGTACTCGTTCCAGATGTCGCTGGCGCGGGCCTGCATGAGGACGGCGTCGGTGTGTTCGCGGTGGCTGAGGACGGTGACGAGGGCGAGGAGCGCGGCGAGGATGGAGATGCCCAGGGCGATGTGGGTGAGCGCTCCCTCGCCCGCTTCCTTCATGTGTTCGGAGAATTCATGAACTTCGTTGGGTTCCATGTGGGCAGTGTAGCTGGAGGCGGCTTCGGGGGTCCCGATTTGGAACAGAGGGATACTTCCGGTACGGATTTAAGGCGTTCCATGATTGCAAATCCGCTGGGGCTGAGTGATGCTGGTTGGACTCGGGAGGTCTTTGATGGACTTGGCGCGGTCGAGGGAGTATGCGGTGCCTGCACTGGCGTTAGGGCTGTGCCTGATGCTGGGGCTGGTGCTGGGTGGATGGGTGCTCGGTTCCGAGATCAAGGCCATGAAGATGGCGGACCGTTATGTGACGGTGAAGGGTTTGGTGGAGCGGACTGTGAAGTCGGACCGGGCGATCTGGGCGGTGAGCTTCAAGACGGCGGGCGATGATCTTTCGAGTGTGTTTGCGAAGAGCGAGGCCGATAAGAGCACAGTGTTGACGTTCTTTGCGGACCAGGGGATCGGTGCGGATGAGGTGAGTACCGGGCAGATCAGAGTGGCTGACAAGCAGACGCAGGAGTATGGCGGGCCTCAGATCAAAGGCAGCAGGTACATCGTGACGCAGACGGTAACGGTGAGCTCGAATGACGTGGATAAGCTGTCGCGGGCTGGGGGGAAGACGGCGGACCTGGTGAGGGCGGGCGTTGTGCTCGCGGGCTCGCAGAACGGGCAGCAGGACAGGATTGTGTACAAGTTTAGCGGCCTGAATGCGCTGAAGCCGGACATGATTACGGAGGCGACGCGGAATGCGCGGGCCTCAGCGGATCGGTTTGCGGCGGATTCCGGGAGCCAGGTGGGGTCGATCCGGTCGGCGAACCAGGGTGTTTTTTCGATTGCGGCGAATGAGCCGGGGAATGCGGGGCTTGCCCTTGATGAGGGTGGCGGAAATGATGGGCAGGCGGATGCGAGCATCATGAAGAAGGTGCGGGTGGTCTCGACGATCGATTATTACCTGGAGAAGTAGGTGGCTATGAAAAGAGACCTCCAACACTGTATACAGACCACCGCAGCGCAGGGGTAGGTTCCTCGATGCCGACGAATCCCAAGGAGCGAAGAATATTCGTTATGAAGCTGTGGGTCTCAGCCGTGTATGGGTTGTCGCTGCTCGTAGCCTTGGTCTACTGACACGGTGACTGCCAATTCGCGCCGGCCATCTTTGACTCGTGCTGATCACATTTGGTTTCAGCAGTTTCGTGCGCGATTGCCAGTCCTTCCGAGGCGATGTTAGCCTTGCTCCACTTCAGGAATTGAGGATAGGACAGCGATGCATGAGAGTTACAACGGGCTGAGCGTGCCGAAGGATGGACAGGCGATTGGGTACAGCGATGGGACGTATTCGGTTCCGGATCATCCGGTGATTCCGTTTATCGAGGGGGATGGGACGGGGCGGGATATCTGGAAGGCCGCGCAGCGGGTGTTCGATGCGGCGGTGGAGAAGGCGTATGGGGGCAAGCGCTCGGTGAAGTGGTTTGAGGTGCTGGCCGGGGAGAAGGCGTACCGGCAGACGAAGAACTGGCTGCCGGACGATACGGTGAAGGCGACGGTGGACTTTCGGGTGTCGATCAAGGGGCCGCTGACGACGCCGGTGGGTGGCGGGATCCGGAGCTTGAATGTGGCGCTGCGGCAGCTGATGGATCTGTACCAGTGCGTGCGGCCGGTGAAGTACTACGCGGGTGTGCCGAGTCCGGTGAAGCATCCGGAGAAGCTGGATGTGGTGATCTTCCGGGAGAATACGGAGGATATTTATGCGGGGATCGAGTTTCGCGAGGGGACACCGGAGGCGGCGAAGTTTATCTCGTTTGTAAACGACGAGATGCTGAAGGGGACGAAGAAGAAGGTTCGGCTGGACTCGGGCGTAGGGGTGAAGCCGATCTCGATTACGGGGTCGAAGCGGCTGGTGCGGGCGGCGATCGAGTATGCGATCAAGGACGGGCGGAAGGTCGTGACGCTGGTACACAAGGGGAATATCCAGAAGTTTACGGAGGGGGCGTTTCGGGAGTGGGGGTATGAGGTCGCTACGAGCGAGTTCCGCGAGCAGACGGTGACGGAGCGGGAGAGCTGGATTCTGGGGAACGTGGAGGAGAAGGCGAACCTGACGCCGGAGGAGAATGCGCGGCTGGTGGAGCCGGGGATGGAGTTTGCGCCGCCGGAGTTTGGCGAGGGCGTGGTGGCGGAGGTGCGCGGGGTGCTCGAGAGGATTGGGAAGAGCCACGGGAACGGGCAGTGGAAGGGGAAGATCCTGGTGAATGACCGGATTGCGGACTCGATCTTTCAGCAGATTATTATTCGGCCGAGCGACTACAGCGTTTTGGCGACGACGAACCTGAATGGGGACTACATTTCGGACGCGGCGGCGGCGCAGGTGGGCGGGCTCGGGATTGCTCCGGGAGCGAACATCGGGGATGGGTATGCGGTGTTTGAGGCGACGCATGGGACGGCGCCGAAGTATGCGGACAAGGACGTGATCAACCCGGGGTCGGTGATGTTGTCGGGGGTGATGCTGTTTGATTTTCTGGGATGGCACGAGGCGGCGCGGATGATTGAGAGCTCGCTGGAAAAGACGATCGGGCAGAGGTATGTGACGTATGATTTCGAGCGGCAGATGCAGGGGGCGACGAAGGCGAAGACGAGTGAGTTTGCGACCCGTATGATCGAGAACATGGGATCTGCCATCCAGGGATCTGCCGTCTAGGGATCTGCCGTCTAGGGATCTGCCGTCTAGGGATCTGCCGTCTAGGGATCTGCCGTCTAGGAATCTGCCGTCTAGGAATCTGCCGTCTAGGAATCTGCCGTCTAGGAATCTGCCGTCCAGGAATCTGCCGTCCAGGCTTAGGCGCCTTTGGCGCTTCTGGGTTGGATTGGGTGCTGTGCTTCACGGAGCTGTTGGGGCGGGCTTTGCGTTGAGGTTCGAACGGGAGATAAAGGAGAAGAGATGCGGAAGAAGGTCACGATCGTTGGGGCGGGGAATGTGGGGGCGACGGCGGCGCACTGGATTGCGGCGAAGGAGCTGGCGGATGTGGTGCTGCTGGATGTGATGGAGGGTGTGCCGCAGGGCAAGGCGCTGGATCTGCTGGAAGCGATGCCGATCGAGAAGAGGGACTGCCGGATTGTGGGCACGAACGACTATGCGGATACGTCGGGCTCGGACGTGGTGGTGATCACGGCGGGGATCGCGCGCAAGCCGGGGATGAGCCGGGACGATCTGCTGAATACGAACTTCAAGATCATGTCGGACGTGGTGGGCCGGGTAGTGGCGGCGTCTCCGGACACGATCATTATTGTGGTGTCGAATCCGCTGGATGCGATGGCGCAGACGGCGTTTCGCAAGGCGGGTCTGCCGCGGGAGCGGGTGATCGGGATGGCGGGGGTGCTGGATTCGGCGCGGTTCCGGACGTTTATTGCGCAGGAGCTGGAGGTGTCGGTCGAGAATGTAACTGCTTTTGTTCTGGGCGGGCATGGGGACACGATGGTTCCGCTGTCGCGCTACTCGACGGTGGCGGGGATACCGATTACGGAGCTGATTGCGCCGGAGCGGTTGAAGGAGCTGGAGTCGCGGACGGCGAATGGGGGCGCGGAGATTGTGAAGTATCTAAAGACGGGGTCGGCGTACTATGCGCCGAGCGCGGCGGCGATCGAGATGGTGGAGGCGATCCTGAAGGATAAGAAGAAGATCCTTCCGTGCGCGGCGTATCTCGAGGGGGAGTACGGGATCTCGGGGTTGTTTGTGGGGGTTCCGTGCAAGCTGGGGGCGAAGGGGCTGGAGCAGATTATCCAGATCAAGCTGACGGCGGAGGAGCAGGCGGCGTTGCAGAAGAGCGCGGATGCGGTGAAAGAGCTGTGCGGGGTGATTGGGATGGTTTAGGCGTACTTCCTCTGCTGGATGGAAGGCGAAGAGCCTGGGCCTGGTGGCCCGGGCTCTTTGTTTGCGCGAAGAGCTGGCCCTTGCACGGCACCGGGTAGAGCGGGCCGTTGGCCGTTACGGCTCTGGTCGGCTTGGAACCTTGGCGTTGCCCCAGGCTGGTATGGCGGCGGGCCGTTGGCTCTTGGATCTCGTTTGACTTGGGATGTGAGGTTTGGCTCAGGCTGGTGTGGGCGGGTCGTTGGCACGGACGGTGGGGGTTAGCGAATGGTGTGGGCGTCGAAGACGTCGATGAGGACGTTGTCGCGGTGGAAGGTGGCGAGGGGAGCGGCGCAGACGAGACCGGTGGAGACGGGGGATTGGGGGCCGGCCTGGTGGGGTTCGCGGAGGGAGAGGCAGGGCTGGGCGGTTGCGGGCGCGAGGGTGACGTAGAAGTTGGCGCCGTAGTCGGCGAGGATCTCCCGGAGGGGCTCCCCGGCTTCGATCTTGCGGAGGAAGGCTGCGTCCATGACGAGACCTTCGAGCTGGATGACGGGCTGCGAGGAGAGGAAGGCGGTGGCGCCGGCCTGGTCGCCCATGGCGTAGATGCCGGGGTGGGCGTCCATGTATCGCGCGAGGGGGAGCGAGGAGGTGTAGATGCCGATGGAGTTTGGGAGAAAGACGCTGTAGGCGGCGATGTAGACGAGGTACGCGGAGGCGAGGGCGATGCCGGCGGTCTGGAGGGATCTGCGGATGGCCGGATGAGGGAGGGCGGGGAGTTTGGCCAGGAGGATGATGGAGGCGAGAGACGAGAAGACGAAGGTGTAGAAGTACCAGGGCCAGAGGACCCAGTCGCTGAGGAGGGAGAGGGTGGCGAGTTGGAGGATGGGGAAGAGCAGGAGAGGGAGAAGGACGGCCGAGG
>JAABUQ010005486.1_pt1 | contig 20172 bp, 18 predicted proteins | sample 5560001 | NCBI WGS metagenome assembly JAABUQ01 (sample SAMN10711888, study PRJNA513371) | rock metagenome | isolation source: Antarctica rocks | place: Antarctica: Victoria Land, Finger Mt nord | collected 2015-12-18
CTGCTTGATCGCATGCTTGGTCAGGCGCCCGCGGGCCAGCGCCAGGCCCTGGCCGATCATGGCAACCGCGAGCGAGGCAGACTCGATCACGCCCATGGTGGCCCCGGCCAGCGAAAGCACGCGCTTGGCATGCAGGTTGCCCGCAAACAGCGTCCGCAGGAAATGGTGGACGCCCTCGAACGAGAGCGGCTTCTTGGTCGGCATCGTCCAGTCCCATGCATCGGATCACAGGGCCTGGAACCGCATCTCGGCCCGCCTTGCAAGGCCGCTCAGCCGCTTGTCACGACCCGTCCGTCACGCGCTCCAGCCCAAACCGTCGCGAGACCCCGGACCGTCCCCGTCATTGAAGCGAAATGAGGGGAGGCATGAGCCTGTCAGCAGCTCCTCGAAGCCGTCTGCACGCCAGATCGCCTCGGGCGTCGGATGGCTGGTGCGTGCTTCCGGGATCAGCATGGCGTTTTCCCAGCCGCCGTCAGGCAATGGCTCAGGAGCCGCATCCATTGAGACCAGCAGGTCCCAGAACACGTCGTCCCATTCGACCCCGACATCGATTGACCAGTCCTGGGTGAGCACAATCCAGATAGCGGGATGCAGGCCGCGAACACGAAGCTCAATAGAGAGTGCGGATGCCAGGTCCACCGAAACGGGCAGCGCAAAGCGCGCCGATGCTTCATCGAACCATGCCAGGAATGCGGCACGGAAAAGCGCATGGGAGCTGGCATCCCGCGCGTCATCCAAGTCAGGAGACGGCTTGCCGGTTTCATCCTCAGGTGCGGGCTGTGCTGAAGAACGGGTTTGCGACAATGCCGGTTGGCAGTCGGCGAGCGCCGCTGCTACCGCCGCCACGTCGCCCGACACCGCCACCCGCCGCCCTAAACGTTGCGTTTTCATGTCACTTGGTCCTTCTTGCGCGCGAAGTGGACGAAATATCGGGATCAAGCGAACTCGCTTTGTAGCCGATCAACGCAGGGCTAGGGCCAGGGCAGCAGGGTCCGCCAGAACGGCCGCGGGCGCACGGCTCAATCGACCACCCAGCCGGCGGCGATCAGCTCGTCCGCGTTCGCGTAGGAGGTCTCCGTCCCGGCCCGCCGGTCAACCACCTTCAGCACGCCGCCCCACAGGTGCTCCTGCGCGATGCTGCCGAAGCCGGAAGTGATGTGCTTGAGGCAAAGCTGGCCGTCGCGCGGGGCGAAGATGTCGCGGCTCTCGACCGCGTCCCGCGTCCGCTCCTTGAGGTCGTCCGACCAGTCGCCGGCTGGGCTGGAGGTGTTCATCGTCATCCCTTCTCGGTGCATCATACGACGGGTGGTGCGCTATGATGCCGGATGTCGGTCGCCCCGCCGTGGTGATCCGCGGCGGCGGCGGCCATCCCGGCCAGGGTGTGGCGCAGATCGTCCGGAGCGACCACGGTCACCGTGGTGCCCCAGGTGAACAGGTGCCAGCACATCTCCTGCACCCCGCCCGCGCGGAAGCGCACCAGCAGCGCTCCGTCCGGCTCCGGCTCCAGGGTCTGCGAGGGATGGAACATCCAGCACCTGGCCTCGCCGGCCGCCTCCGGCGCGACGCGCAGCACGACGTCGATCGGCTCTTCCTGGAACACGCCGAACGACTGCGCGGCGTAGGACGCGAGGTCGAAGTCCTCGCGCCGGGTGAAGGACCGGTCGAGCAGGTCCATCGAGGCGATGCGGTCGAGCCGCCACAGCCGCATGTCGGGCAGGTCCTCCACATGCCCGACCAGCCATGCCCGGCCGTCGCCGCTATACAGGGTGCCATAGGGGCACAGGATGCGGGTAACGAGCGCCTCGTTCCCGTCCCGGGCGTAGCGCACCGCCACAAGCTGCACGCCCAGGATGGCCCGCCGCAGGGTGGGCAGCAGGGCGGGGTCGAGCTTTGGCCGCGGACCCGGGCGCATAGCGATGCCCTCGCCCTCCATCAGGGCGGCGATGTCCGGTTCGGCCCGCAGCAGCGCCGCCGGCCGCATCAGCGCGCGCAGCGTCATCGCGGCCTCGCGCAGCAGACCGGCGCGGTCGGCCTCGCCGCGGGCCGCGCACTCGCGCCCGAGCGCCTCCACGGCGGCCACCGCCTCGGCCCGCGGCTCGGCCACCCCGGCAAGTGCGCCGCCGGGCAGCCGCCACCGGCGCACACGGGCGTCGTCGTCCCAGCCGTCAAGTCGCGGGAACAGTTCGGCAAGAGAGTCGCGCAGCCGTTCGGCCGTGCGCCGCCCTACCCCAAGGTCCAGCGCCATCTCGTCCAGGGTCAGGCCGGTGCGGGTTCCGGCCAGCATGAGGGCCAGGCGGAACAGACGTTGGGACGGTTCGTAGCGCATGGGCATGAGGGCAGGTCGCTCCGTTGGTGCAGGCGAGGCATGGCACGCGAGTACGTCAGATATGGACGTGGCGGCCCGCCCACCTCTCGACGCTACCCGGGATCGGCTTGCAGGCCGGACAGCCGAACCAAGGCGCGGTGGACCTCGACCATCGCCATGGTGTCGCGCTCGCAATAGGCGAGCAGCTCCGTCCTGACCGACATCTGCGTCGAGGGGGGCAGCCATCCGGACGCGAGCTGGAGGAAAGCGGCGGCAGCGGCGGACCCGTCGGCGATGCCGGGGAGGTCGTCGTAGCCGAAGCCCGGTGCCAGCGCCGGCGCCACGGCCTTGATTGAGTTGCTGAACCCGAACCCCGGCAGGTAGACGGCGCCGCGCACGACCGGCAGCAAATCGGCCAGGCGGCCGACGATGGCCTCCAGCGAAGCCGCCAAGTCCGGCATCTCCTGGGCAAGCTGCCTGAGCCGGGTCTGCTCATAGGAGGAGTAGACGATGACCGGCAGCCCGGAGCCGTCCAGGGCCGCGATTAGCGCCTCGGCGAACGCCCGCCGCGGGTCGTCCGTGCCGCTGGCGAGGAAGGCGGCGTGCGTCAGGGCGCCGTCGGCCGCAACGGTGTGCAGTGACCACTGAAACGGCAGAGTCTGGTAGGGCCGCGTGCCCTCGTAGAGCGGGACGGGCGGCATCATGGCCTCGAAATCCAGGTAGCAGGCCGGCGGGCCGAACCGGTGCAGCAGCCCGTCCAGGCCGGGCGCGACGTAAGGCTGTCCGCTGGCTGTCGCGTCGCGGATGATGGCCTGCTTGGACGTGAGCGGGAAGCTGGACGGGATAGCGGAGATCGCGTGGATGCCGAGCGCCTCCAGCTCCTGCCTGCGGGCCGGCGCGAGGCGCGGCAGGTAGGTGATCCAGTCGGCCGGCTTGTCCGCCGTGCAACGGTCCCAGAACTCGCACCCATACGGCGCGTGGCAGTGGCCGCCCGGTTCGACCAGGGGCGGGCTGTCCCCCTGCAGGCACGCGCGCATCGGCGGCAACTGTGGCAGCAGCTCGCCGCGCCTGGCCTCGATGGCGCCTGCGACATCCACCCGGGTGAAGAACACCGGCCAGTCCACGTCACCCACGCCGCGCAGGTAGCCGGTGTTGACGTGCAGCACCTCGGCCGAGCTGACCGGCACGCCGGCCCCGGCGAGCACATGCCGTTGCAGGGCCACGTCGTCGAGGTGTTGGTCCTTGACCCTGGTGCTGCTTTTGACCTCCCGCAGCCCCCAGCTGTCCCCCCGGCCAGCCGGGATGCGCTCCATCACGTCCACCCGGATGCGGATGTCGTCGAAGACGAACGCCGCCTCGAACACCGCCGGCACGGCAACATCGGCCATCAGCGCCGCCGTGCGGGCGACGGCCTGCGCGTGCTGCCATGGCTCCTCGGCCACCAGCACGCCGCCGGGGAACAGCTTGTGGGCGTGGCGGCCGATCTCGTGACCCATGGCGAGCGGCGAGCCGGCGCCGGGCTCCTCGAGGTCGGGCGGCTCGTGGACCAGCAGCCACAGCCGGCGCAGGCATTGCAGGCCAGCGAGGGTGCGCGACTTGGTGAGGTGCAGGCTTGCCATGCGGGTGTTCCAGCGATTGGCGCCAGTAGTGTGGGCTAGCCGCCCGCTCCGCAATCGGCCATCGTGCTGTCCGCGGCGCGGCTACGTCCGGCTTTGTCGCACGTGAGGCGCCCCTTGCCCTGGACCAGCGTCTGGGACAGGAGAGCATCAGTGGCGATCGGAAACGCAGTGCAACGTGGAAGCATCGTGTACGTCTACGACGAGAAAGGACGACAGCTGACCACACTGTCGGCCGGCAATGGCCCCGAGGACGGTCTGAAGGGCTACACGGGCGCGACTGTGAGCGTCCGCCGTGGCTCGTTGGTCTATACCTACGACGAGAAAGGGCGCCAGACTTCGGCGACCCCGGCGCGCTGATATGGACATGGTCGTCACTGTTGGGTTGGAGGATGGGTTCGACGTGGCCGCGCCAGGCGGTCTTGCTTGCCCCAACTCGGCTGAGGCAGAGGCAGCCACGACGGCCGCGAGCATCTCCTGGATCTCCGTCAGGTCAGAGTATTGGGCCGTTGCGACCCCGCCAGAGACGCCACCGGGTTGGAACGCTTTTGAGCCCGTGCTCGGCCTGGCGTGTCTCGTGTTCGGCATCGGCGTCTGCGGCTCCGAGTGGGTGGCCCGGCTGGCGCACTCTGGGTGGTTTGCCGGGCTGGAGCCGCAGCCGGAGGACCTGACCGCAGTGGACGGCGAGACAACGGGCTGCTGGTGCTTGCCCACTAGCTGCGCCGAAACCGGGCACGACGTTGCCGGCGCGGCCCTGGCCTTCTTCGAACATGGATCAATCCCGAACGTGCCTTTGACGACGGTGGCTGTCACGCCGGATGCCGAACAGGGTGACTTCGCGGCTGCGCTTGGGCTGGTTGCCGCCTTGCGGGAGCGCCGCTGCGGGCGCGGCTGCCGCACTGCCGTGGTCGTGACCGTCGAGGGCAGCTCCTCACCGGCGCTGCTCGCGCTGGTGCGCGGGCTGCGCGATCTCGGCGCCTTCGTTGTCCGCCCGGGCATGGCGGCCGGAGGAGACCACTTGCACCACTTCCCGCTACGGGCGGCGGTGACCCCACGCGGAGGCCGCCTGGTCTGTGTTGATCTTGCCGACCATCTCGCCTGCTGGGCACCGGGGGGCGTCGCAGACCTGCATGTTATCCCTTCCGCATACGACGCAGCGGAGCAGGTGTTCCGCCGGCTGGCGGATGCAGGGAACGCTGAGGGCTGTGGCACTCGCGCGGTCAACTTGCACCAGCATTTTGATGAAAACGCTCCCGGGCATCCCCTCGTCGAGATTGACCGGCTTGCCACGGCGTGTCGGGCCTTTCTTCTCGCGCCGAACGGGAACATGATCTTCACCAACAGCGAGAGACTGGACGGCACGACCGTCACAGGTGACCTGCTGACTGTGCGAGACGATTACGGCACCTCACTACCGAGGGGGCACTGATTGATGGCTCATGCAGAGCAACAGTTGCCTTATCGCTCCGACTCGTTATGCTTGCTCGATAAGAACGTGGGTTATCCTTCAAAACCTAGATCAGGAGTAAGCATGGAATTCAAGACAGCGCATTTGAAAGTTGCTGCACTGTTGACTGGTCGGTTATTTCGTATACCAGAATATCAACGTGCCTACGCTTGGGGAACACGTCAACGATCCGACCTCTTCAAAGATATTCTTGAAGTAAAGAGATCAGGAAGAGAGCACTTTATGGCGACGATTGTTGCCCTGGCGCGCGACAGTAGGCTTATCGGCGTAGATGATTACCTTACAGTGGAGATTGTGGACGGTCAACAACGGATTACGACGCTGGTCATTTTGCTAAAGGCTATCGAGAAAGCATTATGTCAGCAGGATGCAAGGCAGCAAAGAGTCCGGTGCGAGATTGCGGACCTTTTGCTCAAGGACGACGATTTTGCTCTGGTCCTCCTTCAAACAAATCATGATAGCAGTAGTGTCTTTGTGGATTACATTCGGAAAGGTGAGATCAAACACGCGCAGGCACTTACCAGCGCAGATTTGAATATTGTTGACGCTGTCCGCGATTGCGAAGAGTTTGTCAAAAATTGGTCGGCAACTGATTCGCTCATTGACCTAGTTGCAACGATTCGGAATAAGCTTTTTGTTATCTATCATGAGATTTCTGATCCGGCGACAGTGTATCGTGTCTTTGAAGTACTAAACAGCAGAGGGCTGGACGTAAAGTGGATCGATAAGCTGAAGAGTCAGCTAATGGCCTTGCTTTTCGAACATGTCCAAGAAGGAACGCGGAGCGAGGCGGTTCGCGAAATGCAAGTACTCTGGCAGGATATTTACCGCACACTGGGCTTGCGAGATGGTTTAGGGGACGAGGCGTTGCGCTTTGCCGGCACCTGGGCGCGTTCGTCTGAACAAAGCCGCGTTATCAGCCAAGAAGAAGCGACAACTGAGTTGTGCAAAGCTGCCGGCACAAAGGTACAATCGATTACAGATGTCGGCTCGCGGTTGCGGGCTGTCGTCAAAGCCGTGTCAGACTTAGACAGTAGGCGCCGTCTTGGAGCAGTTACTAGAGTTGCCCACGCTCGCTTTTTAGCTGTGGCTATTCTGCTACGACATTTCACCCCCGATGTGGAGGACCGGCTTCTTGGAAAATGGGAGCGTGTCACATTCCGTATTTTTGGCATTGGGCGAGCCGACGCGCGCAACAAAGTTGGCGACTATGTGCGGCTCGGTCATCAAATCTTTGCGAAAGGAGCGACGCCTGACGAAATCGAAGCTAAGCTGGTTCTCTTAGGCGAGAATTTCAGTTTGGATGACGTGATCAGGGGACCGAACAACTGGTCAAATTGTTACGAGGGTTGGTCTGAGGAGCTGAGGTATCTTCTATTCCGTTACGATGAGCATCTTGCGGCTTCCATGGGATTTAGGTTCAACGAAAGTCAATGGAATAGAGTTTGGGCTGACGACGCAAGCCGCTCAATCGAGCATATTCAGCCTCAAAGTACCAAAGTGAGCTATCTTCACTCTTTAGGTAATTTAACAATGCTTCTGCCGGGTGTGAACTCTTCGCTGCAAGACAAGCCGCCAGTTGAGAAGGCTAATACATACTTAAACACTGGCCTCTTGGCAACAATAGCTGTTGGCAAAGCAATCGAGAGCGGCGCAGAATGGAATGAGGCGGCCGTTTGCAATAGGACGCTGATGATAGAAAACTTCATCCGCAAAGAGTGGGCTGATTGAGCCTCATATGGTTCGGAAGCTATGACTGTGTAGTCAGGTGCGGGGAGGGTCAGCATGAATGGCCTATGAAGAACCGACGTATTCCTCATGGGGCAAAAAGAGGGTAGCGCCCATGGCTTCCCTCCCAGCGCCTATCCGCAACTTCAGGAAATTAAGCGTTACCTTGCACTCGATGTGCGGCACCAGAGGTATGTTGGATCGGGGGTGTCGCACGTTGGAGGTCACGAGACAGATACCTTCGGCAACAAGGGAAAACACCCTGGTTTGCGATACAAGGCACCTTTGGCAGCCCTCCCTCCGCCCCAGACAACGGCAGCGCCACTACTCCAGCCGGTGTGCAATAGCGCAATACACGAGCCACAGACGGCCTCGACCTGTGGTCGCGACCACGGGGCGCTGGCAGCCGGGCTGACTGCAGCGCCTGGGCATAGTCGCCCAGCGAGAGCGCGCCGGCAGAGCGAACCGCTTGAATCGCAGGCCCGTAGGCCGTGACGGCGCAGGCCTGCGCTGAGGCGACTCGCGCCTTGCCTCCAGGCTTGGATGGCTGCGGCGCCGCGGCCAGCGTGCCGGTCGCTGGCAGGCGCGGGTTGCCCAGCTTGGTGCCGTGCACCCTGGCGGCGGCCAGTGCCGCCCTGGTCCGCTGCGAGATCATCTCGCGCTCGTGCTCGGCGACCGCGGCCAGCACATGCACCGTTAGCCGGTTCACGCTGGGCATGTCGGCAGCGACGAAGTCCACGCTGCCCTCCATCAGGTTGGAGATGAACGCAACGCTGCGCGCCAGCTAGTCCAGTTTGGCAATCAGCAGGGTCGCGCGCTTAGCGCGGCACATGGCCAGCGCCGCGGCCAGGCCGGTGCGGTCGGCCTTGCGCCTGCTCTCCACATCCTAGAACTCGGCGATGACCTCAGCGCCCACGGACCGAGCGTGCAGCTCGACCGCGGCGCGCTGGGCGTCGAGGCCGAGGCCGGATTGCCTCTGCTTGTTGGTGCTGACGCGGTAGTAGGCGACGAAGGGATAGCGGCCATGCCGCGATGAGGGCTAGGCTCCAAGTAACCTGCTGGAATGCGGCAACTGGGAGAGAGACATGAGCCATTCCCTGCATGGCAGGCGCGATTTGCTGGCCGTCACGGCCGCTGTCACTGCCAGTATATCGATTGGCACAACGGCGCGGCCTGCCGCTGCCCAGAGCGCCGTCCGCTACTCCGTCGGGACCGAGGCACCGAAGTTCCGCGCGCCTGCGAATGCCACCGACTGCCATTTCCACATCTACGACAACCGGTTCCCACCGGCACCGGGCGGTCTGCCGGCGCCGGACGCCTTGCCGGCGGATTATCGCGCCCTGCAGGCGCGTATCGGCACGACGCGCGGGGTTGTCATCCAGCCCTCGCTTTATGGCGTGGACAACCGCCCAACACTCGAAGGCCTGGCGGCGCTGGGTCCGAACTTCCGCGGGATCGCGGTCGTGAACACCTCCGTCACCGATGCCGAGCTGCAGCGGTTGCACGGCCTTGGCATTCGCGGGATCCGGTTCAACCTGGCACAGGCCGGCGCCACCACGCTTGAGATGCTGGAGCCGCTGTCGCAGCGCGTGGACGCGCTGGGCTGGCACTGCCAGATCAACATGCCCGGCGACAAGATCGTGGACGCCGCCGACACCTTCCTGCGCATCCGTGGCAAGCTGGTGTTCGACCATCTGGCTCACTGCCCCCAGCCGGACGGGGTGCAGAGCGACACATTCAAGTTGCTCCACCAGCTTCTCGACAAGGGGAACACCTGGGTCAAGCTGTCCGGTGCCTATGCCGACAGCAAAGCTGGGCCGCCGGGTTACTCCGATGCCAGCGCCGTGGCCCGGGCCTTTGCCGCCGCAGCGCCAAGCCGCATGGTCTGGGGGAGCGACTGGCCGCACCCGACCGAGAAGCTGGACAACAAGCCAGACGATGCAGTGCTGTTTGACCTGCTTACGGACTGGGTGACGGACGAGGCCGTGCGCAAGCGGGTGCTGGTGGACAATCCTGCAGAACTCTATGACTTTCCGAAAGTCTGACGCGACCCGACGTGGCGGCTTATGGGGCGGTGGGGCGTAATCGAGTTGATGTCTGAGGCAACGTTGAGGGGTTACGGCTGATCAGGTCATGCTGCAGAAGCGACGCCGACCACCCCGTGCCAGGTGCGGAAGGTGGCATCGCGTGCGGCACGGTGCTGGTCGGTGGTCAGGCGATAGCAAAGGAACTGGATGCGGTTGTGGATCGGGAAGAAGCGTTACGCGTGCAGTGCTGATTTGAGCCACTGCTGTGTACTGATTGGCTGCACTCGGGAAACCGCTGCATGTGGGGTCCCGATAGGCGCCGACCGGGACGCCACCTACCCGCCAGTTATGGCTATAAAGTCAGCATGCTACAGCCGTTTTTAGAGAAGGTCCCAGTCCGGCGCTTGATCACACCGAGCCGATCAACTCAAGTCCAGCCTCACGCGAAGTCCTTCCCGGCATGGTCCTCGAACAGCCGGGCCGAGCGCACATAGCCTGACAGGACGTTGAGGCTCTTGTGGCGGCTTTGCTCCTGCATCTTCCAGACCGACGCCCCGGCCCGGGCCGCGCTGGTGAGGAAGCCTGCACGCAGCGAGTGGCCGGCGAAGACCGCAGGGTCCAGCCCGACCGCCTTCGCGCGCGCCTTGACGATCTCGGCCACCGAGCGGTCGGACATGCGGTCTGCCAGCACCCGCTTGCCGCACTGCGACAGCCGCCGGAACAGCGGCCCTTCGGCGATGGCGGCACGCTCTAGCCAGGCGTCCAGGTGGTGCACTGGCTTGAGGCGACGGCCGGCGGGGATGGCGATGGTGGCTCCGGCGCCTTCCTGGTCCGACTTCGAGCGGCGGATGGTGACGCGCAGGCCCTCGGGCGCGCGGGTGATGTCGGACAGGTCCAGGGCGGCGATCTCCGACCGTCGCATGCAGGAGACCATGCCGAAGGACAGCAGCGCCCGGTCGCGCACGTCCCGCAGCGCGTCGCCCTTGATCTCGTGCAGCATGGACCAGATCACGTCGCCGTCGGCGGCCGCCTTCCTGTCCGGCAGCTTGCCCCATTCGCGGCGCGCCCCGGCCAGGACGTCGAGGATCACCGTGCCGCCGCGCACCTTGTGCGGGATGGCCTCCCCGGCCTGGCGGTGGGCATAGCCGATGGCGGCCATCCGGAGGGCGAGCGTCTGCGGGGCCATGCCGGCGGCGGCGAGGCCGGACAGGTGGACGGCGACCGCTGCCGGGTCCGCCGGGAGCGCCCGATGGCCGTGGTCCAGGCACCAGGCGCCGAACGCGGTCCAGTGCTGCAGATACTTGGCCCGCGTGGACGCGGCGCGCGAGGCATCGGCGTAGCCGCGGGCCGCCTCGACCTGCTCGGGCGTGAAGGCCGCGACGCCGCCGGGCTGGCCGGTGATGGCAGTCACTTCCCGTCCCGTCATGAGCCGGCCTTTGTCAGGGTGCGTCTTGCCGCCGTCGTCGCTCATCGGACCCTTCCCTCGTTTCCTAGCCCAGGTCCTCCGGAAATCGAGCTTTCCGGCAGCAACCCTGGGGAAAGTAGCTTCGCAGGGGAGGGGGCGCAAGTGTCGCGCGCTTAAGATCGCGAGACTGCGCGCGCTGGCGTCAGGAAAGACCCCGGGGATTGCGAGACAGGCGCTCCCGCCTACAAAGAAAACTACCTTGGATCGTGATACAGGGTACTTTTTGCAGCGCCCTATCCATCCCGCCACCTACGGCCACTGTTAACCTCCAACCAGCTTGCAGTAGCGCAGCACGCGGGCCACGGATGGTCGTGACCAGCGGTCGCCGCCACGGGGCGCCGGCAGCCGCGCTACCTGCAGCGCCTGGGCGTAGTCGCCCAGCGACAGTGCGCCGGCTGAGCGGGCAGCATTGATCGCTGGACCGTAGGCGGCGACGGCGCGAGCCTGCGCTGAAGCAACCCGCGCCTTGCCTCCTGGCGTAAACGGCTGCGGTGCCGCGGCGAGCGTGCCGGTCGCCGGCAGGCGCGGGTTGCCCAGCCTCGTGCCGCGCACCTTGGGGTGGAAGGCCCAAGCCTGCGAAAACGTACGGTAAGAAAGGAGAACACAGACAAAATTCCTGTGGTTTCGACCCAAAGCGCCGATTCCATTCTGACACCGGTACGGATTGGCGGTTTATTGCGTGCAATCATGGAATGCAAGGCGGAATGGCCGCGATATCGCCGCCGGGGCCGGTGTATTGCACGCAGCAAACGGGGGGTCTAACGCGGGGGATGACACTGCGTGCAATACCAGCGTCTCGGCCTATCTCATCTCGGCCGGGCCTTGCTGGATCAGGGGTTTGCTGCAGCGCCTACCTCGGCCCATAACATTGCGTGCAAGCCGCTACCGTACGTTTTCGCGTCGTTGGGCCTTCTGCCCCGATCTGGGCAGACGGGACGGAGTTCGTCTGGGGCAAGGACCCGGCGGCTGCGGACGCCACGGCCGCTGCAGCCGCGGCATAGGCACCAGGAGGCACAAGGTTCGGAGCGGGCGGGGCCAAGCGGCCCGGCTCCCACGAGGTCCCGTCGCCGGGACGCGGAGTTGGTGAGGCAGGTTCCGCTGCAGTGGCCAGGAGCGATCCTGAGACTACGCCCGGTAGATTGCTCCACCGCTCCCTCAGACAGCATCAGGTGGCGGCTTCGCGCCGACCACAGACAGAAGCACGGAACCGGCGGTTGGATGCACTTTGGAGCTTGACAATCAACGGCCCATTACAGAAGCAGCGGATACCGTTGGCGAATTCAGAGTTGGCCATCTGTTCACGCCACCTGCCATCCTGGCGGCCCCGCTCTACCGAGGTCGAGGATGGTCCCCCGCGGATCCTGAACGGGCACTGCGGCGGGCCGGGCGAATTCGCCAACGGTATCGCTTGCTCCCCAGACCCCTATCAGGAGGTTAGTTCCACGAAAAGTGATGCGAGAGCTGGGTTCAGGTCTGGGGGAGCCACCATGCCAGGCGCTCGAACGTCGCCACTGCCCCGTCCGCGACCCGCTCCGCATCCGCCACCGGTGCCAGGTCCAGCCGTGCCAGGAACGAGCGCCACATCCTGCCGGTATCGGTGTCGTAGCCGGCGAAGTAGGTGCAGCCGCGCCGGCCATCCAGCCCCAGGCACCGTTCCACGTTCCGCTCAATGACCCGGCCGCCCAAGGTCGAACCCTCCATCACGTAAAGTGAGCCGAGCGCCTCGGCGGCATCGCGCAGGATGGGCAGGGGACACGCCGGCAGCATCTGGACGGCGTGCGCCGACAGTCCGACCGTGGTCAGGTCGGCCCGCAGCAGGTGCATGCGCCGCCGCGGATCGAGGAAGGCTGCGTCCTGGAACAGCGCCGCCACCTGCGGCTCCCAGCCGCGCCAGAAGCCGTAGAACCGCTCAAGCACCCTCCGGTAAGTGTCCAGGCCAAGCCGTTCGTCCAGCAGGCCCAGTGTGCCATCGAGCCTGTCGTGGGCCGGCCGCGTCACGAACCGCAGACGGGCGAGCAGGGCGCCGGCCGGCAGAGCCTCCGTCAGCACATCATCGCCTCCACCTTGGCCGTCAACACATCCAGGGCAAAGGGTTTCGTGAGCACCTGCATGTCCGGGTCCGGCACACCGTCTTCCCATACCGCGCTCTCGGCGTAGCCGGTGATGAATAGGACCTTCAGGCCGGGGCGGTGGACCCGCGCCGCATCGGCGAGCTGCCGTCCGTTCATTCCGCCGGGAAGGCCGACGTCGCTGACCAGCAGATCAATGTCCCGCTTGGATTTCAGGATATGCAGCCCTTCGGGGCCATCAGCCGCCTCGATCACCTTATAGCCCAGGTCCCGCAGCACGTCGCCGGCCAGCATCCGTACGGCCGGCTCGTCGTCCACCACCAGCACCGTCCCGCCAGTCTTCCTGGCCGCGTCCGGCAAAGGCTCCAGGCTGCCGGCCTCCACTTCGTCAAGCCCCAAGTGGCGCGGCAGATAGAGGCGCAAGGTCGTCCCCCGTCCCACCTCGCTGTGGATGCGGGTGTGGCCGTTCGACTGCTTGACGAAGCCATAGACCATGGACAGCCCCAGGCCGGTGCCCTGACCGAGCGGCTTGGTCGTGAAGAAAGGCTCGAACACGCGGCTGATTACATCTGCCGTCATACCGCACCCTGTGTCAGTGACGGACACCGTCACATACTGCCCGGGGGTCGTTTCGTGCCTGTTGGCGTACGCCTCATCCAGGGTGACGTTCGCTGCCTCTATGGTCAGGTGGCCGCCCTCGGGCATGGCGTCACGGGCATTGATGGCAAGGTTGAGCAGTGCGTTCTCAAGCTGGTTTGCGTCGCAGAGCGTCTTCCAGAGTCCTCCCAGGATCATCGTCTCGACGCGGATGGCCGGGCCGACGGTGCGGCGGATCAGGTCCTCCATCGAGGTCGTGAGCCGGTTTACGTCCACGGATTGCGGATCGAGGGTCTGCCGGCGCGAGAACGCCAGCAAGCGGCTGGTCAGCGATGCAGCCCGGTTGGCAGACGTCGTAGCCACGCCAATGTAGCGGTCCAGGTCGCCGCTGCGGCCCTGGCCGACACGGATCTGCATCATTTCCAGGCTGCCGAGGATGCCGGCGAGCAGGTTGTTGAAGTCGTGCGCGATCCCGCCCGTCAACTGGCCGACCGCCTCCATCTTCTGGCTTTGGCGCAGCTTGTCATTCAGGTCAGCGATCCGGCGCAAGCTGCGAACCATGACTTCGGTAATGCCATGCCGGAGGATTTCGGCCATCTCCAGTTCCCACTCGGCCCAGGGTCTTGCGATCCCGTGCCGCTTCTCGGCCCATTTCTCGTAGGAGTACGTTGGCAGGCTGGACGCGTTGTCCGTTGCTCCACTTCGGGAGCTGCCGCCCCACGTTATCAGCTCCGGCTCTTCCGGTCGGAACCAGAGCAGCACATTGGACCGGTCGTCCGACAGGAACACCGCAAGCAGGCCGCTGGCAATCGCAGCGTGCCTGTTCCAGGGCAGGAAGGCGGCACAAATGTTGTTGGTTTGAAACGATTTGGCCGGGCCGCCGTGCGCCTGCAGCCAGGCGGCGAGTTCCCGGATGTCCACCTCGGGCGGCGTGTGTCCCAAAGCCGAAACGTCACCGTCGTAAAGGACGGCAGCGCCAGTGGACGCGAACAGGCTGCTGACCGTGACGGTCCCGGTCGTGAGCGCCGCGTTGACGTCGTCCGCCTCCGCCATCTGGGCCTGCAGCGCCGATAGCCGAACGAGGTCCTCACGCCTGGCTTGCTCCGTGGCGATGTGTTCGGCAGGGCCGACGCGCAACGCGAAGGCGTCGGTCAGCGCCGACGCCGACAGCCTTTGGCTGGCCGAAGGATGATGTGGGTGGCGATGATGGCAGACCATCAAGCCCCACAGCCGGTCCTTGTGCAGGATGGACAGCGACATGGAGCCGTTGATGCCCAGGTTGCGGTGGATTTGCATGTGGACCGGTGACAGGCTCCGCAGATGGGTGAACGACAGGTCGATGGCGCGCGGCAGCGCCGTGCCGCCGGGCCACGCCGGATCAATGTCGAGGGGCATCGGCACGGCGTCTCGGTCGGCGACCCAGCGCATCGGGCTGTGCCGGTACAGCTCACGAGCCTGCGCCGGAATATCGGAGGCGGGAAAGTGGAGTCCACTCAGGGAGTTGTCCCAATCGACAACCTTGTCCTCGGCAATTGCTTGCCCGTTCCAGTCGGTGTCGAACCGGTAGACTATGACCCTCTCATAGCCTGTCAGAAGGCGAACGCCGCGGGCTGCGACGAGGGCCAGCTCACCCAAATCGTTTCCTGTCTCGCGCAGGTCAACGATGTCCTCTTGAAGCTGGTGGACAGCGGTCTGAGCGTCCGCTTTGTTTTCATCATCCGCCGGCTCCATCTCTACCAGGATCAAGCCGGCATGGCTGTGGACGGCCACGTTGAACGCCGGGGACTTGCTTTCCAGCTTCAGAATGGACTGCCAAGGGACCCCTCCCCGGAGCCTATTGTTCTGGAGGCGCCTCTGAGCCGCCTCGGCAAAACGCAGCCCCAGGATGCTCCCGATGCTGCACCCGAACAGCGCGTCTGCGGACGAAGGGATGGCCAGCGTGCCGGCTAGATTCCGACTGGCGGCGACCACGGTCCAGTCGCGCAAGGGATCGATCACCAACATCGCACCATGCGGCTGAATGGTGCCTGGGATGCGGATTGGCTCCTGGGAGCAAGCCGGATCGACGCCTGTGGCCTCGGCTGCAACGCTCGAAAGACCCGCAATCTCCGGGTGCCTAATCTCAATAATGGATGCTGGCGCAATAGATGGGGCAATCAGGCTGTGAATATCCAAGATCTACACTACCAACGTTATTATGAAGTAATCACTCAGATGCACTTGGTCCGATGTGGAGTTATTGCAACCACAGCGGAGGAACTTTGGAGGCATGCAGGACCATCTTCGATGCTTTTAGCGTTTTGGTCAGCAGCAAGGCTCTACGTGTCATTGCCCGTCAATACCTGGTCCATCCGCAAAAGGAGTTCGAGGTGCGAGCGAGCGAAGAATAGAGGTGAGGGATTTCGCGCCTGACATGATCATGTCCGACTGCGGTTCAGGGTTCCGGTTGTGGGCTGTCAAGGACGGATGCAACCAGCCGGACCATGGCGGCAAGCTGGAACGGCTTATGAATGAAGGCCGCGCATCCTTTGAAACGCCCGCGTATGGTCTCCTCCGGCATCGCACTCATGACGATGTAGGGGATATCGCGCTGCGCCTCGCTGTCCTGCATCGCCCGGATCAGGCCGATGCCGTCGAGGACCGGCATCATGTTGTCGGAGATGACCAGGTCGGGCAGCGGGCCTTCGGCCAAGCGGTCCAGCCCTTGGCGGCCGTTGTTCGCCACCACCACGCTGTATCCCTCGTCGGTCAGGATCGTCTCCAACAGGTCCGCGATGGCGAACTCGTCCTCAACGATCAGCACCCTTGCCATGCCGCTCATTCGGAATGACCAGTGTTGTCCCCGGTCATGTCTTGACCAACGTCTCCAAACGTCACCGCAGACCCGCCCCGGGCGACCTCCCGCGCCATCCCGCTCAGAACGGCCTCGACACCCTCGAACGGCTTGCCGACGACGATACCGGTGTCGCTGATCGTGAACTCGCGGATGGTAGGGTCGAAAGCCCCCTCCCGCACCTTGAACAGCGAGATCAGGCGATACAGCCGGGATCGAAGCTCGACGTAGCGCACGAGCACCATGACCTCGGAAAGCGAGGCTATCCCAGTTACGGGCACCCGAAGATTGGGACCGACAAGTTCTTGCAGTTCCAAGGTATATAGCGTCGTGACGTCCAGCGCCCGCAGCTCGTTGGACAGGGCGGACCAGAAGCGCACGATGCGCTCGGGTTCGAGCGCCGCCTGCTGGAAGCCGGATATCCCGTCGATCAACAGCCGCTTCACCCCGCGCCGCCGGACGGCTTCGAGCAGCCGGTCTGCCAGCTCGTCCAGGATGTGTTCGCCAACGGGATACCAGAGAATTTCCAAGTCCCCCCGCTGCTCCACCCCGGTGATGTCGAGGCCCACCGTTGCTGCCTTGTAGCGCAGGCGCTCCGGCGGCTCGTAGCAGCCGAACAGCAGGCCAGGCTCGCTGGCGGTCGAGCCGGCCAGGAAGTGCAGGCCGAGGGTGGTCTTGCCCGCGCCTGACGGCCCCACCAGCCCAGTCATCGTCGCCTCGGGGATGCCGCCCCCGAACATCCCGTCGAGCGTGGCAACGCCGGACGACAAGCGTGTCCGTGGCGGCGGCGTGCGGCGCGTGGGCGTCGCGAGCAGGGCTTCAAGGCGAGGGAAGACGGTGAAGCCGTCGCGGCTGATGCGGAAGGCGTGCTCGCCTTCCAGGAAGCCGCTGCCGCGGAGCTTGTGCACCACGAGCCGGCGCTCGGTCCGGGAGCCGTAGGGGCGCTGCCGCAGCTCGATCAGCCCGTCCACCATGGTGTGCTCCGGCGCTGACACGGCGCCCACCACGCTGGTCAACAGCAACATGGTGCAGTCGGTGGAGGAGGCCAGCGTTTGCAGTTCGTGGGCAAACCACTTGACCGCGAACTCGTCTTCGGGTCCCACGCTGGCCCTAACCCTCTTCTCGATTGTGCTCATTTCGTCGAGCACCAGCAAGCTCACCCCCCCGGGCCATGACCTCCCGGAGCACAAGTGTGAAAAGGCCCTTGAGGCCGTCATCCTCCAGCGCCTTGTGGCCGCTGATGTAGGCCACCTGGTCGGGGATGAGCGCTTCATTGAAGAACCGCATCGTGCGCAGGTGCGCCATCATGCGGCCGTGATTCTCGCCCAACACTGTGATGTAGAGTGCGTGGCTGCCTTCGGCCGCTTGGCTGTGCATGATCTGGTTTGCCAGGATCGTCTTGCCTATGCCGGGCGGTCCCTGGATCATATACAGGCCGCCACGCAGGAAGCCGCCGCACAGGATCGCATCCAACCCCGGCACAAGGCTGTGGACCCGTTTGATCGCCTCTCCATTGCCGACTTCGTTTTCGTCAGGTCGCGTCAAGTCGCCGTCCGATCCTGGTTTGGGGGTAGAAGGGGAAACGTCACCGTGAAGGTCGAACCCTCACCCACAACGCCCGACATGCTGATCCGGCCATCCATGGCCGTGGCCAGGCGGTTCGCCACCCAGAGATCAATGCCGAAGCCACTGCTCCTGTGCTGGTCATCACCTGGTCAAACGGCGCGAAGATGCGCGCTTACTGGTCTGGCGACATGCCGATGCCGAGGTCGCGGATAGGCCAACGACGTGGAAGGGCATCCAACTTGACCTGCCATACATCGCAACTACCTTCGTTTGTTCATAAGAATAGTTAACGCTTTTAGTGAATGCAACCCCAGGTGGTTGCTGGTTGTCGCTCTTGAGGGCGTTGGTGCAGAAATCAACGGTTCGCGGGTTTAGGCAGGGCATCGGGAAGGTGTATGGGACTGCGCTCCCCGCTGTGGACGCTTGATGCTCTACAAGTTTGATGAACCGCGCCGTCACAAGATCCCCAGAGCACGCTACTGCGTCCAGAGCTCGCGGCCTGGCAGCCGCCGCGCACAGGTCAACGCGGACGACCACGGAAGTACTCGGAGGTGGCGATCGAGACCGGGCACCTGCTCCGGCTCGCCTTTGGCCGGCCATCGCGGCAGACCGAGGGCCTGCTGCGGTCCATCGTAGGACTGCTCGGCCTGGAGGTCGGCGTCCCCGACCACACGACGTTTGCCCAGCGCAGCCCGGGCCTCACACTCGCCGCGGCGCTGGCCCGCGCCCAGGCGAGGGGCGGGCCGGTGCACGTCGTGATCGACGCCACGGGCCTGAAGGTCTACGGCGCCGGCGAGTGGCTGGTCGAGAAGCATGGCGAGCGTGGCCGGCGGGAGTGGCGCAAACCCCATCTCGCGGTCGATCCCGACAGCGGCGAGGTCCTCGCCTGCGAGCTGACGAGCTCACCCACCGGCTGTTGGCCTTTGCGCGGCGTCAAACGCTGCAGCCCAAGCCGGTCGAACCAGACGAGCTGATCGGGGGCATGGCGGAGCTGGTCCGGCGCACGGTGGGGCCGGCCATCGCGGTTGAGCTGCACCTGGACGACGGCATCTGGAACGTGCTGTGCGACCCGAGCCAGTTGGAGAACGCGCTTCTGAATGTCGTCATCAACGCGCGCGATGCGATGCCGGAGGGCGGGCGGCTCACGATCCGCACGGCGGACCTGCGCCTGACGGCTGCGGACGTGGTGGGGCAGGACGAAGCCAGGCCGGGGGACTACGTCGAGGTCAGCGTGGCCGACACCGGCACGGGGATGGACGAGGGCGACACGGGCGCGCGCCTTCGAGCCGTTCTTCACCACCAAGCCGATTGGGCAGGGCACAGGGCTGGGCTTGTCGCAGCTGTACGGCTTCGTTCGGCAGTCGGGCGGGATCGTGCGCCTGGACAGCGCGCCTGGGCGGGGCACGGCCGTGCGCTTGTACCTGCCCCGGCATGGGGCTGCAAACGGAACGGGGCAGGATGGCCCAGGTGCTGCCACGGACGCGCCACAAGCCGCCGCGGGCGAGGTGCTGCTGTTGGTCGAGGATGAGGCGGACGTGCGGACCACAGTCGCGGAGCACTTGCGCGAGTTGGGCTACCGGGTGCTGGAAGCCGGGGACGGCCCCGCGGCGTTGCGTCTGTTGCGCGAGGTCCCGCGCGTGGACCTGCTCGTGTCCGACGTGGGCCTGCCGGGCGGGCTGAACGGGCGGCAGGTCGCCGATGCCGCACGCGAACGCCAGCCAGGCCTGCCCGTGCTGTTCATCACCGGATATGCCGGGACCTTCCTCGACGGCCAGCTCGCCCCGGACATGGCGGTGATCGGCAAGCCGTTCGCGCTGGACGCCCTTGCGGCCAAGGCGCGAGCCATGCTGGAAGCGACCCCGGCCAATTGAGGCTTGCAACTACGGTGCAATCAGGCCGGCAACAGGCTATGCACGACGCGCGCAAGCGTCTCGCCCTCGAACGGCTTGGGAAGATAGGCTTCCCGTTCCCGGCGGGCTCGCCCTTGCAACGTCGTCACCCTGCCCGTGACGAACACCACGGGAAGCCCGGGCCGCAACGCCCGCACCTGGTCGGCAAGCTGCAACCCGCTGATCCCCGGGCCAAGGTCGATGTCCGTGACCAGTATGTCCGGGTCCAGGCCGGTCTTGAGCTGCTGCAACGCCGCTTCGCCCGTCGTTGCCTCAAGCACCGTGAAGCCGAGGTCTTCCAGCGTCATGGCCACGGTCAGGCGCACAAGCTCGTCGTCCTCAACCAGCAGCAGCGTGACGTGGCAACGGTCGGACATGATGCAGGCGCGTGCCCTCGAACCTAAATACAACTACAACGCGAACGCAGCCTCCCCGGCGTGAGTTGCCCCTTGCGGCGCCTGCGCGTGCGTTCAAGTCTGGGCGACGGTGACGACCACGCGGCCGTGCGGCACGGAGCGGTCCACCCGCACCGGGTCTGCCCCTTTTGCCAGCGCCGCGACCAGGCGCATGCCCAATCCGCGGCTCCGGCGCGGGTCGAACGCCTCCGGG
>JAABUQ010005487.1_pt1 | contig 20170 bp, 18 predicted proteins | sample 5560001 | NCBI WGS metagenome assembly JAABUQ01 (sample SAMN10711888, study PRJNA513371) | rock metagenome | isolation source: Antarctica rocks | place: Antarctica: Victoria Land, Finger Mt nord | collected 2015-12-18
TTGAGCGCGTCTTGCATCATGGCCCGTTGCGCGGGGGTCCCGCCGGCCAACTCCAGGGAGATATCCTCGCCGTGCTTGAGATGCAGCGACTCCTCGGCGCAGATGCGCTTGAGCACGCGCACGTAGGGAGCGTAGTTCGACCGGAGCAGCGCGTGTTGCGTCACCAGAGCCGCGCCGTCGATCAGCCAGCCGATCACGGCCACGTCGGCCCAGGTCTCGGTGGGATAGTGGAAGACGTTGTGGAACTTGGTCCGCCCGGCCACGAGGTCCTCCAGCATGGCCTCGCGGCTCTTGCCAAGGTCCTGCGCCACGGAGTAGAGCAACTGGGCGTGGCCCACCTCGTCCTGCACTTTGGCCGTCAGCGACATCTTGCGGCGCAGCGTGGGGGCGCGTGGGATCCACTCGCGCTCGGGCAGGGCGCCCATGATCTCGCTATTGGCGTGCATCTCCAGAAACTTGAGCACGCCCAGGCGATAGTCGTCGGGCATCCACTGGCCCACGTCAATCAGCTCTCCGCGCTCCACGCGCTCCCGGAATGCGGCCTCGCGCTCGTCGATCCTCTCGGCAACCATGGTCATAATACTATTCCCCTCACCGCCGGCAACCCTCACCCCCGGCCCCTCTCCCGCGCACGGGAGAGGGGAGCAAAGCCAGCCAATTACTAACTACTAACTACTAACTACTAATCACTAACTACTGATGGCCAGCATGCCGCCCAGCGCGAGGTCCGCGAAACGGTCGGCCACATCGTCGGCCGAGAGCGGGCCGTGCGGATCGAACCATTGATAAGCCCAATTGGCCGCCGACAACAGCAGCAGGGCGGCGAAGCGGACGTCCAGCTCCGGCTTGAACAGGCCGGCGCGCACGCCCTCGGCCACGATCCCGCGCCACATCTCCTCGTAGTCATCGCGTCGCGCGCCGACACGGTTGCGCGGCTCCCCCTCCAGCTGACGCCATTCCTGCAGGAACACAGCAGTCAGGTCGGGATGCGCGGCGACCACGCGCAGGTGCATGCGCAGCGCCTGCCGCACCTTGAGCGGCGCCGGGTCCGAGGACGCGGCGATGGGTGCGATGCCCTCCATAAACAGGGCTGCGCCGCTATCGACCAACTCGCGCAGCACCTCTTGCTTGGCCGAGATATGGCTGTAGAGCGAGCCCTTCTCCATACCCACGGCCTTGCCGATGTCGGCCATCGAGGTGCCGTGGTAGCCCTTGTGCTGGAAGAGGCGGCCGGTGGCGCTGACAATGCGCGCCCGCTGCCCCTTACGCTGCTCGATCATGCTGCCCCTTCCGAACGGTCGTTTGTTTCAGTATAACGCGTTGATAGACGGTGGTCAAACGATCGCCTCTGGCTGCGACACCTGCGACTGCGGTCGCATGGCAAACGACGGGCCGACTGCGGTCGGGGGTGGGACGATAGGAACTACGCACCTACCCTACCGCTGCTTCGCCGTCTCGGCCTCGACCATCGCCACGAGCGCGGATGGCCGCAGCCCAACCTGACGCGCGATGGTCCACACCTTCTCCAGCGTCGGCTTGGTCCGCCCGCGTTCAATGAGGCCCACAGACGTCGGATGCATATCGCACTTTTCGACGAGTTGGGCTTGCGTCAGCCCCGTATCCCACCGCGCTCGTTGCACCACGCGCCCAAGCGCCGCCGCGTCGTAGTGTCCGATGCCGTCACTCAGCATGATGCAGCGATATTGCCCAGATAATGTACCCCTTCAGCATCCCAACTAATGGTAGGATAGTATCAAGGTATCGGTATCAAGGCATCAAGGTGACGACAGGGAGGACGTGAAGATATGTCATCAACGTTGGAGCCATTAGTGGTGCATGTATCGGAAGACACTCGACAGCAAATCGCTGCACTTGCAAAAGCTCGTGGGCGCGGCGTGAACGACGTGTTGAACGAGGCTATCGAACGATACCTCGCGGAAGACCAATGGCTTAGTCATGAGATCGCCGAGGCCGTGACGGAGGCCGATTCTCCCGATGCGATCTTTTATACGACGGCTGAGGTGATGAGTCACATGGACGACGTCATCGCCCGCGCGCGGACTCGCAAGCAAGCATCATAGACAATTAGCAGAAGCTATAATACGAAATGGCCGCGCCGTGCAGCCCATACACCGGCGCGGCCATCCCGCTTGGGTCAGGGACGGCGATGGAGTGCAGCCCAAGCCCCCATCGCCGTTCCTCGACACTACTAAGATGCGGGCGCCCTCCCAAAACTTACGGAGCAAAATCGGGCAAATTACTGGGGAAACGGAGGGACACACGATGAGTGATGCGAGGCACAAACAGTATCGGCACTCGGAGTGGCTCGACCCACGCATCGAACTGCGACACTCATCTACAGCCGGCCGTGGTATGTTTGCGCGTTCGGCGATCAGCAAAGGTGAGACGGTGATTGTCTGGGGTGGCACAGTAGTCACCAGGGCTGATATAGAGGCGGGAAAAGTCGATGAAGACAGTACGGTTCCCATCGGTGAAGGCCTGTATTTGGGCAGTGCTGCCGGTACGTATAACCGTGACGAAGACCTGTCGGACTTTATGAACCACTCCTGTGACCCGAATGTGTGGATGAAGGACGAGGTGACGCTGGTGGCCAGAAGGGATATTCCTCCTGGAGAAGAGCTAACCGCCGACTACGCCATGTGGAAAGACGACGAGGACTCCGTCGTAACATGGACATGCCGCTGCGGTTCACCCTTGTGTCGTCATAGGATCACGGGCAGGGATTGGCGCCTGTCTGAGCTACAGCAACGGTACGACGAGCACTTCTCCCCGTTCCTCAACGAACGTATTCGGACACTGGTAGACCAAAACGACGATTTATAGACCAAAACGACGATTTATAGACCAAAACGACGATTTATAGACCAAAACGACGATGTAGGAGCATAGTAATGGAAAGCGCGCGAGCGCATCTAAGCACGGCGCCGCTGATCACGCTGAGCGCCGAGGGGCGTCGTGCGGACGTCCAGGTCTTCGGGGCGCCGTTCGACGCCACGTCGACCTACCGCACGGGGTCGCGCTTCGGCCCCGACGCCATCCGTGGCGCCTTCTGGAACATCGAAGTCTACTCGCGCGCGCTGGACCTCGACCTGGAGGAACTGTCGATCGAGGACCTTGGCAACCTGCAGCATACCGCGCGCGTCGACCGCATACAGGAGGCCGTCCAGGCGACGGCGGCGGCCAGCGTCGCGGCGGGCTACGTCCCGGCCATGCTGGGCGGCGAGCACTCGCTTAGCTTTGCCTCGATCTCGGCCATGCCCCCCAACACCGTCCTGCTGGTCGTCGACGCGCACCTGGACCTGCGCGACGAGTACGACGACCTGACGCTGATGCATGCCACCTACCTGCGCCGCCTCGTCGAGCAGCGGCCGGGGCTGCGCGTGGTCCACGTCGGGACGCGCGCGGCCACGCGCGCCGAGTGGGACTTTGCCGCCGCCAACAACGTGACCCTGATCACGGCCGATACGGTGCTGGCGGGTCCCGCGGAGGAGCGGCAGGCGCGCGAAACGGTGGCCAATGCTTTGAGGGGGGCCGAGTCGGTGTACGTCTCCATCGACCTGGACGGCCTCGACCCGGCCTATGCGCCCGGCGTGGCCAACCCCGAGGCCGGCGGGCTCTCTACGCGCCAGGTGCTGGACGTCCTCTACCTGTTGCGCGGCATGCCCATCCGCGGCTTCGACATCGTGGAGTTATGCCCGCAATACGACCCCAGCGGCATCACCGCTGTGGCCGCGGCCAGGTTCCTGGCCGAGCTCTGCGGCCTCGTACATCTGAACCGCAATGTGTAGCGCCTCCCGATACGGCATATCGTCATGCGCTTGGCGCAAGCAGTCGCGGGCTTCTTCACAAAAACTTCACGTCTTTTACATATCCCCTTTGCGTGCGTGCCGTATCTTTACAACTGGCAGCCAATGCCAACCCGGACGCGCGGCGAACGGCGAGGGCGGAGATCGGAACGGGGCACCGGTCGACGTCGGCGCCTAACGCCAACGCGTCCGGGTCTTTTTGCTCCTTCGCCCCTCTCCCGGCAAGCAGATGGCCGTCGTCTTGCTCCCCTCTCCCACGGCCGGGAGAGGGGCTGGGGGTGAGGGTTCCCCATTGACCCCACGCGATCCGCATGGTACCGTGACGGCGCCCCCTGTCCTCGTCTCTTTCACTTTGGTAGGAGCGCCCAGCGATGCGCACGCGCCGCCTTGCCTTCACCATTGCCCTGATCATCACCCTGAGCGCGATCATCGGCTGGCGCGCTAGGGCCGTCCACACATCCATGGCGCCTTCGGCGTCCTCCTTGCCCGGTGCGGCCGGGGCCGCCTCGTCTCTGTCCGTGTGGCCGGGACGGCCGGGATGGCCAGGGATGCGCATCGTCGCCGCCGGGTCCGCCGTCAGTGACGCGCACGCCGTCGCGCGCGCCAACGTCCCTATTCCGCGATTCGGGCCGAGCGTCCACCTGCGCGATCCCCTGCGCTACGCGGCGAGCGACCCCCAGTACGCGCGACAGCCGCTGCCCGACGATGAGCCGGCCGTGGCTATTGCCCCTGACGGCACGGTCTGGGTGGCCGCCCTGCACCTGCACCACGGCACGGCGCTATGGCGCGGGCGCTTCGCGGCCCAGACGCCCCGCTTCGTGGGCCAGCCCGACCACGGCCTCGGCGGCGACGACATCGCCCTCGCCGTTGCCCGCCCGCCCGTTGGATCCGCGGGCCCGGCCAACCTCTACCTGGCCTCCATGGCCGCCGGGAGCGGCGCGATCGCCGCGACCGCGTGCCCTGGCGGAGCGGTAGGTAGGAACTTTGCCGCCTGCAACTTCTACCCCGCGCTCGGCGCCGGGCCGCACGATCGGCCCTGGCTCGCCTCCGACGGGCGCGCCACGCTCTACCTGGCCTACACCGAGCAAACAGCCCTGCTGACCGGGGGAGTGACGGTGCAGCGCTCGACCGACGGGGGCGCAACCTGGACCCGGGCCGGCAGCCCCACGGCGAATGTCGCGACCGGCACGCGCGGTTGGGCGGGCAATCTGGCCGTGGACCCGCGCAACGGCACGCTCTACCAGATCCTGGAGACGACCGCGCCGGGGCGGGAGGATGGCCCCTTCAACCACATGGTCGTGGCCCACTCGCGCGACGGCGGCGCGACCTGGCGCGACGTGACGGTCTACCAGGGCGCGCCCGACGAGGACGACGCCAACATGTGGCCCGCGCTGGCCGTCGACGCGGCCGGCGGGGTCTATGCCGCGTGGTCGGACGGCCGCCACATCCTGATCTCCTCATCGTCGGACGGTGGCGGCGCCTGGTCGCCCGCGGCGCGCGTGGATACTCCCGCGGCCGGCCTGCGCACGGGCGTGTTGCCCGCGCTGGCTGCCGGGGCGACGGGGCAGGTCGTCGTGGCCTGGTATGGGTCGACCGCAGCGGATCGTCTCTCGACCATGGCCTCCTGGCGCGTCGTCTTTGCCGCGTCGCGCGACGGCGGGCGCGGCTTCGCCCAAACCTTCACCACGGGTGTCATACACCGCGGCCCCGTCTGTACCAAGGGCGCGGCCTGCCCCTATACGCAGCGCCAGCTGCTTGACCTGCTGGGCGTGGCCCTCGATCCACGATCAGGACGCGCCGCCATCGTCTACACGCGCTCGACCGACTTCGGCGACTACCTGGCCTGTCGCGCCGCCGCCAACTGTCCGCAGGTGTACTACGTCGAACAAACAGCCGTTAGTCATTAGCTGCTAAGCATGTGACCATAAGTTCGGCACGTTTTTTCGCCTGAATCACGCCTAAACAGGCAGGCCAGACTTTTGAGTACCTGCTTAGAGGCCTAACAACTCCTCCAATCGCCGCGGCTGGAAACCCTGCACGGGCACGCCGTCGACGACCGTCACCGGCGGCAGCGGCAGCCCGAGGGCCAGGAACTCACGTAGCGCGGCCTCGTCGCGCGTGACGTCGCGCAACTCGTAGACTACCTCGTGGTGTGAAAGAAACTCTTTCACCGCACGGCAAGGGACTCAGCGTTCGTGACTGTAGACAATCACCACGGGTACTCGCGGCACGGGCGACGGTCTCTCGCTCTCATATGCGTCTATCATACACACAGCTTGCCAGATTGGGCGCATCAGAACCGGTGGGATAGGGGAAAAGCGCGGCTGTTTGCACGCGCCTGTCTCGCTCGCTTACACTCTTGTTTGCACGCGCCTGCCTCGCTCACTTACACTCCATGTAGCGATGTGATGCAGCCCTCGATCACGCGCGCGGACGGGTCATAAAGACGTGCTCTGGAAAGGGAGAGGGTGGAAGGGGACGTACAGCATGAGTGCCGTACGCACTACTCGCGGAGGCGTCAGTGTCGCGCGCGTCGGGGGGCTCGGACGCGAGTTCCGCGACTTCATCCTGCGCGGCAACGTGGTCGACCTGGCCATCGCCGTGGTCATCGGCGCGGCCTTTGGCAGTATCGTCACCGCACTGGTGAAGGATCTCATTACCCCGCTGATTGCCGCCATCGGTGGGAAGCCCGACTTCAGCAAGATCGTCTTCACCATCAACGGTAGCCAGTTCTTCATCGGCGACTTCATCAACGCGGTGGTGTCCTTCCTTGTCATCGCGGCGGTGGTGTTCTTCTTCGTGGTCAAGCCGGTCAACGGGCTCATGGCGCGCTTCAAGCCTTCACCGGAAGAGCCGCAGGTCACGCGCGAGTGCCCCTACTGCCTCTCCAGTGTGCCTGGCAAAGCCAGCCGTTGCGCCTTCTGCACCTCGGATCTATCCCAGGCCCCGTCCGCGTAGGGCGCCCTTTCCCGCAAGCCCCGTTGGCGCTACGATTAGGGTGTGATCACGCGACTAGGGTGTGATCACGCGACATATCGCATGCGGACGCATCACACGCTCTATATGCGTAGCACGGAGAAAAAGCAACGATGGGCAGCATGACCTGTCCCCAGTGCGGCGCCGTCAACCCGGCCGGTACCAAGTTCTGCAGCAGTTGCGGCCTTAGCCTGACCCAGAAGTTACGCCAATCGGCGCCTCTTAACCCGGCGCCCACCAGCGCCATCCCCGCGCCGACAACCACGCCCCCGTCGGGAGCGGGGACGCTGGGGACACAGGGCATAGGGACCGGCGCCGGCCCGACCATAGTGCAGGGGGCGGGGCAAAACGGCGTCCCGCCGCAAGGCGTGGTCGCCCAGGCCCTGACAGGCCAGATCGGCCTGCAAACGTTGGGTCCCGGCGTGACCCTGCAGTCCGGGCGCTACGTCATCGACCGCGCTCTCGGCGCCGGCGGCATGGGCTCGGTCTACCTGGCCAGCGACACCCATGTCAACAACAAGCGCGTAGTGATCAAGGAGATGGCCAACGTCTACGCCAGCGAGGCCGAGCGGCGCGAGGCCGAGGCCGACTTCCAGGCCGAGATGGCCACGCTGGCCGGGCTCTCGCACCCCAACATCCCGCAGATCTCCGACTTCTTCACCGAGTCGAACCGCCACTTCGCCGTCCAGGAGTATGTCACGGGCGAAGACCTGCAAAAGGCTATCCAGGCGGCTCAAGCGGCGGGCCAGCCCCCGCGCGGCCTGCCCGAGAAGCAGGTGCTCGGCTGGGTGTCGCAGGCGCTCTCGGTGCTGGACTACCTGGAGCAGCAGGACCCGCAGGTCATCCACCGCGACATCAAGCCGGCCAACATCATCGTCGACGCGGCCAACCGCGTGCGCGTGGTCGACTTCGGCATCGCCTCGCACAAGGACAGGCCCGGCTCGTCTCCCCAGGCCGGCCAGCAGGTCTCAACCGCGCTGGGCACGCCGGGCTACGCGCCCAGGGAGCAGTTCACCGGCCAGGAAACCCCGCTCTCCGACCTCTACGCCCTTGGCGCGACGACGCACCACCTGCTGACGGGCCGCGACCCCACCAAGACGCAGCCCCTGTTCGCCTACCCGCCGATGCGCACGCTCAATCCCAAGATTTCGGAGCCGACCGAGCGCATCGTGGCGCGGGCGCTGCAGAACGACTCACCGAAGCGCTACCAGAGCGCGGCGGAGATGAAGCGGGACGTCGACCGCGTCCTCAATCCTCCCGGCGCCCTCGACACGTTTCGCGGCCGCGCCATTGCCACGCTCGTCGTGTTGCTGCTGCTGGTCGGCGCCGGCGGCGGCGTCTACGCCTACTCGCAGGCGCAGGGACACGAGCGTCCCACGGGCTCCCTCAGCGCGCGCGGCGAGGTGGCCTTCGACACCGACCTGAACGGCCTCGCCGCGCTTGGCGTCAGTGCTACGGACGGGCAGACCTGGGCCAACGACAAGATCCAGGCCTCGAAGGACATGGCCAACGGCAACGTGCAATCGGCCATCAATCACTATAACGACGCCACGACGCTCAACCAGGCCGACGCCGAGAGCGCCATCTATCTCGAGAACAACGCCGTGCTGACCGCAGGCAAGCCGTACATCGCCATCGCCGTGGGCGGTTCGTTCAGCCAGGCCGCGGATGGCAGCGCGGACAACACCAGCGTGGGCCGGCAGGATCTGCAAGGCGCCTACACCGCGCAGAAGGAGATCAACGACGCGGGCGGCGTCAAGGGCTACTTGCTCTACCTCGTGCTGGCCGACGACAATAGCACGGCGAAGGGGGCGCAGGGCGCGGCGGCCAAGGTGCAGTCCTGGCACGACGACGCGGGCCACTCGGTCATGGCCATGGTCGGCTTCGCCTGGAGCGCGCGCACCAAAGCCTCGCTGCCCTACATCTCGGGCAGCGGCATCCCCCAGATCGCGCCGACGGCCAGCTACCCCGGCCTCAATGGCTCGCCCTACTTCTACCGCACCTGCCCCAGCGACACCCAGCAGGCCCAGTACGGGCTCAATTACCTGCTGGGCACGCTCCTGGCCGGCAAGACCAATCCGAAGATCGCGGTCTTCGGCGACCCCAAGGACGCCTACGCCGGCGGCTTGCAAGGGATCATCACGACCAACGCGGCGGGACGCGCCACCGTGGTGTCGGAAGACTACAGCATCGGCCAGAGCGACTTCTCGCAGGCGGCGCGGGACATCAAGGCCCAGGGCGTGCAGGGCGTGTACTTCGCCGGCTACGCCGCCGAGGCCCTGCAGCTCTCCAAAACTATGGATGCCGCCGGCGTCCCCGCGTCGGTGCCGATCATGACCGACGACGGCTTCTACGACCCGGCCTCCTTCTCGGACCCGCGCTACGCCGGCATCCCCAAGGGACGCTTCCACTTCACCACCTACTTCTTCCCCGACCTCGCCCGGTTCTCCGGCCTGAGCGGCGCGAACCAGACAAACATCGCGCGGATGGAAACGGCCTATAGCCAGAACTTCCACAAGCCGGGGTCCGCGTTCGGCGGCTACGGGACCAGCCGCGTCTCGGCCGACGCCGCGCTCTACTACGACGCGGTCAAGACCCTGGGCGTGGCCCTCAACTTCCTGAAGCCGGGCGCGGGCGTCACGCGTATCAGCGTGCAGGCGGCGCTCAACAGCATCGGCACCATCACGCCGGACTACAACGGCATCTCGGGGCACATCCGCTACGTCACGCCCGTGCAGCCATTGACGGGAGACCCCATCGACAAGGCCATGGTCGTGCTACACCTCGACGCCGCCCAGGGACGCAGCCACCTGGACGCAGTGTTAGGCAAATATTAGCAGGTAGTAGCTGATGTACCAGGCCCCTGTCTCGTCCGGCACGCGCCTTGCCACCGCTTGCCGACGCACACCCGTATCCGCATCACCAGCGTCAGCACTGAAGAGGAGAGGGTTATGTACGAACCGCCGGAGAGAACCTACCGCATCGTCGACGTCCGCCCGTGGGCAGTCGGCAGTCGGCAGTCGGCAGTAGGAGTTATTGCTCGGCATCGTGATCGATTAGCGTACCGGCAGTCGGCATCCCGCAACTGGCTGATTAACCGGTTTTCGTACGTTCTGACTACTGGCAACTGGCAACTGGCAACTGGCAACTTCTGGTGTACTTTCTTCCATATAGTATATCCCAACGCTATTGACAAGCCCCGCTGGCACAGGTATACTTAAGGTACAAACGACTCAAACAAGATCACAACGTAGTGAGGGACGGGTTGGGGCTGGTGCGCCATCCCGTCCCTCATGTACCGTTTGTAGACTCTTGGATTTGTGTGTTGCGTAGAGGGAGGGACAAATGCCACGACCTGCAAACCGGTCGCATGACGACGCCGAGTCGCGACCGCTAGAGGATGAGACGGTGACGCTCATTGGAGCGACCGATGGTCGTGCCGTGACGCCCGCCGCAAACACAGCTGTATCGAAGGTTGACCCCGACGAGGAGCAGGCGGGTGAGGATTTGGGCGGCGCGCTGCCCGAGTTGCTCGATAGCTATCTGCGCGAGATCGGCCACACGCCCCTGCTCAAGCCGGATCAGGAAGTCGAGCTGGCCAAGCGCGTGGAGCGGGGCGACAAGGAAGCTGCAAATGCCATGGCGCAGGCCAACCTGCGGCTGGTGGTGAGCGTGGCCCGGCGCTACCTCAACCGCGGGTTGCCTCTGGAGGACTTGATCGCCGAGGGCAACATCGGATTGCTGCGGGCCGTGCAGAAGTACGAGTGGGCGCGCGGCTACCGCTTCAGCACGTACGCGGTGTGGTGGATCCGGCAGGCTATCACGCGCGCTATCGCCGATAAGGGCCGCACCATCCGGTTGCCCGTCCACGTGGGCGAGGCGCTGACCAAGCGCTCCAAGGCCGTGGGGCAGCTGACGACCGAGTTGGGTCGTGAGCCTACCCCCGAGGAATTGGACGCGGTCCTGGGCGCCGATGCGTCGTTCATTGGCGCGGCGGTGACCGCGGCCCAGGCCCCGCTTTCGCTTGGCATGGCCGTGGGTGAGGATGGCGAGGAGCAACTGGTCGACTTCCTGCCCGACGAGTCGGCTGTCACGCCCGAAGAGGGCGCGGTTCGCCGCGTCTCGGCCGAGGAGACCCGTCAGGTGATGAACGACGTGCTGACCGAGCGCGAGCGCGAGGTGCTCAAGTTGCGCTTCGGACTGGATGGCTCGTCGCCCGAATCACTTGACGTGGTGGGACGACGGCTGGGCGTGACGCGCGAGCGCGCGCGTCAGATCGAAGCCGAGGCCCTGCGTAAGCTGCGCCGGCCGACGGTCGCGGCGCGGCTGACGATTAATAACTAGAGCCGTTAGTTATTAGCCGTTAGCCATTCTGGCTGCCGAGCGCGTAAGGGTCCCCACGATGCATACATCATCGTGGGGACCCTTTTTGTTGGCTGTGTGGAAACGTTATGCTACCGCGCGCAGGACAAGCGCACGCTGGGCGTGTGGGCAGTACACTGTAGCGCCGCGCCCAAGGCTAATGGCTATTGTGACAGCATGTCCACGAACACGAGCGTGGGGCCATGCGGATGGCGCAGGTCGACGGCGATGCCGACATCGTTGCCGCTGGTGGCATACTCGGTGAAGGTGTAGTTGGCGCGCGCCGCGGCGCCGGTCCCATCGACGAAGGAACGGGGCAGGTGCTGCAAGGCGATCGGCAGGGCATCGGCCGTACCGTTACGCACGACGATGGTAAAGCGTCCGATCTGGCCCCCGTTGCCTGGCAGGACGCGGCGGTAGTAGGCGATCGTTTGGGCCGGCGTCATCGCCACGCGGTAGAGGGCGATGGACGTGATCTGATTGCCGCTCAGTTGGTCCGTCACCTGGCCCGCGCCAAGGTTGGTCGTGCGGGGTGGAGGGGTAGGCAACGCGGGGGGAGCCTGGTTGGCGTCGAGTACCACGAAAACGACTCCCGCGGCGACGAGCGCGATCACCAGGAGGATCAGCCCGACCACGAGGGGCCAGCCTAACCCGCGCTGCCGCGTCAATTCTGGCGCCTCTTGTGTCCCCTGCGTCACCTGCATCCCCTGTAGCTCGACCACGCGTTGCGCCCCTTGATGTTGCTCGATCACAATTGACATCCCCAACCGCCTCGTACGCCGTATCCCGAGATGTCCGACGTTGCATCACACCCCGCGTCGCGCGTGATCACCCGCGTCCCCTGTCCCCTAGGTAGGATGGTAGCAGAAACGGGCTGTGGTTGTCGAGGACGGCCTGGAGCGCTATGATTGGAGCCAGTAATCCGCGAACTGCCAGCCGAAGATGGGGTTGTAGTAGAAGTTGGCGACCTTGGGCGAGACGATGCCGACGTTCTTGAGATAGACCAGCGGGATCATCGCCGCCGCTTGCACGATGCGCGCCCGGGCGCAACGACCTCTGGCTGATCCTCATCGTCGCCACCCCGGTTCCAGGCACGGATGAGAGTCGTAGCCACGACGGACAGGGGCGCCGGCGGGACCGCCAACGCCCCCTGTCCACCCCTCTGCCCGTGGCGTTAGCCCTGCGTCAGCGGTTCGCCGCGTTGACGAACGCGTCGTCGTACGTCCCGCTCAGGTTGATATGCGCCCCCCGGACGCTGGGGTTCGTCAAGTTCTCGGTCTTGAGCACGAACTCGGGGCCGCCTTGCGGCATCCTCCCGTCGGGGCTATACATGGCTAGTTGCGACTGCAGGGCCGTCAGGTAGAGGGCCCTGTTCCCCGCGTAGTAGTCGGCCGGCATCATCGCGGTGATCTGCTCCGCGCTGTGCGTGTGGATCCACTTCAGGGTCTTGACGTAGGCGTTGACGACCTTCTGCACCACGTCCTTATGGCTGCTGACGTAGGACGTCGTCATGAACACGCAGATGAACGGGTAGTTGCCGCCCAGCGCGGCGCGCGTCGACGCCGGCGTCCGCAAGTCGACCAGGACTTGCCCGACCTTGCTCTGCACCAGGCGCGAGATTGTGGGCTCGGTGGTCATGCCGGCGTCGATCGAGTTATGCTGCATCCCCGCGATGAAGGTCTCGCCGGCGCCAACGGGGATGAAGTGGACTTGATCCGGATGAATGCCCTGCTTGTTCAGCAAGATAGTGGTCAGAGTCTGAGTCCCCGATCCGAGCTCGGTAACCCCCAGGTTGCGTCCCCGCAGATCGGCCACCGACCTGATCTGGCCCGCCTTCGAGGTGGAGACCATCTCGGCCTCGCCCGGAGCGATAGTCAACTGGACGACCTCCGTCATCCCTTTGCCCAGCGCCTGGAGCTCGATGGTGTGGTTGTACGACCCCGAGCCGCCCTGCACCTGGCCCGCCAGCGTCGCGGTCTCGGACGACTGCCCCGAGGCTTCGTCGATCAGCGTCACGTTGAGGCCCTGCTGGGTGAAGTAGCCGAGCCGCGCGGTCAGTTCGTTGGGCAGGTAGATCTGCTTGCTCATCCCGCCGACCATGATCGAGATGGACGTCATCGCCCGCGCATGAGCGGCGGGCGTGGCCGCGGCGCTGTGAGTCGCCGGCAAACCGACGATCGCCGCGGCCGCGGCCAGGGACAGGGCTACCGGTATAACGAGCGTACGCTTCATCCTCTATCTCCTCATCCTCATTGAATTGGTTGAGTTCACGTCCATAGCGCGCTGTCTGGCGAGAATCCGATCAGACGATCGTCACATCACCCCCTTTCCGCGTCGACTCACCTTGGTCACAGGCCGGCGTCGGCCACCGCTACCGGCCGCCAGGTGATCAGGCGGTTTTCAAGCGCGGTGATCAGCGCCTCGGCGGTCAACGCCAGCGCGGCCAGGATGAACATCGCGGCGAAGACGCCGCTGGCGTTGAAGGTGCTCTGGGCGGTCTGGATCACCAGGCCCATGCCCTGCGTGGACCCCAGGTACTCGCCCACCACGGCCCCGACCAGGGCGAAGCCGAACGCCGTGTGCAGGCTGGCGATGATCCAGATCAGGGCGGACGGCAGGATGATCTGCAGGGCCACCTGGCGCGGCGACGCGCCCAGGATACGCGCGTTGGCGATCAGGTTGCGGTCCGCCTCGCGCACGCCCTGGAAGGCGTTGAAAAAGACCACGAAGAACACCAGCACGACCGCCAGCGCGACCTTGGATTGCATCCCCAGCCCGAACCCGATCACGAAGATGGAGCCGAGCACGACGCGCGGGATCGAGTTGGCCGCCTTGATATAGGGGCCCAGGACATCGGCCAGCAGACGGTTGCGCCCCAGGGCAATGCCGCAGACCACCCCCAGCACCACGCCGATCAGGAAGCCCAGCACGGTCTCTTCCATGGTCGCGGCGATCTGTTGCCAGAGCGGTCCCTGCGCCGTCCCCGTGGTCTGCCAGGTCACGATCTGGTTCCAGACCTTCGAGGGCTGGCCCCAGAAGAAGGGGTCGATGACGCCGACGCGCGCGCCCAGTTCCCACCCGCCCAGCAGCACGACCGCGACCAGGACACGGAGAACGATGACCACGACGCGCCGGCGCCGCGCGGCCGTGTTCGGCGCGTAGACGGGCTCGTCGACCGGGGCGCTCATCGACGCCGAGTATCTCTCACCGAGCAGGTTGCTGTTTGGCGCGTTCATAGCTGACCATCACCTCGTCGCGCAAATCCCCCCAGATCTCCTGATAGAGCTGCGTGAAACGCGGCTCGAACCGGATCTCGGCCACGTTACGGGGCCGTGGGAGGTCGATCGTATAGATGCCCTTCACCGTAGCCGGGCCGGCCGTCAAGACGCACACGCGGTCGGCGAGCGCGATGGCCTCTTCCAGATCGTGCGTCACGAAGATGACGGACGACGAGGTGGCGGCCCAGATGGTGAGCAACTCGTTCTCCATCAGCGCCCTGGTCTGCACGTCGAGGGCGCTGAAGGGCTCGTCCATCAGCACGATGCGCGGCTCGGTGATCAGGCACTGCGCCAGCGCCACGCGCTTGCGCATGCCGCCCGAGACCTGGTGCGGGTAGTAGCCCTCGAAGCCGCTCAGGCCGACGCGGTTAATCCAGTCCCGCGCGCGCTCGTACGCCTCCTTCTTCGGCACGCCCCGGAACAGCGGCCCGGCGACGACGTTGTTGAGGACACTTTTCCACGGAAAGACGGCGTCGGACTGGAACACGTAGCCGATGTCCTTGCCGATGCCGTCGACGGGCTGCCCCATCACGTGCACCTCGCCGGCGCTGGGCCGCTCCAGGCCCGCGACAAGGGTGAGCGTGGTCGACTTGCCGCAGCCGGTCGGCCCGACAACGGCGCAGAACTCGCCGGGGGCGATGCTGAGGTTGATGTTGCGCAGGGCCGTGTAGATCTGACCTGACGGGGTGGGGAATCGCTTGTAGGCCCCCCGCAGCTCGATGGCGGGAGGGGCCAGGCCGGCGGTCAGGCCCGCGCGATCGGGGTAGAGACTGGGTGACGTGGCCATAACGATCGACGCAACCTCCATTGCTCGTGCTGAGTCCCCTCGTCGCGATTGGCGTCGGGCAGGGGAGGTACCCGTACGCCGGTGGCTCTATTGTCCCACTATTGGCTCAATCGTCGCGCCATACCCGTCAACGCCCCATCAAAAACGGCGGGCGCGACAGAAACAGCGCGTCCATAGCGCCGGCGATTCATCGTCATGTGACAGGACTTGAGCCTGGCCCATCGTGGCCCATCTCAGGACTCGTGCGCCCGCCACCCATCAGTAGGTTCCCGCTGTCTGTCGGCTTCCGGACGGGGGCGGAGGCGGCAATCCATCGAGAATTGCGTCGGTCATGTCCGCCGTCGAGGCATGGCCGCCGAGGTCGGGCGTGCGCACGCGGCCAGTGGCCAGGACCATCGCGACCGCTGCCTCGACGGCCCGAGACGCCTTCGTCTCGCCGAGCCAATCGAGCATCATGCCGGCGGCCAGGATCGCGCCGATGGGATTGGCGATGCCCCGGCCCGCGATGTCCGAGGCCGAGCCGTGGATCGGCTCGAACAGGGCGGGCGTGTGGCGCGAGGGGTTGATGTTTGCGCTGGCCGCGAGTCCGATGCTCCCGCAGACGCAGGCGGCCTCATCGCTGATGATGTCCCCCATCAGATTCGTCGCCACGACGACGTCGAACGACGCCGGACGCGTGATGACGTACATGCTCATGGCATCGACATGGCTCTTCGCGGTGCGGATGTCGGGATAGTCGGCCGCGACGTGCGCGAAGACCTCGTCCCACAGCACCATCGTATAGGACAGGGCGTTCGATTTCGTGACGCAATGCACATATTTCTTGCCGTTGCGCCGGCGGGCCAGCTCGAACGCATAGCGCATGATGCGTTCGGCGCCGCGCCGGCTGACCACGCTCGCCTGGATCGCGACCTCGTCGGCCGTGCCCTGGTGAACGCGGCCCCCGGTCGCCGTGTATTCGCCCTCCGTGTTCTCTCGCACCACGACGACGTCGATCGGGTCGCTGTGCTTCAAGGGGATCTCGGTACCGGCATACCACTTGACGGGCCGCACGTTGGCGAAGAGGTCGAAGCCTTTGCGGATGGGATGCATCAACTGCTGCGAACCGATGCGATCGGGGACATGCGCCGGGTCTCCATGGGCGCCCATGTAGATCGCGTCGAAGTCCCGTAGGATCGCGCAGATGTTTTCGGGCGCGGCGCGCCCCGTCTCGAGGAAGTGCCGCGCTCCCCAGGGGAATATCTCGTGGGTGAAGCGGGCGTAGCCGAGAGCCTGGAGACGCTCCAGGACGCGCAGGCCCGCGGCCGCCACCTCGGGGCCGCTATTGTCCCCGGGGATCACGGCGATGCGATGATGGTTCATAGACGATTCATGGTGTTGTGCGGTGCGGCATCAACGCCGTTCCTCTCCTCGCGCGATGTACCCCCGCGCCCATGCGCCGCTGGGCCGTGTGGGCGTCTGCATGACGTTGTAGGTATCGTAGCAGATGGATGCCTATCCTGGACAACCGACGCCTGCCGAGCGAGCAGATCTGCGCCGACCGTTTAGGTCGCCTATGCGCATAAACTCTTTGGACCTTTATTTGCTCGCTGAAAGATGCCAGGAACGACGTCTGCTGTATCCGTCCTTCTGCTTGGGGTGCGCCCCGAGATTGTGATCGTGGATGCCGACGGCCTGACCTTGAAAGGTCATGGCAGGGGACGGACCTTAAAAGGTCGGCGTGAGAGCCCGCGCACGCTGGGGTCGCGCAAGATGACGGGCCAAGGGCGACCCTTCAGGGTCCGTGCTCTGCCATGACCATTTATGGTCAGGCGGCAACCACAATCGCGGGGTGCACCCTTCTGCTTGAGATACTCCAGATTCCAGAAAACTCTACGAGGAGGTTAGAGGCGGGTAAACAGCCGCCTGAACACCTGCGCGGATGGACCGGGGCGTGCGTTATGGTCAACGAGAGGCAGCGACCGGCCCGACGAGCAGGGCATGTTGCCGTCGATAGCCCTCCAATAAGAGGGCTGTGAGGGCTCAGGCGCCGTGTGCAAGAGCATGAGCGGCCCTGGTTGCGCCACAAATGGCGACTCAAGAAGTTTTCTGGAATCTGGAGGAGATAGCCTTGACAAGGTCGTGCGACTCGTGTTAGTGTATCATCAACATCCTTTAGTGAAGGAATAGTGTTGATGGCGGCGATGCGGACCGGTAGCAAGCGCCTGTTGCGTGACCTCAACCAGAGCCTCGTGCTCAACCTCATCGCTGAGCGCGGCCCGCTCTCGCGCACGGACCTCGCGCGCCTGGGCGGTCTACCAGCGGCCACCATCACGCGCATCGCCGCCGACTTCGTCGCCGCCGGGCTGATCATGGAGACGGCGTCGGATGAATCGAGCGGCGGACGCCGCCCAATCCTGCTGCGGGTCAATCCCGTGGCCGGCCATGTCGTGGGTGTCAAGGTGCGCGAGGATACGCTGACCGTGGCGCTCTGCGACCTCGGCTGCACGGTCGTCCACCAGTGCGAGGCCGACCTCCCCGACAGCGAACCCCACCGCGCGGTTGCGACGATCGCGGCCGCTGTCGAACGATGCGTCGGCGAGGCCGGCGTGGCGCGCCCGGACGTGCTGGGGGTGGGCCTCGGCCTGTCCGGTCTGATCGACTCGTCGCGCGGGCTGTGCCGCTACTCGGCCATCCTCGATTGGCGCGACGTCGACCTCGGGCCGGCGCTGGAGTACAAACTGCGCCTCCCCGTTCGCGTGGACAACGACGTGAACACCCTGGCCGTGGCGGAGCGTCAATTCGGCGCTGGCCGCGGGGCGGCCAACTTCCTCTTGATCACTGTCGGCCGGGGCGTGGGCCTGGGCATCGTGGTGGGAGGCGAGATTTACCGCGGCGCCCATGGCGGCGCCGGCGAGTTCGGCCACATGACGGTGGATACGTCACCCGACGCGCCCGCGTGCAACTGCGGCAAGCGGGGCTGTCTCGAGGCCGTCGCGTCCGATTACGGTATCGTGCGAGCGGCGACCGGCGCCGATCCGGGCCGCCACGTCGAGGGGGCCATGCGCGCGGTGCTCGACCGCGCCGCGGCGGGTGACGAGGCCGTGCGCGCTATTTTCGAGCGGGCGGGCGCCGCGATTGGTATCGCCATCGCCAACCTGATCAACATCTTCGACCCCGCCCTCGTACTCCTTGGGGGAGAGGGGCTGCGCGCCGGCGAGGCCCTGCTGGGACCGGCGCGCGCGGCCATCCCCCGCCATGCGTTCGGGCGGTCGCGCGACGACATCGCCCTTGAGATATGTCCGACCACCGAGGCGGATTGGGCGCGCGGCGCGGCCAGCCTCGTGCTGCGGGAGCTGTTCCGCCCTCCCATCTACGAGAGGGAGGAGCCCCTCATCATCGATGACCTCCTCACTCGTCAAGGCGGTGAGCCACGGAACGATGCCCGGGGTAGGCCGCTACGTCGACCTGCCGCGAGAGTTGCGCGTTAGGGGCGGAAGGAGGATAGATGGTTGGACAACAGGGATGGCGCCAGGCCCGCGTGGTGGCGCTCTTCGTCGGGCCCAGCTTATTAGGGCTCGCCCTCTTCACGTTGGGTCCCTTGCTGGCCTCGCTCGGCATCAGCTTCACACGCTGGGACCTGCTCACGCCGCCGCACTTTGTCGGCCTGGACAACTACGCCACGTTGGGGCGTGACACGGACGTGCGCGATGCCTTGCTGCATACCCTGATCTTCATCGCGCTCTACCTGCCAACGGTCCTGGTGCTCGGGCTGGGATTGGCCCTGCTGCTGAACCGCCCCCTGCGCGGCTTGCAGCTCTATCGCACCGCCTTCTTCATGCCGGTAGTGTCGTCGTGGGTCGCGGTCTCGCTGATGTGGAAGTGGTTGCTCAACCCTGCCTTCGGACTCGTCAACTATCTCCTCGGCCTGGCGCACCTGCCTCAGCCCGGCTGGTGGGCCGACCCGCACTGGGCGCTGCCGGCGGTCATCATCGCCAGCGTGTGGAAGGATCTCGGCTTCGTGATGGTGCTCTTGCTCGCCGGCCTGCAAAACATTGGCCGCCAGTACTATGAGGCCGCCATGATCGATGGCGGGGGCGCGTGGGCGCGCTTCCGCCACGTCACGCTGCCGCTGCTCTCGCCGGCCACGTTCTTCGTGGTCGTCATCTCGCTGATCAACTCGTTCCAGGTCTTCGACCAGGTTTGGGTCATGACCGATGGCGGGCCGGGCGGCGCCAGTTCCGTCCTCGTCGAGGAGATCGTGCGCAACGCCTTTAGCTACGCGCGCATGGGCTACGCCTCCGCGCTCTCCTGGCTGCTCTTCGCCATCATCTTTGCCATCACGGCGATCCAGCTCCTTGTGCAGAGAAAGTGGGTGACGTATGAGTAACACGCTGGTCGATCGCGCGATGAGCGGACGCCTGGACGGGACGGCCGCGACCACCCGCCCGCTGTCCGCGCGCCGGCGCACCCGTGCCAGGGTCCGTCCGTGGCTCCTTGCCCGCCGCGGCCTGCTGCACCTGCTGCTCATCGCGCTCGCGCTGACGATGCTGTTCCCGTTCTTCTGGACGGTCAGCGCCTCGCTCAAGGGCAACGACGCCGTCCTGGCCACGCCGCCGCAGCTCCTACCCACGTCCCTGCAGTGGGACAACTACGCGGCCGTGGCGCAGACGATCCCGCTGGGGCGCTTCTTCGTCAACAGCCTGGTCGTCGCCGTGGCCACGACCGCCCTGCAACTCCTGACCTGCTCCATGGCCGCCTACGCCTTCGCGCGCGTGCGCTTCCGCGGCCGCGGTCCCCTCTTCCTGGTCTATCTGGCGACGCTGATGGTGCCGGCCCAGGTGACGCTGACGCCGCTCTTCATCCTCATGCGCCTGTTCGGGTTGACCGACACCTACGCCGGCTTGATCTTGCCCGGTGTGACGAGCGCCTTCGGCGTCTTTCTGCTGCGGCAGTTCTTC
>JAABUQ010005488.1_pt1 | contig 20166 bp, 20 predicted proteins | sample 5560001 | NCBI WGS metagenome assembly JAABUQ01 (sample SAMN10711888, study PRJNA513371) | rock metagenome | isolation source: Antarctica rocks | place: Antarctica: Victoria Land, Finger Mt nord | collected 2015-12-18
CCCTGACGCCCGAGTTGTGCGTCCCGCTGCCGGTGACGCCGACCCGGCGGTCCCGTCCACGCTTGCTCCGTTGTGTCCGGCGCGGGGTCATCCACATCTGTGCCACCCTGCTGGTGGGGCGTCCGCTGCCACGGGGCTGCTTCATCCCCCTGCCCTGGCCCACGACCTTCTCGCCTGCCTCACCAGCACTCGCCTTGCAGGTGGCATAATGCCTAACCTACCCTCAAAAGGGGGGCGGTGCGGTGCGGCCCCTCTCGGCCGCGTCCCTCTTTGCTGGGACCGGGGCGGCGACGGGCGGGCACGCGACGGCGGCGCAGCTCCTGCCCCTCATCCGCCAGGTGTACGCGCACCAGCACCAAGCGGGCGCGCATCCGCACGTGGCCGACCTGCATGCCGCCGCGGCTCCGCTCGTGGTGCCGATCCCGAACGACCCGTCGACGCTGCGGCAGGTGATGGACGGGTGGGGCACCTCGTTGGCGTGGTGGGCCAACATGATGGGCGCCTACGCGCCGGGTGGCCAGCCCGGCCAGATGGACCCGCAGCGATTGAAGGATGGGCAGGCGGTCTACGACGAGGTGATGGGCTTGCTGTTCACTCACGGCGACCACAACGGCACGCGCGCCCTGGGGCTGAACATCACGCGCTACAACATCGGCGGCGGCGAGACCCCGGCGGCGGAGGCCACGCGCAAGAAGAGTCTAGCCCTGTAGGACGACGAGCATAACATCGAGCAAAAATTGACTCATTCAAAGGGTCTAACGTCCGCCGAAGTAGCGTCGCTCAGGAGCAGGCTAGCGTCGGACCAGGCCCAATTGGATCCGCATAAGGCGGGTGTGGGGACATGGGAGCAATGGCACCCCGGAGCGGATATGCCCGGCTACTCGTCCACGACGGGTCATGGTCAGTATCTTGGTAAGGACGACCAGACAGGTCAGAAGTACTACTTCGACCCGACGCAGGACCGCAACCAGCTGGCCGTGCTCAAGGGGGCGCAGAGGCTCATCGGAACGCAGGCGGCGCAGGACCCGCGCGCTCGTGCCCTCTCCGAGGCATTCGTCAACTCGCCTCCGGGGTGGATGACCACCAGCGACTCGGTCAGTGGCGCCAGGGGTGGGACGGACAACCTGGACCCGGCGCAGTACCAGGCGTTCGTGGACTACGAGTGGGACGTGATCCAGCACTACCACGAGCACCCGGACGAGCCGGGAGCGGCGGCGATCAACTTCCAGAGCCTGGAGTTGTTCAACGAGCCGGACACGGACTGGGGGCTGGGGACGCATCAGGAAGCGGCGCATTTCGGCCCGGAGGCGCGCGCCCGTATCCTGGAACTGCTCGCTCAGAAGATCAAGGATTACAACAACCCTGCCAACCACGAGGGGGACGCGCAGTTCGAGCCGCTGGACATCAAGATCAGTGCCTCCGACGAGAACAACGTCTACGCTGCCGCCATGGATGTCGACCCGAACTTAAGTCTGGATAGCTTTAGAGGCGACGCTAATAGCCAAACATTGCGGGCGAGGCAGCTACGCGGCTATCAGCATCTCAAGCGTGTCTACGAAGAGTTAGCGTCCGAGGGCCTGCTAGCGCACCTCAACCTGCACACCTACGCGGCCAAAGAAGGGCGCTACCACGCCTACGACTACTATCACATCTACGGCAATCCCAACGATCCCGACTGGCAAAATGACGCGCAGCACGACCCTGGGTACCGTTATCCGGGTGATGATCGCAACGATTTGCCGGCCTACTTCGCGGACAAGCCAGAGCAGCAGGCGATCCGCACGGTCGAGCAGTGGAAGAAGAAGCACCATCAGCAGTTGTGGATCTCGGAGTCGGAGCCGGGGGACAACGATACGGCGCAGGGGGGCAACCCCACGAAGGCGAGCGACGGCATCAACCTCTCGCGCCGCATCATCGGGGACCTCAAGTCGTTCAACCCCACGGCCTGGATCTACTGGCAGGCCATCGAGGCGCTGGTCGGGGGCAACAACACGGGCCTGATGCGCGTCGACTTCGACCGGCCGAGCCTGAAGAATCTGTACATCGCCGAGGAGTACTATGCGCTGGGCAACTTCAGCGCCTTCGTGCGGCCGGGCTACCAGATGATCGCCATCGGGGACCCGGAGTCGGTGGCCTTCGTGGGCGGGGGGCAGTTAGTCATCGTCAGCGTGGCGCGCAAAGAGGTGCACTTCGACCTGCGGGCGTTCGGCGTTCACACCGGTACGGCGCAGGGCTACACGACGGGGGCGCGGGAGGGCTTGGCGCCGGGCTCGGCGACCATCGCGGAGGGGACGCTGACGCATCGGCCCAGCGCCAACGCGACCAAGACCTACGTGGTCGCCCTGGGCGGCGGCATGGGAGGACGGCCGCTGGCCGCGTCGTAGCCGCCGAAACCGGCGCGTCCTTGCCCCCCAAGCGATGTGTGTTGCACCGACCAGCGGAGGACCCACAAATGCCTCGTTTTCGTGTCTATCGCCGGACCGTCGTGCCGTCCCTGTGCGCCATGCTCGCCCTCGCGTTGTCGGGCCTTCTCGTCCCCTCCGGTCGCGGCCCCGTCCCATGCTCTGCCTGTGCAGGCACAGGGCTAGACATGAGGGCGCGCGTCGGGACCGTCCTAGCGGCGACGCAGCGGGTGACGGGGTGGTGGTGGAAAGACCAACCGGCGTTCGAGCCGAACGTGGGGCAGGCGGACCCCCGGGTGCGCTACCTGGCCCGGGGGGCGGGCTACACGCTGTTCCTGACCGACGATGGAGCCACCCTCGTCCTGCCGCGCTCCTCGGCGCCGAGGCCACGGACACGAGGGACAGGACGACCGTCATCCGCATCGGGCGTCGGCGCTCTCGCACGTCAGTTATTGCCCACCCCCGACGATGCGACCACGGTCGTCACTGTGCGCCTGGTCGGCGCTGCAGTCCGTCCGCGGCTCGTGGCCTCGGGACGGCTGCCGGGCATCGTCAACTACTACATCAGGGCCGACCCGCGCCGCTGGCACACCCGCATCCCCACCTACGCCCGCGTGGCCTACCGGGGCATGCTGCCGGGCGTGGACATGGTGTTCTACGACAATGGGGTGGACGTGATCTACGACGGGGCGGGGGCAAGCTGACCGTGCATCTGCTGCTCCGTCCGGGGGTGGATCCCTCTCATCTGCGGCTGGCTAGTGGGCCTGACGGGTCCATCCCCACGATCAGGCCGCGCGCATTGGGCGCTCCCTGCAGCGCCATGCCCTTGCAGACCCGGTTCCCCGGCACTGCGCGGATGGCGGAGGTTGGAGAGGGCAATGGGACCCTAGCATGGGGAGGGCTGACCGCGTCGCAGACGGTGGGGCAGCGGACGGTCGCTGTCCCTGCGGCGCTTGTTGCCCGAGCGGGAGGGCAGGTGGGGCTGGCGGTCGGGCCCTATGACCGCCGCCATGCCTTGCTTGTCTCCGTCCCGTTCGTTGCTGGCGCCGCTCAAGACCTGTCCTCAACAGGGGCGACCGCAGTGGGGCACGGCGTGGCAGTGGACCAGGCGGGACGCGTCTACGTGGTGGGGACGACCGATGCGGCCGACTTCCCCATCACGCGCCACGCAGCCCAGCGCACCCTGCCAGGTAACGATACCTACGTCATGGCCTTCGCGCCGGACGGTCGGACGCTGCTCTACAGCACCTACTTGGGGGGCAGGACAGACACCGTTGGCCTCGACGTTGTGGTGGACGCGATGGGCCAGAGGTATGTCACGGGCGGCCTGGACACTCATGACCCGCAGCACGTCGATTTTCCGACCACACCACACGCGTTCTCGCGTTCGCGAGGAGATATCTTCGTCACGAAGATCTCGTCTGATGGGAGCCACCTCCTCTACAGCACCTTACTAGGGGGCAGCAGCGACACTAGCACGGGCATAGCCATCGACGATGGTGGCGACGCCTATGTGACGGGGGGCGCCAATCTCTTTAGAAAAGGGGCAGCGTTTCCGACGACGCCCGGAGCTTTCCAGCGCACGCCGGATGTGCAGGGCAATGCCTTTGTGACGAAATTGTCGGCGGACGGCAGCCATCTCTTGTACAGCACGCTGCTCGGGACGCGCGACTACGGATACGACATCGCCGTGGACGGGGTTGGCCATGCCTACGTCACCGGTAACGGAGGCTGCGGACGGCGGTCAATTCCCGACCACCCCCGGCGCCTATTCACGGCGAGGCAACCTCTTCGCGGCGGAGCTCGCGCCCGACGGCCGGAGCCTGGTCTACAGCACGCGCCTGGGCGGCGTCTCCTACGTGAACAACCCCCAGCGCGGCCGCGATCAGGCCAACGACCCCGGCGGCATCGCCATCGACGGCGCCGGGGACGCCTACGTCACCGGCAGCACCGTCGCCGACGACTTCCCGCTCACGCCCCACTCCTACCGACGTCCCGGCCACGGCTACGTGTTCCCCGGCGGCGTCTTCGTGGTCAAGCTCGCGCCCGGCGGCCGTCGCGCCCTCTACAGCGTGCGCTTCGGCGGCGACACCGACTCCCTCTCCGAGAACGGCCTGCTCTACGAGTACGACGATCGCGGCCACGCCATCGCGGTGGATGCTCAGGGCGAGGCCTACGTGACGGGCGATGTGAACTCGACCAACTTCCCGACGCCGCCGGGGGCGTACGAGCGCGGTCGCGGGGGCGCATTCGTGACCAAGCTTTCGGCGAACGGGAGCCGCATCCTGTACAGCACGCGCCTGGGGGGCGCCGGCAGCTACGACAGCAGCGTCAGCGACACCAACCCCAAGGGGCTCAACGCGCTGGTCAACGACTTCGGCAACGACGTCGCAGGCGATGTCCGGGGGCACGCCTACGTCGTCGGGACCGACAATTCGACGACGGGGTCGGGCTTCCCGACGACGCCGGGCGCGCTACGCGCCAGCACGGACCTGAGCGATGCGGCCTTCAACGGGTTCCTAGCGGAGTTCTCGCCCGATGGCGCCCATCTGCTGTACAGCACGCTGCTCGGCGGCAACAAGTAACGGGCCGCTCCGTTGAGCACGCCGTGGGGCGCGCCGCTGGACGCTCCCCTCCAGGAGGCGGTGGAGCGGCGCCTGGGGGCCGACGTGGGCGCGGTGCGCGTGTACACCGGACCGGAGGCGGACCTCCTGAGCGCGCAGGCCGGGCGGATGGCCTTTACGGTGGGGGACAACCTCATCTTCGGGCAGGGAGCCTACCGCCCCGCGACGCCGGAGGGGCAGCGTCTCCTCGCGGACGGGCTGACTACGGCGCTGGACCACGGGCATGGGACGCCCGGCCACGCACGGGCACGGCGCGACAGGAGCAGCCCCAACGCATTGGCCTGCCAGAGGTGGCGGCATGGCGATCATCGGCTGGCGAGTCGGCGCGGCGGCAGACGATGGAGGGGTGGGCGAGGCGCCCACCTCCTGGTACGTCTCTTGCCGACTATATCGCGTCCAGACATACTGTAGGATAGTGGTGGCTGGCTACCCCGCCTGGGACAGCCGGCGCGCCGCCGCGGCTTGCCCCCGGTTCGCTTGTCTTGCCCCCCGCGGCGGCTATCCGTGCCGTCGCATCGGTCGCTACCATGCAGATAAGGGAGGGTCAGCGTCATGGCACGCCAGGATCGCGTCGAGAAGCGTCATGTCTTCTGGCGCCTGGGCAACAGTCCGCAACCATTCAGCCCCATGTCGATCGCCAAGCATTCCCGGTTGGACGGGGCAACGCAGGTCAACGGCGTCTGCCCCTACTGCGCCGTGGGCTGCGGCCAGCAAGTGTGGATCAAAGAGGGCAAGGTCATCGATATCGAGGGCGACCCGCGCTCGCCCATCAACGAGGGTACGCTCTGCCCCAAGGGCGCCAACACCTTCCAGCTGACGGTCAACCCGCACCGCGTGACCACGGTGCTCTATCGCGCGCCCTACGCCACGGAGTGGCAGGAGAAGCCGCTCGACTGGGCCATGGAGCGCATCGCCCAGCGCGTCAAAGAGACAAGAGACGCCACCTTCGTGGAGCGCGATCAGGACGGCGAGACCATCAACCATACCACGGCCATTGCCCAGCTCGGCGGGGCCACGCTGGACAACGAAGAGAACTACCTGATCAAGAAGCTGCTCAACAACCTGGGCGTGATCTCGGTCGAAAACCAGGCCCGCATATGACACAGCGCCTCGGTGCCCAGTTTGAGCACCTCGTTCGGCCGCGGCGCGGCCACCGGCTTCCAGGAAGACCTGCAATACAGCGATTGCATCCTGATCATGGGCTCCAACATGGCCGAGGCGCACCCGGTGGGGTTCCGCTTCCCCATGAAAGCGCGCGAGAAGGGCGCGCGCCTGATCCACGTCGACCCGCACTTCAGCCGCACCTCGGCCTGCTGCACCGACTACGTGCCGATCCGCGCGGGGACGGACATCGCCTTCCTCGGCGGCATCATCAACCAGGTGCTGACCCAGGAGCGTTGGTTCAAAGAGTACGTGCTGCCCTATACCAACGCCACCACCGTTATCGACGAGGGCTACGTCGACGCCGAGGACAACGGCGGCCTCTTCTCGGGCTACGACCCCGAGACGAACAGCTATAAGATGGACGAGGCCAACTGGCACTACGCCGGCGAGCCCGGCCCCCAGCCCACCGACGCTAACCCGCAGGCCGAGACGATCTCGCGCAGCCAGAGCGAGGCCCAGCTCCAGGCTGGCAAGCCCCAGACCGACCCCACGCTGCAACACCCCAACTGCGTGCTCAACATCCTGCGCCGCCACTACGCCCGCTACACGCCGGAGTTGGTGGCGGAGGTGTGCGGCTGCACCGCGGAGCAATTCATGGAGGTGGCCGAGCAGATGATGGCCAACTCCGGCCGCGAGCGCACCGGCGCCATCGTCTACGCCGTGGGCTGGACGCACCACACCACCGGCGTGCAGATGATCCGCACCGCGGCGATGCTGCAGTTGCTGCTGGGCAACATGGGCCGGCCCGGCGGCGGCATCATGGCCATGCGCGGCCACGCCAGCATCCAGGGCTCGACCGACATCCCCACGCTCTACAACCTCTTGCCCGGCTATATCCCGCAGCCCCAAAAGTACAGCAAGCACCATGGCCTCTCGGGCTACCTGGAGGCCGAGAAGGTCGAGCGCGGCCTCTGGTCGAACTTCCCCAAGTACATGATCAGCCTGCTCAAGGCCTGGTACGGCGACGCCGCCACCAAAGAGAACGACTACGGCTTCGACTGGATCCCGAAGGTCACCGAGAACCACTCCCACCTGCCAACCATGATCAAGATGGCCCAGGGCAAGGTCAAGGGCTTCTTTCTGATCGGCGAGAACCCTGCCGTCGGCACGCCCAACGCGCGCCTCAACCGCGAGGCCCTCACCAAGCTCGAGTGGCTGGTGGTCAAAGACTGGTTCCTGATCGAGAGCGCCACCTTCTGGAAGGAGGGACCGGATAATCCCGACCCCAAGGCCATCGGTACCGAGGTCTTCTTCCTGCCCGCCGCCAACGGCACGGAAAAGGCCGGCTCGCTGACCAATACGCAGCGCCTCTTGCAGTGGCACGAGAAGGCGGTCGATCCTCCCGACGACTGCCGCAGCGACCTCTCGTTCATGTGGAACCTGGGCCGCCGCTTGAGGGAAATGTACAAGGACAGCGCGCTGCCGCGCGACCAGGGGCTGCTCAACATGACCTGGGACTACCAGACCGACGGACCGGAGACGCTGCCCGACGGCACGCGCGGCCGCCTGACGGACGAACCCGACGCCGAGAAGGTGCTGCGCGAGATCAACGGCTATACCGTGGCCGACCGCAAGCAACTCGCCAGCTACGAGGACCTGAAGGACGACGGCAGCACCGCCTGCGGCTGCTGGATCTACACGGGCGTCTTCCCGAAGCACGACCGCAATCGCGCCAACGAGCGTGAGGCCGACCCCGCCGCTCGCGTCAACCCCAACTGGGCCTGGGCCTGGCCCAACAACCGCCGCCTGCTGTACAACCGCGCCAGCGCCGACCCCGAGGGCAAGCCCTGGAGCGAGCGCAAGCGGTACGTCTGGTGGGATGAGCAAGAGGGCAAGTGGACCGGCCTGGACGTGCCGGACTTCCAGCCGACCAAGCCGCCGAGCTACCGCGGCGCCAACGACGCCAAGGGCATGGACATCATCGACGGCGACACGCCCTTCATCCTCAAGCCTGACGGCAAGGGCTGGCTCTTCGCGCCCGGCGGCATCAAGGACGGTCCGCTGCCGACGCACTACGAGCCGCTGGAGTCTCCCGTGTCCAACGCGCTGTACAAGCAGCGCGCCAACCCCACCGTGATGTACGACGACGTACCGCTCAACCCCATCGAGCCGGTCAACCCGGATTTCCCCATCGTGCTGACGACCTACCGCGTCACCGAGCACTATCTGTCCGGGCCGATGAGCCGCTTCGACTCGTGGCTCAACGAACTGCAGCCGGCCATGTTCGCCGAGTTGAGCCCCGAACTGGCGCGCGAGCGCGGCATCGCGCACGGCGACTGGGTGCTGCTGACGTCCCCGCGCGGCGCCATCGAAGCGCGCGCCATGGTCACGCCGCGCGTCAAGCCGCTGCACGTCAACGGACGGATGCTGCACCAGGTCGGCCTGCCGATTCACTTCGGCTACACAGGCGAGGTCACCGGCAGTTCGGAGAACGAGCTGACGGCGATGATGCTCGACGCCAACGTGAGCATGCACGAGGCCAAAGCCTTCTCTTGTCAGATCGTCAAGGGCCGCCTGTCGCACCCGTCGGACGTCCCGTCGACGCCGGTGGCCCCGCGGGCGCAGGAAGGACCCATGGCCGGTACGCTGACGCAGGCCCAGCCCGAAGGGAGGAACGCCTAAGCCATGAACATCAACACCGACCGCGAGAGGTACGGGCGGGAGTCCGATATCAAGCCGGGCCTGCTCGAAGGTATTACTATCGCCTCGCCCCCGCCGGCCCAGGAGCCGATGGGCTTCTTCACCGACTCGACCATCTGCATCGGCTGCAAGGCCTGCGAGGTGGCCTGCAAGCAGTGGAACTCGCTGCCAGCCGACGGCATGACATGGTCCGGCCAGAGTTATGACAACACGCTGCACCTCTCGGCGACGACATGGCGGCACGTCAGCTTCACCGAGCACGCCCTGCCTGACGGCAACGTGCGCTGGCTGTTCAACAGCGACGTCTGCAAGCATTGCACGGCCGCTCCTTGCCAGGAGGCCTGCCCAACCGGCTCGATCATCCGCAACGAGTGGGACGACGTCTACGTGCAGGCCGACATCTGCAACGGCTGCGGCTACTGCGTCAGCGCCTGCCCCTTCGGCGTCTTGCAGCGCAGCGAGGCCGACGGCGCGGTGCACAAGTGTACGCTGTGCTACGACCGCCAGCGCGACGGCCTCGAGCCGGCCTGCGCCAAGTCCTGTCCGACCGACTCGATCACCTTCGGGCCGGTCTCCGCGCTCAAGGAGCGCGCCCGCCAGCGCGTGGAGGAGTTGCACGCGCGCGGCACGACCGAGGCCTACCTGTACGGCGCCGACGACACGGCGGAGTATAAAAGCCTCAACGCCTTCTTCCTGCTGACGGACGAGCCCGCGGCCTACAACCTGCCCGAGGCCCCACCACGCCCCTCGTCACGCATGCCCCTGCGCTACCTGCTCAGCGCCGTGGTCGGCCTCGGCCTGACCGCGGCCGGCGCCATCGCCATGCGAGCGAATAGCAATTAGCCGTTAGCTGTTAGCTGTTAGAGGACCACTCCGCTAATTATTATCAACTAATGGCTAATTACTAATTACTAACGGCTAATTACTGTGAACGGAGTGAACCGATGGCCTTACGAGAACTGCCGGTGGTGGGGACGAACCCGGTTGGGGTGCCGAGCAGCAACGGGCGCTACGGCGCGGCTCATGCCCGCACGCGCGACGCCTACAAGGACGTGCCGATCCTGCAGCGTCCGCCCTGGGGGCACGACATCTCGGCCTACTTCTACCTGGGCGGCGTCTCCTGCGGCTCCTTTGTGCTGGGCACGCTGGCCGAGGCGCTGGGCGGGCCGCGCCGCCAGAGGCTGGCGCGCACGGCGCACTACGTGGCCGTTGCCGCCATGGCGCCCTGCGCGCCGCTGCTGATCCACGATCTGGGCAAGCGGTCGCGCTTCCACCACATGCTGCGCATCTTCAAGCCCTCGTCGCCGATGAATTTGGGCGCCTGGGCCCTCACCGCGCACGGCGCGCTATCCACGCTGACCGCGCTGCGCGCGCTGGCCGACGAGGTGGAGCTGCCCATTCCGGGGCTCAACGCCGTGATGGCCCTCATTCCCATGGCCGTGCCGGCCGTGGCCGGAGTGCCCCCGGCGCTGACGCTAGGCGGCTATACGGGTGTCCTTATCGGGACCACTAGCATCCCCGTGTGGTACAAGAGCCCGTTGCTCGGCGCGCTGTTCATGGCCAGCGCCATGAGCACCGGGTCGGCGGCCGTCACCCTGGTCTCGGCGCTCAGCGGGCGCGCCGAGCCCGACGAGCACCGCGTGCTCGCGCCGTACAATCTGGCGCTCGGCCTCACCGAGATCGGGCTGTTGGGCAGATACTTTGCAACGACGGGCCGGTGGGCCAAACCGCTGCTGCGCGGCCGGTGGGGACTGCTGACCGCCGTAGCCACAACAGGAACCGTAGCGGGCGTGGCACTGGAGGCGGTCAGCCTGCGGTCAGAGAAGAATAGGGGCTTGCTGACGAGGCTCGCATCGTGCATGACGCTGGTCGGCGGCGCCGCTTTGCGCTGGAGCATGGTATTCGCGGGGCACGCCTCCTCACAAGACCGCGAGGGAACTATAGCGGCGATGGAACGATCCGCCGGCGATCCGGGCTGGAAGGGAGATGGCCCGGCGCTCACCGGTGAGCGGAGACATGACACGGGAGCCGGCCGCAACGAGTGATTAGTGGCTAGTGGTTAGTGATTAGTGGTTAGTGACGAGTGGGGGCGTATTGCCTACGCCCCCACTCGTCATTGAGGCGTAGGCAATATGCCCGAGGACAGGCGACGGCTCGACGAAGGGGTTGGGCAAGGCCAGTAGTGGCCATTGACGGCACGCGCACGCGCCACGGACGGACTTCTGGCACACTAGAGAGACCCCGACAACATGTAGCACGAAGAAAGGGCAATTCGGATGAACAACGCGCAGCAAAACTATTTTCTCTTCCTGGAGAAGGTTCCCACACCTGTCTGGTACTGGCTGGGCATCGGCTCCATCGCGGCCTCGCTGATCCTGAAGCTCAATAAGCGCGACCAAGACGCGCTGTTCGTGGGCCAGTGGCCGCCCACGTTCTTCATCCTGGCCGTCCTCTTCCGGCAGGCGCAGCCCAGTAAGGAGAGCTAAGTAGGTATTGGTAAGTTCCTGGGAGCGCCGGCTTCCAGCCGGCCCGTCGTTTGCCGGCTGGAAGCCGGCGCTCCCAGGTGGAACTCCAGTGCCTCTATGCCGCAAGAACGTAGCAGCATCCACTTAGAAGTGCTGAGCGATAGGTGTGGAGACATCCACGAGCGTCGGGTTCATCAGACGTGGGGAGACCGCGTTGTCATAGAGCTGGTCCTACGCGCTCCCCCAGCCCTGCTCGACCAAGGGGATCGTGTCGGCGGCCTCTTTGCCCACCGACCACCAACCGGGGACCTCGGCGCTGTCCTCCGCGGCCAGCTGGCGCAGTTCGGGCAAGGCCCGCGGGTCACGCAGCCATCCCTGCGCGAAGACGGACCAGAAGCGGACCTCCGGAGACGGGTCGCGCAGCATGGCGATCAGCGGCTCGCCCGCCCGGCGATCCATCAGGTAGCCGAGCGACTCCGCCGCCCGCCCGCGCACTTTCACGTCCTCGTCGGGGTCGGTGAGCGCGTGGATCAGCGGCTCGACCGCCCGCTCGTCGGTGAGTTCGCCCAGGGCGTAAGCTGCCGCCCACCGCCGCTCCCCTTCCTCATCACCCGTCAGCACGGCAAGCAGCGGACGTAGCGCGCGCTTGCTGCGCAGGAGCCCAAGGGACCGCGCGGCCTCGCCGATTACGAGCGGGTCCGGGTCGCCAAAAGCGTCCAGCAGCGCGGTCACGGTGCGCTTGTCCCCGATCTGTCCCGCCGCCCAGCACGCCGCGGCGCGTACGTCGGTCGGGGCAGTTCGGTCGCGCACCACGGCAAGCAACCGGTCCAGCGAGATTGCCCCGCGCTGCAAGAGAGCCTCGCGCGCCTCTTGATCGCGGAAGGGCAGAGCATCAAGCCGCGTCTCGAACAGGTCGCTCATGCCGCCATTGTACCTCACCCGGGCCGCGCTCACGCGCGGGCAACACGCTCTCTCACGTCGATGCCGCGCCGGTGCACCAGCGCGATCGCTTCGGCTCGCAGCACCATCACGCGGTCGTGCCGCTCACCCAACTCGTCCAGCAGTCGTGCTTCGGCCGGGGTGAGTCCCGGGCCGCGGCGCTTATGCACCAGCGCATCGAGCAGGACGCCGTCTTCGATGGGGGGCTGACTGTCGCTGACCCGCCAGAAGGAATCGTCGTCCAGCGTCGCAAGGGCATCGATAGCAGCGGCTAACTCGTCGGGCAGTGTATCATCCGCGCCGACAGCCGCTGCCAGAGCCAAAGCAGCCTCATCCTCGACGTGGCGCTGATGCTGGCGCGCACGCTGCTGCAACCCCTCGTACACCGCCGACGGCAGGTCCAAAGGCGCCGTTGTCTTTGTCATCACGTATCCCTCGTCACCTGTCCCCGTGCGCCCTTGTCGGCGCTCCCAGTATCTTACAGATCGTCGACGAGCCGTCGCCGGGACATCTCCCGCTTGGACGAGCACGACCACTTTCTGCTCGACCGGTTCGATCACGTCAGATGCAACGCTGGTGTCCTCGCTCGCCATGTTCCGTCTTACACCCCCTACGCTAAAGGCGTTGCTTTGAAAGCAACCCCTTCGCTCCCGCCTGCACAACTCACGTTCTGGCGGCATTATCGCATAGGGCTGGAGTGTGCGCTGAAGGTTACCCTCTCTCCGTGGACCGTGCTGTCCGTCGCCTGTCGTCGTCACCACCCATAAAGCGCGCGAGGCAGGGGTGTACGCCGAAGCGCAGCCCTACCTCGCGGAAGACGTCTTCCTCACGGGCATCGACGCCAATCAGCGTCCGATCCTTAATCAGCACAATTTGCCCTGGTAGAGCATGTCCAGATGGGATTGCCCTGTCCATCATGATCGCTCATAGCTGTGTGTCCCGGTACAATGTCCCAACGGGGAGGCTCAGGCCAATCGTCGCCAGCGTGACGGTGTCGTGCGGGGTGTAACGCTGATACGTCCACGTGCCTGGCACCGTGCGACGGTATCGCTCGACCGACCGGCGCCAGGAGCTGACCAGCAGATACTCCTCGAAGGTCGCCAGCGTCTGGTAGTCGGCAAACTTGTCCCCGGGGTCGTTCGCTTCCGTCGACTGCGAGAGCACTTCCACGACGAGACGCGGCGTCGTGACCTCCGTGGCCGTGCCATCGGCGGTGTCGTCGCGCATCACAAAAGCGTCGGGATAATAGTAGGCGTCGTCGCCCACGCGCACGCGTAGAGACGGCCCCTGCATGCGCCACGGTCCATCGTCCAGGTGGATGTGGAGCGCGGTCCTGACGTTGTTGGCGATGCGGTCGTGGGCCAGGGTCACGTCGGGCATGGCATAGACGTAGCCGCGAACGTACTCGTGCTTGACCTCGCTGGCCTCCTCCAGCGCCAGATACTCCTCGACGGTCATCGTGGCCTGCTTGGGATGGGCGGCCATACCGTTGCCCTCTTGCTACATACAGAGCACTTGATCAGTCAAAGGAGGTTGGCCATTGGCGAGAGGTATGGACTACGGCCAACAACTCAACGAGTTCACCACGTATGCGGTAAGGCACAATGTATCTCGTGCCTGTTACCACCAACTCACGTGTCCCAGATACACGTCCGAGCCGACCCATCTCTGGATGAGTCGGGAGAAAACGTGTGGCTTCCCTGATACGTTTCTCCATGCGCTCGGCGGCGTCCGGATTGTCCTTGGCGAGGTAGGCCGTGATCTCGCGCAGGTCGACCCGGGCCCGGCGGGTCCAGGAAAGCCGCATCTAGGCCACCGAAGCGCGTCGCTCACGGGCGTCGGTCACGATTTGGCGCATTTCTTCCGCGACATCTTCCTCGGAGTAGACGCGCCCCGCGTCCGCGTCGGCGATGCCTTCCTGAATCCTGGCAATCTGCTGCTCCTCGTCGTCGAGGTAACGGGCAAGCGCCTCTGTGATAAGGTCATCGCTGTCGCGGCCTGTCGCCGCCGCCAGGGCATCAAGTCGGGTACGCTCCGGTTCAAGTATGCGGATGTTGAGAGTATTGGTGTCGGTGCTGGCACGAGACATGGACATTTCCTCCTTCGTTAACCTGAGTACAGTCTACCACCTGTGCAGTCACGCGCGTCCCGTCAGTGCTACGGCGCGGGCGGGAAGATGAGGCGTAGGGGCAGCGCGAAGCTGGGCAGCAGCTCCTCATCGGTGAGGGTATCGTCGAGGCGGAGGACGCGCGTGGGCGCGTGAGGGTCGTGGATATGCACCTCGTCGCGTGAGGGATAGACGGTCCATAGGCGTTGCGCCCCCCCCCAGGAGGTAGTCGCGCCGCTTCTCCTCGATGTCCGCTTTCTCGTCGGACGGGCTGATCACCTCGACCACAAGGCCCGGTACCGCCGGGAAGTAGCCGAGGTGGTCCCAGCCGCTACGAACGTATTGCTCGGCCGGGATGTACGCGACATCGACGCTGCGGACCTGATCGGGGTCGTCGGGCAGGGTGAAATGGATGCCGAACTCACCGCTTGCCACGACGCCCACCAGCCGCGAACGGACGGCAAGACCTTGCTCAGGAAGCCAGCCCAGATCGCGGGCACGGTTTGTGAGATAGGCGTAAATCTCTCCGTTGATGATACTTTCGATCCAGCCATGCGAGCCTTTAGGGATCGGACTCACCCGTACCCGTATCTCCCCTCGCACGAACTCGTGCATGTTCTCATCGTTCGGCAGGGCCAGGAACTCCGCCAGGCTCGTCTTCTCTTTATGGTGCGCAACCATCGCTCGTCCTCCATCGCCAATGGCAAGCTGTCCTACCTATCGCGCGTCCTGCCCGTTATCCCCCTATCCGGCTCCCCTATCGGCTCCGGGCCTATGTATCGGTGGCCAGCAGGGCCAGGTAGTACACTCCCCTACGCGCCATCACGCTGCTCCGTCACCGCACCCAGCATACCGTTGTAAACAGCGATTAGCCGCCCCGTGTCGCCGTTCAGGTCAACATTGTCGGAGGGATAAACAGGCAGGTTTTCCCACAGGACTTCACACTTTGCGGCCAACGCCGTCATCCTTGCTCTTATATTTGACACTTGGCCCTTCGCCTGGTGTAACATGATCGTTGAACTCCAGCAAGAGGCTATCGGTCATACCCGTCGGCATTGTTGCCACACTATAACAGATGCCGCCGTAGAAAAAGAGCAGCCAAGTTGTTGCTCCTGGAACCTCAGCAACGTACATAAACGCGCACCAAAACACGTCACCTAGCTGGTATGGTCCATTGTACGTAGTCCGCTGCCAGTGTGCCCATAGTTCCTCGATGTGCAGAACATCGAGGCGACCTATTTCGAACGTACAGTTGTCCGGTAGCCGTTGCTTAAGCACCTTGTAGTGCAAACCCTTGACTATCGTACTCAGGATGCGATTAATAGTGACCGCATCAAGATCAGCAAGGTAGTAATGGCCAAGGTATAGACCTCCTAGAGAGTGATGTGGTTGCATCCCTCTTTGTGCTGCGGCAATAGCCCCACGGGCAACCACAGAACGATTGGTACGTGCCGAACGTATCGCCTTCCCCTTGAGAAGCTGCTGCACAACCGGATGGTGCTGACAGTCGTTGTCAAAGACGAGCATATCCCGTAGATAGGGATCATCCTGCGACTTTTTCTTTGTGTTGCAGTCTTTGCATGTGGGCACCGTGACCGTGTTGAGCGGCAGCGGCGGGGTAAAGAGGCACTGAGGTATAACGTGGTCGCGTGTTGTAGCCGGCTCGACCCCGCAATAAACGCAAAGTTCCTTACTCTTTTTGCGCCTGCTCACTAGCTCTTGTCTCCTTTTCAGGTTGATGGCCATGGCTGTGTGTGCCCCTATGAACAACGAACTCATGGACAGCAAAGATATTATTTATGTGTGCTGTCCAATTTCCTACATGAATGCTGTGTCCACGCTCCCGATATGCCAAACGGACGCCTACAGCTTACCCCTGAGCGCCTTGTCGAGCACTGATGGCAAAAAGGCATCGAGTTCGGCAGCAATCTCGGCTTGGCACAGTCTCACGTTGTCGAGCTTGCGGAATATCTGACGAATCTGTTCCTGCCAGGCTAATGGTGGTAGCCACAGACCATAAGCTAACACTTGCTCCGGCTGAACACGCTGTCTGCGATGCCCCAACCCCTTGCTTCCTACGGCTACTTCACGCCATACGGATGGACTCTTGAAGTAGGCGTAGAGGAACTCGGCTCTCACACAGTCATGATCGCAATCGAAGGTCGGATACTCATTGGAGACAAACGACCCATCGTACTCGTCGTCGACAAAGCCGTAGGCTCCCTCGAAGGCAAACAAGCGGCTGTAGATAAATTGACCAGCATGCACTCTATTGAGGCTGGTGGCGCTTGTCGTCATACCTTGAATTGGCGGCTTGGGGAAAAGTCCGCGTCCGAAGCTGTAGATCCCCAGATTGGGATAGACCGCCTCTGGGTTAACGGCGTGTTTTTCCTGCACCAGCGTTACCACGTCCTGTAACGCAACCTGTGTCCACCCTTGCTGGCGCTTGGCGACTTCATCGAGATCGTTGCGGTGCGCCATGGCGACTGCCAAAGAGTCAAGTTGTTTCGTCACTTCGTGCCGCAGCCCTCGCGCCTCCTCGATCTTGGCGGCCAGTTCATCGATCCGCGCCACGATGCGCTGCTGCTCATCGATAGAGGGCAAAGGCACATTGATAGTTAGAAAAAGCCCCGGCTTAATGCGATTTTTGCCACTCGTGCCGCGCGACAATGCAGCGCACTCATCCCAAAAAGCTGCTGTCTTGGTCAGCCAGTGCATCCAACGAGGTAGGACACGGCTGGCGTCGAGTTCAAACACGGGGAACTCGTTGGATGCCGCGCACCCGTCTACAACCTTTGTCGCAATAGCCGTGGACCCATGCCGGACCCAAATCTTGTTTATGATCAGATCGCCTTCTCGTACCAGGTACAGCGTCTTGGCTGCGGTGTCCGAGCCATCAATCGTCGCCCTCTCATAGGCGCCCTCTCCCCACCACTTGACGCCGATGGTCCGATAGGTCGTGCCGGGTGTGACCACCAACGGTCGCTCCACGGGACGGGCAACGTCGCCCAATGGTACAACAGGAAATCTGCTCATGGGTTCGTCCCGGCAAGCACGTGCTTGATCTCGGCCATGAGCTCGACGATGCGCTGCTCTTTGTGGAGGATGTCGTCGACCAGTTGCTCGGGCGGCAGGTGCTCCAGGTCCCCTTTGGCGTGGGGATTCTTGAGGTCGAGGTTGCAGCCGTTGGCCAGGATGGTGGCGGCGGGGACACGCCAGGCGCGCTCGGTCTCGGCGCGGTCGGTCCACCAGGCCAGGCAATCGGCGAACTCCTCGTATTGCAGCGGCCTCGTCTTGCTGTAGTTGTTGCGCCCCTCGGGCAGCGGCTGCTCGTAGTACCACACCTCCCTGGTGGGGCCGGAGCGGTCGAAGAACAGCAGGTTGGTGGGGATGCTGGTGTAAGGCGCGAACACGCCGTTGGGCAGCCGCACGACCGTGTGCAGGTTGAACTCCTTGAGCAGCTCGTCCTTGATGCGCGCGGCCACGCCGTCGCCGAAGAGGGTGCCGTTGGGCACGACCACGCCCGCGCGGCCGGGCGTGGGATGCCGCCGCAGCCGGCGCATGATCAGCTGCAGGAACAGCAGCGCCGTCTCGCCGGTCTGCTTGTCCATAGGGAAATTGCCCTGGATGCCGCGCTCTTCCTCGCCGCCGAAGGGCGGATTGGTCAGGATCACGTCCACGCGGTCGCGGTCGCCAAGCTCGTTGAGCGGACGGCGCAGCGCGTTGCCGGCGTCGATGCGCGGCGACTCCAGCCCGTGCAGCAGCAGGTTCATCTGCGCCAGCAGGTACGGCAGCGGCTTGGCCTCGCCGCCCAGGATGCTCCCGTCCTGCAGCGTGCGGCGGTCCTGCACGGTGCGGCACTGCCGCTCCAGATGGGTGTAGGCCTCGACCAGGAAGCCGCCCGTGCCGGCGGCGGGATCGAGCACCGTCTCGCCCAGGCGAGGGTTGACCACCTCGACCATGAAGCGGACCACGGCGCGCGGGGTGTAGAACTCGCCGGAGTCGCCGGCGGCGTCGCGCATCTCGCGCAGCATCGACTCGTAGAGGTTGCCCAGCGTGTGGATCTCGTCCGACGAGGTGAAGTGGATGCCGCCCACCCGGTTGACGATGTCGCGCAGCAGGTAGCCGTTGATCATACGGTTGGAGATGCCGCGGAACACGGTGGCGACGACGTCACGCCGGTCGCCGCCCTCCGCGCCCTGCAGCGAGCGCAGGTAGGCGAACAGGCCGGGACCCTCCGTCCCGTCGGGCCGCGTGGTGCGCTCGTCGTTGATGAAGCGGATCAACTCCTCGCCGGTGACGCCATCCTCGCGCGCCGCCCAGTCGCGCCAGCGGTAGGGCGGCTCGACGGCGGGCGGAAGCGCTCGCCCGCGAAAGCGGCCTCTTCCTCGCGCAGTTGCTCCATGTCGTCCAGGAACTTGAGGAACATGATCCAGGTCAGCATGGGCAGGCGGTCGAGGTCGCCGCTGAGGCCCTTGTCCTTGCGCATGGTGTCGCGCGCGGACTTGACGATGCTGCCGAGTTGCTGCGCCGTGGTGACGGTTGGCATCAGAGCGATCTGCCCCTTGCGGGCGCGTGCCATGAGGACTCCTTATGCCGCGTACAAGAGCGTTTGCAATTGGTTGACCGCCTCGCGCAGTTGGTCGAAGCCGCCAAAGAGCCCGGCGATCTCGCGCACGTTGCCGTAGTCCGAGAGGGGCGGCACCTTGAGCGCATCCGGCATGATAAACTGCGCCGTGCCATGGTCCGTGTACTTATCCAGCAGGTCGTCGAGCACGGCCCTGGCTTGCGGCCCGTAGCGGTCGAAGAAGTCCCGCTTGTCCCGGCGCAGGTTGTCGGCGCGCTCACGCCGCGTGCGCAGGGGCGCGTTAAAGGCGACGTGGCACAGCAAGTCGAACGGATCGGCGTCGGGCTGGTTGCCCGACGCGGCCAGATCGTCGAAACTGATGCCGCGCTCCTCCAGCATGGCGATGATCTCCGCGCGGTGGGCGGGGTCGGCCCACTGGGCGCGTAGCTCGGCCGCGGAACGGTAGAGCGAGCGCACCTTCTCGCCGGCGTAGTCGGTGAATTGCACCACGCGCAACTGCTTGCCGTCGGCGTCGAGTTCGTAGACGAGGTGCGCGACGATCTCCACGCGGCCGCCGTCGACGTAGTACTTGCGCGGCCACTCGCCGGCCGGCGGATCGGCCATGATCGGGCCTGAGCCGTCCGTCACGTCGTACGCGGTCTCCTCCTGCTCCCGGATCACGCCCTCGGCGATTGTGGCGCCCATGGCGTCGATCTCTTCCTCGATCACCACCACGGGCTCGCCGTCGAAGTCGGGGTCGGCGAACAGGCGGGTGGCCGAGCCTGTGTAGTCCAGGATGTTGAAGTACAGCTTGCCGTGGTCGTCTCGCACGCGCGTGCCGCGCCCGATGATCTGCTTGAACTCGACCATCGAGCCGACCACGCGCGCCAGCACCACGTTCTTGCAGGTCGGCGCGTCCACGCCCGTGGTCAGCAACTGCGAGGTGGTGAGGATGACCGGCGTGGCCTTCTCCACGTCCTGGAAGCGGCCCAGGTGGCCGCGCCCGATGTCGCCCTCGTTGGCCGTGACACGGCATACGTAGTCGGGGTAGCGGCGCGCCAGATCGCTGTTGAGGTTGGTCAGGGCGCGGCGCATCTCGTCGGCGTGCTCCTGGTCGACGCAGAAGATGATTCTCCAGATTCCAGAAAACTCAGGTGAGCCAGGCGGAGATCCACGCACGCTGATGCTGCTGGTAGTCAAGGCTGATCGCTTCGGCCAGTTTGCCGGGCGTCAAGCGATCTCCCACCACGCTGAGCTG
>JAABUQ010005489.1_pt1 | contig 20166 bp, 15 predicted proteins | sample 5560001 | NCBI WGS metagenome assembly JAABUQ01 (sample SAMN10711888, study PRJNA513371) | rock metagenome | isolation source: Antarctica rocks | place: Antarctica: Victoria Land, Finger Mt nord | collected 2015-12-18
CGGCCAGCGCCGGTGCATACAGGTCGTGCTCGCGCATCGCCCAAAGCACTTGGCCGTGCGCATGAAGCAACCTGGAAGCAGGATCGCCGGAGGGATGCGCCATCCGGGCGAGCAGGCTGCCGACGAGTAGGCTGGGCACGGTCGTGTGCTCGCTGTCCGCACCCTCTCCCAGCACCTCGTGCAAGGTTCCCGCGGGCAGGCCGCCCTGCGGCAGGATGGCGTCGATGGCGTCGATGCCGAAGCGCAGGCCTGTGCGGTCGGCGGCTTCGTACCGGCCGCGCCGCTCGATGCGGCTGATCTGCAGGCGGAGCGCATCGAGCGTCCGGGCGCGCGGATCGTTTTGTGTCCGCACACTTTGTGTCCACACGTGCATCACGTCCTGCAAGTCCTCCTGCCTACAGGAACATATAGTGAACGTCGTTGGCGCGAGGGAACAGTAATTCGCGCCCAGGAGCGTTAAGACTTCGATACAGCTTGCAATAAATTTAGAGGAACGAGCAGTAATGTATTGTTAATGCAGCTTAACACTTCGTGAGAGAGGTTATGCGGCGCCCGCAGCCTGGCCTCGAAGATCCTGGGCCTATCAGAGTCCGCCGCCGAGTCCGGTCCGCAGACGCCGCCCCTCCGCACTCGACCGGTCCAGCAGGCCGCGGCGCAGGAACAAGTCGATCAGCACCAGGTTGACGTTGAACTTGAAATCGTCGGTGTCGCGCACGGCGGCGAACACCGCGCCGAGCGGCAGCAGCCTGAACGCTTCCACCTCACCGTCGTTGGGCACCGGTACCCAGTCCGGCGGCAGTGTCAGGTCGAAGCAATGCAGCAGGTCGCGACGCAGCCCTTCCGGCCGCTGCATGCTGTAGCTGATCTCGGCCACCTTCACCGCCTGGCGCGCGAGCAACGGCGGCAGGCTGCACTCCTCGCCACCTTCCTTGACCAGCGTCTGCTCGGGGCTGTGGCCGGCCGAGATGCCGCCCGCCACCAGGTGATCGAGCTTGCCGGGATCGAGCAACTTGTCGCTGGCGCGCCGTCCGACCCAAAGATGCGTACCGTCCGGCTTCTCCACCAGACCGTTGACGTGCACCCCCGCCGCCAGCAGGCCGAAGGCGGGCAGCGCGCCGCGATCGATCCGGCCGAGGCTGGGGCCGTCACGATCCGCCATGACGTCGAAGGCTTCGTTTCGGAAGCGGAAATGCCCATCTTCGGCGACGGTCCGACCGAGCGTCTCCAGGAGGGCGGCACTGGGGATGTCGAAGCCGCCATCGCCGGGGACGGTCAAGCCAAGTGCGGCGAGCGCTGCCGTCAGTGCGGGCGCCAACGGGGAGTCGATCCAGCCGATCGGGGCGCCTGCCAGCCGCAGGCGCCGGCGGCCGCCCGGAAGCTCCGCGTTGTTGCAGGCCGCGACGTGACGGGCGAAGCCGACGGGCGTCATGCGCCGCATCCGGGCGTAATCCTTTGCAATCCGGGTGGCACATGCCACATCCGCAGACATGAACTCCTCGCCATCAAGGTCCTCCATTTCCCGGCAGGCGGCTCCCCGACAGACGGCATTGGGCACGGTCAGCAGCCTGCTGCCCTATCTCTGGCCGCGCGGCGACCTGCGTGGCCGCCTGCTCGTGGTCAGCGCCGTGCTGCTGCTTTTGGCAGCGAAGATCGCCACGGTCTACGTGCCGATCGTCTATGCGCGTGCGGTGGACGTGCTTTCCAGGCACGACCCTTCCGGCGTCGTCGCGGTGCCGGCCTCGCTGATCCTCGCCTACGGCCTGCTGCGCATCGCCTCGGGCGGCTTCGGCGAGCTGCGCGACGCGGTGTTCGCACCGGTCAAGCAGCGCGTGATCCGGGTGGTGGCGATGCGCACCTTCCAGCACCTGCACGGGCTGTCGCTGCGCTTCCACCTCGACCGGCAGACCGGCGGCGTCACCCGGGCGATCGAGCGCGGGACCGCCGCGATCGAGCTGATCCTGCGCCTCGGCGTGTTCAACATCGTGCCGACCCTGATCGAGACGCTGATGGTCACGCTGGTGATCTGGCACCTGTTCGACTGGCGCTTCGCGCTCGCCACCTTCGTCACCGTGGTGGTCTATGTCGGCTTCACCATCGGCTTCACCGGCTGGCGCATCGGTATCCGGCGACGCATGAACGACATCGACAACGAGGCCAGCGGCAAGGCGCTCGACAGCCTGCTGAACTACGAGACGGTCAAGTATTTCGGCAACGAGGGCCATGAGGCACGCCGCTACGACGAGGCCCAGGCCCGCTATGAACATGCGGCGGTGCGCACCCAGGTCTCGCTCAACATGCTCAACCTGGGGCAGGCGGCGATCATCGCGATCGCCCTTGCCGTGGTCATGCTGATGGCGGCGCGCGAGGTATCGGCCGGGCGCATGACGGTCGGCCACTTCGTGCTGATCAACACCTACCTGATGCAGCTCTACGGGCCGCTCAACTTCCTCGGCTTCGTCTATGCCTCGCTGCGTCAGGGCGTAGTCGACCTGGAGCAGATGTTCAACCTGCTCGGCCGCTCCCAGGACGTGTCGGACCGGGCCGAAGCGGCATCGCTTCCCGCCCGGCTGGCGGACGCGCCGGCCGCGACGCTTCGCTTCGAGGAGGTGCATTTCGGCTATCGTGCCGACCGCGAGATCCTGCACGGGGTGAGCTTCAGCGTGCCACCGGGCGGTCGCGTCGCCATCGTGGGTCCGACCGGGGCGGGCAAGTCCACCATCAGCCGGCTGCTGTTCCGCTTCTACGACGTCGATGCCGGCCGCGTGACCGTGGATGGCCGCGACGTGCGCGACTACGCCCAGGCCAGCCTGCGCTCCGCCATCGGGGTGGTGCCGCAGGACACCGTGCTGTTCAACGACACCATCCGCTACAATATAGCCTACGGGCGCATCGGCGCCTCGCAGTCCGAGATCGAGCATGCGGCGCGGCTGGCACAGGTGCACGACTTCGTGCAGCGGCTGCCGGACGGCTACGACACCCGCGTCGGCGAGCGCGGCCTGAAGCTTTCCGGTGGGGAGAAGCAGCGCGTCGCGATCGCGCGCACCATCCTCAAGAACCCGCGCATCCTGATCCTCGACGAGGCGACCAGCGCGCTCGACACCCATACCGAGCAGGAGATCCAGGCCGCCCTGCGCACCGTCGCCGCCGACCGCACCACGCTGGTGATCGCCCACCGGCTCTCCACGGTCATCGACTCCGACGAGATCCTGGTGCTGGACGAGGGGCGCATCGCCGAGCGCGGCACCCATCGCAGCTTGCTGGCGATGGACGGGCTCTATGCCCGGATGTGGGCCGCACAGGCCGAGGAAGAGCACGCGGAAGCGGTGCTCGCCTGAAGACCAAGATCCGGAAACGAAGACCAGAGAAGACCGGAAACGAAGAGAGGAGTGTTCCATGAGCTATGAACCCAACGCCGCGGCTGCCTCCGGCCGACCGTCCGAGCCGGAGCCCACGCTGGGCCAGGATGGCTCCGTGCCGGCCGAGCTTAGCCATGCCGGTGCGGTGGTCGACAAGGCGATCGAGTACATGATGAGCAAGGAGCTGCCGCCGCTGGCGATCGCCTCCGCCCTGCTGGGCGGCTCGCTCGGGGTGCTGGCGCGCACCATGGACCAGGCGGCGATGCTGAGGATGCTGGGCAATGCCGCCGACAGCGTGCGTGCGGGAGAACTGCACCCCGACCAGGAGCCGCATCGCGCCTGAGCCCGCTTGACGGAACCGGCCCCGACCGCCATAAGCCCCGGCTCAATTGAAATCGATGCCGGGCTGCTGCCCTGGAGGATGATCGCGATGTCTCGCCGCTGCCAGATAACCGGCAAGGGCGTGCTGACGGGAAACAACGTCAGCCATGCCAACAACAAGAGCCGCCGGCGCTATTTGCCCAACCTGCAGGAGACCTCGCTGCTGTCCGACGTGCTCGGTGGCCCAGTCCGCATGCGCGTGACCACCAACGGCATACGCACGGTCGAGCATAATGGCGGGCTGGACGCGTTCCTGCTCAGCACGCCGAACCGCCGTCTGCCGCTGGAGGCCCAGGCCCTGAAGCGGCGCATCCAGCGTGCCCAGGTGAAGAAGGCAGCTTCCCAGCCGGCCTGATGCTTCCGGCAAGCTGAACGGTTTTCGTCGAGATCCCCGTTCGGGCTTGCAAAATTACGGTACCTGACGCATGTCAGGCGCCTGTCCGACCGGCTCGCCGGCGCGACGCCACGACTTCAAGCTGGAGGTCGGGGTCCGTGTCCGACCCGTGCCGGCCCATCATCGACTGGCGTCGGGCGCGCGGATCCGCAGGGTCCGACCGTGCCCTTACGTCGTCGCCATCCCGTCAGATGCCCCTCTGGGAGGTTCGCGTGCCCGCACATTCCGAGCTATCGAAGATCCGCAACATCGGAATTACCGCGCATATCGATGCCGGCAAAACCACGACCACCGAGCGCATCCTGTTCTACACCGGCACGTCGCACCGAATCGGCGAGGTGCACGAAGGCAACACCACGACCGACTACATGGACCAGGAGCGTGAGCGCGGCATCACCATCACCTCCGCCGCGGTGACCTGCGAGTGGAAGGACCACCGCATCAACATCATCGACACGCCCGGCCATATCGATTTCAACATCGAGGTGAACCGCTCGTTGCGCGTGCTCGACGGCGCCGTGTTCATCATCGAGGGCGTGGCCGGCGTGCAGCCGCAGTCGGAGACCAACTGGCGTCTCGCCGACCGCTACAACGTCCCGCGCGTGATCTTCATTAACAAGCTCGATCGCACCGGTGCGGATTTCTACCGCGCGTTCGACACGCTGAAGGAGAAGCTCGACATCGTGGCGCTGCCGCTGCAGCTGCCGATCGGCATCGAGGAGACCTTCATCGGGGTGGTCGACCTGGTCGAGATGAAGTCGATCATCTGGGAAGGTGGAGAGCTCGGTGCCAAGTTCCATGACGAGCCGATCCCGGCGGAGTTGGCAGGCCGCGCCGCCGAGGCTCGCCAGCTCCTACTCGACACGGCACTCGCCACCGACAACGAGGCGATGGAAGAGTATTTCGAGAAGGGTGACGTGTCGGTCGCGACCCTGAAGCGGGCGATCAAGAAGGGCACCATCTCGGGCGAGTTCCGTCCGGTGCTGTGCGGCACCGCCTTCAAGAACAAGGGCGTGCAGCCATTGCTCGACGCCGTGCTCGACTACCTGCCGGCGCCCGACGACGTCGAGGGCATACGCGTCGCCGCCGAGGAGGGCCACGAGGACGAGGACATCTCGTTGCGCCGCCTGATCCGGATCGACCCGAAGGCACCGTTCGCGGGCCTGGCGTTCAAGATCATCAACGACAAGTACGGCACCCTCACCTTCGTGCGCGTCTATTCCGGCACGCTGAAGTCCGGCGATACGGTGATGAACACCACCAAGGACCACAAGGAGCGCATCGGACGCATGTTCCAGATGCACGCCGACAAGCGCGCCGAGATCAAGGAAGTGCATGCCGGCGACATCGCGGCCTTCGTCGGGCTGAAGGACACCGGCACCGGCGATACCCTCGCCGCGGCGGAGGATCCCGTCATCCTGGAGCGCATGGCCTTCCCGGTCCCGGTCATCGACATCTCGGTCGAGCCGCGCACCAAGGACGCGGTCGAGAAGATGACGCTGGCGCTGCAGAAGCTGGCCGGAGAGGATCCTTCGCTGCGCCTGAAGACCGACCAGGAGACCGGCCAGACCATCCTGTCGGGCATGGGCGAGCTGCATCTCGAGATCATCATCGACCGGCTGCGACGCGAGTACGGCGTTGACGCCAACATCGGCGCGCCGCAGGTGGCCTACCGCGAGACCATCAGCAAGTCGCACACCGAGATCTACACCCACAAGAAGCAGTCCGGCGGTTCGGGCCAGTATGCCGAAGTGAAGATCGTGTTCGAGCCGTTGCCGCGCAACGACGGCATCGTGTTCGAGAACAAGGTGGTCGGCGGCACGGTGCCGAAGGAATACATCCCAGCCGTCGAGAAGGGCATCCGGATGCAGTCCTCGACCGGCGTGCTGGCCGGCTTCCAGACGGTGGACTTCAAGTACACCCTGATCGACGGCAAGTACCACGACGTCGACAGCTCGGCGCTGGCCTTCGAGATCGCCGCCAAGGCCTGCTTCCGCGAGGGCATGAAGAAGGCCTCGCCGGTCATCCTGGAGCCGATCATGGATGTCGAGGTGACGACGCCGCAGGACCATGTCGGCGATGTGGTGGGCGACCTGAACCGCCGCCGCGGCATGATCCAGAACCAGGAGAGCTCGGGCTCGACGATCCTGGTGCGCGCCCAGGTGCCGCTCAAGGAGATGTTCGGCTACATCTCGCACCTGCGCTCGATGACCAAGGGGCGCGCCTCGTTCACCATGCAGTTCCATCACTACGATCCGGTGCCGCGCAACATCGCCGACGAGATCATGGCGAAGTCGGCTTAGAGCATGATCGGATCAGCGGGGGTCAGAGGCGAGGCTTCTGCACCCGGCTGATGCCGTATTCGGCCGGATGCTATGCGTATAGGATGCTCAACAGGCTATCCGTGCCTGGCGTGGCGTTGGTGTCCGGATATAACGCCGAGACTATGCTCGTGCTGGAACCGGCACCGGACAGCAGGATCGATGCGGGGTCGCTGGATCCGCCGCTCGCCGCCTGCTGGCTCGTCAGGGCCAGGAAACGTTCTGCGTAATTTTGTATTTTCGCCGGATGGGAGAAATCCGACAGCTTCAGTCGGCTCGTCAACAGGCCGAGCTGCTGATTGTAGGGCAGTTGCCCATACGTGTCGGTCAGCTGCAGGTTGGTGGTGACGACCTTGAGCAGGCGGGTATCGCTCATCAGCTGCGTGATGCTCGTGATCGTAGGCATCGTGCGGGTGAAGTAGAGCGCGTCGTCCAAGCCTGAAACCTGCTTGCCCTGTTTGGCTTCGTATTGGCTCGTCTCGTATTGCGAGAGGATCGCCTTGACGTCGCTCGCATCGTGCAGCGCCGACGTCTTGTCGTCGTCGACCTTCGGCACGATGCTCAGCGTGTCCCCCGGCGAGATCGCCACGGCGGCACCGGCCCGCAACGTTACCGTGCCGGATGGATCCACGGATTTCACGACCCCGACCACATCGTTGCCGATGGTGATGACTTGGCCCGCTTGCAGGCCGATCGCGGCCTTGCCCAGCTTCAGGCTCGTGTCGCCCGCGCCCGTGCCGCCGGTCGTCGTGATCCGGGTGCCGATGTTGGAGATGCCGGCCCCGATCGCGACGTCGATCCGCGACTTCGCCGGCAACTGGAGCGCCGAGGCGGCGGTGAGCGTCACGTCGCCGGCCGCGTCGACCGACTTGATGGTGCCGATCGTGTTCCCGGAATTCAACAGGATCTGTCCGGCGATGAGGCCCTGGCCCGCCGCCCCCAGCGACAGCACGTTCTGTGTGGTCGAGATCGCCTGCGAGGTCACGGCGGCGAAGCTGCTGTAGGATTGCTGCGACAGCGAGAGCGGGCTGTTGTCGATCGGGTTGATGATGCTCAGGTGGTTCTGTCCGCTGCTCTGGATATTGAAGCCGCTCGCGGCTAAAGCCGTGGAGAGCAGGGGCAGGGCGACGGCGGTGCCGATCGTGGTCGTCGGCGGCGTGGTGGCCGGTACCGGGGCCTTGACGCCCACCACGGTCGCCAGGCGTAGGGGGGCGCCGGCGCCGTTCACGGCCAGGGCCAGGCTGTAGACGGTGTTGCCGGCGCTGTCCTTGCTGGTGCCGATCGCCGGCGCCTTGTCGGATCCCACGATCGCGCCGCCGGCATTCACGCTGTAGCTCGCCGTGACCGGTTTGTCGCCGGTGCCGGTGGATTGCAGCGCGGTCGTCAGCGCGGCGGCAATGGTGGCTGCGGCGGTGCCGTCATCCAGCACGTACGACCACGACTTGGCCGGCGCGGCCGCGGTCAGGCCCGACTGCGTCCCCCAGGCCAGGTTCTGGAAGGAGATCAGCGAGGCGGCCGAACCTCCGGGGACGAAACTGCCACTCGCCGGGTTGCCGAACGACAGCGAGACCGTCGCCCGACTGGTCATCGCCTTGACGAAATGCAGGGTGTCGGCGCTGGCGAGAGACCTGACCAGCGAGCCCTTGACGGACGGATCCTGCGTCAGCAGCTTCTTGAGCAGGCCGGTCTGGGTGCTCTCGCCGCTCATGTTGTAGGCGCCGAGCACGACCTGGAGGGCCGGCTGGTTCTTGCCGCTGAGCAGGTCGGACGGCAAGGCGATGCTCACCGTGTCCTTCTGGAACGCTGATACGGTCCGTTGCAGGGCGGGATCCGACTTCATCATCTGCGCGACCTGCTTCTGCTCGTTCTTGACGATCGAGAGGTAGGTCGTGATGGATGAGAGGCCGGATGACATGAACGACGCCCTGAGGGAGATCCGATACAACCATAGCGTGTGTCGTATCGAGCTGCAAGCCTTTTGTTGGATCAGTTCTGCAAGGTGGGCGTCTTCTGATTATCGGTACGCTGGATGAAGCTCGCCACGTTGTCGTGCAGCTGCTTCAGCGAGGGGATGTTGGCATAGACCATGTGGCCGGAACGGTATTGCCGGTATTCGATGTTGGCCTGCAGCCGTGCGGGTATCGGCAGGTGGTGCATCTCGTAGATGCCCTCGTAGAACGGCGTCGCCAGGTCGTAATAGCCTGCGTTCAGCTGGACCTTCAGCTTGGGGTTGTATTTCATCGCCGCCGCGAGGTCGACCATCACGTTGGCGGAAGCGGATAGCGGCATCTCGGCGCCAGGTGGCTGGTGCTTCATGTCCCAGTCGCGTCCCAGATCGGTCACCGGCCTGTAATCGAGGCCTTCTCCGTAGTGCAGGGTCTTGCGTACGTAGTCGTTGAAGGCCGACACGTAGGCCGATCCGATTGCCGCACTCTGCGGATCGTAATCCGACTCCTTGCTGAGCGGGTCCATGCTGGGGCCGGAGAACCGCGTGTCGAGCCGGCCGGTCGTGGTGTCGGTATCGTTCTGCAGCATCTTCTCGAACTGGCCGCCATTGATGCGCAGGTCGGACTTCCTGATGTAGTCAGGGGAAAGTCCGGTGTAGGCGTGCAGCTTGTCCGCGATCGCGTCGCGCCGCGCCGGGTCGAGTGCGGAACCCTCGCCGAGCGCCTGGATGTAGTCGGTGGCCGCGAAATGCTCCACCTCGCCGAGTAGGGCGGTGAGGTCGGTCTGGGTGCCGGCCGGCAGCTTGTGATGATACCAGGCGGTGGCGGCGTAGGTCGGCAACGCCACGACGTAGGGCAGGTCGACGCCCGGATCGAACTGCGGCATGTCGACGCTGGCATCGAAGTTCAGGATCTGGGACAGCAGGATCACCCCGTTCAGGTCGATCACCTTGTCCATCTGCAGGTCGTTCGCCAGCACCGCCGCGCGCGTGGTGCCGTAGCTCTCGCCGAACAGGTATTTGGGCGAGTTCCAGCGGCCGTACTTCGACAGGAACGCGGCGATGAAGTCGGAGAAGGCGTGCGCATCCTGGTCGATGCCGTAGAAGGCCTTCTCCTTGTCGTGGCCGGCGACGCGCGAGAACCCGGTGCCCGGCGCATCGACGAACACCAGGTCGGTGCTGTCGAGCAGGCTCTGGTCGTTGTTCACCAGCCCATACGGTGCTGCCTCGGAATGGCTGTCATCGGCGGTGACCACGCGCCTGGGTCCGAAAGCGCCCATGTGCAGCCAGACGCTGGAGGAGCCGGGACCGCCGTTGAAGAGGAAGGTGATCGGGCGGTTCTCGGCTTTCGCACCCTTCTTGAGATAGGCGACGTAGAAGATCGAGGCTTCGGCCTTGGCGGGCTTCTCCGACTTGTCGTCGGACTGGTCGTCCTGGCCGTCACGCTCCTTCGGCAGGCCCGCCGTGTCGTCCCATCCCTTGGCGTGCACGATCAGGGTGCCGGCCGCGGCCTGGTAGTCGATGCGGTTGCCGCCGATGCTGACGTCGCCGTCGCTGAGGCTCTCGGTCGGATGCAGGTCCGGCGCGCGGGCGTCCTTGCGTGCCTTCTCGGCCTTGACGTCGTCGGCGTGCGCCGCGACGGCGCTCAGGCAGGACGTCGCGAGAAGGGAGGCGGCAAGCAGGCGGCGGATGGATCTCAAGGTCGAACTCCGGTTGGTCTGGTGTGGGCAGGGGCGGGGTCGTTCTTATACCAGCCGCCCTATCAGGCGACCGGTATCAGAGTCATATTTTGCACGTGGCCGCCCCGCCAACCCCACGTGCATACCGGTCAGCCCAAAGGGCCGCCGGTATTACACATGTTCCGGGATCTCCGCATCGTGGACCGCGGCAAATCGCGGCGGCACCACGATCATGCGGTAGGGCTTGGCCATCGGCGCGTCGATCAGCCCGAAGGCCGCCTCGATGATGCCCTCGACGTCCTGGCGCATCATCACGACGTCGAACGGCAGATGGGCCGCGAACGGATCCCAGTCGAAGCACGCGACCGACGACAGCAGCGGTCGTGGGGAGCCGCAGGCGAACCGCGTGAAGCCCTCGAACGCGGTTATCGAGTTGATGAAGAGCCCGTGCGGCATGCGTCCGTGGCGCTCGACGAATGCCGCCAGCGACCGGCAGGCGGCGGCGGGCAGGTAGCCGCAGCAATCGACCGGGGCGCGATCGGGCTGGATGCCGCGCTCGCGAAGTGCCGCCCGGAACCCCGACAGGCGGCCGACGGTCGCGAACTCTCCCGCGATCCCGCCGAGGAACAGCATGTCGTGCGGCGATCCGCCCCGACCGCGGATCTTGTCGATCAGGACCAGGGTCAGCGCCTTCGCGCCGGCCGCGTTGTCGGACACCACCGACGGGGCGTCGCGGCCGGGCAGGTCCAGGTTGATGCTGGTGATGCCTGCGTGACTGCAAAGCGCGTTGAGCGCGTCGGGATCGCGCACGCCGGCGGTGAACAGGAACTCCACCTGCTGCGCCAGCATGGTCTCGGTGACGCTGCGTGCGATGGCCTCGTCGCGCTGCGTGCTGACGACGATCGGACAGAGGCCGCGCCGGCGCGCTTCCGCCTCGAAATGCTCTACGAGGCCGGCGAAGAAGCGGTTGCGGTAGTGCGGGATGATCATCCCGGCAAGTCCGGAGCGGGACAGGCGCAGCGCGCGCGCCTTCAGGTTCACCTTGTAGCCGAGCTGCTCGGCGCTGCATCGCACGCGGTCGGCGGTCTGCCTGCTGATGCGATACGACGCCCAGCTTCCGTTGAGTACCATGCTGACCGTGGCCGGGGAGGCCATGGCCGCCTCGGCGATATCGTAGATGGTGGTTCTCCGCTCGCCGACGGCGCGCGCCATGCTGGCGTCCTTTCCCTTGCAGACGCCCCGGTTCGGACGCTTGACGGCCTAAACTGAATGGATTTAGCTCGGAACCAACCAATAATCGAGACGCCGTGCTTCGAGCGGCTGCCGGGGAGGACGCTTCATGACCACGATCACTCCGGGTTTGGGCAATCCGGGTTCGGGCCGCCGGGTGTTCTGCACGGCGCTGGCTACCGGCGCCCTCAGCCTCGCCATCGGCAGGCGCGGCTGGGCATCGCCGGACAAGCCGGTGATCGGCGTCGTCGTCAAGATCGGCGGCATCCCGTGGTTCAACGCGATGCAGGCCGGGATCAAGAAGCAGGCGGAGGCGCTCGGCGTGAACGCCTTCATGGTGGGACCCACCAGCGCCGATCCGGCGCTGCAGGTCAGGGCGATCGAGGACCTGATCGCGCAGAAGGTCGATGTCATCGGCGTGGTGCCGAACGATGCCGGCGTGCTCGAGCCGGTGCTCGCGCGCGCGAGACAGGGCGGCATCAAGGTGATCACCCACGAGAGCCCCAAGCAGGTCAACACGGACTGGGATTTCGAGCTGGCCTCGGTGGAGGGGTTCGGCAGCGCCTACGGCAGGCGCATGGCCACCGCCCTCGGCGGCAAGGGCGGCTACGCGGTGTTCGTCGGCTCGCTGACGGTGCCGCTGCATAATGCCTGGGCCAACGCGGCGATCGCCTCGATCAAGGCGCAGAACCCGGACATGCACCTGATTGGCGACCGCTACGGCGTCGCCGAGGATGTCGATGCCTCCCGCAGCACGGCGCTCGACCTGATGAGCGCCCACCCGGACCTGAAGGGCATCCTCGCCTTCGGCAGCCAGGGACCGATCGGGGCCGCCCGGGCGGTGCAGGAACGCCACCTCGACGGCCAGGTGCAGGTGATGGGGCCGTTCTCGCCTGGCCAAGGCCGCCGGCTGATGCAGCAGGGAGCGCTCTCCGGCGGCTTCATCTGGAATCCTGAGGTCGCCGGTGAGGTGTTCGTGACGCTCGGCACGATGGTCGCGCGCGGCAAGTCGATCACCGACGGCACCGACATCGCGGGGCTGGGCGTGGTGCATCCGGTGGGACACGACCTGATCGTCGACAAGCTGGTCGAGCTCAACAAGGACACCGTCGGCGATCTCGCCAAGCTGGGCCTGTGAGCGCGTAAGGCCGCCCATGAGCGGTGCCGCGCTCCGTCCCGTACCCGGTGAGCTGCTCGCGCTGGCGCAGGTCTCCAAGACCTTCGGCGGCGTCAGGGCGCTGCAGGACGTGTCGTTCGATGTCGGTGTCGGCGAGGTGCTCTGCCTCGCGGGCGAGAACGGCTGCGGCAAGAGCACGCTGATCAAGATCATCAGCGGCGTCGAGCGGCCGGAGCCGGGTGCCTGCATGCGCCTCGGCGGGCACGACATCGCCGGCCTGACCCCGGCGGGTGCGCGCCGGCTCGGCATCCAGGTGATCTGGCAGGACCTGGCGCTGTTCCCGGAGATGACGGTGGCCGAGAATATCGGCTTCGAGCGCAATCTCGGCCGGCCGCGCCTGGTCGATTACCGGGCGATGCGTGCGGATGCGCAGCACGTGCTCGACCGGCTCGGCGTCTCGCTCGACCTGGACCGCAGGCTCGGCACGCTGCCGATCGCGCAGCGACAGGTGGCGGCGGTCGCGCGCGCTCTGGTGGCCGAAGCCCGGCTGGTGTTCATGGACGAGCCCACCGCCTCGCTCAGCCGCAACGAGACCGTGGCACTACTCGCCATCGTGCGCCGGCTGTCGGACGCGGGCATCGCCGTGGTGTTCGTCAGCCATCGCCTGGCCGAGGTGCTCGACGTGTGCAGCCGGGTCGCCGTGCTGCGTGACGGCCGCAACGCCGGCACCTATCCCACCGCCGGCATGACCCAGACACGGCTCACCGAGATCATGACCGGACACGTATTCCCGACCGACGTGCGCGCCCGCGACCTCTCGGCGCGGCCGGTGACGCTGGCGCTGCAGCGGCTCTCGCGCGAGGGCGAATACCGCGACGTCTCGCTCGCCCTACGCAGCGGCGAGATACTGGGGTTGTGCGGGCGGCTCGGCGCGGGACGCACGGAGCTCGCCCTGTCGCTGTTCGGGATGACCCGTCCGGGCTCGGGCACGATCCACCTCGACGGGCGGAAGGTGGCGTTCGGGAGCAACAGCGCCGCGATCGCGGCCGGCGTCGCCTACGTCTCCGAGGACCGGCTGCAGCTCGGCCTGGTGCAGCCGCAATCGATCGCGGACAACGTCGTGATCACCATGCTCGACAGGCTCGCCACTGCCACCGGGCTGCTGTCGCCGGCACGATCCTCCGCCCTCGTCGCGCACTGGATCGGCGAGCTGGCGGTACGCATCGGCTGCCCGGACGATGCGGTCTCGACCCTCTCGGGCGGCAACCAGCAGCGCATCGTGCTCGCCAAGTGGCTGGCGACGGCGCCGCGCCTGCTGATCCTAGACTGCCCGACCGTGGGCGTCGATGTCGGCGCGCGCGCGGGCATCTTCGCTATCGTGCGACGGCTGGCCGAGCAGGGGCTGGCGATCCTGCTCATCTCCGACGAGATCCCGGAGCTGTATCTCAACGCCGACCGTATCCTGCACATGCGCGGCGGCCGGATCATCGCCGAGTACGTGCCGGGCGAGACCAGTATGGACCGGATCGAGGCGGAGATGCATGGCTAGCCGCCTGCTACGCATCGCGGCGCCCATCGGCCCGGTCGAGCGTTGGCTGATGCTGGTGATCCTGCTGATGGTGGCGGTCCTGGCACTGCTCACGCGCAGCTTCTTCACCCTGTCCAACCTGTTCGAGTTGCTGGATGTCACCGCGGTGGACATCATCTTCGCGGTCGGGCTGGTGGTGGTGCTGGTCGCCGGCGGCATTGACATCTCGTTCGCGGTCGCGGCCTCGGTCACCCAGTACCTGACCGCCCTCGCGGTGATGCGCCTGGGCGGCGGCAACTGGGTGCTGGGCTTCGCCTTTTCGGCGGCCATTGGCTTCGGGCTGGGAGCGATCAATGCGACGATCATCTACCAGTTCCGCATCATCTCGATCGTCGTCACCATCGCGACCTTCAACCTGTTCTTCGGCGGGCTGATGTTCCTGACCGGCGGCGTGTCGCTCTACGACCTGCCCGACTGGTGGCTCGACCGCGTGGTCATCCTCAGGCTGGGCCATGCGCATGGTGCGGCAGAGCTGACGCTGCCGGTCGCGGTGATGGCGGCCTGCGTGCTGGCCACCTGGCTGCTGCTGCGACGCAGCTCGACCGGACGCCAGCTCTACGCCATGGGAGACAACCCCGAGGGCGCGCGCCGGGTCGGCATCGACATCCGCGCGATGCACTACGTCGCGTTCGGCTGGCTCGGCATGATGGCCGGCATCGCCGGGCTGATGCAGGCGCACTACGCGCAGGAGATCGTGCCGGGCGCGCTGCGCGGACGCGAGCTCAACGTGCTGGCCGCCGTGGTGCTCGGCGGCGCGCGCCTCGGCGGCGGACGCGGCAGCATCCTCGGCGCCATCCTCGGCGTGCTGCTCATCGCCATCACCAATAACGGGCTCAACCTGCTCGGGATCTCGCCGTACGCGTTCCGCATGATCATCGGCGGCATCATCCTGGTCGCCATCACGCTGTCGTCCGACGGCGTCGCGAGGCTGCTCGGCCCGCTGACGAGGCCCTCGCACCGTCCGACCGGCAGCGGAGTGCCCTCGTGAACACGGGTCCGGCCGCGGTCGTGCCCTCCGTGGTCCGCCTGCGCCACCTGGCGGGCAGCGAGATGACCGCGTCGCTCGGGCTGCTCGCGCTGGTGGTGATCGGCTTCGGCCTGGCCTCGCCGCGGTTCCTGACCGGGCAGAGCTTCACCTCGATCGCGTTCCAGCTGCCGGAGCTCGGCCTGCTGACACTGGCGATGATGATGCCGATCATCTCCGGCGGCTTCAACCTGGCGATCACCTTCAACGCAAACATCGCCGGGCTGGCGATGGCCGCCGTGCTGCACGCGACCGGTGGTGCCGATGCCGGCTGGCTCGACTTCACGCTGGGCGTGCTGGCGGCGCTGGCCGCCGGCGCCGCGGCGGGAGCGGTGATGGGGATGGTCATCGCCTATACCGGCGCGCATCCGATCCTGGTGTCGCTGTCGATGATGATCTTCCTGCGCGGCCTGGGCGAGTTCCTCACCCATGGCGGCGACATCTCCGGCTTCCCGCTTTTCGTGGCGCGGATCGGGCAGGGCACGCTGCTGTCGGTGCCCACGCCGCTCTGGATCTTCGCGGGCATGGTCGCGGCCTGGCACCTGCTGCTGACGCGCACGCGGCTCGGCTTCGCGGCGCGCATGATCGGCTCCAACATCGAGGCGACCCGCTACTCGGGGATCAGGACGCGTCGTGCGCTGGTGCTCGTCTACATGCTGTCGGGCCTGATGTGCGGCATCGCCGGCATCGTCATGCTGACCCGTTTCAGCTCGGTGCGCGTCGGTCACGGCGAGAGCTACCTGCTGATCACCGTGCTCGCCTGCTTCCTCGGCGGCGTGGACCCGTGCGGCGGGTTCGGCCGCGTGCTGCCGGTGGTCGTCGCCCTCGTCACCCTGCAGACGATCGCCTCCGGCCTCAACCTGCTCGGCGCCAACCAGCATCTGGCGACCGCACTCTGGGGCGCCTTCCTGCTGGCGGTGCTGATCCTGCGCCGTGTCCATTTGCCGAAACTCGGGAGACCATCATCATGATCACGAACAAGCTGGGGCTGCACGGCTTCGTCTGGGAAGCCGGCTGGAACCGCGAGCAGTGCGCGCGCGCGATACGCAACACTGCCGAACTGGGCTACGACCTCATCGAGGCGTGCGCGCTGGACCCGTCCACGATCGATGTCGACTTCACCCGGCGCGAGCTGGAGCGCAACGGCATCGGCCTGACCTTCTCGCTTGGGCTGGATGCCGACACCGACATCTCCAGCGGCGACGACGACAAGACCAGGCGCGGCGAGCGGAAGCTGGAGCTGATCCTGTCGATCGCGCGCGACCTGGGGGCGACGCATGTCTGCGGCATCCTGTACTCGGCATTCCAGAAATACGCCGTGCCGACGACGTCCGCGGGCGTCGCGCGCTCGGTCGAGGTGATACGCCGTGTCGGCGAGAAGGCGGCGGCGAGCGACATCGTCCTCGGCATGGAGGTGGTGAACCGCTACGAGACCAACGTGATCAACACCGCCTCGCAGGGCGTCGAGTTCTGCCGGCGCGTCGGGCTGGCGAACGTGAAGGTCCACCTCGACTGCTACCATATGAACATCGAGGAGGCCGACGTGGGTGCCGCGATCATCGAGACCGGCGAGCATCTCGGCTACTTCCACACCGGCGACTCCAACCGCGGCTATCTCGGCTCCGGTTCGATCGACTTCGGGCGCGTGTTCCGCGCCCTGGTGCGTTCGGGCTATGCCGGTCCGATCACGTTCGAATCCTTCTCCTCCAAGGTCGTGGGCCAGCCGCTGGAGGGCATCCTCGGCATCTGGCGCAACCTGTGGGACGACGGACGCGACCTGTCCGCGCACGCCAAGCAGTTCACCGAGGCGCACCTGAAGGCGGCGCAGGAGGCCATGGCGCATACGCACAGCCCACTAGTGTAACAGAAGTTGTAACCTGTCACGCATGTAGCGAACGAACAAGATGACCGGTAAAATACGTAAGTTTTGTCAGGAGTGCGGCTCGGACTCTACTGTTGATCAGAAGTTTTGCGGTCAATGTGGATTATATTTTGTAGAAAAAGATGAAAAAAGCCATGCTACATCTAATGGCGATAATTCATTAAATATAAATAGTAAAAATATGATAATGAGGAACAATAGTACGATCAAGTTCATAAATAATCATCTGCGAGACCCGTTTCAGGAGAAACGTCCTCCGCCAGACTTCTCTCCAATGAGATTTGAAGGCGGAGTCTTTTCCGTAAGAGCATCAATGCTTGCTGCAGCGATCTCAACCACAACAGCTTTTATCTCGAGTGTCTTTACACTATTTGGAACAGATGTCTTCAAGATAGGAGACTTTTTAAGTAAAGGAAAAATTCAATGGGTATCTATGGTTTCATTAGGAATTCTGGTCAGCAGCCTAATTCTGCTTCTAGCTTTAATAAAATTGAACTTCACCAAAGTGTTTCATTCTTTTTCTGGCCAATATGAAATCGTAAGCGGTAAAATCGTTTACCTGCCTTACAAACATGTCTGTCCATACTGTAGAGGAACTATGGAGCCTAAATTCCAACTGTCGAAGATTGACAAGAACCAAATGGAAAGGAAGTGGGTCTGCCAAAAAGAGCCAAATCTGCATCAGTTAGATTTTGATTGGACTCAGATTGACGAAGCAATCAAAGACGGGAAGCTGGCATTTCTATTTGATCACATTACTTTTTAATATCTAGTCTTTGAGGAAACTTCCGAGATCGGAAAGCAACTGAATCATGCCTCGCTCCATCCGGCTTCCGATCGGGAAGCGGCACCGTCCCGTTCCAGCTTGAACAGGTGCGAGAGCAGGTTGGCCCTGGCCGGGCCGAGCAGTTGCGGCCTGAGGTTGATGTAGGCGCGGCCGAGCAGGGTCTCGATCGGTTGCGGCGCCTCGGTAAGCAGCCCGGCGATCGATTGCTCGCGCGCGATGCGGTGCTCGATCAGGCCCTGCACGGTCTCGAACGGGCTGGTGATCGCGGGGCCGTGCGCCGACAGCATGAGCGCGTCGCGCCGGTCGCGCACCCGCTCCAGGTTGGCGATGAACAGGGTGAGGTCGCCGAATGGAGGCGGCGGCACCACCGAGGTCGACCAGCCCATGACGTGATCGCCGCTGAAGATCACGCCGTCATCGCGCGCGAAGCACAGGTGGTCCATCGCGTGGCCGGGCGTGTGCAGCACCATCAGGCCGCCGATGGGGTCGCCGTCCTCGAGCTTGATGTCGGGCTCGAAGCTCGGATCGGCGCTGCTCCGATACGCGGCCGTCGGCGCCCCGGTGCTGCGCGACAGCGCGACCGCGCCGTCCAGGTGGTCGTGATGCGTATGGGTGAGCAGGATGTGGGTGAGCCGGCCCCGGCACTCGGCGAGGATCGCGTCGAGGTGGACCTCGTCTTCCGAGCCGGGATCGATCAGCACGACGCCGCCGTCCCAGTCGACCAGCCAGGCATTGGTGCCGTTATAGGTCATCGGGGAGGGATTGGCCGCCACGATACGCCGGATCCCGGGACGGACCTGCAGCGGCACCGCACGCGGCGGCGGGACTTCGGTGACCCGCCAGGCGCGCCCTCTCCCGGTCATCGAGGTATCAGCCGAACGCACCGACCTCGTGCATGACGGCGACGCTGATCTCGCGCACCAGCTCGAACAGGCGGCGCATCGGCTGGAAGATCTCGGCGTCCTCCCGCGAGTAGCCGTGATCGGTGAGCGGGCCGCGCGGCTCGCGGAAGTCCAGCGTCACCGACTGGTCGGGCGAGGGCGGGAAGATCTCGGCGAGCTGCTTCAGCGCCGACGGGATCTCCAGGCGCAGGATCTGGTCGTCCAGGTCCTGCCGGGTGAAGCCGTAGCGCGGCGAGAAGTACGGGATGCGCGTCGAGAGCAGCCAGATGCGCTCGATCAGCGCCAGCCGGATCGCGTGCAGCAGCATCTCCTTGAGCCGCATGCGCGGCGCGTCCGGCCACGCCACCCGCAGCGCCAGGTGGTCGGCCTGGATGCGCCGGAACATCGACTGGGTCGAGGCCCACAAATCGAGCCGTTCCAGTCCCTTGGCCAGCATCACCAGGGCCTCGCGACGGGCCGGATCGCCCTCGTGCGCGGCGCGGTCGAGCCAGACCCCGGGGTCGAGCGTCAGCACGATGGCGCGCAGCACGTCGCTGTCGGAGTGGGCGAGGGCGTGGCCCGCGAAATCCAGCGCACGCCGGAAGCGCGGGCTCTTCAGCAGGAACTCCTCGAACGTCTCGGGATGGCGCGCGGCGGCACGGCCGAGCCCCTGCAGCGTGTTGGCGCACCAGCCGAGCTGCTGCAGGATGGCGTTGTTGGGGATCGCGCGCAGCTCGCGCGGATGCTTGATGCGCGCGCCGCCGGCGGCGGAGTCGCTCTGCCGCGCCGGCGGACGCGAGCCGGTGCGGTCGATCAGCGCGGGACCGAAGGCGCCGAGCAGGGCCGCGTAGCCCGGGTCCTCCACCAGGTCGGTCATGCCCGAGGCGATGGTCGAGAAGAAGTCCGCCGAGAAGTCCGGCTCGTCGTAGATCGGGTCCTCGTCGAGCCGCACGTTGGCGAAGGCGTGCTCGGCGATGGTGGCGATGGTGGCGTCGGCGAGCACCGGCGTGCCGAACAGCAGGTAGCCGTCGCCGCCCTGGAAGGCACTCTCCTCGCGATAGGCGATGCCGGCCTGGGCGAAGGTGGCGCGCGAGCGGGCCGGCGACAGGTAGTCCAGCCGGTCCGCGAGGTGGAACGGGTGCGCGCCGCGGCCGATGCTCTCGCCGTGGGTGTCGAACAGGATCACCTCGATGTCGGTCAGGCCGCGCTTGCGAAGCAGGTCGGCGGCCTTCAGGCGCAGACGCTCGACCAGGTAGGTGGCCGCGAGCTGGCCGACATAGCGTCCGGAATCCGAATAGCCGAACTGCAGCGCCATGCGCCCGGTGGCGCGCAGGTAGTCGCGCCAGTGTCGCGAGCGCAGCGCCTCCTCGATCACTACCGCGCCGTGCTCCAGCGCCTCCTGGGTCTCGAACAGCGGGCTGATCTCGATGTTGCGGTCGATGCCGAACAGGCGGGCCAGCCAGAGTGCCACCAGAAGCGTGTAGCCGCTCTCGGTCTCGGCGATCAGGAAGCGGACGCGGCTGCCGCCGTCAACGTGCTTGACCATCTGCGCGATCGTCATCATCAGCTTGGCTGCCGAGG
>JAABUQ010005490.1_pt1 | contig 20166 bp, 21 predicted proteins | sample 5560001 | NCBI WGS metagenome assembly JAABUQ01 (sample SAMN10711888, study PRJNA513371) | rock metagenome | isolation source: Antarctica rocks | place: Antarctica: Victoria Land, Finger Mt nord | collected 2015-12-18
TCCCAAAAGTTGATACTTCTTCTAATGATTCTGACTTGTTAAAAGCTGCTTAACTTTACTACTTAATTGTTTGATTCAACATGGGGGTGTTTTGTGTCTTCTTTGCACCCCCTGAACGCTTACCTTCATTCTTTAGTTAGAAGTTAGGAAAAGTAGTAGAAGGTATTTTTTAGTCATTAGGAACAACAAAGTTACTATTTGTCTGGGAATGCCAATAGGAAATCTAATAGGTTTATTCGTATTCCTGTCACAGATTTTACCTTGGACTCCCAGACTTTTTCTTGTTAAACTACTCCCTATTCCTCACTCCCACTCAATTGTTGTCACCTTTGCACTGCCTTTCATAATCGCCAAGATTAGACGCGAATTGATGCCACATTCTAACTCACTTCCTTAAATTGTAATCAGTGCCGCTACCTAGTCAGCAGAGGACACGTTTATTCATGCTGACATTGGGTTAACCTACTTCCCAGGCACTAATTCTACCTTGATCCAACCGGGTTGCCGCGTGTCGAAAGCTTTGTAAGCGTCAATGACTGAGGTTAGAGGTTCTACTTGTGTAAGGATCTGCTTTGGCTCGACTTCCCCACTGCGAACCAGATCAACGAGTTTTGGAATGTACTTGCGATGGTTACAGTTCCCCATGTTGATCGTGAGGTTCCTATTCATTGCCATGCCAATTGGAAAAAACCGATGCGTTAATGGATAGACTCCAATAATCGAGAGAGTTCCTGCCTTTGCTAGTCCCTGAACCGCCCAGGTTAAAGCTTGAGAAGGGGCATCACCAGGATGCCAGTTATCACCTTGGGGGTTGGTTTCGGGCGAGATCTGCTGCGATTCCTGCTGAAACTGCTGCGCTTTTTGCTCTGCCTCTTGGGCGGCAGGACCACTGTGGGGACGGTTAGCGTCAACCCCAACGGCATCAATTGCTCGATCCACACCAATCCCGCCTGTAAGTTGCTGGATGATTTCTACTGGATCTTCAGCATTAAAGTCAATCACCTCTGCTCCCTGTGCCCTAGCCATTTCCAAGCGTGAGGGAATGGTGTCAATCGCCAAAATCCGACCAGCACCGAGAAGTTGAGCACTGGCAATGGCAAATTGACCAACTGGACCACAGCCAAAGATGGCTACCGTGTCACCTGGAGTAATCTCTGCTATGTCGGCTCCGAAGTAAGCAGTTGGGAAAATATCGGATAGGAGGATAGCTTGTTCGTCAGTCACCTCAGAAGGCAGCTTCACCAGTCCGGCATTAGCGTAGGGAATACGGGCAAATTCCGCTTGCAAACCCTGAAAAGGGCCAGTGGGCTCTGGCCCTCCAAAGAAGGCGGTTCCTGCTTGTGGCCCATTCGGGTTAGCGACATCACACTGAGAGTAGTAGCCACCACGGCAGTAGGAGCAATATCCGCAGGCAATGGTGGAGGGAACGACCACGCGATCGCCAATCTTGAGATTGCGAACGTTAGAGCCAATTTCCTCTACCACACCAACTCCTTCATGACCCAGAATTGTCCCCGGCTTCATTCCTGGAAACGTCCCCCGGATCATATGCAGGTCAGTGCCGCAGATAGCACTGGCAGTAATACGCACGATGGCATCGGTAGAATCCTGAATTTTCGGCTCCGGTACTTGATCCAGGCGAATATCACCGATTCCGTGAAAAACAACAGCTTTCATGAGTGTATGTCCTTGATTTTCCAGTTTTGAGCGTAACGCTATTGCTTTGTCTAAACCTCTCCCTGGAGTCGCAGCTTAATATGAATGCAACCTGTGAGAATGAATACAAAACCTCTATAGCAGTCCTATCTGACTTGTGAACAGAATTAGTCGTTTTAGGAGTTAGTAGTCATTTTTCATAACTCAATTAGGATTGCTATATAAGTTATTAGTTTTTTTATTGAAGAAACCACTGGTTCTTTACCGATTTATATCACTTACGACGGATTGCATCGCCAGAGCTAAGAGGGTTACATCATTATTAGTCAATGCACCTTTATAGACTTCATAAAAAGATAGGAGACAGTAGTATATGGATCTTGGTCTCAACGGTAAGATCGCTGTCATCACTGGAAGTGACTCCGGCATTGGTAAGGCGACAGCCGAGCTGCTGGCCGGCGAAGGTGTAAAGGTTGCGGTTATTGACAAGACCTCTGAGGCGCTTCAGCAGGCAGCTGAGGAAATCGGGAAGTTTGGAGAAGTCTTGGCGGTTCAGGCAGACCTCACTAAGCTAGAAGAAGTGGAAGCTGCCAAGCGTCAGATCTTTGAGCGCTTCAGGACGGTTCACATCCTCGTCCATGCCGCAGGAATCACGGGTGCTACAGGAGATTTCCTTGAGCTTAGCGATGAGGAGTGGTACAAGGCCATTGAGGTAGACCTCATGGCAGCGGTGCGTACCTGTCGTACCTTCATTCCAGCGATGCGTGAGGCTGGTTGGGGAAGAGTGATCCTAATCAGCTCGGAAGACGCAGTACAGCCCTACCCGGAAGAACTGCCTTACTGCGCGTGCAAGGCTGGTGTGCTCAACCTCGCCAAGGGATTATCTAAAGCTTATGGTAAAGACGGTGTGCTGGTGAATACGGTTTCCCCTGCCTTTATTGCGACCCCAATGACAGACGCTATGATGGAAAAGCGATCAAAAGAAATGGGCATCAGCTTCGACAAAGCGATTTCCGATTTCCTCGATCAGGAGCGACCCAACCTCGAACTGAAGCGACGTGGACGACCTGAAGAGGTGGCAGCTGTAATTGCGTTTTTGTGTTCTGAGCGCTCAAGCTTTGTACTGGGTGCGAACTGGCGCGTGGATGGTGGTTCGGTTGCAAGCCTATGACACCCGGTCTTGAGGCGAATGGTGCCTATAAGTATGCTGTTCATCCTTCATCAGGCATGTAGTTATATTAACGAAGTGAGTGCTCTAAAAGCACGAGACGTATCCACTTTCTGAATTAAAAGACGAATGACTACTCAAACACTTTCCAAAGCCCTACTTAGCTCTTTTGATTTGGGAGGGTTGTCTCTTAAAAACAGAGTGGTAATGGCTCCCTTGACTCGAGCTCGGGCAGGCAAGGAGCGTATGCCCAACGCCCTGATGGCGGAATATTACGCTCAACGGGCTTCAGTAGGTCTGATGATTACGGAAGCTACCGTAATCTCGAAACAGGCTAATGGTTGGCTAAATAGCCCTGGTATTTATTCAAACGAGCAAGCGCAAGTCTGGAAGCAGGTTGTGGATGCAGTGCATGCTAGCATGGCACCGTTTTTTTTGCAGCTTTGGCATATGGGGCGGGCTTCTCACAGTAGTTTTCAGGAGAATGGTCAACTGCCAGTTTCTGCTTCTGCCATTAAGCTTCAGGCGGAGTATATTCACACTCCGATTGGCAAACAGCCTTACGAAACGCCCCGCGCCTTAGAGACGAACGAGATTCCTCTAGTGGTGGAGGATTATCGTCAGGCGGCGCAGCGAGCAAAAGACGCTGGTTTTGATGGGGTGGAAATTCATGCAGCTAACGGCTATTTAATCGATCAGTTTCTCCAATCTAAGACCAAGCATCGGACAGACCAGTATGGTGGTAGTCTTGAGAACCGCTATCGTTTCCTTAAAGAAATTGTGGAGGCTATCCTGACTGTATGGCCCGCTAACCGAGTCGGAGTTCGGCTGGCTCCGAATGGTAATTATAATGACATGGGTTCTGAGGATTTCCGGGAAACCTTTCTTTATGTCGCATCGCAGCTAAATGCTTATGGTCTGGCTTACCTGCATATAGTAGATGGGCTGGCATTCGGCTTTCATGAGCTGGGAGAACCGATGACATTGGCTGAATTTCGCAACGTCTTTACAGGTCCACTCATGGCTAACTGTGGCTATACACAAGAAACCGCCGAAGCAGCAATCAAGGACGGTAATGCTGACTTGATTGCCTTTGGGCGATCCATAATTAGCAATCCTGATTTAGTCGAGCGTTTTGCTAATGGCTGGTCTCTAAATCCGCCACCCGATCAAAGTATCTGGTATTCGTTTAATCAAGAAGGCTACATCGATTTTCCCACCTATCAGGAATCCCGAGTAGCTTAAGCTTAATTGATATTATCCTCAACATGAGCGCGATCATCTTCGACTGCGATGGCGTGCTGGCAGATACGGAGCGTGACGGGCACCTACCCGCATTTAATCAGACCTTTGCCGAGTTCAATCTGCCGGTGCGCTGGTCAGAATCCGACTACGCCGAAAAACTCAAGATCGGCGGCGGCAAAGAGCGTATGGCAAGTATGCTCACCCCAGAGTTTGTCCAGGAATCGGGATTGCCTGCCGATCCCGATGGACAGCGCCGCGTGCTAGCGGAATGGCACAAGCACAAAAGTGCGCTCTATCAAGAACTGGTTCAGGGCGGAAGCTTGCCCGGACGACCCGGCATTGCCCGTTTAACGAACGAAGCGATCGCGGCGGGCTGGACTCTGGTTGTTGCCTCAACCTCGGCTGAAGAGTCAGTGCGCGCTGTGCTGGATTTTGTCGTCGGTAAGGAGCAAGCGGCGCACTTCGAGGTATTCGCGGGGGATATTGTGCCTCGGAAAAAGCCAGCGCCTGATATTTACCTGCTTGCCCAAGAGCAACTGGACTTGTCACCGCGCCATACGTTGGTGATTGAAGACTCGCGCAATGGGTTGCTTGCCGCAGTCGGGGCAGGGTTTCGCTGCCTTGTCACCGTCAGCAGCTACACCGAACACGAAGATCTGCAAGAAGCAGCGCTCGTGGTGTCGGATCTAGGTGAGCCAAACCATCCCATGCGCGTCCTTGCAAACCGCAGCCGCGCTACGCCGAGTGACTACATCACCCTCAGCGACGTTGAGGCGTGTCTTAAGTCATAAGTATTACACCTAACTCATACCTCAGCTAGAAGTTGGGAGAAATAGCGCCAGTAAGAATTGAAGTGATAGCGTGTAATGGTGCAACGGGCCGGAGCAACTTAAAGGCTTTCACTTCAACAAGCAATTGATGGAAGCAGGCGAGATTGCAAAAACAGAAGCTCAACCAAAAAGTAAAGGTTAAAAATTAATATGAAAGCAGTTTGCTGGCACGGCACTAATGATGTGCGGGTTGATACAGTACCAGATCCAAAAATCATTAATCCACGTGATGCTGTTGTTAAAATCACCTCGACGGCGATTTGCGGTTCTGATTTACATCTTTATGACGGCTACAACCCAACGATGCAAAAGGGTGACATCCTGGGTCATGAATTTATGGGGGAGGTTGTCGATCTAGGCAGCGCTGTTAAGAATGTCAAGATAGGCGATCGCGTTGTCGTTCCCTTTACCATTTCTTGCGGCTCGTGTTTCTTTTGCCAAAAAGATTTATGGTCGCTGTGTGATAACTCGAACCCAAACGCTTGGATGGCGGAAAAACTCATGGGTCATTCCCCATCTGGTCTTTTCGGCTACTCCCATCTAACGGGTGGCTACGCTGGTGGTCAAGCTGAATATGCCCGTGTTCCCTTTGCCGATGTCGGTTTATTCAAGATTCCTGATGGACTGAGTGACGAACAAGTATTGTTTTTCACAGATATCTTCCCCACCGGATACATGGCAGCAGAAAACTGCAATATTCAGCCGGATGATATTGTCGCAATCTGGGGTTGTGGGCCCGTCGGACAGTTTGCCATCAAGAGCGCCTATATGCTGGGTGCCAGTCGTGTCATCGCGATTGATCGAGTTCCTGAACGTCTAAAGATGGCTGAAGAGCAAGGTAAGGCAGAAGTCCTTAACTATGAAGAAGTAGATGTTGGTGAAGCCCTCAAAGAAATGACCGGAGGGCGCGGTCCTGATTCTTGCATGGACGCTGTGGGAATGGAAGCCCACGGCACTGGTCTAGAAGGATTCTACGACCAGGCGAAGCAAGCAGTGCGTTTGGAAACAGACCGACCAAATGTCCTACGGCAAGCGATTGTTGCCTGTCGCAAAGGTGGTACCGTATCGGTTCCCGGTGTTTACACGGGCTTTGTAGATAAGATGCCAATGGGTGCGTTCATGAACAAAGGCTTAACCATGAAAACGGGACAAACGCACGTGCATCGGTATTTGCAGACGTTACTCGATCACGTTCAAAATGGCGACATCGATCCATCTTTCGTGATCACTCATCGTCTGCCGATAGAGCAAGCACCGCACGGCTACGAAATCTTCAAGCATAAGCAGGACAACTGTATCAAAGTTGTGCTTAAACCCTAAATGTACGAGCTGGCGAACATCTTTTAAAGGTGTTGAGGAAGTGAAACTGGAACAGCAGAACGAGAAATTGGCTACTTTGCAGCAGAGCGCGTAGAAATGAAACAGCGAAAACTAGGTAATCAAGGACTGACGGTCTCAGAATTGGGGCTAGGCTGTATGGGAATGTCCGAGTTCTACGGTACCCCGGATGAGAATGAGGCGATCGCCACAATCCACCGGGCGTTGGAGCTGGGAGTTACACTCCTCGATACCGCTGATATGTACGGGGTAGGTCACAACGAGAAACTACTTAGCAAGGCGATTGGCGATCGCCGAGAGCAAGTCATTCTGGCAACCAAGTTTGGCAATGTGCGCGGTAGTGACGGCAGTTTCCTGGGTGTGAACGGCAAACCCGACTATGTACGCTCTGCTTGCGAAGCCAGCCTCAAACGTTTGAAGATTGAGGTGATTGACCTGTACTACCAACATCGGGTTGATCCCGATACCCCTATAGAAGAAACAGTAGGAGCTATGGCGGAGCTGGTTCAGCAAGGGAAAGTCCGTTACCTGGGTCTCTCGGAAGCTGCTCCAGCAACAATTCGTCGAGCTCAAGCCGTCCACCCGATTTCCGCACTTCAGACCGAGTATTCTCTCTGGAGCCGTGAGCCTGAAACCGAGATTTTGCCTACTTGCCGGGAGTTGGGAATTGGCTTTGTGCCCTACAGTCCTCTAGGTCGGGGATTCCTCACCGGCAAAATTCGGAGTATGGATGACCTGTTAGAAGGGGACTCTCGAGCCACTCGCTATCCACGCTTTCAGGCCGAGAATCTACAGCAGAATCTGGAACTGGTACAGCAGATTGAAGAAATGGCAGCCGAAAAGGGGGTCAAACCTGGACAGCTAGCGCTGGCCTGGGTTTTAGCCCAGGGAGAAGATATTGTACCGATTCCCGGCACCAAACGCCGCACTTACCTGGAAGAGAATATTGCAGCAACAAAGATCACGCTCAGCCAAGCAGAATTAGATCAGATAAGTTCAATGCTACCGCCAGGAATTGCAGCAGGGGACCGCTACCCAGACATGAATGCAGTGAATCGATAGGAGACTCGAAACTTTTGACACTCCCCGCGCCTGTTGGTGCGGGGATTCTTCATTTCAAGCAGTACGACTGCATTGATGTGGCGTCGATGGAATGATTCGTGGCAGAATATCGAGAAGGTTGCAAATTAGAACAAGCATGGCTCTTAAGTAGTGCGGCACAACGATGACGTGGAGCGAGGCAAGATGACCATCTCAACGTATAAATGGGCAATTGACCGCTACCACCAAGCCGTGGAAGCCGGGATTTTCGATGACCAAGCCGTCGAATTGTTGAGGGGAGAAATTGTACTGATGTCGCCTGAAAGTACACCTCATGCTTATTACAGCGATCGCTCCGCACGTTATCTTAGACGGCTGTTGGAAACGAATGGTCTTGCTTATGTCCGGGAGGCAAAGCCGATCACGCTTCCGAATGCCTCAGAGCCAGAGCCAGACATCGCGATCGTGCAGCCACTCGATCAGGTGTACCTTGCACATCAGCCTTATCCAGAGAACATTTTTTGGGTGATCGAGTATGCCCAGTCGAGCCTGACAAAGGATTTAGAGGTTAAAAGCAAAATTTACGCAGAAGTCAATATCGTTGAGTATTGGGTAATCAATCTCCGCGACAAGCAATTGATTATTTTTCGTGATCCGGTGAACGGGGAATATCGCTCAAAAGTAACGCTGACCGATAGTATGATTACACCGCTATCATTCCCGAATATTCAAATTGACGTTCGGCAACTCATCACGGTTTGAAGAGCTATAGCGTGATCGATTAATCGCAAATGTCTGGAATATTCTGAGCTGCTTTATTGATCTCTGAGAGCACGGCATATTCCACGTCAAAAATATTCTGAGCAAGTTATCAGTAATGCACGCGAACATTTTAGGATCGATTCAAATTGAGATCTCTACACCGCGCGCGCTTCTGCTTTGCAGCCGAGCAACATCGCGAAACGGGGGTGTGCCGAACAAACGCTTGTATTCACGACTGAACTGGGAGGGGCTTTCGTAACCCACCTGGTAACTAGCAGTCGCTGCATCCATGCCTTGCCCTAGCATCAAACGGCGGGCTTCCTGAAGTCTCAGTTGCTTTTGATATTGCAAGGGACTCATGGCTGTGACTGCCTTGAAGTTGTGATGGAGTGCCGATGAACTCATCCGTGCAACGCATGCGATCTCATCAATCCGAAAGGGTTTTGAGTAGTGACTTTTGAGCCAGTTGATGGCTCGGCTGATGGCTTGGAGCCGACGATCGCCCAAGGCAATCTGACGCAAGCACGCACTGTGTTCGCCGATTAGCAAACGGTAGAGAATTTCTCGCTTGATCGATGGTGCCAGAATACGAATATCCTGCGGAGTTTCCAACAGCCGGACCAGTCGGATCGCCGCATCCAAAAGTTGAGGACTAACAGGACTCAAAGATAAGCCCCGTCTTGGCTGTGAGTTGTCAGAGTTTAGTCCTGCTTCCAGCAGCAGTGCGCCAAGTTCTCCCGGCTCTAAATCGAGTCGCAGGCAGAGATAGGGAGCTATTGGCGTTGCCTCAATCACTTGACCCGTGATCGGCAGAGTGAGCGACACCACTAGATACTGACCACTACCATAAAGATACAGTTCGTCTGCCAGCATCACCTCCTTTTTACCCTGAGCAACAATGCAGAGGGCAGGCTCATGCAAAACATGGAGAGGTGCGGTTGGTTGTGAGGCGCGAATCAGAAATAACTGTGCGATCACAGTGGCATGGACACCATCCGCACTACTGTTTTGTGCAATTAGAGCAGCTAGCTCAGACTGCTGCTGTTGAACGGTTTCTTCCATTACGTCATTTAATATTTGCTCTATTGACACTAAAGGCAGCCGCAAAATTTTCAGTCGCTGATATCAGCCTATCTTTTTTCATAAGCAATAAAAAACAAATTGCAGGATTAGGCAAGAATTGAGCAGGTTTAGATTACCGCTGCAAGCTCTGAATCTCTTAAATTTATGGTGTGCAGGACAGGTAAGACCCGTGAAACAAGTGTCAGTACCACAGATTATCACATGAACGTATATCGACTCGGAGATACTGTTTTATAACAACTCATGCCAACGAACAGCAAGTCGTGCTGATTACAGGCGCAAGCAGTGGCATCGGTGAAGCAACGGCGCGGCTACTGGCTTGTAAGGGCTTAAAAGTCGTGTTGGGGCACGGCGCACCGCTCGACGAGAAAAGGTCTTGTCCGAGATCCGCGCTGAAGGTGGCTCGGCAGAATACCATACCCTTGACGTAACCAGCCTCGGAGATATGCAAGCTTTTGTCGGCTTTGCGAAGGAAACTTGCGGTCAGATTGATCTAATTGTCACAGGAGCATCATCGGGAATTGGCGAAGCAACCGCCGCATAGCAAAGACATTAATGAGCACAAAGGAGAATGTATGAAAACTTGGTTTATTACTGGAACATCACGTGGGTTTGGTCGCGAATGGACGCAAGCAGCGCTGGAGCGCGGCGACACGGTGGCTGCGACGGCGCGCAATCCGGACAGCCTCAACGATCTGGTGGAGCGTTTTGGAGATCGGATCTTGCCCCTCCGTCTGGACGTTACTGACCGGGCGGCGGACTTTGCGGCGGTGAAGACTGCTCACGCGCATTTCGGACGCCTCGACGTGATTGTCAACAATGCAGGCTACGGTTTGTTCGGGGCGATTGAAGAAGTCAACGAGGCTGAAGCCCGGTCTCAGCTCGAAACCAATCTGTTCGGGGCGCTGTGGGTGACTCAAGCGGCGTTGCCCCACCTGCGAGAGCAAGGCAGTGGACACATTCTACAGGTTTCCAGCCTTGGGGGCATTGGCGCATTTCCACTACTAGGACTGTACCACGCCTCCAAGTGGGGACTGGAAGGGTTCAGCGAGGCGCTCAGCCAGGAGGTCGCGCCATTCGGCATCAAAGTTACCCTCATCGAACCCGGTGGGTTCGACACGGATTGGGCTGATAGTTCGGCGGTACACGCCGCACCGCTACCAGCCTATGACAGCTTGCGGAACGCACGGGCAACCAGAAATGCCGGTGTGAAGATGGGCGATCCCGCCGCGTCGAGCGCGGCAATACTCAAGCTCGTCGACGCCGAGAACCCGCCGTTGCGACTGCTTCTCGGAACGACTGCCACCCAGGTTGTACCGCAAATATATGAGCGGCGGTTGAATGTCTGGGCGGAATGGGAAGATGTCGCGCGCACTGCCGACGGCACCTGATGTCTCTGGTCGACTGGATGCTGGCTTCGCGTGTGCGTATCAGCAGCAAAGGTTAGTCAGGAAAATATGCTGCCAAAAAAGGGGTTGAATTCAAACCAATTTAAACAGCAAGAAAAATCACGATGTTAAACGTAGTAAACAAAGTCATTGCTATCACTGGAGCTAGTAGCGGCATTGGTGAAGCCACCGCTAAATTACTCGCTCAAAATGGGGCAAAAGTATTGCTAGGCGCACGGCGCACGGAAAAGCTAGAAAAGATTGTCGAGGCGATCCACAGTGAAGGCGGTACAGCAGAATTTAAAGCTGTGGATGTCACCAACCGCGAGGATGTGAAGGCGTTTATTCACTTTGCCAAAGACACGTTTGGTCGCGTCGATGTCATCTTTAACAATGCAGGCGTGATGCCTCTCTCCCCGATGAATGCTCTGAAAGTCGAGGAATGGGACAAGATGATTGATGTAAATATCCGTGGCGTATTGAATGGCATTGCGGCAGGTCTGCCAATCATGGACGCGCAAGGGGGAGGACAAATCATCAATACCGCGTCCATCGGCGCACATGTGGTGGTGCCCACCAGCGCAGTCTATAGCGCTACCAAGTATGCGGTTTGGGCGATAGGCGAAGGACTGCGGCAGGAATCGAAAACGATTCGTGTCACAACCATATGCCCTGGCGTGGTTGAGACGGAACTCGGCTCTGACATTACGGACGAGTCAGCCAAAAGCGCTTTGCAAGAATTCCGCAAAGATTCGCTCACCTCGGATATGATCGCCAGAGCCGTTTTATATGCCGTGTCCCAGCCAGATGATGTCGATGTCAACGAAGTGATTGTCCGTCCGATCCGTCAAGTAATGTAGGACTCGGACAACATCACTCCGTCTCCATCTCGTCTGTTTCCGTCTTGAGCTTGATTGGTAAAGGCAGAACAATTCCTCACCAGGAACCTGTGTGATATTGAAGCTGATGTGTTGAGAACCGGATTGGCGGTTGTCAAACTTAGAGCATTAACACCTGTCTCCCCGTAACCGTTCAGGGGGTATCAAAACAAATGTAGAAGCCAGAGGAAAATTCTGTTAGGCTGAGCAGCATGGAAGAGCCAATCCCGAACTCGCTCGAACAAATATTCCGATGCCGACTGGGCAAAGACGCCTGTTAGCGTTAGACAGGTGATTGAGGTATTGAGCAAACGGGTGGAACAGCTCGAACAAGAACTGGAGAAGTTGCAAGGCGAGAAGCAACTGCTGTACGAACAGGGAAAGCGTAACTCTCAAAATTCCTCAATACCTCCGTCTGGTGGAACAGCGGAAAGGATTCAAACCAAAACAAAAGTCCAAGAGTGGAAAACAACGAGGTGGACAGCCTGGGCATGAAGGATACAACCGTCCAATGTATCCAAGCGAAGCGTGTGAGAGCGTGACTGACCATTACCCATAAGAATCTGACAAATCGTTGTAAGAATCTGAAAGAAGTCAAGCATTGGAACTCAGTACACTTCAGATAGATAGAACCAGGAGAATCTGGTGGTGTTCTCAACCTGTTGTCAGCCTGATGCGCGTGACTGCGCAATTCGTCAGTTGCTCTGGATTGGAGGTGACGATCTAGAGCCAAATAACAGATTGAGAACACTACCCGTACCCCCCCCTGAACAGTTACGTCTCCCCATCATCTAATAACGAGATTTTATCATGAATCGACTTCTTGGAGCGTCAGAACATGCTATTTGGTTATTTGACCAGATTGCACCCTTACATTTTGCATTGATGGCTCGGATTATTGGAGAATTTAGTATCGCTCAATTGGAGCAGGCTCTAATCGAAGTCCAGCAACAGCATCCAATGCTCAGAGTAGGGATTGCGCCTGATGAGTCTGAGCAGCCTTGGTTCGTTGAAGACGCTGCTCACATTCCTTTGCGGGTTGTAGAGCGACAAGAAGAGCAGCATTGGCAGCAGGAAGTTGAGCGAGAATTATTTCATCCCTTCAACTGGGCTCAAGCTCCTCTACTGCGGGTGGTTCTGCTTCAGTCAACTGATAGCTCAAAAAGAGTCTCAGAGATCATTGTGACTTGCCACCATTCGATTGGAGATGGGTTATCCAGCGCATACTTGCTGCGAGATATCTTGCAAGCACTCAGTTCTCCGGCTGAGCAGCGATCGCCTCTATCAGAGCATCCCCCGTTTGAGGATTTGATTCCACAAAAGGTTAGCACACCTCAAAGTGTTGAAACAGCCGCGAATGAGAGCGAAGATACACCTCCTGCTCCTCTTTTGAGTACGGAAGCGGCTCTGTCTCAACCCTTTGCTCCTCAGTTACTCTCCTGGTCGCTCTCATTTGAAGAAACCGCTTCAATCATTGCTCACTGTCGGCAAGAGCAAACGACCGTTCATGCTGCCATCTGTGCTGCTTTTCTCCTTGCGATCGCGAATGAAGGCGAGACTCGATCACCGCAAACCTATCCCCTTAAATGTCTTTCGTCGATTAATCTTCGGAAGTATCTCTCGCCCCCGATTCAGGAGGAGTTTGGGTTCTACGCCTGGGCTGAAATGACCTCTCATCCGAGCATCTCTGATCTAGGTCTATGGGAAATTGCGCGATCACTCAAAGAGCAACTCAATCAGAAAATGTCGATCAACAAAATCTTTGGAGATATTCCTGCGCGTCAAGCTCTCATGTCTACTAGTCCTAGTTCTAGCATGATGTGGCAACTTTATGCAGAACAGTATCGTTATGAACTCTTGGTGAGTAATCTGGGGTACTTAAATTTCTTCCCACAATTCGGTCAACTCCAGCTAGAAGCAATCTATGGTCCTGCTACGATGAGTACGTTTAGAGAGAATCATGGTGTCATCGGAGTTGCCACTGTGCAAGGGCGGATGTTTTTTACATTGACTTATTCAGGAACAGAGATGTCACCCGATCAAGCCGAACAGTTTCAGCAAAAGGCAATGCGAAGCCTCTTAGCATAGAACCTGACAGGCAAAAAGATGGAGTTAAAAGGCTTTGTGCTTTGGAGATTAGCCGACGGCAAAATTGCCGAGCGTTGGGTATTTGAAATCTCAATTCAAATCGATTTCTACGTTGCTCTATCAGACTTGAGCAGCTTTGGTCGTCTCGATTAATTTTGGTAGCGAGTTAGCTCGTAGAGCGCGGAACATCCCGAATCTGCAAAGACCAGAACCGAATGCTAGTCGCATCAGTAGAAGGGTCGGTACTTCTCGCAAAGATTTAATCAAACCAGATAGACCAAAACGTACCAATCCCTCAGGTCGAGCCACTCCCTGCCAGATAGAATCTAGCCAAGAAGGAAGTGTTTGTTCCGTCCAGTCTGCTGTTACCACTCCTCCCTCGACGAATCCCGTTGCATCTATTAGCTCGGAAAAGCCTTCGATGCTTGAGAAAGCGGGATGAGACCACTGATCAAGGAGTTGCCGCATGACAAGTCTCTCCCAAAAATTGAGTGGGTTTTGGCGATCATCCCTCTGATTCCAGTCAGCCATAACCAGTACGCCACCCGGCTTTAGTACCCTCATCAACTCAAGAGCGAAAATGGCCTTATCTGGCATATGTGGTCCGGCTTCAATCGACCAAACTACATCAAAACTCGCATTTGGGAACGAAAGTGCCATGGCATCATCCACCAGAAACTGCACATCAAGTTCTTTAGAGGTTAACTGCTGGGCGCGTTTAACCTGTTGGGGACTGATGGTGATACCTGTGACCGCAAACCCATAATCTCGTGCCAAAATGCGGCTGCTGCCCCCAATTCCACAGCCAACATCTAAGACGGTGGTACCAGGGGGTAATTGATCTAAACCACCCCAACGCACCATTTCATGCACAAAGTCAGATTTGGCAACCAGAAAATCCTTCCGTTGCGGTGGCAAACCATAATGACCTAAGTGGATATGTTCGCCCCAGTAAAACTCCAAAATGCTGTCTTCAGTCCATTGGTCATAGGAGTTGGCTACAGAGTTAGATGATTGATAACGGCGAGCCGTGATTAGATAGAATGCAACGGCTAGGGTCAGTAGGGTCAGGAAAAGTTCAAGCGCCGAAAAAAAACTCATAAGAAAATATGGGATGAGAGAAACTCGGGTCTTTAGAGCTGAAAGGAAAGCGAAACGAGTGGTTTTGACAATTTCGCACAAAGACTTTAATCAGCATGAGCCCAAACTTTAGCTCATCTTAAGCACAATCTTGCCAAAATTGCTGCTAGATTCCATATAGTGATGGGCCTCCGCAACCTCATCAAGCTTAAAACAGCGATCAATAATCGGTTTTAGCCGTCCATCTGCAAAAAATGGCAACATCTGCTTGGCAAACTTTTGTGTTAATATCATTTTCTGCTCAATTGCACGACTGCGTAAGGTCGTTCCCTGCAACCGTAGCCGCTTGTTAAGAATCTGTCCTAGATTGATCTGTGCATTAGGACTACCTAACGTTCCAATCTGCACGAGCCGTCCTTCAAGCGCTGCGACATTCAAGTTCTTCTCTAGATAAGCCGCTCCGATAAAGTCCAGAATAACATCGGCTCCATGAGATGCAGTCGCTTCCTTGACAACCTTTTCAAAGTCCTCTTGAGTTGTATTGATTGCTCGGTTGGCACCCATCTCCAAGGTTTTTTGAAGTTTCCATGCGGTTCGGCTGGTGGTAAAGATCATGCTAGCTCCCATGATCTTGGCTAGCTGTATGGCTGCAGTTCCCACACCACCAGCGCCAGCATGAATCAGGACAATGTCTCCTGCCTGAAAGCCACCTCTGTCAAGCAGCGCGTTATAGGCAGTAAAAAACACCTCTGGAATCGCAGCTGCTTCTTCAAACGTCAGGTTTTCAGGAATCGCCATCAGCATTCGCTCTTGGGTCAAGACCTGCTCGGCGTAGCCACCTCCCGCTAACAGCCCAAAAACCCGGTCTCCTATTTGCCAATCGCTAACCTCAGGTCCTAGCTTATCCACCACACCGGCAAATTCCAAGCCTGGGATCTCGTATTCAGAAGGTGCTCCTGGTGGCGGATATTGACCCATGCGTTGCATTACATCGGCGCGATTCAGTGCTGATGCATGCACTCTAACCCGAACCTCTCTTCCACCTGGTTCTAAGCTAGGAATCTCCCTTAGCTTTAATACTTCTGTACCGCCATACCCTTCAAGAACTACTGCTTGCATAAGCTTTTTCCGTGATTAATTTAGATTAGTTCGCGCACCTTCTCTTTGGCAATATTGAGGGCAATCTGTTCGCGGTTAGGCTCACCCTTTGTCAAAGATTCAGTCAGATGAGCCACCTCTTCTATCGTGATTTTGGGTAGCATCGGTAGCTCCTAGCGCTTCCATGATGCCATTGATGCCATCACCGGGTATCCCAAAGATCACATCAACGCCCCAGTCATAAAGTGTGTCAACTAGAACGGCGGCTGCTGTAGTTGCCATTCTGTCGTCCTCCAATGCTTGTGCTTGCGCTCGAAAGTAAGCGCTGATGCCTTGAGTTTTTTCGGCGAATTAAATGCTAACAATTAAGGACTGGTTTGAGTTCTAGATCTAAGAAAAAAGCGTAGAACGTTAATACTATAAGCGTGCTAATAGTATACAGCTATAATTGCTAAAATTACTATTTTAACTTCAAGGACTATGAGTAATTATTGAATAAGTTTGTCTTTACTTCTAAGTAGATAGATTATCCAATTCTACTTTGTCCAATTTCTACCTAGAGACTGAATATTTTGTAAAAGCTTTGTGTATTTATCGATACAAGATAAGGCTTATAAGGATTTATATAAAGGTTGAAACTAAGCGAAAAAAGCCTGTCAAAAACTCTTTCAGCTCTCCTTTTCAAACTTAGCTTATCAAAAGCACAACACAAAATCAGGCTATGCCTTCCCGTATAGCAAAGGCTAACCATTTCTATCTTAAGATACAGGCCCTGTTCTTGTGCTCTGCTTTAAATTTGGAAAAGCTAACAGTACAGAACATTTTATTAAGTGTTTTTGGCGATTTCCCTCCGATTTATAAGCCTAAGGTAAGCAGGTTCAAGATCAGGAACAAACGAACCAAACGATGGAACTGAGAAGCTCGGCTTTTTTCATTGGCAGCACTATCCCCTTTAAGTACACCTGCGATGGTGACAATATTTTTCCTCCTCTGCATTGGAAGCGCTCCCTAACGGTACGAGCAGCTTTGCCCTGATTGTGGAAAACCCAGACGCACCAAACCAGGCGTTTACCCATTGGGTAATATACAACTTACCCGTTGATATCCGTGAGCTACCGGAAGGCGTCGCCAATCAACCCACCTTACCCAATGGCGGAGTGCAGGGAAAGAACAGTTTTGACCAGCTAGGGTTCGGCGATCTCTGCCCACACAGCGGTACCCATCGCTACTTTTTCAAATTGTCGGCGGCGTTTTTTTAGTGGCGGTTCTCAATTACGGACAAATTGCCCCCAGGTCGCAACTCATGACAAACACAAGACGACATCGATCGCTCCTCCTCTGGCTGGCGGAATGGATTGTCTTGAGCACCCTCTGGTTTTTGCTAGAAGGAACCGTGAGTTGGGTCGAAGCGATCGCCGGATGCACGACCGCTGCACTGATTACCGTCATCACTGCTAAAGTACTGAACCAACACTTTGTCGCGTTTCAGCCACGTCTGCAATGGCTGGGATTAGTATGGCGACTGCCGATCAAAGTGCTGCGCGACAGTGTGATCGTTTTAGTAGCATTGGGGCAGTGGCTTCAGGGACAAGAAGTTTCGGGAGCGTTCAAACGCCTTAGTCTGCCAGATGCAGGAGCGAATAGTCGAGCGGCAGCGTGGCGTGCCAGGGGGAGCTGTCCTGCGGGTGACGGCGTGCGTGTTTGCGGGCTGGGGAGCAGGCGAAGCAGCGAGAACGGCTGGTGACATCGAGCTACAGGAGCAACCGGAAACTCAAGGCGGACACGAGTTCACACCCGCAACGATGTTGCTCCCAACGATCACTCTGTGTGGATTGGCAGTTGTTGTTGGTGTGCTTCCCGGCTTCCGACATTAGGCAGAGCAAGCAGCCATTCATCTGCACGACGGCGCGGCTTACGTCAATCTGATTCTCAAGCAATCTGTGATGCCGCCTGCAACTCCAGAACTCTATGAATCGATGCTGCCAACGATCATGCGAGGAACTACCTCAACACTGGGAGCCGTATTGATCGCGACGATCGCATTATTTCAGCCGCGCCTACGAATTGGTGTTACGGCGGGCATCAATGGGCTACGTCAGCTTCACAATGGACGCATCGGGGATTATGTCACTTGGCTGGTGCTTGGAATCGGTATTCTCGGCACACTATTGGCGAAACTGTTAGCACCAGCGACTTAATCCAACAGTACCACTCGGAACAATGCCCTTCTTGACAACGCCATAGATTAGAAATCCAGTTCTTCAAAGAGTTCTGTCACAGCTAAGGAAAACCCAGGAACTACCTCTTCTCCATCGAGCGAATCTGCCAAGCGCAACAGGCGATCGGGGCTAGGGCTGTGATACACCAGCACATACTGCTCGTCAGGGTGAATCACCCAAACCAAGTGCGTGCCGTTCTCAAAATACTCCACGATCTTGCCGTGAATCTCCTCCACTGTATTGTTAGGAGAAAGAATCTCCACAGCCAGATCGGGTGAACCCTGAAAATAGCCTTTTGGCAATCGCTTCACGCCCTGAAGCCGTTCCTTGGCAATAAAAGACACATCGGGTGATCGCTTATTGCCCGTCTTCATAGTAAAAGCGGTACTAGAATCGCAGATTACGCCTAGTTTTTGCGATCGCACCAATCCGCCTAAAAAGATGATCAGGTTGCTGGCAATATAGCCATGCTCCATTCCTGAATTGCCCATATCCACAAGTTCCCCATTCACCAATTCATAGCGCCCATCCTCCGGCAACGCCATGAACTCCTCATCCGTCCAAATTTTCCGTTCAGATACGATGGTCATGCTAGCCCTATCTCACTCACTAAGAGCTTTGTGGCTTTGAACGCTTTGCTTGACGCTTTTGTATTCATTTTCACATCTAGACTTAGCACTGGTCCTTCCTTTAGCATCCAGTAACTCAATTAGCCCCCCTCCAATGATAGAGGGAAAGTTGCTTCCAGCTTTCTAAAATCGCTGAAGACGAAAATCCAGAGGGCTATTGGTAGTCTCTTGCCAGATCCGGTGACGGCTGAACAGAACCGCAAGCTCAATGAGCCGGGTTCAGCTAACAAGTGATTTGCCTGAAGCTGCCGGACTTGTTCATTATCTAGATCTAGGAGACATAGAAGAAGTGGTTAATCAGTTGCAGAAATTGCCTGCCGTTGAGACAGTAGGCACATTAGAGCAAGTTGCTCACTTTAACGGCGCAATGCCAACTGGTGTGACGGTTTCTCGCCAAGGGCGCATCTTCGTCAACTTTCCTAAGTGGGGTGATGAGGTTGCATTTACCGTAGCTGAGATCCGTGAGGGTAAAGCTGTAGCTTACCCTGATGAGGCGATCAATCGCACAAACCCAGATGACCTGGCTCAAACGCTGGTATCTGTGCAGAGTATCGTCGTTGACCCTGCTGATCGCTTGTGGATTCTTGATACCGGCAGCCCCCTGTTTCAGCCAACGCAGTACGGTGGACCCAAGCTAGTCTGCGTCGATCTGACAAGCGATCGCGTCATCAAAACCATTCTCTTGCCGCAGGATGTCGCCCTGCCGACCACCTACCTCAACGACATCCGATTCGATTTACGGCGCGGTGCCGAGGGTATGGCATTCATCACGGATTCATCCGATCAAGGGGCAAATGGCATTATTGTTGTGGATCTGGCATCGGGCGAAAGCTGGCGAAAGCTGCATGATCATCCCTCCACGAAAGCCGAGCCGCCGTCGAGTTGCCTGCCGATCGTCGAAGGACAGCCATTGATGGAACGCCAGTCAGATGGAACCACAAAACCGGTGAAGATGGGCGCGGACGGCATTGCGATCAGTGCTGATGGGTCGCGCTTGTACTACTGTCCGTTGGTTAGTCGGCGGCTTTACAGCGTTGCCATTGATGCGCTTGTGGATCGATCACTTGACGAGCAATCCGTTGCCGCAACGGTACTTGACGAAGGCGACAAGGGTGGCGGGGCAGATGGACTTGAATCCGACGCAGCAGGGTATATCTACGCTACCAATTATGAACACCAGGCAATTCTGCGCCGTCGTGCTGATGGTGCGTGGGAAACAGTAGTGCATGACCCACGCCTGATGTGGACAGATACAATGTCGATCGCAACTGATGGATATCTCTACGTCACCGCAAACCAGTTGCACCGTCAGGCAAAATACCAAGAAGGAAAAGACCTGCGTCGGAAGCCCTACACACTCTTCCGCATTCGCATCAACGCTCAACCTGTATTGCTACATTGAACCCTATCATCGCGACTTCTAAGAGACATTGACGCTGTATGCCCACCAAACCAGAAACTGAGATTGATGGAATGACCGCTGTATTGCCCACAAAAAGTTTAATTACTTTAAAGATTAATGGCGTAGAAAAACAGAGGTCGTGCGTCAGGCAAGTGTGGGATTGAGTATCATACGAGAGAAGAAAATTAGCTTTGTTCCCGAAAGTTATGCCCTGCCTACTCTGCGGTCATGATCAAACCCATAAACACGGAAAAACTAGTA
>JAABUQ010005491.1_pt1 | contig 20156 bp, 17 predicted proteins | sample 5560001 | NCBI WGS metagenome assembly JAABUQ01 (sample SAMN10711888, study PRJNA513371) | rock metagenome | isolation source: Antarctica rocks | place: Antarctica: Victoria Land, Finger Mt nord | collected 2015-12-18
AAGTCACGAGCCCTGCCCTGCCGGTGGGGCCTGAAGCATAGATCGCGCATAGGGTAATATATAGGCAAACGTGATGGCTGCGACGGGATAGGCGCGCGACTGCCCTCCCCGCTACGTGGGGTCTCGGGTGGCAGCCCACGGGTACCGCGGCGCCGAGGGACACCCGGCCGCGGTCGGCGGTAGTCTGCCATGCGGCCGCGGTCGCAGGCCCTATTAGTGAGGAGCGCTTTCTTTTGTCCGTCGATTTCGAGAAGATCACTTCGTTAGCCAAGCGCCGCGGCTTCTTTTTTCAGGGAAGCGAGATCTACGGGGGCCTCAACGGCACCTGGGACTTCGGCCCCCTCGGCGTCGAGTTGCTCAAGAACGTCAAGGCGGCCTGGTGGCGCGCCATGGTGCAGTTGCGCGACGACATCGTGGGCCTCGACAGCGCTATCCTGCTGAACCCCGAGGTCTGGCGCGCCTCCGGCCACCTGGAGAACTTTACCGACCCTCTGGTCGACTGTAAAGAGTGCAAGATGCGCTGGCGCGCCGACCACCTCGAAGGGGATCGCTGCCCCAACTGTGGCGGCGAACTGACCGAGCCGCGCCGGTTCAACCTGATGTTCAAGACCTTTGTCGGCCCCGTCGAGGGCGACGCCGCCGTGGTCTACCTGCGCCCCGAGACGGCGCAGGGCATCTTCGTGGACTTCAAGGCCGTGCAGGCCATGACGCGCAAGCGCCTGCCCTTCGGCATCGCGCAGCAGGGCAAGAGCTTTCGCAACGAGATCTCGCCCGGCAACTCTATCTTCCGCTCACGCGAGTTCGAGCAGATGGAGTGCGAGTACTTCGTCAGACCGGAGCAGGCCGAGGACGCCTACCGCGCCTGGATCAAGGAGCGCTACGACTGGTACCTCGGGCTGGGCATGAAGGCGGAGAGCCTGCGCCTGCGTGAGCACGACAAGGAGGAACTCAGCCACTATAGCGCCGGCACCAGCGACGTGGAGTTCCTCTATCCCTGGGGCTGGGGCGAGCTCGAAGGCATCGCCAATCGCACCGATTTCGACCTGCGCCGCCACAGCGAGTTCAGCGGCAAGGACCTCTCCTACGTCGACGAAACGACCAATGAGAAGTTCTACCCCTACGTGATCGAGCCGGCCGCCGGCGCGACCCGCGCCACGCTGGCCTTCATGTGCGACGCCTACGACGAGGCCGTGGTCAACGGTGAGCAGCGCACCTTCCTGCGCCTGCACAAAGATCTCGCCCCCTATAAGGTGGCCGTGCTTCCGCTCTCCAAGAAGGAAAATCTGACGGCGGTGTCGCGCCAGGTCGAGCGCAGCCTGCGCCCGCACTTTATGATCACCTACGACGAGACCCAGTCGATCGGCAAGCGCTACGCGCGGCAGGACGAAATCGGCACGCCCTACTGCGTCACCGTCGACTTCGACTCGCTGGAGGACCACGCCGTGACTATCCGCGAGCGCGACTCCATGGCGCAGGAGCGCGTGCCCATCGCCGAGCTCGTGACGGCGCTCAGAGAAAAGTTGGAGACATAAGCCTGCGACTGCGGTTGGGCTGTCGGCCGCAGCCGAGAGACCAATCCGCATGGTCGCATGGCAAACAGTGGGCACTGCGGCGGCGGGAGGGTTTCGTAGGGGCGTATGGCATACGCCCTATCCTTAAGGCGTATGGCATACGCCCTATCTTTAAAGGGCGACACGTTTGGAGCATGGCAAACATACTCGACGCAATCGGAGGGCGTATGCCATACGCCCCTACACCCACGCGGATTGGGCTGTCGGCTCCGCGGAGCCGACAGCCCAACCGACCGTAGTCGGCGTCGTTTGCCCTGCGACCGCGGTCGCAGGCTTCCGCGGTTCGCCAAGCCGACCGTCGTCGCAACCATCAATACAACAGGCCAATAGTAACCGGAGGAGATAAGGAATGGTTCAAACCGCAACAGCCCCGTCTAGCACTACGACCACCGGCAAGAAATGGGTTTACCTGTTCCGCGAGGGCAACGCCACGATGCGCGACTTGCTCGGCGGCAAGGGCGCGGGCTGCGCCGAGATGACCAACGCCGGCCTGCCCGTCCCGCCCGGCTTCACCATCACCACCGAGGCCTGCAACGCCTACTACGACGGGGGCCGTCAGCTGCCCGAGGGGCTGTGGGAGCAGGTCCGCGAGTCGTTGCGCGACGTGGAAAGCGCGACGGGCAAGACGTTCGGTGACAGACAGAACCCGCTGCTTGTGTCGGTGCGCTCGGGCGCCCGGTTCTCCATGCCCGGTATGATGGACACCGTGCTCAACCTGGGACTCAACGACGAGGTCGCGCAAGGGCTGGCCACGCTCACGGACAACCCACGCTTCGCGCAGGACGCCTACCGCCGCTTCATCCAACTCTTCGGCAAGATCGTGCTCGGCGTCGAGGGCGATGTCTTCGAGCACGCCCTCGATCAGTTGAAGAGGGAGAAGGGCGCCAAGAGCGACACCGACCTCGACGTGGCGGCCCTGCAAGAGGTCGTGGCGCGCTTCAAGGCTATCGTGCGCGAACACACCGGCGAGGACTTCCCCACCGACCCCTACGAGCAGTTGCGCCGCGCCATCATGGCCGTGTTCCAGTCCTGGAACGGCCGCCGCGCCATCGACTACCGCCGCCGCAACCGCATCGCGGACTCCCTGGGCACGGCCGTCAACGTGCAGACGATGGTCTTCGGCAACATGGGCACGGACTCGGGCACCGGCGTGGCCTTCACGCGCAACCCCTCCACGGGCGAGAAGAAACTCTACGGCGAGTTCCTGATGAACGCGCAGGGCGAGGACGTCGTGGCCGGCATCCGCACGCCCGAGCCGATCTCGGCGCTGGAGCAGCGCGCGCCCGCGGTGTACCAGGAGTTCGCGGACATCGCGGACCGCATGGAGCGTCACTACAAGGACGTGCAGGACCTCGAGTTCACCATCGAGCGCGGTAAACTCTACATGCTGCAGACGCGCTCGGCCAAGCGCACCGGGCCCGCCTGGGTCAAGACGAGCGTGGACATGGTGCGCGAGGACCTGATCGACGAGGACGAGGCGGTCAAACGCGTCCCCGCCGCCGACATCGTGCAACTTCTCTTGCCGCGCTTCGACCAGGCGGAGAAGGATCGTCTACAGAAAGAGGGAAAGCTGCTGGCCACCGGCCTCAACGCCTCGCCTGGCGCGGCGACGGGCAAGGCCGTCTTCACGGCCGACCGCTCGGAGCAATGGGCTAAAGAGGGGCAGGCTGTCGTACTGGTACGCCCCGAGACCTCGCCCGAGGACTACCACGGCATGATCGTGGCCAAGGGCATCCTGACCGCGCGCGGCGGCGCCACCAGCCACGCCGCCGTGGTGGCGCGCGGCGCGGGCCTGCCCTGCGTGGCCGGCGCCGGAGACCTCACCATCGACCCCGAGCGGGGCGAGATGCGCGTGGGGAGTACCGTGATCAAAGAAGGCGAAGCCATCTCCATCGACGGCGCCACTGGCGAGGTCTTCGCCGGTAAGCTCGACACCTTCAACCCCAACTTTAAGGACGAGACGGACTTGCAGACGCTGCTCGGCTGGGCCGACCAGAAGCGCCGCCTGCAGGTGTGGGCTAACGGCGACTACCCGCAGGACGCCACGCGCGCCCGCGACTTCGGCGCCCAGGGCATCGGCCTCTGCCGCACCGAGCACATGTTCTTCCAGCAGGACCGCCTGCCTATCGTGCAGGAAATGATCCTGGCCAAGGATGAGGCGACGCGTCAGAACGCCATCGACCGCCTGCTGCCGTTCCAGACCGAGGACTTCCGCGGCATCCTGCGCGCCATGGACGGCCTGCCCGTGGTGATTCGCCTGATCGACCCGCCCCTGCACGAGTTCCTGCCCAGTCTGCAGGACCTGTTGGTGGAGACCACCGAGTTGCGCGTGCGCGGCGACAACCCCGCGGAACTGGCGCGGAAAGAGGACCTGCTGGCGCAGGTCGAGTCGATGCACGAGCAGAACCCCATGCTGGGCCTGCGCGGTATCCGCCTGGGCCTGACCTTCCCCGGCATCATCGACATGCAGGCGCGCGCCATCGTCACGGCCATGTGCGACCTGATCAAAGAAGGTGTCGACGCCAAGCCCGAGATCATGGTCCCGCTGGTCGGCCACGTCAACGAGATGCGCATCGTGCGTGAGCGCCTCGAGCGCGTCGTCAAAGAGGTGCAGGCGGCCAACGGGACCGCTGCGCATGTGAAGATCGGCACGATGGTCGAGGTGCCGCGCGCGGCGCTCACGGCCGACCAGATCGCCGGCGACGCCGAGTTTTTCTCCTTCGGCACCAACGACCTGACGCAGACCACCTTCGGCTACTCGCGCGACGACGCCGAGGGCAAGTTCCTCTTGCGCTACGTCGAAGAGAAGATCTTGCCCGAGAACCCGTTCCAGGTGCTCGACCGTGACGGCGTGGGCTCCCTGATGCGCCAGGCTGTCGCGGGCGGCCGCAAGACACGGCCGGACATCGAGTTGGGCATCTGCGGCGAGCACGGCGGCGACCCCAGCTCGATCGAGTTCTGCGACGAGATCGGGCTCGACTACGTGTCCTGCTCACCCTTCCGCGTCCCCGTGGCGCGTCTAGCCGCGGCGCAGGCCAGCCTGCAGCGGGGGGAGCGCGATCGCTAGGCGAACTAAGCCTGGCCCTAAAAGACCATGGTACGGACAGACCCTAAAGGGTTGGCGTCGCAATGAGGCTACGCAGACCTTTTAAGGTCCGTCCCCTGTCATGGTCCTTCAGGGCCAGGCCGCGTTTCCCCAAATCAGTCAAGCAGTCGCCAAGCTTTTATGCGTCCTGTGCGTTTGTCCATAGCTGATTTCTTCCCGATGTGGTAGTCTAAGCTCACGAGCCTGCGTCCCCAGACATGCGTCCCGGGCATCAGGGCATCGGACAGTGGCGTGCAGGCAGCCCATGGATTTTAGTTGTGCAGCAGGAGAGATCCACCGTGCAAGCTCATGCCATGGATGACGAGGAGCGCGGCCCAGGGTCTTCGCCCGTCGTGCTCACGGCCGACATTATAGCCGGGCCGGCCGAGGCCATGCTGGCGTCCGCGGCGCTGTCTCTCTCCGCGGATGAGCTGACGAACCTCGGCGCGTGGGCGTCACAGAGTGACAGTAAGCTCGCCGACATCCCCGAGGCGGACGACAAGGATGAGGACGACGAGGCCGCCGCGGAGATTAGCCTCATCGACGACCCAATCCGCCTATACCTGCGCGAGATTGGCCGGGTGCGGCTACTCAAAAGCATCGAGGAGAAAACCTTCGCCGAGGCCATGCAGCGTGGGGACAGCGAACTCAATAACGCCCGACGTCACCTCGCCGCCTGCATCAAGCGGGTCTGGCTGACCGAGGACGCCGACGAGACCCTCGCGGCGAACACAGCCGTCATCCCGCCCCACCGCACGCTTGACTTGGGCGAGTGGTGTGAGGTCGTAGACCTGCCGGAGAGCCTGCTGCGCGCGGCGATCCGCCAGATAGCCCGCGACGCCGGGAGCGACGAGACCGTGTCGGTCCTCTTGCGCGAACTGATCGAGGTCGGCGATCTGTACAGGCGCGATCCCGACGGCGCTGTCGCCAACATCCTCCGCCTGCTCAAACAGGGCAACACGCGCGCGCTGCACGCCGTCCAGGGTCTCGCCGTCCGCGGCGGCCTCGAGGAGCCCGTGGCGCGCGCGGCCATCGAGCGTTTCGTCGCGCGCATCGAGGTCGAGGAGCGCGTGCCAGACGAGGTCGAGGCGGACCCAGACATCGCCTCGACCTTGTCCGGCACGCGAGATCGAGATCCTGATACATCCGACGTGGGCGCGACGATCGCCGACGTGGGCGCCAGACCCGCCGTCATCGACGACCAGGACCTCGAGGATTTCCGCTGGATCGTCTACTTTGACGGCGTCGAGACGGATCATTCGCGCCCCGTGCGCGAGTTGGTCCGCCTCGTCCTGTTGGGCGAGAACGAGGCGCAGGACATCCTGAACGAGCGCGGCCAGCCCGGCGTCACCGACGAGCAGGTCTGCGCGCGGCTGGCCTATATCCTGGGCAACCCGCGCGATGTCGAGCAGGCGCGCCGCATCATCGCCGACTGGACCTACGACCAGGATGCCATCATACAAGGGCTCGACGCGCGCCGCCGCCTGACCGAGGCCAACCTGCGCCTGGTGGTTAGCGTGGCCAAGAAGTATGTCGGGCGCGGCATGAACTTGCTCGACCTCGTGCAGGAGGGCAATATCGGGCTGATCCGCGCCGTCGAGAAGTTTGACCACCGCAAGGGCTACAAATTCTCCACCTACGCGACCTGGTGGATCAGGCAGGCCATCACGCGCGCCATCGCCGACCAGGCGCGCACCATCCGCATCCCGGTACACATGGTCGAGACAATCAACCGGCTGGGACGCGAGTCGCGCCAACTCGTCCAGGAGTTGGGGCGCGAACCGACCGCCGCGGAGATCGCCACGCGGATGGTCGACCCCGACGGCAGGGAGCGCATCACGGCCGATAAAGTGCGCGAAATCGTGCGCATCTCGCTCGATCCCCTCTCGCTGGAAACACCGATCGGCGAGGAAGACGATGGCCATCTCGGCGACTTCCTGCCCGACGACGCCGCGGCCGCGCCGCAGGAGATGGCGGTTCACCAACTGCTGAAGGAGCAGGTCGAGCAGGTTCTCGGGTTCCTCGAGCCCCGTGAGCGCAAAGTGCTGCAGTTACGCTTCGGCCTCGACGACGGGCGCAGCCGCACGCTGGAAGAGGTCGGCAAAGAGTTCAACGTCACGCGCGAGCGCATCCGTCAGATCGAAGCCAAGGCTCTGCGCAAGCTCCGCCACCCCTCGCGCAGCCGCAAGCTCAAAGACTACCTGGAATAGCTTGACCTCCAGGCCGCCGTCGGGTATATTTCTACCTTGTGAGGTTCAACTCACAGGCATAATCCCCGATAGCTCAATGGTAGAGCGTCCGGCTGTTAACCGGTAGGTTCGAGGTTCGAATCCTCGTCGGGGAGCGACATCGTGTAAGACAAACAGGGGCCGGCGCGTCGCGCCGGCCCCTGTTTGTCTTACACGGTCCTGTCTTTTAGACCCCCGCCTGGCGGGGACGCTCGTCGGGACCGCCGACGTGGCTGCCCACCGGACGACGCGCCCCACGCGGGCTGCCGCCAAGGCGGCGACGCACGACGTATGTGAACGCCTCGGCCACGATGTCTTTGCTCATCTTGCTCGTCCCAATCTTGCGATCGGGGAAGACGATCGGCACCTCGACGATGCGGAAACCTTTGCGATAGGCTTGGTAGACCGTTTCGATCTGGAAGGCGTAGCCCTCCAGGCGGATGGCGTCGAGGTCGAACGCCTCGATCACCTCGCGCCGATAACACTTGAAGCCCGCCGTGCAGTCGCGCACGGGCAGGCGTAGAATAGTACGCGCGAAGACGTTGCCGAACCCGCTGATGAGGCGGCGCGAGAGCCCCCAGTCCGGGGTCTGGCCACCCGGCACGTAACGCGAACCGATCACGAGGTCGGCGTCGGCGGCCGCGGCCAACAGGTCGGGCAGGTAGCGCGGATCGTGCGAAAAATCGGCGTCCATCTCGAAGACGCACTCGTAGTCGTGCGTGAGCGCGTAGCGGAAGCCTTCGACGTACGCGGTCCCGAGGCCCTGTTTCCCCGCGCGGTGCATCACATCGAGCGTGGGGCGCTGTGCGCGCAGTCCCTCGGCAAGCTCGCCTGTCCCATCGGGTGAGCCGTCGTCGATGATCAGGAGGGCCGTCTCCGGGAGCGCGGCGTAGATAGCCGCGACGATCGAGGCGAGGTTCTCCGACTCATTGTAGGTCGGCACGACGACGAGAGTGTTAGCTTTCAGCGCTCCGCCTCCGTCCGAACTCCTGGCGCAGCCGCTGCCAGCGACGCTGGACGACATAGCCGAGCGCCTCGGACACAATAGTCCCGGTCATCTTGCTCTTGCCCTCGCGCCGGTCCGTGAAGACGATCGGGATCTCCACGATACGCAGACCCCGCAGGTAGCACTGGTACGTCGTCTCGATCAGGAAGCCGTAGCCCACCAGATTGATGGCGTCAAGGTCGATCGCCGCGAGCGCCTCGCGGCGGTAGCACTTATAGCCCGTGGTGCAATCGCGCACGGGCAATCCGAGCACGGTGCGCGCGACGGCGTTACCGACGCGGCTGATGACGCGGCGGTACCAGGTCCAATCCGGGGTCTGTCCGCCCGGCACGTAGCGCGAGCCGATCACGAGGTCGTGGGCGCGGCTCTCGTCGATGAAGCGCGGTAGATACTCCGGAGCGTGCGAGAAGTCCGCGTCCATCCCGATGATCGTGTCGTAATCCCGCGCGAGCGCCCAATGGAAGCCCGCCGTATAGGCGACGCCGAGGCCGGACTTGGTAGGGCGCTCCAGCAGCTTGACGCGGGTGTCGTCGCGCGCGCGGGCGCGCACGACACCCGCCGTGCCGTCGGGTGACGAGTCGTCCACCACGAGGACATCGGTCTCCGGCAACTGCTGGAGCACGCCGTCAAGCAGCGGGGCGATATTCTCGCGCTCGTTATAGGTCGGGATGATCACCAATGACGTCAACAAAGCTACTCACACGACAGGGGTAACGGACGGCAGGCCCGCGCCACCGGGTGCGGGGCAACACGTCGGAAGTGTACGAGATGCTCCGAACAGCGTCAAGAAAACCGTCCGTACGTCCGTACGTCCGTACCTACGTACCGTGCCGAGCAATAGTAAGCGCGGGTTCCGCTAGACCGGGCTTGCGTCGCCGCCGCCCACGTCGGTAGAGGGCTGCCCCGGCGCCGTGCCGGCGATGTTGGGGGTGGAGTCTCCAGAGGCGCTCTGCCGGGCGGCCTCCTCGCCGCTGGACGGTCCGGGCTGCTCGGACGCCGCGGCCTGATCGCCGGTCGCGCCGGACTGTTGCGCGGGCGATGACGTTTGTTGCGCCGGGCTCTGGCTGAGGCCGTAGGCGACCGCGCCGGCCGCCGTGAGCGCCGCCACCGTCCCGACCCAACCGGGTAGCTTGATGCCGAACGCGCGGTCAAGCGAGTACTTGCCGGGTCCGGCCATCACCAAGGCGAGCGATACCGCGATGTTGGTCAGCGGAAGCTCGGCGCCGCCCGCCGTGCCCCAGATCGGCTTGCCCCAGTGCGCCTTGCCCCAGGCCATGCCCATCGACGACATGACGCCGATGGGGCCGAGCGGGTACAGGAAGCCGAGCGCGGTGAGCGTGCCGCCGCCGAACTCGGAGAGCGCGGCCGCCGTCCCCCAGTAGTGGCCGGGCTGCAGGCCCAGCGACTCCATGAAACCGGCCGTCCCTTTCAGCCCTGGGCCGTCGAACGCGCCGAAAAGCTTCTGCGAGCCGTGCCCGGCCATCAAGCCACCGACAGCGCCGCGCAGTACAAGTGTTTCAACATCCTTGAGCATGTCCTGCCCTCCTCTATTCTTTCTTGCCTGATAATCCTTTTGGCGCCGTCAGTATGAGCGTGGCGACGCAGGGGGCGCCGCCCTTCGACGGCTGTGCGCCTTCCGTTCCGCGCGGCGCGCCCAGCGCGGCGCCTATACAGTTTATTCCTAAACAAAACTGGGTGTCAAATAGGCGTATCGGGGTCCGCCTGGATCGCTGCTTGCGAGGTTATAGTATAGGCAAGGGTAGGGACAGGATGGATACGCCCACTATGGCACATAGACCGTCCCATCGACCGGCGACCGGCGGCCACCGGCCCCTCGTCGGCGCGCATCGTGGCGCCTCCGCGCGCGCGCCCGAGAATACGCTGGCCGCGATGCGCGCCGCGCTGGAAGACGGCGCGGAGTTGATCGAGCTGGATGTCCACCTCACGCGGGACGATCAACTCGCCGTGATCCACGATGCGGACACGCGGCGCGTCACGGGCGTGTCCGGCGTCGTGGCCGGCATGACGATGGACGACCTGCGCCGCCTCGACGCGGGGCGGCGCAAAGGTATGGAGTGGTCCGGCGAAGAGGTTCCCGAGCTCGGTGACGTCTTCCGGCTCGTCCGCGGCCGGGCTGGCGTCAACGTGGAGGTGAAGGGGGGAATCGCCGCCCTCCCCGTGTTGGAGCGTCGCCTGCGGGAGTATGACCTGGCCGAGAGCGTGATCGTGTCGTCGTTCGACGGGGAAACGGTCCGCGCGGCCTCGCACCTTCAGCCGGGTATCCGTACGGGGTTACTGTGCGACGAGGCGCCGCTCGACCCCGCCAGCGCCGTCCGCGCCGTGGGCGCGTCGCTGCTGCACCTCGGACATACGGCCATAACGGCAAGAATCGTCGCGGACCTGCGCGACGCGGGCCTAGGCGTCGTCGCCTGGACGGTGAACGAGCCGGAAGAGATGCGGCGGCTGGCCGCGCTCGACATCGACGCCATCCTGAGCGACGACCCACGCCTGCTGCGCGAGGTTATTGGCTAAATGCTTCCAGCTTGACTGTGCGGGATACGCCTGCGACTGCCCGGTTGGGCTGTCGGCCGTGGCCGAGAGACCAATCCGCATGGTCGCATGGCAGCGTACGGCGACCGCGGTCGCATGGCAGCGTACGGCGACCGCGGTCGCGCGGAGTTGCGTATGAGGTGTAGCATCCCGCGACGAAGCATTTAGCAATAGGCGATCGACACGCTGCTACCCTTACAGGGAGTGTACACAAGGAGTATCGACGGTATGAAGGACACGACGCGGCGCGGGCTGGTTATTTTCGGCGCGACGAGCGTCGCCGCCTTCTGGGTCAACGCCGCCGGCCATGCCTGGATGCTCTGGCGCGGCAGCCCCCTCGTACACGAGTACAAGGGGACGCTGCAGTACCGCTCGGCGATCATCGGCGACTCGACACTGCTGCCGCTGCTCAACGTGCTGCTCGACCAACAACTCGACGCCTGGGGCGAGGGGCCGCGCGGCGGCGAGATCAGGTGGGGGCGCCTCGTGGGGGCGGTCGTGGCCGGATTGGGCGTCACGGCGGCTTTCCACGTCTATCAAGGCGCGCAGGGGCTCACCAACTGGACCATGCCGCGCCCCTGGCAGTGGAACGCCCTAGGGTACTACCACGCCCTCTACATGGCCGCACAGTGCGTCCTGCTGGCCTACGTCTGCGGCGCGGCCGCCGCGCGGGTCCGCCGCGCGGGCGCGCAAGCCCTGCTGACCCGCCGGCTCCTCGCCGCGTCCGCCGCCTTGCTGTGCTGGGCCGCGTTGCTCTATACAGATTATTATTAGCTATCAGCTATCGGCTGGAGAGGAGTGATATATGCCTGACGAGAGCGACAATAGGGGCGGCTGGCGCCGCGTACGCACGGAACCGGGCCCCGACTACAAGATTTTTCAGGCGAAGTTCGACATCATGGTCTCGCCGCGCACCGGGCAGGAGGGCCGCTACACCATCCTCGACGCCCCCGACTGGGTCAACATGCTCGCCTTGACCGGCGACGCGCGCGATCCCGAAACGCGCATCGTGCTGGTGCGCCAGTACCGCCATGGCTCCGACGCGGTGACGCTGGAGATCCCTTCGGGGCAGGTCGATACGGGGGAGACGCCGCTGGCGACGGCGCGACGTGAGCTGGCCGAGGAAACGGGCTACACGGGGGGGCGCTGGACAATGCTCGGGCGGGTGCGGCCCAACGCCGCGTTCCTGCGCAATTGGTGTACCAGCTTCCTGGCCGAGGGAGTCGAATTAACGGGGCAGACCACATTCGACGCCGGCGAGGACATCCGCGTCGAGCTCCATGCGCTCTCCGAGATGCCGGAGTTGCTCTCGTCCGGCCAGGTCGACCAGGCCCTCGTCGTCGCCGCGTTCTACTGGTTCACCGGCTACGTGGCAGCGGGGAGCAACCACTCCTGACCCGCGCCGGGTCGCCCACGAGGACCCGTACGACGACCGACGCGTCCATGACAGTGGATACCATGCCTACGGAATGGTCTGTGGGTTGCATGTCCGGAATTATGATGCACAGGCGCCGCCCCTTGCATGCTCGATCGTTTGCAGACCCTGGGTCTAGGCTCGCCCTTGACAGATCACCGTTCCCCGTGGGATGCTCCCTAGTACTTGTGGCAACGCTTTACCAGTGACGACACCTGTGTCGCCACCAGCGAAACACCGCTTGGCGGGGAAAGGCGCATAGGGTATACCATGGCACGTCGAGCCAACCGAAACCGCGCCGGCCGTGCGTTCCAAGCGATCCTCCTCTGTGCCGTCGCCCTGGCCGGTTCAGGGATAGTGGTTGCTCGACAGCCTGCCGTGGCGAGCGCGCCACGCGCGCTCGTGCGCTACACAAGTCGAGCCGACGGGTACTCGCTGCTGCTGCCCGCGCACTGGGTCCGCGTGCCCGGCGTGCGGTGGACGCCCGCCGGGCCCCCCGCGGACCTGACGCTCATGACGCCGGATCGTCAGGCCGCCCTGGGTATCATGATGACACCTACGGGGCGCACGACCTATACGCGGGCGGAACGGCAGGGCATCGCCGTGCGCCTGCTCTACCAGGAGGATGATATTCTGCCATCCACCACCGTCAGGACTCAAACCCTTACGGTCAACGGCGTGTCTTACGACACAGCCTCCGCCTATCTTACCTCCGGCCTTCCCGACATGTCCACCTTCGCCAGCGTCGCGGTGACGCAGCGCAATCGCCGCCTCTATGCCGTGGTCGCGTTGGTGTATATCCAACTCTACACGTTGCCGCGGGGTGGGCCAGAACAAAACCCGACCGAGACTCCCGCGGCGGGGCGGGGGACGGCCGCTCATGCGGCGGGCTATCCCGCCGTTGTGGCCGCGCCAACAGCCGCGGCGGCCGCCGCGGCCGTGGCCGCACGTCCGGGAACCAGGTCGGAGGACCGCTTGCAGGGCTATCCCGTAGCCGCGCCTGTCCCGCCATCGTCCGGGCAGTGGCGCGGCAATCGCTGCCCGTCGTCGAGCGACGCCGGCCTGGCCATCGCGGATAAGAACTGTGCGTGGGAGGCGGAATACAACGCCCTCCACGCCGCCGCGGCGACTTTGACCATCGCGGCCCACGCGCCCGCCGACGCGCTCCCGGCGGCGCGCGTTGGCGTCGATGGCTTCGCCCGCTCTGTCGATCCCTCGCGGGGCTATATGGTGGCCTACCCAGCGCAATGGACGCCGGTCAGCGTGCCGAGCACGGACGCGGCGGCGCGCTCGCCCGACGGGAACGTCCTGGTGGCGGTCGGCGTGCAATCGATCGGCACGCCCTCCTTGGGGCAGGGCGACTTGCGTTCGGTCGCCGCGGCGGAGATCGGCCAGGTGGGCAACGCGCTGGGAAATATCTCCTACACGACGGCGACCGTAAACGGCATCCTCTACCTAGTCGCTTTCGCGCCGGGGGTGAGTCTCTCGACCCCGGGCGGGGGGCTCGGCCAGGCGCGGGTTAGCGTGGCGGTCGCGGCCGATCATCATCGCCTCTACAGCACGCGAGGGATCGCGCTGATGGTCAGCAGCACGGATGCGACGCCCGTGCTCTCCCCGTATTTCGACCCGTTCACCGCGTTCGCGCGCGCCTATCAGACCTCCACCGACACGCATCTACAGGAAGCGGGTCTGGCCCTGCAGACGACGCTGAGCTTGATCGTCGATCCCCGCATCGTCGCACCGTGATGGGGACCGGCCCTATAAGGCACGCCCTGTGGAACTGCCCGTCGGTTATCAAGTACAGTGGGTCAACAACAAAGGCCAGATTCTGGTACATGACGACCCCACATTTGATCCACGCCCCGGTAGCACGGACGAATGGCGCGACATGCGCCGCTACCAGCCCTATGGCTGATACTCGCATTGACAGAAGAATGAATCGAACGGTCCTACCTGGCGACGCCCTCTGTGCTATCTCCCGTCGGCTGTCGCCGTACGGGCACACCGGGCGTGGGGGATGAGGGAATGCGCCACGATGCCGCGCGTCGCCATACACGTCGCTACGGACGCGCGGGGCTCGCGCTGGTCGTCGCCCTCGGCGGCGTGGGCACGGCGCTCGCCCTGGGACAGGTGGCGCCTGTCGCGCCCCTGCGCACAATCCCGCTGCAAGCGGGGCAACAGCCGACCTTCCTCGCCCTCGACGCGCGACGCGGACACGCCTTCGTCGGCATCGACGGCGGCAACACGACGCGCGCGCCCGCCGCCCTCCTCATGCTCGACACGGCAACGGGCGCGCCCCTCGCCACGATCCCGTTGGCCGGCACGCCGGCAAACCTTGTCGTCGATGCGCGTCAACGGCGCGTGTTTGTCGCGGAGACGACCGGGGCGCTCGCCGTGATCGACGCGGGGACGGGACGGACGCTGCGGACGATTCCCGTCCCCGCGCCCCGCGGCTGGACGGACCCCACCCCCGCGCCCATCGGCTGGCTCTACGACGACGCCCTGCATCGCCGCGTGTGGGTCGCCAGCCCCGACGAGGGCTACGGGGGCGCCCTCTCGGCCTTCGATGCCGCCACGGGGAGGCAGATCGGCGTCTGGCCTATCGTGGCCTCGCCCCTAGCCATGACCATGGACGCCCGCACGCGGCACGCCCTCGTGCTCAGCGCGGGCGTGACCGGCGCGCCCGGCGGAGCCGCCGCGACCTATCTGAGCGTCTTGGACGCCGTGTCTGGCCGCCTGCTGCATCGCGCGTCCCTGCCGGGGTCATCCGCGTTTGGCTTCGTCGGCGACGGCGCTGAGGGGCGCGCCTATGTGGTGTGCGGCGCCTCTACCCCCAGTGCGCCAGGGCGGGTGGTCGTGGTCGATCCAGGGACGGGGCGGGTCCTCCGCGTGGTGACGCTGCGCCAGGAGCCGCTCGCCCTCGCGGTGGACCCAGGGACCGGGCACGCTTTCGTGGCCGAGAGCAGCCCGGTGACGATCCGCCAGGCGCCCGGCGGCAGGGGCGCCACATTCCCGACGGCGCCGGGGACGGTCATCATGCTCGACGGGCAGGGGCGGGTGGTACGTGCGGTCGGCGTCGGGCTCGCTCTCGCCGCGCTCGCCCTCGCCGCGCCGCACCACCGCCTCATTGTCACCAACGCCGGCGCGCGCGACGCGTATCTCACGGCCGGGATGTCCAGCTACGTCGTGCGCGCGCCGGCGCCGGGACCCAGCGGCATGCGCCTGCTCGACACACGGACCGGGGCGGTCGAGCGGACGATTGACGCCGGCGTGAGCTCCGCCACAGTGGCGGTGGATGCGGTCATCGGGATCGTCAAAGAAGTCCTGGGCTTTCGGCAATTCTCGCCGCCGGGGCTCCAGGCTGCCGCCGGCGAGTGGTGCCTGGTCTGCCTGGCCTTCAATCTCAAGCGGCTGCATACGCTGCTCCAGGGCGAGGCGCGGCGACTGGGGGGACTGAGCGACCCCTGTGCGGGCGCTGATCCTGCTGTGGGGTCTGGCTCCGTCGTCTCCACGGCGATGTCGCGCCTGTGGCGGGTCGTGACCCGCCACCGCTCCCACTGGTCTGGACGGCGCGCCTGGTCTTGCTGGCCCTCCCCCTGTGTGTTCTCTCCGACAAGCTGCTAGCGGCGATAAATAGCGCCTACGGCTTGCTCCCGGCCATGTGGACTAGCGCCCTCTCCACAACGTCATAGCGGTAGCCATCCTTGTCGGGCCGGCCTCTCATCCTCCCCTCATCGACGGTCCCTACGCTAGAAGGCGGACAGACATGGCGGCCAAATGATGAGGATAGTAAAAAAGATGGGTGAGATTATTAGCTGGATCATTGTCGGACTGGTGGCCGGGGGGCTGACCAGCGCGCTGACGCCCGGCCGCACGCCGGGAGGCCTGCTGGGCGTGGTGGGGGTAGGCCTCCTCGGCGCCGTGCTGGGGGGATGGGCGTGGGCGCTCTTGTTCGGCGCGGGTCCCTCGAGCTTCCTGGGGTCGGTCATCCTCGGCGTCCTCGGCGCCATGGCGGTCCTCGCGCTGCCGCGCCGCCGGGGTAGAGCGCGGTACCGGGTATGATCGATCATGCGCCTACGCGCCGTGTCGGATGGATAGGCGATAGGCGATATGGGCGCGCCCCGCAATTATGATGGCAAGCGCCGTGGGCCTGGCCGCGTGTCACAATCATAGGGCACACCCGGCGATATCCGCGAATCGCGGGAAGCGTGGGAAGATGGTAGAGTGACGCCAAAACACCCGTAAGTATCGAGGGGGAGGGGCGATGCGCATTCTCGTAGTGGAGGACGATCCGCGGATCGCCGCGTTCGTCGAGCAAGGGCTGCGGGAGTCGGGCTACAGTGTGGCTGTGGCGCGCGACGGCGAGGAAGGCTTCCTCGACGCGCGCCTGAACGACTATGACCTGATCGTGCTCGACCTGATGCTGCCTAAATTGGATGGCCTGGAGGTGGCGCGCCGGCTGCGCGCGGCGCGCAAGGCCACACCCATCCTCATGCTCACCGCCCGCGACACTGAGGCGGACAAGATCCGTGGGCTCGACGTCGGGGCCGACGACTACCTGACCAAGCCCTTCTCGTTCGGCGAGTTCCTGGCCCGCGTGCGCGCCCTCCTGCGACGCGACACGCTCACGCGCGCCAGCGTGATGCGCGTGGGCGACCTAGAGCTTGACGCCGCCGCGCGGCGCGTTAGCCGCGCGGGCCGGGATGTCGCGCTCTCGGCGCGCGAATACGCCCTGCTGGAGTACCTGGTGCACCACGCGGGGCGGATCGTGACGCGTGAGCAGTTGGCCGAGCACGTCTGGAGCGACGCCGAGGTCGAGAGCAACGTCATCGACGTCTACGTGCGCTACGTACGCAACAAGGTCGACGCGCCCTTCGCCCCGTCCGGCCCCCCGTTGATCCACACCGTACGCGGCATTGGCTATACGCTGCGTGAGCCGTGAGTCGTAGGGGCGTATGGCATACGCCCGCCGGAAGTCGAAGGCAAGTGACCGCGTTTATGCCTATGTTCGACCGCGCGCGGCTGCGCCTGACCCTGTGGTACATGGCCATCCTGGCCGTCATCGTGCTGCTGCTCTCGCTCGCCCTCTACGACATCCTGGCCAGCATCCTGACCAGCATCCAACAGGCCGAGGCAACGGACGTCCCGCCGGCCTTCAGGCGCGGCGTCGCGCGGTTCATCGCGCTCGTCGTCGGCAACCGGCGTACCCTTGCCCTGGAGCTTGTCGCCATCGACCTTGGGGTGCTCATCCTGTCCGCGCTGGGCGCCTACGTGCTGTCCGGGCGCACCTTGCGCCCTATCCAGGAGAGCATGGAGCGGCAGCGGCGCTTCGCCGCGGCCGCCTCGCACGAGTTGCGCACGCCGCTCACCGTGCTGCAGGGCGCGCTGGAGGTGGCGCTGCTGCGCGAGCGCACGCCGGACGAGTATAAGAAGATCCTGCAAGGCGCGGCGACGGAGGCGGAGCGCATGGGCCTACTGATTTCCGACCTGCTGGCGGTGGCTCGCGCCGAGAGCGACGCCGAAACACTCATGCTGGAGCCGCTCGACCTGCGCGAGGTGGCGTGGGCGGCCGTCGAGGGCGCGCGCCCGCTCGCCGCGCGCAAAGGCCAGGCCCTCGACGTCGACCTGGACACGGCGCTGCCGGCGCGCGGCGACAAGGTTAAGCTGCGCCAGGCCCTGGCCAACCTGCTCGACAATGCCGTGGCCTACACGCCGGAGGGCGGGAGTATTCGTCTAACCGGGCGTCGTGAGCGCGGCCAGGCAGCGCTCTCGGTGCGGGATACGGGTCCGGGCGTCGCGCCGCGGCATCTGCCGCATCTGTTCGAGCCGTTCTATCGCGCGGACCCCGCCCGCGGCGGCGGGACCGGCCATGTGGGCCTGGGCCTGGCCCTGGCCGCCTGGATCGCGCAGGCGCATGGTGGCTACCTCTCCGTGGAGAGCCGTGAGGGCGCCGGCTCCACGTTCACGCTCTCGCTCTCGCTCAGGCGAGAACACGACTCCGTCGTTCTGACCGGGCAGGAGGACAAGTGAGCGACATTATGACCATCCTCGGATTGGTTCCTGTCCATCGTCTGTCGATAGAGTGTAAGCCCCCCTCTCATCGTAGCCTCATCTCCCGGCTGTAGGCTGCTTGTGATGGCGCCACGTCGTGGCGCGATGTATCGCCGGCCGCGCCTGGTGGGATAGGTCGCCGGCCGCGCCGGGAGAGAGGGTTTGATGGGCAGCAAGAAAAGGCAAGCCCGCCCTGCGGCGGGGGCGGGTCCGCAAGGCCGGCGTCGCTACGCGCGCGCGGCCTCGATCGTGGGGGTAGCGCTGCTACTGATCGTGGCGCTCCAGGCGGCGCTCCCGTGGGTCGCGTCGCTCGACCTCGACCTCTCGCTGGACGCCCTGGCGCGGGAGGTGCGCGGCCACGGCGTGGCCGGGCTGCTCGCGACCTACGGCTACTGGGCCGTCCTCGTCTTCGTGGCCGTCGAGAGCATGGGCGTCCCCTTTCCGGGCGAAACGATGCTGCTCGCCGCCGCGATCTACGCCGGCACGACGCACCACCTGCAGCTGCCCCTGGTGATCGCCGCCGCCGCGGCGGGCGCCATCCTGGGCGATAACGTGGGCTACCTGGCGGGGCGCGAAGGCGGCTATCGCCTACTGCGCCGCTACGGTCGGTACATCCGTTTGGACGAGCGTAAGCTCAAACTGGGGCAGTATCTCTTCGCGCTGCACGGCGGCAAAGTGGTCTTCTGGGGGCGCTTCGTCGCGGTGCTGCGCATCTGGGCCGCCTTCCTGGCCGGGACCTATCGCCTCCCCTGGCGGCGCTTCCTGCTCTACAACGCGGCCGGCGGCGTCGTGTGGGCCACGGTCTTCGGGGTGGGCGGATACGCGTTGGGCGACAACGTCCACCGGCTGGCCGGACCGCTCGGTATCGCCGGCGCCGCGCTGGCGGCGCTGGCCCTGGGCGCGGGCCTCGTCTTCCTGCGCCGCAACGAGCATCGGCTGGCCGAGGCGGCCGAGCGCGCCTTGCCCGGCCCGCTCGGCGACACGCCCCCCGAGCCTCGTGCGCGCACCGCCGTGGCGAGATGACACGCGATGACGAGAACCCTCATCGCTATCTCATGCGCATGGCTTAGAGTAGGGTAGACGGGGTTAGTGGCGCGCCGCGCCGCCCGCCGCTCCAAGCCCGGTGATAGGGTGTCTCAACAACCAGGAGTGGTGGGCACATAGCTTTTGGTATTGGTATTGGTATCGGCGGAGATAGGGATAGCAGTTGTATTACTCAGTAAGGAGACGAGGATGAGTGTCTACGGCAACATGGCCGCGCGACCATCGCAATCGACGTGGCAACCGGCCCCTGGGGATATGGGCGGCGCCGCGCTCAAGGAGCGGCGCCGCCGGGCGAAGGGACACATGCTGCTCGTCGAGAGCGACGCGGTTATCGCCGACCTGTTCGAGACCATCCTGGAGGACGAGGGTTACACCGTGGAGCGAGCCGCGACCCCGCGTAGCGCCCTCGGCGCGCTGGCCCTGCGCGGCCCCGCCGCGTTCGACCTCGTGCTGAGCGTTCCCTTCACAGACCCGGCGCATGATCCGTACGCATGGCTCGACCACTTGCGGGCGCGCACGAGGATACCAATCGTTATTTGCGCGCGCTGCCCGGCCTTTTTTTATCCCGATCACCGCAGGCGCGGCTACGCGGGTTTCCTGGAGGAGCCGTTCGAACTGCAACAGTTGATCGACCTCGTGGCCGCGCTCTCTTCCCGTCCGGCTACGCCTACTACCCGTACGACGCCGGCCTCATGTGACGCGCGCGAGGGACGGACGCTGAACAACCGGCAGCGTGCCTGACTGTTGACAGCCACGTCACGGCGCGAGGTTGACCCAATACCGCGCGTTGGTCTGGGCCAGGATGGGCGCGAAACGCCTGATGACGGTGTCGCGCAGCCTGACGCGCTCATTGGGGTCGAGTTCCTCCCCGGTAGAAGCGACCACGCTATCGGCGTAGCGCTCCATCTCGGCGATCTTCTGATCCCGGACCTGCTCGGCCCAGAACACCTGGGCCGGCGTCCCACTCAACAATGGTAGGTGTTCTCTCATCCACCTGCCCTCCCTGATAGCCTTGTCCTCGTGCCACGCGACGCCGCTCCGCGGCGTACCCTAGTCGAGTGCCGACGCATGACGATAGTGGCACACTATTTACGCGGAATAGGTCGGCGCCTCACGGCGCTTTCCCCTCCTCAGAACCGCGCAAGCGGGCTTTCCCCGCACGCGGCTCCCAGGTCACTCACGCCTCTCCGATCTACTGGCACGGTAG
>JAABUQ010005492.1_pt1 | contig 20154 bp, 12 predicted proteins | sample 5560001 | NCBI WGS metagenome assembly JAABUQ01 (sample SAMN10711888, study PRJNA513371) | rock metagenome | isolation source: Antarctica rocks | place: Antarctica: Victoria Land, Finger Mt nord | collected 2015-12-18
CAAGAAGCTTGAGGACGAGTTCCTGACCGTCCCGGACCTGGTCAAGAAGGTGGACGCGATCGGCAAGGACGAGAAGACCAAGGCCCTGCTGGCCTTCGACCCCAAGCCCTGGGTGACCGCGCCGCCCGACGCCGGCCTTCAGCGCATCGCCTTCGCGGTCGGCGCTCCCTACGACCTCGTGGCCACCGCCAGTCGCGGCGGCCCCCTGATGTATAAACTCGATAAGGATGGGAACCGCGTCAAGGAGAAGATCAAGGACGACGAGCCGAAGCCCGAGGCCACGCCGAAGTCTCGCAGGGGGCGCAATCGCAGGCCAGGCGGCCCGTTGGCCTCGGGACCCGCGATGATGACGACGCCCGAGGACGCCAGGGCCAGTGTGGACCCGAAGAACGAGGCCCGACAGCGCGAAAAGACCAAGGCCGGCATCGTTGGCGCGGCGGGAATCGAGGAGGACGACAAGGAGCCCGAGGCCGAAGACGACATGAAGGACGTTGAGATCGTCCGCGGTCTCCGCTGGGTCGCGGTCACGGGCCTCTTCGACCATCGCAAGCTGCGAGAGTCGTACGCCAAGGCGCTCAACCTCGATTTCGCCTCCGCGCACCCCAACTATCAGCGCGTCGATCTTCAGCGCCAGACGCTCGCTTCCGACGGCGTCACCTGGCCGGACAAGTGGGAGAAAGTGGATCGCGACGCTAACCGCGAGGTGCTGAACAACCTCCCGGAAAGGGAGGACGAATTGACCCTCGAAGAGGTCCGCCTTCCGGCCCTCGTCGACATCCTCCCCTTCTTGAAGACCGGCACCTACCGGGGCGTCCACCTTGCCTCATTCTTGACGGCCGACTCCAAGTCCGCCCTCAGCAAACCCAAGCCGGCCCCGGCGGCGACCGGATCGATGTCTCCCTATTCCATGAAACCACCGATGATGGACAACCGCGGCCGTGCCGACGATTCCTCGATGGCCCGCTCCATGTTGATGCCATCGATGGGCATGGAAATGGGCCGCTCCACGGGCGCCGAGGTCGGCGAGGACACCAATTTCCCGAAGTCCGAAGCGCTGAAATTGATGGTCCGCGTGCTCGATTTCACCGTCGACCCGGAGGTGACCTATCGCTACCGCGCCTGCGTGGTGGTGAAGAACCCCAACTACGGGCGTGAGGACGTCGCCCCCGGCACCGACACCACCACCAAGGAAGTGTCCGGCGCCTGGAGCGAGGCGACGGACCTGGTGACGATCCCCGCCGACGTGTCGACCTATGCCGTCGAGAAGACGCTGGCGGGCAACCTCGCGCGGGGCGACGAGGTCCGGTTCCAGGTCGCGACCTGGAACGCCAAGGACGGACAAACGATCGTCAAGGCATTCGACGCCGGCCCTGGCAAGGTGATCGGCGAGCCTTCCCTGGCGAAGGTGCCCGACCCCGATGGCAAGAAGGCCCCGTCCACCAAGATCGACTTCACAAGCCGCCAGGTCGTGCTGGACACCGAGGGCGGCACTCGCCCGGTCTCGCAACTGGATCTGCCCGGCGCCGGCTTCAACGTCCCGGCGATGGCCGTGGTCCTCCGCCCCGACGGCACGATCGCCGTGCGGAGCGAGGCGCGCGACAAGCGCGACCCGACCATGAGCGAGATGCTGACCGACTACACCCAGGCGGTCAAGGACGCCGAGGGCGGCGTCGTGAAGCACAACCGATCGAACTCCCGGTCGTCCGGCGGCTCCGCGAGTCGCCGTTGAGCGCCTGCTCCGTTGCACTGGCAAGATCAGGACTTCCCGAGGCCCACGGCGTCGCAACGCCGTGGGCCTCGGGCGTTTCCGAGGCGAGGACGCCGACCCTCGGGTGATTTCGCAACAATTCCGCCGAAATCGGGTTGACCGCCGCGGGCCCTGCGGGTATCACTCCGCCCGTCTATTCCCCTTCCTGGGACTCACCCCTCGCGACTCAACCTCAGGAGGACGGAGCCCCGGCCCGGCCGGGACCGTGCGGCCATCGCTCGGAAGGCGGGCGACATCCCGCGCGGCACGATTTTCTGTCCACGTCTGCCGCTCCGGTGCAGGATCAGAAGACCGTCGTCAGGGATGTCGGCGGTCGACCGCGAGCGGCGAAAGGAGGTCGCGTTGGGAAGGCTCAGAACTCTCACGATCCTCTTGACACTTAGCGCCTGGGGGGCAGCCACGGATGGCGCCCCGCCGGACGACTCGGCGGCTCCGGCCGTCCCGTCGGCGCGCCCCAATCCACCCGCGCCCCCCTCGGTCTACGTCAAGACGGGGGCGGAACTCCTGGGCAAAGGCCAGGTTGAACTTGGGGCGAAATACCTCAAGGCGGCCAACGATTACCGCGACCAGTTGACAGACGCCGAACGAGCAGACCTCGACAAACTCCGGCAGGCGCTCATTCAGGCGCCGGCCACCGCCCCGCGGCCCGCACCGGCTCCCGTCATCGACGCCGTGGCCCCGGCCCCGGTCGTGAGCGGTGAGCGGCCGGCGCGGGTCGGCACGACCGACGCGAAGCAGCGTGGGCGCTGGCTCTTGCAGCAAGCCCGCGAGCAGATCGCGCACGGCGAGTATGACGAGGCCCGGGCCAAGCTCGACGAGGCTCGCGGCCTGGATGTGCATTGGGGGCTCTTCGACGACACGCCCGCGAAGGTCGCCGAGTCCCTCAACCGCGCCCGCCCCCGGACGGCCGCCGCCGTGTCGACAGCCGCGGGCAACCGCCAGCAGGCCAAGGCCCGCCTCAAGGAGGCTCGCGCCGCCCTGGCCGCCAATCGCTACGACCAGGCCGAGTCGATCTCGCAGGAAGTCAACGCCTGGGGTCTGACCTATGGAATGTTCGACGACAGCCCCAAGAAGGTCTCCGCCGCCGCCCGCGCCCTGCGCGATCGCGACGTGGTGCGCAAGTTCGGGACCAAGGGGCACGCGGGTCAGGAAGTCTACGAGGTCCTGGTCAATGAGTCGCGCGAGCTGCTGAAGGCCGGGCGGCTCCAGGAGGCCGAGGCCAAGGCCCTGCGCGCCCAGAAAATGAACATCGTGCCGGCGGTGACCGCTGACCGCGCCGAAACCGTCCTGGCCGACCTGTCGGTCCTCAAGGCCAACGCCGCCCAGGCCCAGGACGGCGCCAAGCCGCCCGCGATCGTCGAGGCCAAGAGCGCCGTGGTCGAGAGCGCCGCCAACGCCCTGCTGGCCGACAACCATACCGAGGCCGCCAAGGCCAAGTACGCTGAGGCCGAGCAGCTTCACGCCGTGGAGTCGGGCCTTCCGGCCGCTGTCGACCCGATCGCGATGGCCCCGCCCCTGGCCGACCCGGCCGTCGAGAAGGTCCAGGCCGCGGCGGATGCCCCGGCCGCGGTGCCCGAGATGCCGCCGATCACAGCCCCCGCCCCGCCGGCCGCCCTGACCCTGGAACCGGCCCAGGCCGACCTCTCGGCCCCCGCGCCTCCCCAGGCGAATCCCGGGTTGCCCGACCTTTCGGGCGAGGCCCCCGCCCCGGAACCCAACGAGGCACCGGCACCGGCTCCGGCTCCTCCATCAGCGAACCCCGGCGCGTTGATGATCGGCCAGGCGCGGGGCCTGATGATCAAGGGCAACTACGCCGAGGCCCGCGAGGTCGTCGCCAAGGCCAAGGCCGGCGGCTTCGGCGTCGAGGCCCAGGCCGACGAGCTCGCCGCCCAGATCACCCAGTCGGAGCAGGCCGGAGCGTTGAGTCTCTTCGAGGCCGCCGTGGCCGCCCTCCGCAAGAACGAGAACGAGCGCGCCCGCGCCTTGCTGAACGAGATCAGCACCTCGGAAGTCCAGCTCGATGAGGGGCTGGCCCAGAAGGTCCAGGACCTCCTCCTGCGGCTCCCCAAGGCCGGCGAGGGCCGCGCCACGGCCACGGACCTGGCCAACACCGAGGAGGCCATCAAGGTCCAGCAGCTCAATGCGGAGATCGGCATCAAGATGGCCGAGTCGCGCCGCCTGATGGACACCGATCCCGAACGCGCCATCGTCCTACTCCAGCAGCAAATCGAGGCGGTCAAGGCCGCCGGCCTGGGCACCTCGCTCACGAGCAAGACCGTTCGCCGCCTCGAAATCGCCATCGAGTCGGCACGCAAGGACAAGGTCGCCTTCGAGACCAAGATGCGCGACAAGAAGTTCAAGGAGGAGATCGAGCGCAAGCGCTTCGCCATCCTCCAGGCCGACGTTGCCAAGAAGCAGCAGGTCAAGACCTTCATGGAGCGCGCCGAGAAGGCGATGTCCAACGGCGATTATGCCGAGGCCGAGAAGTTCGCCGAGAGGGCCCAGACGATCGCGCCCAACGAGATCGCCCCGGGCGCCCTCGCCTGGAAGGCCCGCGTCCAGCGCCACTATGACGTGGACCTCAAGACCCGGGCCGCCAAGGAGGAAGGATTTCTTGCGGCGTTGCACGGCGTCGACGTCTCGAGCATCGCCGACCCGGTGGCCCTGGAACGGGGGATCAGCTATCCCACGACCTTCGCGGATCTGACCAAGCAGCGCGGGAAGTACGACGTTTCGCGGGCGTATCCCAAGTCGCCCCAGGCCCAGCTCATCGAGCAGAAGCTCAACGAGGCGGTGGACCTGAACTTCAGCAAGACCCCGCTGGAGGAGGTGGTCACCCACCTGCAAAACCTCACCGGGCTGAATTTCATCCTGGATTACAAGGCGCTGGCCGACGAGCAGATCGTGCCGACCACGCCGGTGTCGCTGACGGTCAACAAGGTGAAGCTGAAGACGGTGCTGAAACTGATCCTGAAGCCGCTGGGCCTGTCGTACCGGCAGACCGACGAGGTCGTCCTGATCACCAGCCCGCAGACCAGCCGCACCGACCTGGTGACGCGGGCGTATGACGTGGCCGACCTGGTGGTGACGCCCCACCGCAAGGGGAACCAGCCGCAGGGTCCACACGGGCCGAACCCGCCGGGCATGACTTCCGCGATGCCCGACGTTTCGACCTCCGAGGGCCAGGCCGCGGCCCGTGCCAACGCCGGGGCGCTGCCCGGCACCAACGGCCTGTCCACGCAGCCGCAGTCGATAATGGGTGATCGCCCCGACATCGACATGACCCCCCTGGTGCAGCTCATCACCGCCTCGATCGCACCCAACACCTGGAGGGTCGGGGGCGCCGACGGCACCAACGGCCAGGCGTTCGGCTACGGCCAGGGCATCGGCGGGGGCGCAGGTGGCGCCGACGCGCAAGATGGGGAGACGGTGCAGCCCGGATCGATCACGCCGTTCATGCTCAACATCAGCCTGATCATCCGGCACACGGCGGAGGTCCATGAGGAGGTTGTTGACCTCCTGCGGCAGCTTCGCAAGCTCCAGGACCTCCAGATCTCCGTCGAGGTCCGGTTCATCACGCTGGACGACAACTTCTTCGAGCAGATCGGCGTCGACTTCGACGTTTCGATCCACTCCAACGTCGCTGGCCGGGGCAGTTCCTTCGCGGTGAACCCCCTGCTCAGCGCGGGTGGCACCGGCGGGACGGCCGGCACCGCGGGGGTTTTTGGCGGCACCGCCGGCTCGGGCGGCACGGCCGCCACCGCGGGGACGGCCGGCACCGGGACCGGCTACCTCATCAACCCGATCCGCGACCACACCTTCGGCAACCGACAGCCGCTCACGGTCGGCCGTCCCGCGGCGGGCGACACCGGCAATTTCACGCCCGACTTACAAATCCCCTTCACCAACGGCTCCTACGCCGCCTCGACGGTCAGCAACACGGTCCCCAACGTGGGGTCGAACTTCGGGATCGCGTTCCTCAGCGACCTGGAGGTGTACCTCTTCCTGACCGCCGCGCAGGGGGACAGCCGTTCCAACCTGGTGCAGGCGCCCAAGGTGACCAGCTTCAACGGGGCGCTCGCGACGGTCATCAGCGTCAACGAGATCAACTACGTCGCCTCGCTGTTCCCGCTGATCGGTGCGGGTGCCGGCTCGTTCATCCCGCAAATCGCGACGATCCAAGACGGCGTCACGCTCAGCGTCACGCCGGTCGTGTCGGCCGACCGCCGGTACGTGCGGATGACGCTTTCGCCGAGCTTCATAACCTTCTCCGGCTTCGACAACATCAGCGTGCCGATCGTGGCCGGCGGCGGCGGCCTGGGCGGCGGTGGCGCGGTGGCCAACGCCACGATTCAGCTCCCCAGGCTCACCCGAAACACCGTGCAAACGACGGTCACCGTCCCCGACGGCGGCACCGTCCTGCTCGGCGGCGTCAAGCGGCTGCGGGAGCAGCGCACCGAGTACGGCACCCCGATCCTCTCCAAGACGCCGTTCATCAACCGCCTCTTCCGCAACATCGGCATCGGCCGTACCACCGACAGCCTGATGCTGATGGTGACCCCGCGGATCATCATCCTGGAAGAGGAAGAGGAAAAACTCGGCATCCCGACCGTCCCGACGATCTCCCTGTAAGCGTATGCGTTGCTCAGGGAGCGACTCGGGGCTTGCGGGCCTCGCCACCCATCGTCCCACGCGACCGGCCGCCGGGGGTGCCTTCCCCCCGGCGGCCTTTTCCGCGCGCGCCGGGGCCGCTATCCTGGGGCTTGCGGCTGACGCACCCCCCGGAGGACTCGCCGATGGCACCCGCGCTGATCCTGGCCACGGCCCTGGCCGCCCTGCTGGCCGCCCCGCCCGACGACCCTCGCAAGGTCCCCGCCGACCAGTTCACCCCCGACCCCGCCTGGAAGCCCCTCGACAAGAAGGACCACCGCCCGATCTGGTTCGACCCCGCCGGCAAGCGCGTGATCCTTCGGGCGCGCGTCGCGGTCCGCGAGGGGGCCCTGGAGCACCTGCTCTGCGCCGTCGACACCAAGGAGCACGAATCGATCGTCGCCACCGACGCCCCGCCCAAGCTCATTCACCTCGGCTTGCTGCTGACGGGCGCCGAGAAGGGGCACCCGGTCCGCTACCGCCCGAAGTTCGAGCCGCCCGAGGGGACGCCGATCGCCATCGAGCTGGAATGGATCGAGGGCGGCAAGCCTCGCCGCGCCAACGCCCTGGACTGGGTCAAGGACAGCCGCTCCGGCAAGCCCCCCGAACGGGGATGGGTCTTCGCCGGCAGCGACGAATTCACCGACCCGGACACCAAGCAGGTCCACTACGCGGCCGACGGCGGCGACCTCTTCACCGTCGCCAACTTCGCCAGCGCCATCCTCGACCTTCCCCTGGCCAGCACCCCCAATGACGCCGAGCGCGTCTTCGTCGCCAATACACCCCGCATTCCCCCAAGTGGCACCTATGTCACCATGATCCTGCATCCCGTGAAACCGCTCAAACCGTAATTCCACCATGCTCGGACCTCCAACCTGATGCGTGACCGCCGGGAAGCCTCAGGCGTGACCGCGCTTCACGACGCCAAGTTGACCTCCCTTGTCGAGAAGGGTAAGATTCCCGCGGGGTGGCTCTTGATGGAGACGTGTGATTCATGGCCGTCGAGACCGCAACGAAGTGGGACCTCGCCGAGGCGAATCGGAAGCTCAACCACGCCCTGCCCCAGGAGATCCTGCGGTGGGCGGTCGAGTTGTTCTTTCCCAAGTTGACGATGGCGACCGCCTTCGGGCCCGAGGGGTGCGTCATCTTGCACATGCTTTCGGAGATCGAGCCGCGCGTCCGGGTGTTCAACCTCGACACCGGCTACCAGTTCGCCGAGACGCTGAAGCTGCGCGACCGCATCGCCGAGCGGTATCAGATCGCGGTGGAAATGGTGGGGGCCGCGGATTCCGTCGCCGAGTACGAGGCGTCGCACGGCGGTCCGGTTTACCCGAGCGACCCCGACCGCTGCTGCCATGACCGCAAGATCGTCCCCTTGAAGCGCGCGGTGGTCGGCTACGACGCCTGGATCTCCTCGATCCGCGCCGACCAGTCGGCGCACCGGGCGCGGGCCGACGTAGTCGGTTGGGACGCGAAGTTCGGGCTGGTGAAGATCAACCCCCTGCTGCGCTGGACGCACCGCGACGTGTGGGCCTTCCTCCTGGCCAATAACGTGCCGTACAACCCGTTGCACGACCAGGGTTATCCCTCGATCGGCTGCTGGCCCTGCACCCGGGCCGTCGCCACGGGTCAGGACGAGCGCGCGGGGCGCTGGGCCGGCCAGGCCAAGACCGAATGCGGCCTGCACTCGCTGGACAGCAGCCAGCTGTGACGGCGGCCTGGCCGGCGGTTCGCGAGGCTCAAGGCCCATGAAGATTTCCGCGAAAGCCGAGTATGCCTGCCTGGCGATTCTGGCGTTGGCGGGCCATCCCGGCGAGGTTCCGCTCCGCATCCGCGAGATCGCCCAGGAGCAAGGCATCCCGGAGCGGTATCTGGTGCAGATTTTGCTCCAGTTGAAAGGCTCGGGCCTCGTGCAGAGCACGCGGGGAGCCTCCGGCGGCTACCGCCTGGCCCGTCCCGCCGCCGCCATCTCGCTGGGCGAAGTCCTGTCGGCGATCGAGGGCCCGGGCGAGCCTCCACGCGAGGCGTCAGGCCCCGCGGGCCGCGCCCTGGCCTCGATCTGGGACGATCTGCGCGACGCCGAGCGCGCCGTCCTGAATCGGATGTCCATCGCCCAGATTGCCCAGCGAATCTCTCCCCCCGAATGGGTCATCTAACCGGCTCGAGAGCACGAGGTTCGTGAGGGATTTTGGGGCGATGCCCCCTCCGGGGCTCATCTTTCGACCACCCCGCTTTCCCGGATTTTGCAATCTCCCCGCGGGCAGTCAGGTCTCGATCTCGTCCGACCTGGCGCTTTCGGTTATACTTTCCGCGGCACGGCCACCGGTTCCGACGCGCAAGGGGACGTCGGCGGGCGGCGCTCTCCAGGGAACGACGAAAGGAGATCCACGATTTCCGCAACAGCACCCCGGTCCTCGGCCGGTCTGAATACCCCTTACGGCGGGGCCCTGGTGGACCTCGTGGCCGTCGACGCCCGACCCGCCGAGATGCGCGCCACCGCCAAGGATTTCGCCAGCCTGACCCTCGACGAGCGGAGCCTCTGCGACCTCGAATTGTTGGCCACGGGCGCCTTCTCACCCCTGAAAGGCTTCCTGGGCAAGGCCGATTACGACCGCGTGGTTGCCGAGATGCGTTTGGTCGATGGCACCCTCTGGCCCCTGCCGGTGACGCTGCCGGTCCACCCCGGCGACGGCGTGGAGGTGGGCAAGGCCCTGGCCCTCCGCGACGTGTACGGCAACCTGCTCGCCTTCTTGCACGTCGAGGAGATCTACCCCTACGACAAGCAGGCCGAGGCCCAGGGCGCCTACGGGTCGACCGACGCCAAGCACCCGGCCGTCGCCCACCTCAACCGCCAGCCCGGCCACTACGCCGCGGGCAGGCTTGAGGTGATCCGCACCCCGCCGCACTTCGACTTCGTGGAGCTGCGCCGGACGCCGCGGGAGCTTCGCGAGCACTTCCAACACCTCGGCTGGACCAAGGTCGTCGCCTTCCAGACGCGCAACCCCCTGCACCGCGCGCACGAGGAATTGACCAAGCGCGCCGCCGAGCAGATCGGGGGTGGCCTGCTGATCCACCCGGTCGTCGGCGTGACCAAGCCCGGCGACGTCGACCACTATACCCGCGTCCGCTGCTACCGCGCGCTGGTCGATAACTACTACGAGCCCGGCTCCGTCGTGCTGAGCCTTCTGCCGCTGGCCATGCGGATGGCTGGACCCCGCGAAGTCCTGCTGCACGCGATCATCCGCCGCAATCACGGCTGCACCCACTTCATCGTCGGCCGCGACCACGCCGGCCCCGGCGCCGACAGCACCGGCAAGCCCTTCTACGCCCCCTACGCGGCGCAGGAGGCGATGGCCACGCACAAGGCCGAGATCGGCATGGAGATGGTCGACTTCAAGCAGATGGTCTACCTGCCGGACGAGAACCGCTACAGCCCTATCGACGAGGTTTCTCCGAGCACGAAGACCACCGATATCTCGGGCACCCAGGTGCGCGACGACTACCTGGCCAAGGGCCTGCAATTGCCTGAGTGGTTCAGCCGCCCCGCCGTGGCCGAGATCCTCAACGAGACCAATCCACCCAAGTTCCGGCAGGGCCTGACGATCTGGTTCACCGGGCTTTCCGGCTCGGGCAAGAGCACCGTGGCTCATGCCCTGGTCGAACGGTTGGCCGAGTTCGGGCGGAACGTGTCGCAGCTTGACGGCGACGAGATCCGCACGCACCTGTCCAAGGGCCTGGGTTTCAGCAAGGAAGACCGCGACGTGAACATCAACCGCGTGGGCTACGTCGCCGGCATGGTGGCCCAGCACGGCGGCACCACGATCTGCTCGGTCATCAGCCCCTATCGCGGCCCCCGCGACAACGCCCGCAAGGCCTCGAAGGGGAACTTCGTCGAGGTCTACTGCGATACCCCGATCGCCGAGTGCGAGAAGCGCGACGTCAAGGGCCTGTACGCCAAGGCACGCGCCGCCGTCGCCCAGGGCAAGGGCATGGGCTTCACCGGCGTCGACGATCCCTATGAGGCGCCGCTGAAACCCGAGGTCACCATCGACACCAGCAAGCTTTCGGTCGTTGAGTGCGCCGATGCGATCATCCACAAGCTGATCGAGCTGGGCTACATCCTGCCCCACGGCCACATCTGATCTCAGCTCAGGATCGCTTGCAGGGTCCTCGATATTTTCGCTCCTCCGGGGCAGAAGTGGGCAACACCCCGGAACCTCCAGGAGCCCTGATCTCCAGAAAAAGGGAAGTGCAATTCCCGTGTGCCCGCCTGGACGGCCCGCGCCCGGAATGGTCGCTCAGGCGGCCCAATCTCCCCGAACTCTCCGTCCGTTGGCGACGTACCAGGTTCGTGCTCTTTCCCACGGCGGAACCGCCCGTGTCGGCGCGCTTTCTGCAAGCATGTTCCCTCGCTTTCCCTCGGACCCGGCCATTGTCGCGGTCCGCTGTCCGCGCCGAGGCTTGAAGGGCCGGGTCTGACCCGCCGCGACCTTTCGAGTCGTATGCCTTCCGGTTGCCAGGGAATCACACCATGTCACTCGGGATCGCTTACACCGCCGACGAATCGCCCCGGGTCGGCGCGACACCGGTCTTCGGTTATCAACTGATCCGCCGCCTCGGGAGCGGTGGTCACGGTGAGGTCTGGCAGGCCGAGGGCCCCGGCGGCTTCCAGGTCGCCCTCAAATTCATCCGGCAAGACGACGGCCCCTCCGCGGGGGATATTCGCGCCCTGGAAATCCTCCGCGAGATCCGTCATCCGAATCTCCTGCTGACCTTCGGCGCCTGGCAGGTTCCTGGCTTCCTGGTCCTGGGGATGGAACTGGCCGACGGAACCCTCTGGGATCGATTCTGCCAGGCCCTGGATCAGGGCTTGCCGGGCATCCCGCGCACCGAGTTGCTCGAATCGCTCGCGGAGACCGCCAAGGGGATCGACTACCTCAACAGTCCGGGCATCACCCCCAGCGGCCTGGCGCGGCCAGGGATTCAGCACCGCGACCTCAAGCCGCAGAACATCCTGCTGGCCGGTGGGGGGGTGAAGGTCGCCGATTTCGGCCTTGCCCGCCAGATCGACCACAGCCTCGCCAGCCACACCGGCAACCACTGGACTTTTGCCTACGCCGCGCCGGAATTCTTCCGCAAGCAGACCGCCAGCCAGTCGGACCAGTATTCCCTGGCCGCTACCTACTGCCACCTGCGTGGCGGCCGGACGCCGTTCCAGGGGCCCGCCGCCGTCATCATGGCCGGTCACCTCCTGTTTCCGCCCGATCTGTTGATGATCCCGGCGGAAGAACGCCCGGTCGTCGCCCGGGCCCTGTCCAAGGAGCCCAAGGAGCGCTGGCCGAACTGCCGAGCCTTCGTGGAAGCCCTCCGCGCCGCCGTCCCCCTTCCGGAGATCGGAGACGAAGACCAACCCGCCCCCAAAACCGATCTAGGCTGGCTCGCGATGGAGTCACCCACGCCTCCCGACGAGTGGGCGACGCGGACCAAGCCCGTCTCCGCTCCGCCCACCGAGACCTGGCAAGGTGAAATCCAGGCCGTCGTGGTCGCGACAGTGCCCCCCCAGCCCGCCCCCGCGGAGGAGCCGCCGGCGCTTGACCCCGTCGCGGTCCCCGTCCTGTTGGCGAGGCCCGCCCCGCTCCCGATCGCTGACGCCCACACCCGCCGCGCCCGAAAACGGAAGGGGGGCGTCCGCAAGCTCACGGTGGCCGCCACGACCCTGGCGATCGTCGGCTTCGGGCTGGGGACGCCCGGGCTCCTCGCTCCGACCATCTCCGCCCCGTCAGGTCTCACCGCGACCATCCCCGACCCGCCGGACATCGCGCCGGCGGACCCGGCGTCGGCGGTCCCGAGATTGGAGATCCCCGAGGTCGTCGCGGCGGATCGCGAGGGGGCCGATCTCAAGGTCACTCCCCTGGTCCTCAACCCTCCGCAAGCACCCGCCCCTGCTCCCGAAATGGCCCCCGCTCCCGAGGCGGCCCCCGAGCCAGCGCTTGCGACCGCGAAGCTCGTCGGGCTCGCGCATCCACCGGCCGCGAAGGCGAGGAGCCTGGCCCTGAAGGCTCCCGGCCACCTGACGATCGTCGCCGGGAAGCCGGCCCACCTGGCGTTCGAGGTCACCCGAGTGGGGGTTGATGGGCCCGTCTCCGCCCGCATCGAGGGGCTCCCGCCCGGGGTCACCGCCGAGGAGATGACGCTGGGGCGCGACGAGGAAGTGGCCGTCTTTCGCATCACCGTCGCGGCCGACGCCCTGAGCACCGAATTCCCCGTGCGGCTCGTGGCCGTCGCCGATGACACCCGCGCGGAGGCACCACTCAAGGTCGCCATCGAACCCTCGAAGGCTTCGATCCTCCTGCACAAGGCGCGCGGGCTCTTCGACGGCGGCAAGCACGCCGAGGCCCTCGTCGCGCTCGACGAGGCGCTGGCCCTCAGCCCCGACGATCCCTCGGCTTTCATGTTGCGCGGAATGATCTCGATCAAGGCGGCCAGTCACGAGCGGGCCGTCGCCGACAAGGCGGCCAATTACGAGCGGGCCATCGCCGACTTCACCGAGGCCCTGAAGCGTCGCCCGCGGGACCCCACCGCATACAACAACCGAGGGCTCGCCCGCCGGGCCCTTGGCGATTATCATCGGGCGATCGCGGATTACGACGAGGCGATCCGCCTGAAGCCGCGGGATGCCATCTTCCACTACAACCGGGGCATGGCTTACCACCTGATCGGCGACGATGTCGGGGCCATCGCCAACTACACCAAGGCGATCGATCTCGACCCGGCCCACGCCCCTTCGTATCGTTGCCGGGGCGAGGCGTTCGCCAACCGTGGCGAGGTCGCCCGGTCCCGGGCCGACCTGGACGTTGCCAAGCGCCTGGAGGGCAAAACCGGCCGCGCAACGCCCGGGCGGGTGCATCCCCAGGGCGAAGAGCCCGCCGCGACGACCCGATCGAGGCACGCCTCGGCGACGACAACACCGACTCCACTCAACGGGTACACGCGCCTGGGCTAAAGGAGACGAGGCGCCCACGGAACAAAACAACCCTTGCCGATTGGAGCTTCCCTCAACGAGCCGGGGGCTTGGCCGCGACGTTGGCGCGGGCCACACCGCGATCGACGGCGGGCGGGGCGGCGGCGAGGGCCGCGGCGTCCTTGAGCTTCCGGCTATCGAGTGACGACAACGCCAGCTTGGCGGCGCCCAGATCGGGCCGGATCGCCAGGGCGGCCTGGTACTGTTCGCGGGCGGCGTCGGTCTTGCCCGTCGCGGCCAGGATGTAGCCAAGATTGGCATGCGCCACGGCCGGGCCACCCGCCCTGGTCAGGGCCGCCAGCGCGGCGTCGGTCTTGCCGGCGGCGGCGAGGGTCAGGCCCAGATTCGTCTGAATACGGGAGTCGGTGGGCGAGAGCTTCGCCGCGGTCCGCAGCGACCGCTCGGCGTCGTCGAAGCGGCCTTGCAGGTGGTAGCTGTACCCGGCGTCGTTCCAGACCAGAGGGTCATCCGGCGAGAGCTGCAACGCCTCGCGATAGTGCGTTTCGGCCTGAGCGAAGCGACCAAGGCGGTCGAGGGTTCCCCCCATCCGCCGGTGCGCCAGTGCCTTTCTGGCCGACGGCACGCGCGAGCCGTCCAGCAATCGGCCTGTCGAGGCGGCTTCGATGGCCTTCTGGTACTCGGCGATCGCCGATTCCGCGTCCCCCTGGGTCTCGTAGACGCGGGCCAGGTCGAGGTGGACGTCGAACTGCCGCCCCGGCGTGGCCTTGGGCGAGGTGGCCCCCGACCGAAGACTGGAATTGGCGTGGTCGGGGGCCTTCGACGACGGGTCGGTCCGCGCCTGAGCCTGGGAGGGGCCGAGGGCCTTGGGGTCGAGCTTCGTGCGCCCGGCCGTGGTGACGCAACCGGCCGCGGCAATCGGCAGGAGCCCCCACAGGCCGATGCGCCGGAGAATCTCCGCGCGTCGCGGTCGCGGTCGCGGTCGCGGTCGCGAGTGTGCCATGTCAGCGTCCTCCCGAGCCAAGGGTAGCGGTCGAGGACGGCGTGAGGCTGAAGGTCTGCGCGGCAGTCGCGTCGCGGAGGATCAGGTTGTTGTAATTCGCGACGGCGTCGGTCCCCGGCAAGCCTGGATAGGGGGACGGGCCGACGACGACACGGGTGTCGTCCACCGGCAGTCTGGCCGCGCTCAGGGTCGCCACGATCGCCGCCCGGCGCGCCTCGGCCAGCTCGGGGCGCTCGGGGGTCCACTCCACGACGACGGGGCCGAGCCAGCAGGCCAGCCGTCGCCCCATCAGGGTCAACCGTTGCGCCCCGGCGGGGGATAGGGTGGTCGAGTCGTCGACGAAGTCGGATTGGTAAAGGGTGAAGGCGTGGGGCGCGGCCTTCGCCTTCATGATCGACGTATGCTCGTGAAGGTAGAATCCATGCGGCGCCTCGATGAACTCCAGGGGGTCGCCGATGAACCTGTCATGGATCGCGAAGCCAATGTGTCGCACCAACCCGCGGCGCGGGCCCGCCGGTCGGCAGCGGGCGGCCGGCACCGGGCCCGTCGGCGCCACGGGGACGGGCTCCTGGGCGAGCGTCCAGCCGGGCGCGATTCCCGCCGCGGCGGTGGCCAGCCAGAATTTCCGCGAGCGTCTTGTCCGTTTCCACCCGCTCATCGCTCGGTCCTCGACTCGTTTAGGGTTCCGCGCGGCCTGCTCCGATCCGCCCCGCAAGGCTTAATCGGCGTGCCCGTGGGGGCCGACGACCCAGCGGTTCTCTGACTGGAAGTGCTTCATGATCGAGAAAACGTCGTGCTCCTGGATGGTCGCCCGGAAGGGGTGGCCGGTCTTGCCCTCGATCCTGCCGAGGAAGAAGAACTCCAGGTCGTTGGGCTCCAACACGCGCTCGCCGGGCCCCGGGGGAACGTCGCACGCCTCCATCGGCGCGACGAGTTCGGGAGTCACCAGCACGACCAGTTCGGTCTCCGAAGTGCGGACGTTGTTGACGCTGAACAACTGGCCGAAGACCGGGAGGTCGCCCAGCCCCGGGACGCGTAGAGTGGACCCCGTGGTGGTCTTTTGCAGGAGCCCACCAATGGCGAGGGTCTGCCCCTCTCGAAGTTCCACCACCGTGCGGGCGCTGCGGACGTTCAGGCCGGGGACGGTGGAGCCGAAGGAGAAATCGAGCTGGCTGAAGACCGGCTCGACGTCGAGGCGGATCACGTCGTTGCTCTGGATGTGCGGGACGAATTGCAAGATGGCGCCGAAGTCCTTGAAGGCGATCGTGACGACCGCGGTTCCTCCCGGCAGCGCGGAACTTTGCGGGACGGGGTAGGGATACTGGCCCCCCGCCTGGAACCGCGCCGGCTGGCCGTCCAGTGTCATCAAGTTGGGCTCGGCCAGGATATTGACGAGGCTGTTCGCCCGCAGGGCGTTGATGAACAGGCTGAATTTGCCCGAGTCGAAGATGCCGATAAGCTGCTGATTGTTGCCGGGGATCGGCCCGACCTGCTGCCGGATATTGGTCCTTGAGGTGACTTTCTGGAAGTTCACCCCGAAGTTGCGCAACGCGGTACGGTCGAGCTCGGCGATCTTGACCCGGAGGAGGACCTGTCGGGGTCCGGGGACGAACACCCGGTTGATGACGATCGGCCCTGATCCCACGGGCGGCCCTCCGCCGGTCGCCCCGCCCGGTGGAGCGGCTCCCGCGGGTGCCCCGCCGCCCGGTCCCGCGCCGCCGCCCGCGGGAGCCGCCGGGGCAAGGTCGGCGATCGGGGCGGACTGAGATTGCAGCTCGGTGTTCACCAGTTGCAGGACGTCGGCCATCGTCTTGGCGTCGGGGACCTGACCCTCCAGGATCACCTGCGAGCCGACTTGCCGGATGCGGACCTTCGCGCCCGGAAGCGTCTCCTTGATCCGCGATTGCAGGTCGGCGGCATCGAGCTTGACGCGTACCCGGAAGGTCGTCGGGTGGTCGCGGTCGTCGAAGAAGGTCAGGTCGGTCGTCCCGAACGACAGGCCGTACACGTTTACCAGCTTGGGATTCGGCTGGTCGGCGTCCAGGAGCTGCACGTCGGCGACCGACGGCCGCGCCACGACGATTCGGCGCAGGTCTTGCTTCGACCGGAAGAGCTTGGCTCGCCCGACGCCCACCTCGATCTCGGTCTCCGACTCCTTGGCTTCCTCGAGCATTTGGCCCTGGTCCCGGTCCCTGGGCAGGGCGGGGGCCTCGGGCTTCCGCGGCACCCCCGCCGGGCCAACGCGGATCGACCTGGGCTGCGGGAACGGCGTGGCCCTGGGCGCCGGCAAGGGCGGTGTGAAGAGGCCAGGGGGCAACGCGGTCGCCGGTGATGGCGGCGGAATCTCACCGCTGGAAATCTGCGCCGGGAGTTGACGGGGCTCCTGGCCGGTCGCCGTCCAGGCAACGGCCAGGGTGGCCATTGCGGCACCGGAGCGCAACAGGTCGAACCGTCGGAGTCGCCGGCCGCGGAGGAATGTCCAGTGGCTGTTCGGGTTTCTCACCGCGAGATTCCTCCGCGAAAATGTGTCATAATTGCAAGATTGCGCCGGATCGAGCAACTGCGACGGACATTAGGATTGTTCCGGCTTCTCTGCTTATTTCGGGCGTGCGTCGCTTCGATCTTGACGGAACTTCCCTTGCGACGAAGACCCGCCCGAGCTTGGGAATGGCCTGCTGGCAGAAGCGGCTTGCCGTCCCCTTGCCTCCACGCAGGCCAGGTACACACAATGAGGCCCGGTTGCAGGGGCCGAACGGCCCAGTTGAGCGCGACGGGGTGACGCACGCCGATGGATCGCCAACGCTTCGGGATCAATGACCTCGATACCCTCCTGGGCGGGGGCCTGCTGCCCGGCACCCTGACCGTCCTGGCCGGCGCGACCGGGGTGGGCAAGACGCAGCTGGGCCTGCGCTGGGCTCACGCGGGCCAGCTTGCCGAGGGGCATCGCGGGATCGTCTGCGACCTGACCAGCCGTGGGGACGCGCAGAACCACGCGGAATATGCCCGCGCGCAATTCGCTTGGGAACTGGCCCCCCACCCAGCCGAGGCCGCCCCCGACCTGGCGGCCTTCTGGGACTTCGGCCGCGTGCTGGGCCAATACTTGCACCCCTTCGCGAAGGCCGGCCGCCGCGTCACCCGGCGCGACCTCGACCCCGACGAGTGGCACGCCTGGAAGTCGGACCTCGCTCGGGTACTCCGCGCCTCGGCCGCGTGGTTCTACGCCCAGTTCGTCCGCGGCACGCGCCGGGTGGTCGTCGACGGCATCGAGCCGGCCGAGCGGTTCAGCGAGTCAATCCAGTTCGAGTTCTTCGAATACCTGTATCATCACGTCTTGCGCAAGGAAGACGAGTGGGCCGCCCGCGAGGTCTTCCGCGAGCTGTACCGCGCCAACGAGCCGCAGGTCCACGCCCACCGCTACGATCACAAGGCGATCGGCTGCCTTTACCTCTACACGACCCCGCACGTCCTGCTCGACGACCTGCTCGCGCAGCCGATCGGCGAGGGCGACATCTTCGCCAATGCCAACACGATCATTCTCATGGGCCGCACGAAGTCCGAGGGGCGCATGGGCCGCGCCCTGTACGTCGCCAAGCACCGCGGCAGCGCCTGCGGCGACGAGATCGTCCCCTACCGACTGACCGATCGCGGGCTGGAGTTCGGCGCCGACCCGCGCTGAGCGGATCGGTGACATCAAGGAAGAGGTCCACGACGGATGAGCCTGGAGACTTCCACCCGCGCGGTCTGGGCCTTTCTGGCCGCGGCTGCGGCGCTCTATCTCGGCTATCACGCGGCGATCGGCCTGGGGCTCGACGACACGAACCATCTGGAGACGACCCTGGCGATGGTCGTCGCTCGGCAGCTTCACGACGGCCCCTCGACCCTGTACGGGCCGGTGACGGGGACGATGCCGCTGGCCCTGATCCATGCTCCCCTGTATTACCGACTGGCGGCGCCGGGGGCCTGGACGCTGGCAGCGCTGGGCTTCGACCCGCCCACCGCCGGGCTCTATTCGGGGCGGGCGCTGTCGATGCTGGGAATGCTGGCGACGATGGCGGGCGCCTCGCACCTGGCACGGCTCGACGGGGCTCCTCGCCGCGCGGGGTGGTGGTCGGCCTTGCTGCTGGCCGCGGCGCCGGTCTTCGGCAGCTTCCCCGCGACGGTGCGGCCCGACACGCTGGCGATCGCATTCCAGACCTGGGGTGTCGCCCTCGCCTGGGGATGGCTCCGCACGCCGGGATCGCGCCCGAGAACGCTGCTCCTGGCCTATGCCGCATTGGGCCTGGCCGCGTGCACCAAGCAGAATTTCGTGGTTTCCGCCGCGATCACCTCCGCGATCCTCCTTGTTCAAGCCTTTCGAGGGAATGCGCGCGCCCGGCCGATCGTGGCGGCGCATGCGCTGGGGCTCGGCATCGTGCTGGGGTATTACGGGCGGGAGGAATTCGTGACGGGCGGTGCGATGTCCCACGCGGTCTTTGCCCTGCCCTCGGCCTTCGGGCGGGTCAACGGCGCGACCTGGGGGCACGTCGCGACGGTATTCTTGGAGGCGGCCAAGGAGTCAATCGGGCTCCTGGCGCTGGCATTTGCGGCGATGATCGCGCGGGCGGGCCGACGGGCCGGCGCTCAGCTCGACGCGGGCCTCGCCGGGTTGCTGGCGGGCGAGACGGCCGCGATGGCGTTCCTCAGCCACGGCAGTACGGGCTCGTGGGTGAACTACGCGATGCCGCCGGTGCTGTACGCGGCGATCCTGGTCGGCAGGGCGCTCGACCGGGCGCTCGCGGCGGGCCGCCCCGCGTGGCGGATCGCGCCGATCCTCGCGGCGTGTCTGCTCCTCGTGCTGGCCGACGGCCGTTACGTCGCCATCTCGGCCCGCTCAAGGATGGAGGAGCGGGCGCGGCTTCGCGTGATGTTCGCGGACCCGCGAGTGTCTCAGCAGGGTCCGGAGGCGCGATACTTCGTGGCGCGCCCGCAATATAATCGGTTGTATGGCCGTCCGGATCTGATCCACGACGACTGGCTGTACGGCGCGTTCGAGGCCCAGTCGGCGGCCGAGCCGCGCTCCAACTGGCTGCGATGGGCCCTCGTGTCGGGCCCGGTGCGGCAGGTGATCGTCGGCCTCGAACGGAACCGCGACCCCAACTTCGTCGAGGGGCTGGCCGACCCCCTGGAGCGGCTCGGCTACCGCCAGATCGCGCATTTCGACGGCTACGACGTGTGGGAGCGCCAGTGATCGGACCCCTCCAGGCAGGAGCGCCCGGGCCTTGGAACCGATCTTCATCCCCAGGCTCCGCGACGAGGAGTTCGAGTCGCCCCCTGGCACCTTGCCGAGGACGCTCGGACCCGCTCCCTGGCCGTATCTGCGGCTGGTGGCCAACCCTGTTCTTGGCCTCTACGGGGTGGGCTTCGTGCTTTACGGACTTGGTCTACTGACAGCTCGCGAAGGCTCGGATTCTTTTAACTGTGTGAATTCCAGCGGGGCGGTTTTGGTCTTCTTTCTGCTCCCGAGGCTGTTCCAATTCCATTGCCTCGACTGCCGGGCGACGGGCCGGCTCGGGCGCTGGAAGGAGCACGTCTGCCCCGAGTCGGCCGCTCGGCGGAGGGACAATCGGCCACGACGGTGGCCGGGCCTCACACCGGGGATGCAGACGTTCTTGTGGCTCGTGCCGGCGTCGTTGGTCACGATCGCGGTCCATCTCTTCTGCCTGAAGCTTCGCTGACGCCGGCCTGTCGCCCGGGGCGGCGGGTTGTGGTATCGTG
>JAABUQ010005493.1_pt1 | contig 20146 bp, 19 predicted proteins | sample 5560001 | NCBI WGS metagenome assembly JAABUQ01 (sample SAMN10711888, study PRJNA513371) | rock metagenome | isolation source: Antarctica rocks | place: Antarctica: Victoria Land, Finger Mt nord | collected 2015-12-18
CGCCAAGAAACAGGCGAACAAGCCCCGATGTATTGTGCGGGTGAACAACCCCCGCAATACGTTCATCTTCGAGTCGATCGATCCGGCGGATCCGGTGCGAGTCATTTCGTCCACAGAAGTGATTCTGTCTGCCCTGCACGAGCACGTCAAAGCATTTAATAATCCATCGGTTCTGGAAACAGTCAGCCGCTAGCCATCGGTCCCGAAGGCCGTCTTTAATGGGTGTGCGTGAAGTTGCCGATTGCGACGCCGCGTTCGGCAATGCGGTTCAGGGCGTAACGCATGCCCAGCGGACGCACGGGCCGGCCGACGGCGGTAAAGTACCGGTGCGGGTCGATGTTGAGAGTTCGCGTTTGAATCATGTCGATGCGCACGCCGCAAAGAAATGCGTCCATCGCAAGAAGCTCTTGCTCATCGTCAGTAACGCCGGGATGAGTAAGTAGGTTGAGCGATACCCGCAAGCCGGCCGACGAGGCGATACGAACGCTCTCGAAGACGTCGCTCAAGTCGTATCCCGCCGGCCGGTAGTACGCGCCATATACCGCTGGACGAAATGAGTTGAGGCTTATACGGACTGCTTGCAGTCCTGCATCGATGCAACGTTGCAATGCGCGTGGCAGGCTGCCGTTTGTGTTTAAGTTGATGGTTCCGGTCGGGGATGCCCGGCGAATCGCTTCAATCGCCCTCGCGACGGTGGGCCAACGCAGCAATGGTTCGCCTTCGCACCCTTGCCCGAACGAAACAATTCCGTGCTGCACGCGCTGCAAGTGAAAGATTGCGGCCCGCACGAGTTCCTCGGAGCTTGTCTCGAAAGCGACCCGCCGCTGGGGTGAAGGAACGTTGGCTTCCGGTTCAAGCTGCGAAATGCAGCCGAGGCACTTTGCATTGCATTTTGGCGAAACCGGTAGCGCGGCCTCACCCTTCACCAAGAAAACGTTTTGCGCTGTGAAACAGCCATATTCACGCGAGCACAAAGCCACTTGCTGCAGCACGCGGTTGCCCGCGTCTACGCGCAGCCTGGCGTCGATGGCTGCTTCCAATTCGCCGGGTGAGAAATACCGCGGTCTCCAGTCTTCAGATTCATCCGTCTTTCGGGCAGCAACGTGCAGCTGATCGTTCAAGACACATGCAAACGTGTAGCCGTACAACGGCAGCTCCGGTGCGCCGTCAGACCGCAGGAACGCAGGTACGAGGAGTCGCGTGTAGCCCGATGGCAACACCGCCGCCAGCACCAGCCCATTCACCGGACGGTCTGTCCGGACGAGTGGCGTGCGCCCCGGTAACATCATCTGCACCGTACCATGGGGGGCGGGGACTAGATCTTCGAAACGGGCGGGCGCGACTATTCCGCCGTCCGCCAGTGGTTCTCGCCGCGCATCGTAAAAAATGCCACCGCGCTCATCGCAATACGCGAGCCCGATCATCGCGGGACCACGTCGAGCTGCGTGTCGAAAACGCGCACCGCAGGTCCGCTCAGAAAAGCGTCGCCGTTACCGAGCCATTCAACCAGTAGCCGCCCCCCAGGGACCTGTACTTCCACCGGCGAGAGCACGAGGTCGCGATACAGCGCTGCGGCGGCGCTCGCCACGGCACCCGTGCCACACGCCATGGTTGCGCCTACGCCACGTTCGTAGTGGCGCACCTGCAGCCGATGCGGTCCCGCCTTCACCGCAGCGTGGACGTTAATTCCATCGGGAAACTGTCCCGTCGCGGCAAGTCGTTTTCCCAGAGCCGGCAGATCCAAGTCGTCCAAGCCGGCTTGCAGCACGACGACATGCGGATTTCCTACCCAAACGCAGAGAGCATCTTCATGCAGTAGGTTCATCGGTTGGATCCTTAGCTTTCCAACGTTTACCCGCACTTCGAAAGGCTCTCGAGAAATAATTGAAGTCTTTACCGCACCGCTCAAGGTTTCCAAAACCAGGTCGTCGCCGCCACCCGACTCGCTGAGATATCGCGCAACGCAACGCGCGCCGTTTCCGCACATTTCGGCCTGCGATCCATCTGCATTAAAAATGGACATTCGCGCATCGCCATGCTCTGAGTCGGTGATAACCAGTAGTCCGTCGGCACCAACGCCGGCGCGCCGATCACAAACGGTCTTTGCAAAAAGCGGCAAATTGGAAATGCGAGGAATTCTCTGGTCAAGAACGACGAAGTCGTTGTACGTGCCGTGCATTTTCGTTACCGGCACGCTAGGCATTAAACGTTCGAGGCTTCTCCCACCAGCGAACCGGTCACTGGTCCCTGCGGAGAAACGGTGGAGACGGCATGCTTGTAGATCAAATGGACTCGGTGTTCGTACTCTAGCAGGATCGTGAAGGGGTCGAAGCCTTTAATCAGTCCACGCAGCTGAAATCCGTTGACTAAATAAACGGTCACCGGTACGGCTTGACGTTTGACTTCGGCTAAATACGTATCTTGCAGCTGAGGGGGGCGCGGACTCGGCGCGCTGCTGGCGGGCATGCGCCCGGGTTCAGGCCCATTCTAGCTTTTCCCTTGCCAGATTACTCAGCGCATTAAGCGCGCCGTTTTCGTCCAACCAAACGATATCGCGTTCGCTGCGCAACCAGGTTTGCTGCCGTTTAGCATAGCGGCGCGTTGCCCGAAAAAGCATTTCCTCCAGTTCGCGCTCGGTACAGAAGCCCGCTAAATACGAGAGCGCCTGGGGATAACCAACCGCGCTCGCAGCCACGGCTCGAGGCCCCACCTTTTCTGCTTCGCGGAGCAAGCCGGATGCTAACATTCCGGCGATTCTTTGGCGTATCCGCTGTTCGAGGTCGCGGGCGCTAAGCCTAATGCAGACTTTGACGAAATTGACGCCGCGGCTGCGTAGATTGGGTAAGGCTCCCGCGCGGATCCGTCGTCTGCTTAAGTGCACTTCCAAAGCACGCATAACGCGATACGTGTCGCCCTGGGCGATCGTTGAAGCACGCTGCGCATTTAACGAGCGCAGCCATTCATACAAGACTTCCGGTGGATGCAGTGCGATTTCCCGGCGAAGGCGCGCTCGCATGTCTGCATCGTGTTCCGCAGCCAGAGCAACGTCACCGCACAAAGCACGAATGTAGAAGCCGGTACCTCCGACGACGATGGCGCGTTTTGCTCGCTTCTCTATCTCCTCAATCGCGCAAAGCGCGTCCAAGGTAAACTGCGCTGCGGAATAGCGTTCATGCGGATCGAGAAACCCGATCAGGTGGTGTGGGACCTGCCCTCGCTGCTCCAACGTCGGAGCCGCGGTGCCGATCGGCATATTGCGATAGATCTGTCGCGAGTCTACCCCTACGATTTCAGCATTAAAGCGTTGCGCCAGCTTCATTGCCAGAGTAGTTTTTCCACTCGCCGTCGCACCTGCCAAGATCAGAACTCCGCCTCGTGACGGGAGCGTCACAAGCGCTTGAACAAGCGCGCAATTTCCTGCGGACCCAAGCGCACGATCGTGGGACGCCCGTGTGGACAGTGCATGGAATTCCGGCACTGCTGCAAGCGACGGATCAAACTCACCATTTCATCGTGTTGCAGTTTTTCGCCGGCGCGCACGACTGAGTGACAGGCAAGCGAAGCCCACACCCGCTCGCGCGCATCCTGCGCGCGCGAATGATCAGAAAAATCATCCAGGAAACCCATAAGGTCAAAGGGCCGCGAGCCGTAACCCGCGGGCGTAGCCCGAATACGATATGACCCCTCACCGAATTGTTCGATATCCAGGCCGCCCTCACGCAACGCATCCATAACACGCGAGAGCCGAGCGCTTTGAGCGCCGTCGAGCTCGATGGTACGCGGCACCAGCAAGACCTCACTGGGCGCATGGTCGCCGGCGCGTTGCATGATTGTTTCATAGGCGATGCGCTCGTGAGCGGCGTGCTGATCCACGAGCATTACTGCAGCATCGTCCGCTGACACGATAAACGACGCATCGACTTGCCCCAGGGCGCGCAGTTCCCAACGCGGGTCCGTCGCCAAAGCAAGCTCCGCACCCTCGAAGAGTGCTTGCGAATCTCCAAAACTGCTGTCGCTGAGCCTCGGCCCGAGGGATAGCGCCTGATGGAAACGCGCCGTCGCATTCAGGTGCAACGTCCGCGCGAGCGAAGCTTTGACTGCGCCGAACACCTGGTGCCCGAAGCGCAGTCGCACGTCACTTTTGGTGGGATGCACGTTGACATCCACCTGTTCCGGAGGCAGCGATAAAAAGAGCACGCCGTACGGATGCCGGCCGGACATTGCAAAAGTTGAATACGCCGCCGTCCAAGCGCCGGCGAGAATGCTGCTGCGCAGCAAGCGTCCGTTGATGAAGAGCAACTGCAGGCGGCGGTCAGGGCGATCGTTCCCCGGCTTGCTCACGAATCCGGTTAACTCTCCTCCGAGCGCGGCACTGGCCTCGGTATTGAGTGCGATAAGAGCATCCGGCGCGGTTTTTCCAAAAACAGCGCGAAGGCGGTCGCTCGGATCATCGCCCCCGGGGAGGACCCAAACGTTCTTCCCGTCTTGTGATAGGGAGAACGTAATGTGTGGGTAGGCCAAGGAAAACGTTGAGAGCCACGCGGCGACTCGCGCAAACTCACTTGACGGCGCGCGCAGGTATTCACGCCGCACCGGAACGTTCGCAAACAAATCGCGTGCCTCAATACACGTGCCCAGAGGTGCTGCAACCGGTTCGATGCTGCTGAACTTTTCACCATGCGCCTGCGCGACGCCGCCGATTTCTCGATCCGCTACCCGCGAAATGATGCGCAGCTTTGCGACGGCTGCTATACTTGCCAAACCTTCGCCGCGAAATCCCAGCGTTGCGACGGAATGCAAGTCGGAGGCTTGCCTGAGTTTGCTGGTTGCATGGCGTGCCACCGCGAGACGTAACTCATCCGCCCGTATTCCGCATCCGTTGTCGAGGACTTGGATGAGCGCGAGCCCGCCGTCTTGCAACCACACGCTTATGCGGCTTGCGCCCGCGTCGACGGCGTTTTCAACCAGCTCTTTAACTACCGAAAGCGGACGTTCGATGACCTCGCCGGCGGCAATTTCCCCAACCGTCCGTTCGTCGAGAAGGGTGATCAAAGGTCGAGAAACAGTTGGCGCTGCGCGCTTTGTGCCGTGCCGAGCTTTGTTTTCAGGGGAATTTGTGCTTCCAGCGTTGGCCGCCCTTCCAGCGCCTCGGCAATTTCTTGCGCGCGGGACACGACCGTCTGCGGCAATCCCGCCATTCGCGCAACTTCAATTCCAAATGAGCGGGACGAACTTCCGGGCAAGACTCGATGCGAAAAAATTGGTGCGCCCGACTTTGCAGTATTCTCCACGGCGGTTATGTGAAAGTTTGCAACGGAGGGCCAGCGCTGCCCAAGCGCAATCAGCTCGTGGAAATGGGTCGCAAACAACACCATTGGCGCCGCTTGTTCCAGCCCCAGCAAGAATTCGCAGATAGCTTGCGCGATGGCCAATCCATCGATAGTGCCGGTACCGCGCCCCACTTCATCGATAAGCAAAAGGCTGCTCCGCGTACTACGGCGCAAGATCACGGCGGTTTCGGACATCTCCACATAAAAAGTTGATTGTCCCGATGCTAGATCGTCTCCGGCTCCAATGCGGGTGAAAATGCGGTCCACGATTCCTAGTGTCGCGGACTCTGCTGGAACGTACGATCCAATTTGCGCCATGATCACCAGCAGCGCGGTCTGACGCAGATAAGTCGACTTTCCCCCCATGTTGGGGCCCGTCAAAAGCAAGAAGCGTTGCTCGCTAGGCCCGATATCCAAGTCATTTGGAACGAATCTGCTTTTGAGCAATTCTTCCATAACGGGATGTCGGCCGTTGCGAATCACGCAACAACTCTGCTCAACGAATGTGGGCCGCACGTAGCCGCGCTCGGCGGCACACTGGGCTAGTGAACACAGCACGTCAACTTCTGCCAGCGTTTGGGCGGTCGTTCGCAAGTCATCGACGCGCGCATGCATTCGCTCGAGCAATTCGGCAAAAAGGATTTCTTCCAGGCGCAGCCGACGAGATTGCGCGCTCGAAATCGCTATTTCCAATTCTTTGAGCTCCGCCGTCACGAACCGCTCGCAGTTGGCCAGCGTTTGCTTGCGCACGTAATCACACGGCACGTTTGCCAGGTTGTTTTTCGTAACTTCAATCGAGTAGCCGAAGGCGCTCGCATACTTAACTTTCAGCGATTTTATCCCGGTGCGCGTACGCTCGCGCTGCTCTAATTCGCTAATCTTACCTCGAGCATCCGAGCGCAGCGCGACGCATTCCGCTAAGTCCTCGTGCGATTGCGGGCGAATGACGCCGCCTTCCGCCAATGTTGACTGCGGATCATCAACCAAGCAGTGTTCCAAATCTCTGCGAAGATCTCGCAAGTCAACGATTTGCCGGGCGTAGTGCGCCAGATCGCTTGGAACGTTGTCACGCAGCGGCTCGAGGAGCTCGAGCGTCCGGCGCAGAGATGCCAAGTCTCGAGGGTTGGCGCGTTTGAACCGAATTTTCTGGGCGATGCGTTCGAGATCGAAGCACCCCCGCAAGATCTCTTGAAGTCTTGACCGCTTTGCACCCGCCCCTATCAATGCTGCGATGCAATCGGCACGTCTGCTAATTGCCACACGATCGAGCAACGGCTCCAGAATCCAGCGCGCGAGCATGCGAGAACCCATCGAAGTTAAGCATTTGTCGAGCGTTGCCGTCAACGTCGCTTTGGGGTTTGCACCGAGCGGCTTAATCAACTCCAGATTTTTCCGCGTTTGAGCGTCCAGTGCCAGGAACGTCTGATCGCGGTAAAAATTTACCGCATTGAGCGCGTCACCGGCTGTGACGCCGGTTTTGTGAACGAAGGTCATCAAGGCGTCGAGCGCGCGGTGTACCGCCAGCGATTCGTCCAAGGAAAACCCGGGCAACGGCGCGCGTTCCCGGGCATCGACTGCGGAAAGCGTCGGAGCCGTGAGCCGGGCCCCCAAGGCTTCAACGGCGTCGCGCATCGCCGTGCGCATGTCGGGGGGAACGTCGGCGATTACTTCAACGGGGCCAATTCGACCGAGTTCGGCGATCAGCTCCTCATATGAAGATTCCCCAACAAACACAGTTGCAGCACAGTGACCGGTGGAGACGTCGGCGTGTGCGAGTGCAATCGTTTCTGCAACCGTCGTAACCGCAGCCAAATAATTGTTCTGTTTGCCCTCGAGCAACTGCTCTTCGATCACGGTTCCAGGCGTGACGACCCGCACAACATCGCGCCTTACCAGCTTGTTTTGAGTCGGCGCTTCCAGTTGCTCGGCCAGCGCTACGATCCAGCGCTGGGCGACCAGCCGGGCAAGATACCCCGATAACGCGTGATGCGGTACGCCGGCCATGGCGACGCGTTTCCCGGCCCCGGCTTCTTTGGATGTCAGCGCAATGGACAGCGCCCGCGCAACAGTCTCCGCATCCTCGCCGTACGCTTCATAAAAATCGCCGACGCGCGAAAGCAGAATCGCTTCGGGATGACGGGACTTCATTCCGAAATACTGCTCGAGCATTGGCGAGTATCCGCTCACCCTCTAAAGCGTTATCAGATCCAAGGTTGGGGACGGCACAAGAGTCCCCGGCTCAGTAAACGCATGCGAGCGCGCAAGCATCGTGCCGGTCGCACCCCAAGTGTAGCTGGCTTCAACCCGGACATCGACCCAGGGTGCCGCAGCAAACGATGCAGCGTCCAGTGTAGGGGGCAGCGGCGCCACAACGGTGACATTGTCCACGGTTTTTGCAGCCAATTTTGTAGGATCTTTGCGCGAGGGGCCTTGGACAAGCGCGCGTACCACGCTACCAACTTTTCGTTGGTGAAATTCCCGGCAGGATCGATCTTGTACGGCCGCCAGGCTGCGCAGACGATCCGAGGCCAGCGCCGAATCCACTTGCGGCCAATGCGAAGCCGGCGTACCCCGGCGCGGCGAATAAATAAACATGTAGGCTTGCGCAAACATGTTGGTTGCGCATAAGGCAAGCGTTTTTTGGAAATCCTCTTCGCTTTCGCCGGGGAACCCAACGATGATGTCGGTGGTTAGCGCCCATCCACAGAGGTGTTCCCGCAAAAATGCGACCTTTTCCATATAGGCCTCAATGGTGTACTTACGATTCATGCGGCGTAAAACCGGATTTGAAGCAGACTGAATCGGCAGGTGCAATCGAGGGTTCAGTCGTGAGATGCGCGCCATGTCCAATACCAGCTTCTGGGTGAAGTCCTTGGGGTGGGACGTAAGAAAGGAGAGCCGCTCCAAACCATCACACTGCGCGACAGCGCCTAAGATGTCGCCAAAGTCGGCACCGGTTGCCGGGTCTTTGTAGGCGTTAACCGTTTGGCCGACGAGCGTGATCTCGCGTGCCCCTTGCGCGATGCGTTGACGGACCTCGGCGAGAATATCGCCGGTTGGACGGTGGTCGAAGCGCCCGCGCACATGCGGCACGATGCAAAAGGTGCAGTAATAGGAACAGCCGCGCTGCACGGTGACGTACGCCCGCAAGTGCGTGAACGCGTCGGCGATGCAATCGGCCTGGCCACCCATCGGCAGCAGCAGCGAACGCTCCTCGCTGCATTCATCTTCGACGAACCCTGGACGCCATGCGGTCAGCGCATCGGCGAGTTCGCCCAGTTCCTTGGTACCGAACACTGCATCAACGTGCGGTGCTATAGTTCTCATCCGGTGGCGGTCTTGCTCCGCCAGGCAGCCGGTTACGACAAGTTTCATGCTTGGATCGGCCCGCTTGAGCGTCTTGAAATGCTGCATGCGTCCGTAGGCGCGGCGTTCCGCGTTGTCGCGCACCGTACAGGTGTTCAATAAGACAACACTCGCTTTGTGTGGCTTTTCGGCGATGGCATAACCTGCCGCAGTAGCCCTTTCCGCAATGAATTGCGAGTCCGCTTCATTCATTTGACAGCCGAAGGTTTCGATATAGATGCTAGCCACTATTTGACCTTGCCCCGGCCGGTGAGTTCCAGGAGCAATTCCAAGGGCAAGTACAGCTTGCCATGCACCAATGCGGGCGGTGCGTCAAAGGCTACCGTTGCTTTGTCCATTTTGAACTGGCTCTGTCCCAGGTGCGCGATCACCACGTGGCCGCCGTAATCGATCAATACTTTGCCGTGCTCGGTGCGGAACGCGGAATCGGGTAGATATTGCTCGGCCGGCGCAACAACCACGGATCTGCTGCGCAGCGCCACTACATTGGAAAAAGCGGGAGGAACCACAACGTCCGTGGTCGTGCCGGGATAGACCGCGATGTTGCGAACCATTTTGGCCTTTCCCAAGTGGACCACAATTTGGTGCAATCCGCTTGGCGTATCGAAAGACGCGGCTGGCTGAACGCCGGCAACGCCGTCCAGTGAGACTGCGCTTCCCGGCTGCAGACCATGCAGCGCGATGCGCCCCGATTCTCCGCGCGAACGCCCAGTACGCTGTAGGACGACGCTGTTTGTGGCTATGCCCCGGCTTCCAACCGTCTGCTCGATTTCAGCAACGGTGAAACCTGGCTTGGTCAAGGTTAACGCGTGGTTTCCGCTCTGCAAACCATCGAGCAGGAGAGGCGTGCGACCAACGTATCTTCCGTCAACCCATACGTCCGCACCACTTGGCAACGTTGTAAGATACACGCCGCCCGAGTCAATTGCCGGCTTGGCCACTGCAACGCTCGTCACCGCGACGAATAAGCAAACGCAGTATCCCAAAAGCGCCTTCATGTTTGTCATCGAATGATGCTGCGATTTCGCCAACAGGCTCGGCTTTCCGCTTGCCGAACCGGCTCTTGCATCCATGCAAGAGTCTATCACGACGATCGAACGAAATACGTTGCGTCCAGCTACGGTGGCCATCGTCGGGCGGTCCAACGTGGGAAAGAGCGCGTTGTTCAATCGCTTGGTCGGCCAGCGGATTGCGATCGTAGAAGATACGCCGGGCGTTACGCGTGACCGCCTTTATGCGCTCGCCGAGTGGCGCAGCTTCGTTTTCAGCGTCGTCGATACAGGCGGAATCGATACCGAAGCACCAGCGCATGACCGGATTTTGCAAGAGACTCGGCGGCAGGCGGAGACGGCAGCACGCGACGCCGACGTGATCATCTTTCTGGTAGACGCGTCATTCGGATTACACCCGCTGGATGTTGATGTGGCCGGCATTTTACGCTCAACAAGGCATCCTATCATCTTGGTGGCTAACAAGACGGAGTCGCCGAAGATCGCAGCAACGGTTGCGGGTGAATTCTCGCGCTTGGGATTCGGTGAACCCATATCGGTCTCAGCGATCCACGGCGAGGGGACGGGCGATCTACTGGACGCCGTGGTCGAGAGACTGCCCAGAGTCACGGCGAGCGAAATGCCGGAAAACGAGATGGCACTCGCGCTGGTGGGTCAGCCGAACGTAGGAAAAAGTTCGCTGCTCAATGCACTTTTAGGGCAAGAACGTTCCATCGTTTCGCAGAGTCCCGGAACTACCCGGGATGCGATTGACACAATATTTGACTTCCACGAACACCGCATCCGCCTCATCGACACTGCGGGAATGCGCAAAAAGCCACAAGCTCACGGCGCTATTGAATACTACTCGTCCCTGCGCGCACTCTCTGCCATTGCCCGATGCGATATCGCAGTTTTACTTATCGACGCGATGCAAGGTGTGCTGGCGCAAGACCGCCGCTTAGCGGGCATGGTCCTGGAAGAACGTAAAGGCCTCATCGTCGTCGCAAACAAGTGGGACCTCGCGCGGGCACAGGGCGAGTACAGTCAGGCAGAATTGATCGAGGTCATTCACGATCAACTGCCGTTTGCGCGCTTTGTGCCGGTGACGTTTCTTTCCGCGCTGACCAAGCGGCGACTGGGCAGCCTCATGCCCCTGGTGATGCGCGTGGCCGCCAATCTGGACCGCCGCGTGCCGACCGCCACGCTCAACACGATCATTCACGACGCCGTCTTGGCTCATCCGCCCCCGTCGCCGGGAGGCAAGACGTTCAAGATTTTTTACTGTTCTCAGCCGGCGTCGCACCCGCCACTGTTTGTGTTCCATTGCAATGATTCGCAACTGTTGCAGTTGTCTTACAAGCGGTTCCTGGAGAATGTCATCCGTCAAAACTTCGACTTTGAGGGCGTTCCGCTGACGCTGGAGTTCCGCGACCGCCGGCGCGGCGATGGCAACGAATGATTACCGCCCTTGCGTGCGCCCTGGGATTCCTCAGTGGGTCCATACCATTCGGATTCTTGATCGGCAAGTTATTTTACAAGATTGACATTCGCAAATCCGGCAGCGGCAATATCGGCGCGGCGAACGCTTTGCGCACCATGGGAAAACCAGGTGCCGCAGTTGTATTGCTCTTGGACGGTGCCAAAGGCTTCGCACCCGTGTTCGCCGTGTTGCATCTATTCGGTAGTGCTACGCTTCTTTGTGCCGCCGTGGGCTGCGCAACCGTCCTAGGCCATATCTATTCCCCCTGGCTCGGATGGCGCGGTGGAAAAGGCGTTGCGACCAGCATGGGCGTTATCATCGCACTATCGTGGATCGCGGGTGCGATCTGCATCGGTGCATGGGTCATTGGCATGTTGATAACGGGTTATTCGTCAGTGGGCTCCCTCGCGGCGAACCTTCTCGCGCCGTTAGCGCTTTGGGTTGCAACCAGAGAAACGCCCTTGGCAGCATACGGTATTTTTGCAGCAGCGTTCATTTTGTACACGCATCGCGACAACATCGTTCGTTTGCGCCAAGGGCGCGAAAACCGTCTTTGGCTTTCTGGAAAGCGCGGTCCCACGAGGGCTAACTGGCAGTAGCTGCGTATAGCGGCATATGATCTCTTCGAATGATTTTCGAAACGGCGTCACGATCGTTATTGAGGGAAACTTGTGGACGGTGATCGAGTTTCTGCACGTGAAGCCGGGCAAGGGTTCAGCATTCGTGCGCACGCGTTTGAAAAACGTTAAGACGGGAGCGACGGTAGAGCGCACGTTTCGCGCCGGCGAGAAACTGGAACGCGCGACGGTCGACAATCGCGACATGCAGATGCTCTATAACGATGACGATGGCTTCCATTTCATGGACAATGAAAATTTCGAAAATGTAACACTGCAACGTGAGCTTATTGGCGAGCCGGCCGATTTCTTAAAAGACGGGATGCGTGTTTCCGTTCAATTTCACGATGGAACGCCCATCGGCATAGACTTGCCGGCGCATGTGGAACTAGTGGTCAAAGATACGGACCCCGGCTTTAGGGGCGACACCGCGACGGGAACCACCAAGCCCGCCAAGCTGGAAACTGGCGCGACCGTTGCCGTTCCGCTTTTCGTCAACCCCGGCGATGTTATAAGAATCGACACCCGAGACCGGCGATACATCGGGCGCGTCGGTTCCTGATCATGTAGCCGCGCTCGCGCTGTTCCTTCTAGGAGTGGCGGCGAGCGTCATTGGTTCTATCGTTGGGCTCGGTGGCGGTTTCCTTACGGTTCCGGTCCTACGGATAGCCTTCGGCTTTTCCCCGTCCCTTGCGGCCGGCGCGTCGCTGGTGCTCGTGCTGGCAAATGCCTGCGGAGCCACCGCCTCCTATTATCGTCAACGTCGGATTGATCTGCGCACGGGGGTTGTGCTTGGAGTGGGCGCGATCCCGGGAAGCATTGCCGGGGCGCTTGCGGTACGCGATTTTGCGAGCAGTCTTTTCGATTACCTGTACGCGGGCTTTTTGTTCCTTATTGCGGCCGATATCGTGCGCCGACAGCTTGTCGGTGGGCGCTCCGGTGAGGTGGCGGCCGCGCTCACACCACCGATAAGCGCGCCATACTTGCTCGTGGCCGGTTTGGCTGTAGGATTGGTGTCGAGTTTCTTCGGCATCGGCGGCGGGGTGATCGTCGTACCGCTACTCCTGTTGTTTTCCAGGCTTCCGCCGGGAGTTATAGCGGGCACCTCGTCTTTTGTTATACTGCTTAGCGCGCCGGCCGGCGTTTTGACGCACGGATGGAATGGACACATCCACCTGGCCCAAGCGGTGCCGCTTGCGGCGGGCGGATTGATCGGCGGGCAAATAGGCGCAGGACTAGCGCGGCGCTTTTCTTCCGAGAAACTGCTTGGGCTACTGGCAGTTACCTTGGCTGTCGCGGCTTTCGCACTATTGCTGCGTCACCTTCTGTGAGGAACGCGAACGCGACGCCGCGACCGCCTTGAGGTGGCGGATCTCGACGATTTCATACAACGAAAGGGGAAAGCGAGCGTCGTATCCACGCTTCGAGCACCGGCCGCAACTCGTGGTGTGCGGCGGTCGGCGTTTTCTCAGTAGTTCCATCGTGCACTTCTCACACCGCAGTATATATCGCTTATTGCTCTCGCGCAGGGGCGGAGCATTACCGAGGTCGTGATAGATCGACCCAATGCCGACCGCTTTCATTTTACGCTTGAAGTCGGCGCCGTGTCCCGGTTTCTGGCCTTTGCTAAAGAGCCAAGCATGAATCATTTCGTGCAGCAAAGTCTCGCGTAGCGCAATGGGATTCTCCTCAAAGTGCTTGGGAGAAAGTTCAATGAGCGGTGGCTTTTGTTTGTAGCTGATGCGCCCGGCACAATTCGAGAAACGCGAATTGTAACTGATGCGGTGGGCGGGGATTTCTCCGTTGAAGAACTCGTAGTTCAGTTGCGCGAAGAGTAGTTGCAACGTGGATTCATCGGGCAGCACGAACTGTTTTTTTCCTGGAGCAAGCAGTCTTTCCCGCATCCGTGTCCAAACTTGCGGTGTGTCCGTCTCGCCCGCGCGCGGCTTGCCAGCCAGGATTTACCTGCCCATTGTTCTCGCGATGGCGCTTGTTTTTCTGAGCGTCATGGCGTATTTTCTGCGGGTCGGCCTGGGGGTTACCGGCACCGCGCTGGGGCCGTCCGCTCAGACGCTTCGAACTGGCCCCCAAGCGCCTAACAACGTCAGCGTTGGCGGTGGTCCCCCCGCTCCAGTGCGTGCGGAGTTGAACGACTTGCGCAGTCGAATCGCCCGCGCTCCCAACGACGACGTGGCGCTCGTGCAACTCGCGGACTTTTATTTAGCCGCAAACAAATTCCGGGATGCGCTACCGTTATATCGGCGTGCACTCAAAGCAAATCCGCACAACGCCGCTGCCCGCGCCGGTCTGCAAGATGCACTCAACGCATTGCAGCAGAAAGACCTTCCATGAAGCTTTACGTTTCGTGCGACATGGAAGGAACGGCGGCTGTCTCCAGTTGGACACAGTGCGACCCCACAAACTCAACCGAATATCCCTACTATCGCCGCTTAATGTCTCTAGAAGTGCGGGCCGCAATCGAAGGGGCTTCGGAGGCCGGCATTACCGATGTGCTCGTCAACGACTCGCATTCGTCCATGCGCAACGTCTTGTGGGACGAGTTGCCCGCGCACGCCCGCATGATTTACGGCAACCGCAAACCATTTTCCATGACGGAGGGCTTGAGTCCGAACGTCGCAGCGGCATTTTTCACCGGTTATCACGCGGCAATCGGCCGCCCGGACGGCGTGCTGGACCATACCTACTCGCCGGGGACCCTTTACAACGTGCACATCAACGGAGTGCGGTGCAGCGAAGCAACGATCAATGCGGCTTTAGCGGGATTCCACGGTGTGCCCGTCGTGCTTATCACGGGAGATCGTACGACTATCGAGGATGCTCGGGCGCAAATGCCCTGGATAACGGGCGTCGTCGTTAAAGAATCCATCGGGCATTTCTCGGTAAACTCACTATCTCCGCAGGCAGCGCGTGAAGCAATCCGTGAAGGCGCGAAAAGGGCAATCGAGACACGCGACCGAGCCAAGCCTTTTGTGTTTGATGCCCCCATCACGCTAGACATTGATTTCGTCGGAACCGAGCACGCGGATTTCGTCGAGCTTATGCCCGGGTTTGAGCGGTGTGGCGGTCGCAGCGTCCGTTTTGTCCACGACGATTATCCGACGGTCTTCCGCGCATTCATCGCCGCCTTCAGATTAGGAGGAGCCGCCAACACCCCCGTCTAGCCTTAATGAAACGACTCCCCCAACACGTCATACCGAGCCACCACCCTGTTATCCTGAGCCTGTCGAAGGACGTCTCATCCTGAGCCATCACCCTGTCATCCTGAGCCTGTCGAAGGAATTGTCATCCTGAGCCTGTCGAAGGATGGGGCAGTTGACATCCGAGTTCTGCTTGAACCACCCTGAAAATGAACCCATTAACCAGCAGTCTGGCACAGAAGGCGTGCGTTCCTTGTAGCGGGGCAGTACCGCCGCTGTCGGCGCAAGCGATTGCACCGTTGCTGGAGCAACTGGGAAACGATTGGGAAGTGGTAAGCAATCATCATCTTCGCAGAGCCTATAAGTTTAAAAACTTTAAAGACGCCTTAGCGTTCGTTGTAAAAGTTGGCGCCTTAGCCGAGGAGCAACGTCATCATCCCGATATCTATTTGAGCTGGGGCTCCGTACGCCTCGAAATTTGGACGCATAAAATCAAAGGCTTAACGGAAAGCGATTTCATCCTCGCCGCAAAATGTGATAAAGTGCAACCCTGAGCCTTGAACGTGTCATCGTGAGATTAGCCTGCCGAAGCATCGAAGGATGGCGTTTTCGCAAGTCCATTTTACATCTGTCATCTAGTTTGTCGAAGGACGATATTTGCAAACGCCGTGCTTCGACAGGCTCAGCATGACAGTTTTGGCTTCAGCATGCAGTTTTGGCTTCAGCGTGACAGTTTTGGCTTCAGCGTGACAGTTTTGGCTTCAGCACGACAGTTTTGGCTTCAGCACGACAGTTTGCGCTCGGCATGATACGGTTTGCGTTCGGCATGACACAGTTTTGCGTTCGGCATGACACAGTTTTGCGTTCGGCATGACACAGTTTTGCGCTCGGCATGGCACAGTTTTTGCGCTCGGCATGACACTGGGAACAGCTCAGCGGGATAGTGGGAGAAGGCTTAGCTGGCTGCTGACTGGGGAGTTGCTAGGGCGACGGCAAGGTCGACTACTTCAGATTCGGTAATCGAAAGGCGTCTCATGGCGGAATCGTACATGTCAATCGCCTCTTCGCTGCCCGAGCCCTCGGCACGTTCTTCGCGCAGGCGCTTAATTTCGTCGGTAACGCGCTGAGCCAACTTGCCATCCACCACGACGCCGCGTTGACTTAGGACCTTGGCATGGTTGCGCAAAGCATCTTCAACGATCGCGACGCCGGTGTGTTTCCCGTAGACAAAAGACATCTCGCCGCCGACCAGGGAGGCAGGCACGGCTTCGTACATGCGCCGGTCAACCAGCATGGCGTGCGTGTGAATGCCCGATTCGTGCGCGAAGACCTTCGCGCCAATGATCGGCTCATGCTGCGCTACCGGAATTCCGCTCATGCGTTCCATGAAACGTGCCAATTCACGCAATTTTGCGTACTGGAAGCCCGGTATCTCAATCCCGTACAAAACGTTGAGCGCCGTGACGACTTGATGCAAGGGAACGTTGCCTGCGCGCTCGCCGTAACCATTTGCCGTTACGGAGAAAACCTTAAAGCCGCAGGCGAGCGCAGTAATGCAGTTGATGGTTGCTAAGCCATAATCGTTGTGAAAATGGTTCAACAAACTGACGTGCTGTGGCATGGCAGCAACGATACGGCTACAGTACCACTCTGTCGCCTGAGGCGTCAGGCATCCAACCGTGTCCGGCCAAGCCGGACGCGTGCCTCCCGCCGCTAGCCCGGCTTTGAAAAGCTCGATGAAATAATCGACATCGCCACGGCTGCCATCTTCGGCGCCAAATTCAACAATCCGGACGCCTCGTTCGCGCGCATAGCGAATAGCATCACAATGCGCCCGGATGTTTGCCGCGCGATAAAACTCAAGCGGTGAATCCAGCCATTCGCTCTCGTCGCGCCCCTCGAAGCGCAGCAGCATCTTGCCGATTTTATATTTCAAATGCAGATCGCTGCCGCTGGTGAACACGAAGAATGTCACCTCGGACGGATCAACGCCGATTTCTTGCAGGGATTCGATGGTGACGTCGATGTCCCGCCGGTTACTGCGGCACATCACTACGATTTCCACATCGCCTAAGTCGCCCTTGCGTTTACCGGCGGCCACCAGTTGCAGTGTCTTTCGGTCACCGGCGGAGGCAGCCGGAAATCCCACGCTCATGAAGTGTACGCCGATCTCCGCCAAACGTTGCGCGATTTGATATTTTTGCGCCGGTGTATAGCACACTCCGGGCATTTGTTCACCGTCCCGGAGCGTTTCATCATAAATACGCAGATCGGCCGCGTCGGGAAAATTCAAATCCTTCGTGAACTCGCGAGGATCGCGAAGAAGACGCCCGATTGGCTCACGCAGTTCCATACTGCCTCCTATGCTTTTCCAGCAGAAGGTTCGCCGGTAAAGGCTGCCTCTCTTGGCACGATGCCCGCATCGATGGCAGCGCTCGACTGAGCGCGCTTAGAGTACACCCGCAGTTCTGATATATCGCGCGGAAAGAGCAACTCAAGCGTCCAGTCAAAAGCGACGCGTAACTTCCGGTCTAAGCCCGGCAGCCGAGAGAGATAATAGGAGCGCCACAGAAACCACGCCAGAAAGCCGCTCAACACGCGATCGCCCGGCAGTTGCGCGACGGCTTTGTGACCTCCCAGCGAAGCCATCATGCCTAGGGACGTGTAACGAAACGCTTTGGTTGGAACTCCCCGCAGCGTGGCGGCGATATTGCGCGCGAGCACCGGGCCCTCCCTAATTGCGTGTTGAGCAGTTTGGGGATAGACGCCGCCGCGCTCGTCCGGAATCGCCGCACAATCTCCGAGCGCCCATACCCCCGGGAAACCCGGCACCGACATATCCGCTTCCGTCTGAATCGTCCCGCCGCGTCCGTGTGGGAGCTGGGTTGCGGCGAGCAGCGGACTCGACCGGACGCCGGCGCTCCATACAATCGTTTTTGTGTCAATATGACGACCACTTTCAAGGAGCAAGCCGTCGTCGTCCGCCCCTCGTACCCCGTCGTTGAGCACCACCTCAACGCCACGCCGCTGCAGATCACGCGTCGAGTACGCTCCCATTTTCGGCGGTAAACCAGCAAGCAGTGTTTTCCCGGCTTCCACCAAAACGATGCGGATGTCGGCCGGGCTTAAATTCCGGTAAAAGCGCGCGACGTTTTGGAAGAGGTCAACCATTTCACCGGCAGCTTCAACTCCGGTAAATCCGCCGCCGACCACCACGATGCACAGGAGTCTGCGGCGCTCCGATTGGTCGCCGATCGTATCGGCCAATTCCATCAGCCACATAAACCGATTGCGCAGAATACCGGCGTCCTCAAGGGTTTTTAGGGCAAACACGCGCTCGGCGACTCCGGGCAGCCCGAAGGTAGAACTTACGGAACCGAGCGACAGCACTAGCTGATCGTAGGTAACCGAATCGCTCGCACCTCGCAAAATGTGCACGAAGCGTACTTCCCGTCGATCGAAATCGATCGCGCTCACCTCACCCAAAATGAATTGTGTGCGGCGCAACTGCGTTCGGATCGGCGTCACCACATGACGCGTATCGATCTCGCCGGAACTCACTTCCGGTAGCATCGGCGTGAACAAAGAGAAATTCTCCCGGCTAATGAGGGTGAGCGAAGCTTCCTGCGCATGGAGCACCCGCTCGAGTTTTGCAGCAACGGCGACCGCTCCAAAACCGCCACCGAGGATGAGGATGTGTGGTTTCATCTTCGGGCGTCGTTCTCTCTGCGGCAGAGCAACCTCTGCGAGCGGTAAGAGCTTGCCCTAGAGAGAGGGAATGTTACAACTGTGCACGAGCCACGAGACCCCAACAGCAACGTTCCAGCTAATCCCTACACGCGCCGCTGGAGCGCCGACACCGTGGAAGGTGAATATCAAGCGCCTCCCCAGGACCGCGCAAAGGGATTAAAAAACGCCGGAGGCGGGGCCGCGGTAGCGCTCGGATTATTGTTGGCCAAGTTCAAAACGGTGCTGTTTTTCCTGGCGCAGTTCAAGTTCTTAGCGATCGGTCTGAAACTGTTCTCGTTCGCGGGATCGTTTTTTGTCTCGGTATGGCTATATGCGCTGCTATTCGGTTGGAAGTTTGCCTTTGTTTTTCTACTCATGATCGCGATTCACGAGTTCGGACATCTTGCAATGATGCGCTTTTACGGGGTGCCTGGAACGCTTCCGTTCTTTATTCCCTTTATGGGTGCGTTCGTGAACATGAAAGGACGGCCCGCATCAGTGTTGCATGAAGCGTACATTGCGCTCGCCGGCCCGCTCACCGGGACGGCAATTGCCGTGCTCTGTTTCTTGTACGGGCAGCAAACCCAGAGCACGTTTTGGATTGCCATCGCTTACACCGGTTTCTTCCTTAATCTCTTTAACCTCGCACCACTCATGCCGTTGGATGGTGGAAGAGTAGTCGGCGCGATCTCACCACGGATTTGGATATTCGGTCTTGTGCTTTTTATCGTTGCGGTCTTCGCCTTTCACATTTACAACCCACTGATTTTTTTGCTCGTCCTCTTGAGCTTACCGCAGGTCATTGCAGCGTGGAAAGGCCGGATCGATCCTCAGTATTACGGGCTTACGGCTTTACAACGAGGCGGCGTTGCCCTGGCGTACTTTTCGCTTGCCGCTTTCCTTTTTGCGGCGATGTTGAGCAGCCACATTTCTACGCCGCATCCCGCGTCAGTCTCATAGGCGAACAGACGACATAGCGCGTTCAGGCCTTCTTTGCGTGGCGCTTATTGCGCTGGCGGGCGCGTTTATTTTCGCAAGGCCCGCAGCGACGCCCGGCCCAGTGCTGCGCGATTTTGAATCGTACTATGCGGCCGGCGCGACGTGGCTGGCGCACGGTGATCCTTATTCCGCCACCATTTGGTCGACGGAAGCGCTCGTGCCCGGCGTTATCGCCGCGCGGTACGAATTGTTACCCTACGTGGGACCGCCGATGTCCTTACCGCTGTGGGCGCTTTTTTCACGACTGGGTTTTCAAACTGCCGCACACCTCTGGGCTGGCGTTCTTGTCTTGGCCGCACTTGCAGTGGTGATCGCCACGGCCGTCTTACTGCGAAGACGAGATCGCTGGGGCATTACTTCGCTGCTGCTTTTGGCAATCGCTTTTGGCCCCCTCACCAGCGATCTCGCACTCGGTCAGGTCGCTATCGTAGCGTTTGCAGCGGTACTCGTAACTACAATACTCGTTGCATCCAAG
>JAABUQ010005495.1_pt1 | contig 20140 bp, 22 predicted proteins | sample 5560001 | NCBI WGS metagenome assembly JAABUQ01 (sample SAMN10711888, study PRJNA513371) | rock metagenome | isolation source: Antarctica rocks | place: Antarctica: Victoria Land, Finger Mt nord | collected 2015-12-18
ATTACCACGTCCTTAGCAACGAAGATATCGTTTTTGGCATCGAACATCGAAATTCTCGCGTAGCGAGGGACAAAATTCCAAGAAGGGTCACAAAAAACATCCAGAACATTGCGGGTCTCTCCAACTGGCTCTACATATTGCAAATAATTGCAGAGTTCCTTACCATAGTGGCGTTTCTCGGTGCGTCCTGGTTGCCTGGAATACTCCACTTCGATGACTTGGTTAAACGGCACAAGCCACCAAGCAAAAGGCCCAAACACATTGACCGTGGCAACGTTCGTACGACGAACTTCAATTCCCGCGTGTTTCGGATTCATCCAATAGTAGGCAAAGATCTGACCGTCAAAGAGTGCTTCGTATGGATCGTGCGTCTTGACGTCTAGATCCCACGCCGCGAGCCGTTCTTTGACCATAAATCGCTCGACCCTTCCGTCGCAACCCCACGAGCCTCGAAGTTGTAATGCTGGCCTAGTAATCGGCTCGAATCCTTCCTTATGCATCTTCAGTAAATCTTCAGTGTAATTCCAATCAAACAAAGCAAAGCCGTAGGAAAAATTCGCCTCGACCTTCACGGAATTGCCGTTTGCCTTTAAACCATCAATGGCATTTGGCAAGATAGAAATGCAAGTGAATGCAAGATTCCAAATGATCATGATGCCCCTCACACAAAAGCGACTCGATTGATTGATGAAATCAGATAAATCATGGGAAACAAAAGTTAGGTCCTTGCTGCGTTCAACAGCCGGACGCTTCCAGGAGTTTCAGGAATGGCTTACCTTTTCGAGAATAGCAATTCTCGAAAAGGTAAGCCAAAGAAGTTTAGCTCAAGGCTGAGGGTTTGCATTTGTCGCAATGCAACCCATGATGGCAGAGTTTTGTGTATTACATTTCGCAATGGTGGTCCCATTGCAAGCCCCCCTGAAGTAGAACACGTTCGCGCACACCGTGCAACCCCTGGTACAGGTCGGTTGGCAGTTGTTGCACGACGCTTGATGGCAATCGTACCAGTTCGTGGATTTCGTTGCCGAGTAGAAATCTCCTGGGAGGCCATCATCACAATTGGCTCCCACGTTGGTACAAGTCCCAGACGCAGGGAAGTTGTCAATCGGCTGACAGGTCGCCGAATCGCAGGGCGGGTATTGGTTGACGTAAAAGGAGTTGACTTGGCTTCCACAATCCCCATCGGCGAACGTTAAGCCCTCCAGGGCCAAGACTCCTGTCAAAGACCCAAAAGCTGCTAGCAAACAGTTGAGGATCTTTGCTCGGCTGGATCCTACCTTAGTCATCTGCGACTCCTCTCAAGTGAAATGAATTCTTCGGTGGGTTGAACTAAGCTATTTGTTGCAACTGACGTGTGCAATGACTTACTCGTCAAGAAGATGTCATCTTATCTTGTCGCTAATCAATCATTGCTGGCATGGGTTCCGTTTTTTCTCCATAATTCCATGTTCACTGTGTTTGAAACGTATTGAACGTGTGTATCACCGTACAGCACGTTAACGCCAGAGCCGTGCATCGAACGAGGAGGGTGAAGTCCATAGTTACTGCCACCGCATGAGATCCTCGCATCATTAGGATGTCCATAATGGTTGTACTCTCCATTCTCCATTCCATTAAAAAACCAGTATTTTCCCTCTTCTGAGTTCCATCTAGGAACTTGTTGTTCAACGCAAAAAACTATATACTGATCCATGTCATCAATTTTGGGGTATGGCCAATCAACATACTTTAGGCCTCGTTGCGAGTCTTTGGTTGAGTGATCAAAATTACCCCCAAGGCGTTCTGAAACGAACGCCGTATTTGACAAACCGTCCGTTACGCTAGATTGACTTGGAATGATGCCGACACTAAACGGTCCATCCGAAGTCGGACCATTTTTAGGACTGCATCCATGATTATATCTATACGAGTTTTTGTGGTTTGGTTCGCCATCACTCGGACAAAGATAGATTGAGACTCGTGTACTCTTTGCGGTGAGGTTTTGCGGCAGTAACGAGTCCGGTTGATCAAAACTACAAAAGCTCATATTTATGGAATCGAACAGAGAATTTTGCTCGATGTATGGTAATAAGTAAACCAATCCGGAAAATCTGTTGCTTGAGCCGTACCGGCTTGTTAACAAACTGTTAGGTGTGAACATTCCATGATCTGTATGATACGAAGCTAAAGCGATGCCAATTTGTCTCAGATTCGCCATGCAACCAGTGTTGCGAGCTGCTTCCCGAGCCGAAAACACGGCTGGGATGATCAAAGAAAAAAGTATGCCAACCACGGCGATCACAGTTAGGATCTCCAGAAGGGTCAGCCCCTTACGCTGGCCCGTGAGCACTGTGACCGAAGTTTTGAGCGCATTTAGTTGTCGAGTGTACACGCTTGTAAAACTCCGTTTCTTTGGCTCGTGTTGACGTGTCCCGAGGATTGATTGTAGCGGATTTCTTTTCCGAAAGTCTATAAAAAATCAAAAAATTATAAGTCCTTTTCTCTCATGACTTTGGGGAGAGAACCCGGTGTCAAGTTCTGTTTTCCGGTCGGGCGGAATTACAAGGGAAAATCGGTGTCGGGGCTGATGCTCGCGGTTCCGCATCGCGTCTTCGACGATCTCATCCATCAATTCGGCGTGGTCGCTCATCGAACCAAGCAGCGTGTCGGGCTGGTCATCAACCTGGGCCAGACGGGGGGCGTTGCCGGTTTTCCGTTGCTGGAGCAAAAGCCGGACGGCTTCGGCCATCGCCTCATCGACCGAAGCGAAATGCCCGCTGGCGACCTCGGCCCGGACTGAACTTTCCAATTCATTGGGTAAGTTGATGGTCATAATATGATTCTCGTAGGCATCCAACTTAACATGGGCGGATCGAAAAGCCAAGCGGGGGCATTTTATGCGGGCTTGCATCCATTCGCTTCCTGCCGCCGCGTTTGGGGGAAATAATCAATCGGACAAGGTGCAGTCGCGACTAGGGGGAAATCATCCTCGATCGAGTGAAGGAAAACCTATTTATTGACGTTTAATAATAACAAAGTTTAATTATAAACAGTAAACTCTATCTCTTCGATGTAACTCCAAATGCCCGAGTCAACGCGGCCGCAAACTCGTCAGACCACATCGCTGGGTCATGGCCCGAGACCCGGGAGGAGAACTCGACCGGCACGCCTCGACGCTTCAATTCTTCGGCCAGGGTCGAAGTGGTGTCGTGGAAGCCTTCTTCCCAGAGGAAAAACTCGGAGGAAAAACTCGGTGTCAGATCTGTTTTTCGCCTCGGATCGCTCGCCAGAACCTTTAGCGGAAATTGGTGTCAGTTCAAAATATCGTCAAGTTAATCAGCGATAGTTGATTCTAGAGGGGTCTAGACCAGTCGCAAGGGTCGTCTGGACGCTGATTTGACCTGGGATCGTGGCAAATTTCCACAGAACTGAGGTTCGGCGTCAACAAACCATATGGCCAAAACCAGCCATACTGTAGTTACGCATCGATCGTCTTTGATCAGTTTGACGCGATTCTTAACTGGCACCAATCCTTGCCTGGGATTGACGGCGGAAGAATCGCAATATAGACTAGACCAAACTGGTTGAGATTGATCTGGAGGTGTCATGACTACCGTCGGTTCATTCGAAGCGAAAACTCATTTGGCCCAACTTTTGGAGCGGGTCGCGCAAGGCGAAGAATTCACTATCACCAAACATGGTAAGCCCGTCGCCCGGCTGGTTCCCGCCACCGCGATCGAAGCTAAACCGGACGTGCGACAAGTCATTGCGGAGTTGAAGGCGTTCAGCCAGGGCAACACTCTTGGCGATGGACTAACGATCCGCGAATTGATCGAGGAAGGTCGCCGATACTGATCCCGCGGCACAAGAGGAATTGCTGATGGCAGAGCCCAAGGATGGTTTCATCCTCGACTGCTCGGTGACGATGGCATGGTGCTTCGACGACGAGGCATCAACTTATACCGACCGCGTCCGCGAACGACTTGCCGACGAGCGAGCGGTCGTCCCGGCGATTTGGCCGCTTGAAGTCGCCAACGCCGCTATCGTCGGTGAACGCCGCAAGCGACTCGATGAGGCACGAAGCGTTCGATTTTTCTTTCTACTCGATAGCCTGCCGATTGTCATCGATTCTGAGACGAGAGTGAGGGCATTCGGCGAAATTCCTCATCTCTGCCGTACTTACAACCTGTCGGCCTACGATGCCGCGTATCTTGAGTTGGCCATTCGACGCGGCTTGCCGCTGGCGTGCCTTGACGGCAAGCTCAAAGCCGCCGCGACGGCCGTCGGCGTTCCTCTCTTAACGATCAACTGACTTCTAGGGAAGTCGGAGGGAGGTCATTTCCCCCCGCGCTTTCTTCTTGGCCGATCCGTCGGGTCCCGCACTCGCACAGACTTCTTGCGAGGCCCAACGGACGAGCCGCCGGAGGTAATCGGTGTTGATTAAGTTTTTTACAACCACCCGACGGCCGGTGTGGTGTCTGGTGGTGCATATTGCCGTTCGCCGATGGGATCAGGCGACCGGCGGAGCCGGCTTGCGTGGCTTAGGCTTCATGCCGAGGCTGGTGCCTTTTCTCGCCGCGACGGTCGGTGGCCGACGCACCAGGTTGGCCACCCTGATCCGGGTGGCGGAGGCCGGGGCGATGGGATTGTTCTTCGCCGCCTGATCTTGGTCATCCGTGGGTAGGAACTCGCGGAGTCGGCCGCCTAATGCGAGATAGGCGGAGAGCAGGGATTCGAGGCTGACTTTTTCCCCGCGCTCAATGCCCGTGATGCGGGACTGCGCCACTTCGAGCCGGGTGGCCAAATCTTGCTGGGTCAAGCCTTGCTCGCGACGCAACCGGCGGACGGCCCTGGCCATCTCGCCCCGGATGGCGACGATCTTGCGGTCAATCACGTTCAGGCCGAAAAACTCCTCGGCGGTGGTGACGACGAAACCGGCTTCCTCCAGCTTCTTCCGGCGTTCCAGCGTCATGGTTCGGTTCCTGGTCGGGGTTGGATGCCACGATCCCGCTGGAGGCTAGATGCCGTCATAAGTGGTCAGACGGGCCTTGCAGCGGTCGATAACGTGTTTCGGAGTCTGCTTGGTGGTCTTCTTGAAGACGTCCACGAGGATGACTTCCTCGGCATCGGCCCGGTAGACGATCCGCCAGTCGCCCGAGGTGTCCGACAGCCGCAGCTCATGAACGCGGGGGCCGATCGACGGCATGGGGCGGCTGATGGGCATGGTCAGGACGACGTGATCTTGGAGGTCATTCAGGTAATGCCCGCCGTCACGCCGCATCTTCCGCGTCAACGGCGGGGTTTGCAAATTCGCGAACCGGATCAGAATCTTCTTCCTCGGTTCGTCGGCCATGCCCCCAATATACGTTTTGTAAGATAACCCGCAACGGTTCGATCTAATAAACCGGGTAATTTGTCACTGGTCGCATGAGTAGATTGATTGGTGTCAATCGAACTTTTGAAGCGAGGTAATCGATGGGGAGGTCGGTGTCAGTCCCATTTTCCGAGGCAAAATCGAGGTCGGGGCATCGAGCGCATCGCTTGGGGGTTATACTAGACAGGGACATCCCAACCAGGTCGGCGGATCGGGCGGGATCTGGGATCGAGGGCGGGCAAACTTCATGCTGGTTCTGACGTTCCAGGTCAATCAAATCCTGTACGCCGTGCCGGCCGGCCGGGTGATCGAGGTCGTCCCGCGCGTCGAGCTGCGCCCGGTCCCGCACGCCCCGGCGTGCGTCCTGGGCCTGCTCCGGTATCATGGAAGCGCGTTGGCGGTGCTTGACCTGGGGTTGCTCCTGGGGGGGGTGGCCTGCGTCGACCGCCTCGACACGCGGATCATCCTGGTCCGAGCCACCCCGGGGTCGTCCGGCGACGACCGGCTCGGGCTCCTGGCCGAGCGGGTCAATGAACTGGTCGACGTCGACCCGGCGCTCGGCTCGCTCCGGCCGGCTCGGCAGCTCGACGCCCCTTATCTCGGGTCGGTCCACGAGACGGCCACCGGCTTGCTCCAGTTGATCGACCCCGGGCAGATCACGCTCACGGCGCGGCGGGATGCGTCGGGGGTGATCACGCCATGACCGACCTGATCCCGGGTTCGCCGCGGTTCGTGGAGCGCCTGCTCGCCGACCGAATCGGCCTCGATGTCGCCTCGGTGGGAGAAGGCTTGATCGTCCGGGGGGTCCAGAACCGGATGGACCAACTCGGCGTCCGCCGGCTGGAAGATTACGAGCGGATCTTGCTGACCCACGGCGACGAGGTCCAGGCGCTGATCGAGGAGGTCGTGATCCCGGAAAGCTGGTTCTTCCGCGATGATCGCCCCTTCGCCACATTCCGCGAGTTCGCCCGGGCCGGGTGGGTGGATCAGCCGGCCCGCGGCCCGATCTCGGTGTTGTGTTTGCCGTGCGCGGCGGGGGAGGAGCCTTATTCGGTGGTGATCGCCTTGCTCGAACTGGGCTTGCCCCGCGAGCGGTTCGAGGTGGTCGCCGTCGATATCAGCGAACGGTCGATCCGCCGGGCCTCGGCCGGGATGTACAGCGCCAACGCCTTCCGGGGGATGGACCCGCGGCTCCAGACCGCCTACTTCACGGGGCACCAGGGGCGCTACCTCCTCAAGGTCGCCGTCCGCTCGATGGTCCGGTTCGTCCCCGGGAACATCCTCGACCCGGCCTTGCTCGGCGTCGGCCCCGGCTTCGACGTCGTGTTTTGCCGGAACCTGCTGATCTACTTCGACGACTCGGCCCGGAGCAAAGCCTTCGCCAACCTCGACCGCCTCACCGCCAACGGGGGGCTGTTGTTCCTCGGCCACGCCGACCGCCCCGACGGCGCCGTCGCGACCCGGTTCACAAGCTACGCCGACCGGGGGAGCTTCGTCTCCCAAAAACAGAGCCAAGCCCCGGCCCCGGCGCCCACGCCGTCGGCGCCACCTCGCGGTGGTCGGCCCGCCAGCCCGGCTCGGCCTCGGAGCCACCCAGCGTCAGTGGCCCCACCGCCGGTCCCTCGGGTCGAACCGATTCCTCGACCGGCCCCCGTCGTGACGGCCGCGCCGGTCGATCGGGTCGCCGCGCTGGCCCAAGCCGCGAGCCTGGCGGACCAGGGGCGGTACATCGAGGCAACCAAACTCGTCCGGGCGCACCTGGGGCAGGGAACGCTCGACGCGGGGGCGCACTTCCTTCTGGGGATCATCCACCAGGCGGCGGGAGACCGACCCGCCGCCGAGGCGGAGCTGACCAAGGCGGTCTATCTCGACCCCGAGCACGACGAGGCCCTGCTCGCCTTGGCCCTGCTCGCGCGCCGCAAGGGGGACGTGGCCGCCGAGGCCCTGTTTCGTCGCCGGGCGGACCGGGTCCGGGCGCGGAAAGGGCGGGCCTGATGCTCGAAGTGATCGACGACGGCCCGGACGACTGCTGGAACAAGATCGGGGTGTCGGGCGACGGCTCGTGCCCCGAGCTGGTCGAGCACGTCCACTGCCGGAACTGCCCGGTCTTCGGGTCGGCCGCGCGGTTCTTCTTCCACCGGGCCGCGCCGGCGGAATACCTCCGCGAGTGGGCGGCCTTGCTCGCCCAGCCCGCCCTCGACGGATCGGTCGACGAGGTGGGCTTGCTCGTGTTCCGGCTCGGGGTCGAGTGGCTGGCCCTCGACATCCTCAGCGCGGTCGAGGTGACGTCCCCCCGGCCGATCCACCGGGTCCCGCACCGGACCAACGCCGTCTTCGCGGGCCTGATCAACCTCCGCGGGCAGTTGCATCCGTGCGTCGCGCTGCATGGGCTGCTGGGGATCGCCCCGATCGACCCGACGGTCAACCCGCTGATCGCGCCGCGACTGGTCCTGATCCGCAAGGACGGCGAGTCCTGGGCGTTCGCCGCCGATGAAGTCGCGGGCGTCCAGCAAGTCCCCCGCCTCGACCTCAAGAACGTCCCCTCGACCCTGGCCAACCCCGCCGGGAGTTTCAGCCGGGCCGTGTTCGGCTGGGGGCACCGGAGCGTCAACGTCCTCGACGAACCCCGCCTCTTCCTCGCGCTCCGGAGGATGGGAACTTGAGCGACGACCTGAGCGGCTTCTCGCTGATGGACCTGTTCCGGTCCGAGGCCGACGGCCAGGTGGCGACCTTGAGCGCGGGGCTGCTCGCCCTCGAAGGAGGACCGACCACGGCGGAGGCGATCGAACCGCTGATGCGGGCGGCGCACTCGCTCAAGGGGGCGGCGCGGATCGTTGGTCTGGAGCCGGCCGTCCGGGTCGCCCACGCGCTCGAAGACGCCTTCGTCGCCGCCGGTCGGGGCGAGTTCCTCATCGGGACCGCGCACGTCGACGTCTTGCTCCGGGGGGTCGACCTCCTCGCCGAGATCGCCGGACTCGACGAAGGGCTGGCGACGGACTGGGAGCAAACGCACGAACCAACGATCCGCGCCACCATCACCGCTCTCGCCGCGCTCCCGACCCTCGCCGGCGAGCCGATGAACGCTGAACCCGTCGCGGTGGTTGCCGAGCCCGAGCCCGAGCCTAAGTCTAAGCTGGAGCCTGAGCCTCAACCGAAGCCGATCCCGGCGGTCGATCCCCGGGACCTGGCGGATGGCCTCGAACCGGCCCGCCGGATCGCCCCGCTCCCCGAAGTGGCGTCGGCCGAGCCGCCGACGCCGGCGGCGCTCGACACCGCGGTCCGGGTGGTCCGGGTGTCCGCCGAGAGCCTGTCGCGGATGATGGCCCTGGCCGGCGAGTCGCTGGTCCAGGCCCGCCAGTTGCGCCCGTTCGTCGATACCCTGACCGCCATCCGGCGTGACCAGGCCGCGCTCGCCGAAACCCTCCGGACGATCGAAAGCCGGCAAGCATCGCTCGGGTCGGGATCGAACCCGACCGAACTCATCGTCCGCGCCCGCGACCAGGTCGAGCGCTCCGGCGCGGCCCTGACCCGGAACATCGACGCCTTCGACGATTTCACCCGGCGGAGCGAGGACCTCGCCGGCCGGTTGCACCACGAGGTGATCGCCAGCCGAATGCGGCCGATCGCCGAGGGGGTCCGCGGCTTCCCCCGGTTGGTCCGCGAGGTCGCCCGCGACCTGGGCAAGCAGATCCGGTTCGAGGTCCGCGGCGAAGCCACCGGCGTCGACCGCGACATCCTCGACAAGCTCGAAGCCCCGCTCAACCACCTGATCCGCAACGCCCTCGACCACGCGATCGAACTCCCCGAAGTCCGCCAGGCGGCGGGCAAGAACCCGGTCGGGACGATCCGCCTCGAAGCCCGCCACAGCGCCGGGATGCTCCAGATCAGCGTGGTCGATGACGGCCGCGGGATCGACGTCGACCGGCTCCGGGCCAAGGTGGTCGAGCGTGGCCTGGCCTCCGAGGTCATGGCCGCCCGCCTGAGCGAACCGGAGATGCTCGAATTCCTCTTCCTGCCCGGGTTTTCGACCAAGGAGGCGGTCACCGAGATTTCGGGCCGAGGGGTCGGGCTCGACGTGGTCCAGGACATGGTCCGGACGGTCGGCGGGCTGGTCCGGGTCACGTCGCGGGTCGGTCGGGGGAGCAGGTTCACGCTCCACTTGCCGATCACCATGTCGGTGGTCCGGGCGCTCCTGGTCCGGATCGGCAGCGAGCCCTATGCCTTCCCGCTCAACCGGATCGACCGGATCGTCCGGGTCGCCCGGGCGGACCTCCGCCAGCTCGAAGGCCGGTCGCACTTCCTGATCGGCGACGACCTGGTCGGAATCGTCGACGCCGTGGAGGTTTTTGGGTTCACCGACCCCCGGAATGCCGAGGAATTGCTCCCGGTGGTCGTCGTCAGCGACCGGAACCTCCGGTTCGGGATGGTGGTCGACGCGTTCCTCGGCGAGCGCGACCTCGAAGTCCGCCCGCTCGACCCCCGCCTGGGCAAGCCCCCCGACATCAACAGCGCCTCGGTCCTCGACGATGGTTGGCCGGTCCTGATCGTCGACGTCGAGGACCTCGTCCGGTCGATCGACAACATGCTCGGCGGTCGCCGGTTTAAACCGCTCCTGGCCAGCGGCGGCGTCACCAAGATCGAGCGCGGGTCGAAGCGCATCCTGGTCGTCGACGACTCGATCACCGTCCGCGAGCTGGAGCGGCAACTCCTGGAAAGCCGCGGATATCAGGTCGATGTGGCGGTGGACGGCGTTGATGGCTGGAACGCGGTCCGGGTTGGTGACTATCATCTGGTGATCAGCGACGTCGATATGCCCCGGATGGACGGGATCTCCCTGGTCCGATCGATCAAGCAGGACGCCCGGTTGCGGGCGATCCCGGTGGTCATCGTGTCCTACAAAGATCGCGATGAAGACCGGATGCGCGGGCTTGACGCCGGGGCGGATGGCTACCTGACCAAGAGCAGCTTCCATGATCGGACCTTCCTCGACGCCGTGGCCGACCTGATCGGCGAGGCCCAGGTATGAGAATTGGGATCGTCAACGACTCGCTGATGGCCCGCGAAGCGCTCCGCCGCGCCGTGGTCGGTGCCGCGACGCACCAGGTCGCCTGGCTGGCGTGCGATGGCGCCGAGGCGATTCAAAAGACGATCAAGGATGTTCCCGACTTGATCCTGATGGACCTGATCATGCCGGGGATCGACGGCGTGGAGGCGACCCGCCAGATCATGCGGCAAGCCCCGTGCCCGATCCTGGTCGTCACCGCCACCGTGACCGGTCACCAGAGCCGGGTCTACGAGGCGATGGGACTCGGGGCGCTCGACGCCGTGGATACGCCGTCGCTGGGGCCGAGCGAGAGCATGGCCGGGGCGGCACTCCTGCTCGCCAAGATCGCCACGATCGGCAAGCTGGTCGGGCGCGGTGCCCGAGTCCCCGCCGAGCCGATCGCGCCGCTGCCCACCCTTGAGGGCCTCAGGGCCGATATCCGGGCGGTGTCCTGGAACCTCGTCGTCCTCGGAGCCTCGACCGGCGGCCCGGCGGCCTTGGCGACGGTGCTCGCGGATCTACCCGCCTCGCCGGATGCGTCGATCGTCATCATCCAGCACATCGACTTCGCCTTCGCCCCCGGCCTGGCTCGCTGGTTGTCGGACCGGGTCGCGCGGCGGATCGAGCTGGTCGAACCGGGCGAGCGACCGCTCCCGGGGCGGATCTACCTGGCGGCCACCAACGATCACCTGGTCCTCGACGGGACCCGGCGGTTCCGCTACGTCGCCGAACCGACCGGCGAGATTTTTCGCCCCTCGATCGACGTCTTCCTGGCGAGCGTCGTTCAGCACTGGCCCGAACCCGGCGCCGCGGCGATCTTGACCGGGATGCAGCGCGATGGGGCGATTGGCCTGCTCGCCCTCCGCCAAGCCGGCTGGTTGACCGTGGCGCAGGACGAGGCGACCAGCGTCGTCTACGGGATGCCCCGCGCCGCCGCCGAGATCGGTGCCGCCCAACTGATCCTGCCCGTCGAGGAGATCGGCGGCGTGATCGCCGAGCGGGTCCGCGACCGATCTTACCGAATCCCCGGAGCCCACCGGCGATGAATGCCGCACCCGACCCTGAACCCGAGTTGACCCAGCACCAGGTATCGGTCCTGCTCGTCGACGACCAGCCGATCATCGGCGAAGCGATCCGCCGGATGCTCCTCGGCGAAGCCGACATCACCTTCCACTACTGCAACGACGCCGCGCGCGCCATCGAGCGGGCCACCGCCGTCCAGCCGACGGTGATCTTGCAAGACCTCGTCATGCCCGACATCGACGGTCTGACCCTGGTCCGGATGTTCCGCGAGGATGAAGCCACCCGCGAAATCCCGATGATCGTCCTGTCGACCAAGGAAGATCCCAAGATCAAGGCCGAGGCGTTCGGCCTCGGGGCCAACGACTACCTCGTCAAGCTCCCCGACCGCCTCGAACTCCTCGCCCGGATTCGCCACCACTCGAAAGGGTATATCAACCTCCTCCAGCGGAACGAAGCCTACAAAGCCCTCCAGGCCAGCCAGCGCATCCTCGCCAAGGACGTCGCGCAGGCCGCCAAGTACGTCTTCTCCCTCCTCCCCGAGAAGCTGACCAAAGGCCCGATCCGGACCGACTGGCGGTTCATCCCGTCGGCCCACCTCGGCGGCGACTCGTTCGGTTACGATTGGATCGACGCCGACCATTTCGCCTTCTACCTCCTCGACGTCAGCGGCCACGGCGTCGGCGCGGCGTTGCTCTCGGTCTCGGCCCTCAACGCCCTCCGCTCGCAATCCCTCCCGCAGACCGACTTCCGCCAGCCGGGTCAGGTCCTCACCGCGTTGAACAAAGCCTTCCCGATGGAGCAGCAAAACGGCCTGTTCTTCACGATCTGGTACGGGATCTACCACCGGACCACTCGCCAACTCGCCTACGCCGGCGGCGGCCATCCCCCCGCGCTCCTCTGGACCGGCGCCGACGCCGCGACGGCGACAATGCTCAGCCTCGAATCCCAAGGGCCGATGGTTGGCGCCGTCGATGGGATCGACTTCGCGACGTCGCATTGCCAGGTCGAGGATTACGCCGTCCTCTCCCTCTACAGCGACGGCGCCTTCGAGGTCGAGCTTGCCGACGGGACCATCTGGCCCTTCGGCCAATTCGTCGAGTTCATGACCAAAGTCGCCGGCGACCCGTCCGCCTCCTCGATGGATCAGCTCATCGCCCAGGCCCGCATCCTCCAAGGGATCGACGAGTTCGCCGACGACCTGTCGATGGTCGAGCTGATCTTCCCGCCCGCTTGAGTTCAATGCGCCGGATGGGTTTGATTCGGCCCGCTGCTCACTTAACGTCTGTCTGACGAAGTGTTATATTGTCCGACAACTTGACCGGAGTCGCCGATGAGTCGCATCAACGTCCGCCTCGATCCGCAACTGAAGCAAAAACTCGAATCGGTGGCACTGGCGGAGGGGGTGAGTCCCTCGGACGTCGTTCGCACGGCATTGCGTGCTCACCTCGATCGAAGGCAACCCAAGCGGAGCGCTCTCGACGCGGCTCGCGAAGCTGGCATCGTCGGGATCTACACCGATGGTCCGAGCGACCTCAGCACGAACCCGAAATTTATGGAAGGCTTCGGCGAGTGAACGCTCGCCGGGTCCTCCTTGGCACGGGACCGCTGGTCGCATTGCTGAATGCGATGGACAGCTCTCACGAGCTGTGTCTCGCCACCTTCGATGCTCTGCGGGCACCCCTCTATACTTGCTGGCCCGTCGTGACCGAGGCCGCATGGATGCTCAGGAATCGGCGCCGCCCGGGCGAAAGTCTCGCCGCCGCTCAATCCTCGGGTGTATTCGAGATCCTCGACCTCGGGGCCAACAGCTTGAAGGACATCGCGGCCATCATGACCCGCTACGAGTCGCTCGGCCTCCAAATGGCCGACGCGACGCTGCTCCACCTTGCCGACCGCGAGAGCATCCGGACCATCTTCACGCTCGACCGCCGCGACTTCACGGTTGTCCGCCTCAAGCGGAATCGCCCACTGCGGCTCATCCCGGAGGCGGAAAACTGATCTAATACCGAATGCCTGTGCATGCTCTCCGCCAAAGCAGTGCCCTTGGCAAAAACTGCCATCTTTGGTATCATGACTTTCGGGAGGTCAGCTCATGACTACGATGAATATTTCATTGCCCGAAGAAATGAAGACATTCATTGAAGATCAGATAACGCGGGATGGCTACGCATCCGCCAGCGAATATTTCCGCACCCTGATCCGTGAGGATCAAAAGCGACGGGCCAAGCGAGAACTCGAAGCGAAGTTCCGCGAGGCATTGGAAAGCGGCCCCGCCACTCCAATGACCCGCGACGATTGGATTGCCTTGCGGCAAGAGGCACGGGACGGCATGGCCGCCGAGACGATCAAGCCATGAGTCGCGTCATTCGCCGTCCAGCGGCGAACCATGATTTGGTCGCGATCTATCGTCATTACACGCGAGCCGCGGGTTCCAAGGTTGCTGATCGCTTCTTCGCTCAAGCCGAAGCAACCTTCGTCCGTCTGGCGGGCATGCCTGGCATGGGCACGCGTTATGATCCCGAGGAACGACTCTACGCTGATCTGCGTTTCTTCCCCGTATCCCGATACCGCGACTATCTGGTGTTCTATCGGCCTCTTCCCGACGGGATCGAAGTTTACCGCGTTTTGCACGGTGCACGCGATCTCGCCGGTATCCTCGCGGAAGATTTTGACGTCGCAGACGACGAGGACGAAGATGATGCGGCGACCTGATGTTGGTCGCCGCATCATCTTGCTCCTCAAAGTTTTGAAAAGTCGACGAGTTAGACTTCTGGACCCCGTCTCACCGGCCGGGTCGTGTTCGTCGGTTTTCATCGACAAAGAAAGGGAACCACAACGAAGAGAACAAACCAGAGGACATCGAAAATCAGATCGGCCGACCGCCGACCAGCTTGGATCGAGAAAGCCCTGGCGAAGTCCGCTTTACAAGCCGATGACAATTTGTGGTCGTCTGGCGATGAGCAAACCTCGTTGATCTTCTGGGCGGGCCTTCCGACGAGTAGTCGTACCCATTCAAATAGCATGGTCATAGCCTCCGGGTCAGTCATCGATCAGGGAGGCCAGGGAACCGGACCCACGTCCGTGGGATTGGCGTCCTTATCGATGTGCCCACCCTTGGCCGGTCGGACATCCAAAATGTTTTTGAGCCGCGAAGAATGGCCGATTGGCAACTTCTCCCAGCGATTTGCCTAAGGAAAACTCGGTGTCAGTTTTCATTTCAAAGGAAAACTCGGTGTCAGTTTTCATTTCAGGACCCTAGATGAGAACCAAAATCAGGCTAGGAGCCACCGAAGACGCAATCGTCAAGGCTCCAATTCATCGCGGGCGGCGTGTCTGATATAAAGGATGACCACCGTACTGTCTCGGCCTCACACGGTGAACAGGATTCGGTATTTGTTGTGACCTTTCCCGTGGAGAAACTGGCGGATCTCCTCGGGAAATTTCTCGTTCTCGTCGGTTAGCGGGTGACGGAGCGGATGCTCTTTTAATGTGCCGATGCCCTTGAGCAAATGCGCGAGCCACTTGTCGGCGGCGCCCCGCGAAATATGGTCTTTGAGCCATTGCGTTGTCTGCTGGATGTCTAGTCGGGCGGTGATGGCGATTTCGAGTCGGTAAGTCATGACTCATCGGACAGATTCAGTTCGTGGCGGATGTCGGTAAAGGCGGCTTCGACGGACTGTGTTCGCCCCGCTCTCATGTCCTCCAATCCCTGACGGATGCCTTCGAGGACCTTGGACTCTTCGGCGATATCAAGCAGTTTTTGATACGACGCGGCGTCTTGGACCACCAGCTCGGCTTTGCCGTTGATGGTCAGTACGACGGGCTTGCCGGTTTCTTTGAGCTGGGAAATGAAGTCGCTGGTGTTTCGCTTGAAATCGGTCAGCGGGTGGATGTCTCGACTTAGATTCACAACGACCTCCTGATCGCACGGATTACACATTGAATTCAATGTTACACCAAGCTCTAAATTGCGCCAAGCGATTCTCTGGGCTGTTAATCTCGAGGTTGTCTCGCTTGTGCTTTTTCAGGAACAACCAACCGGCGGGGGCGTGACGAAGCGCACTATGCTTGTTAGAGTGGGCAACCGACCGCGACGGGTCGCGGTCCGAAGGCGCAGGGAGGCGTCGGGTTGGGGTGCAAGGTCGCCCGATTTCGCCAGCGCTAAGGTTCACCGCCCATGAAGATTTTGCTGACGGGAGGCGCCGGTTTCATCGGGTCCGCCGTGGTCCGGCAGTTGATCCGCGAAACCGACCACGAGGTCATCAACGTCGACAAGTTGACCTACGCCGGCAACCTCGAATCGCTCGCCGAAGCGGGGGATAGCCCCCGGCACCACTTCGAGCAGGTCGATATCTGCGATGCCGACGAGGTCCGCCGCGTCTTCGAGACGCATCAGCCCGACGCGGTGATGCACCTCGCGGCCGAGTCGCACGTCGACCGCTCGATCGATGGCCCCGGCGCGTTCATCCAGACCAACGTCGTCGGGACGTTCACCCTGCTCCATGCCGCCCGCGGCTACTGGAGCGGCCTGGGTGACGCGGCCAAACAGGCGTTCCGGTTCCACCACGTCAGCACCGACGAGGTGTATGGCTCGCTCGGGGCGACCGGGTACTTCACCGAGGAAACTCCGTACGACCCCCGCTCCCCCTATTCGGCGAGCAAGGCGGCGTCGGACCACCTCGCGCGGGCCTGGCACCACACCTACGGGATGCCGACGATCGTCACCAACTGCTCGAACAACTACGGCCCGTACCACTTCCCCGAGAAGCTGATCCCGCTCGTCATCCTCAACGCCAAGGCGGGCAAGCCGCTCCCGGTCTACGGCAAAGGGGACAACATCCGCGACTGGTTGTACGTCGACGACCACGCCCGGGCGCTGCGCTTGGTGCTCGAAAAGGGCCAGCCGGGCGAGACTTACAACATCGGCGGCCACAACGAGCGGACCAACCTCGACGTCGTCCAGGGGATCTGCCGCCTGCTCGACGAACTGCTCCCCGACTCGCCGCAGGTTCCCCACGAAAAGCTGATCACCTTTGTTGCCGACCGCCCCGGGCACGACCAGCGGTACGCGATCGACGCCGGCAAGATCGAACGTGAGCTAGGCTGGACTCCAGCGGAAACCTTCGAGACCGGCCTGAAGCGGACGGTCGCCTGGTATCTCGCCAACGACGAATGGTGCCGGAACGTCCAATCGGGCGGCTATCGCCAGGAACGCCTGGGTTTGGGGACTCGCTCATGACCGCCGCGCCGGCGAATCCAGCAACGAAGATGAAAGGGATCATCCTCGCGGGTGGCTCGGGGACGCGGCTTTACCCGCTCACCCGGGTCGTCAGCAAGCAGTTGCTCCCGATCTACGATAAGCCGATGATTTATTACCCCCTGAGCGTCTTGCTCCTGGCGGGGATCAACGAAGTCCTGATCATCTCGACGCCGATGGACCTGCCCCGGTTCCGCGACCTCCTCGGCGACGGCTCGCAGTGGGGCTTGAAGCTGAGCTACGCCGAGCAAGCCGTCCCCAACGGTCTCGCGCAGGCGTTCGTGATCGGCCGCGAGTTCGTGGGAGCCGACCCGGTCGCCCTGATCCTCGGCGACAACATCTTCCACGGCGACGGCCTGAGCGAACAACTGCAAAAAGTGGCCGCCAGCCCCGAGGGGGCAACTATCTTCGGCTACCACGTCAAGGATCCCCACCGCTACGGCGTCGCCGAGTTCGACGACAACGGCACCGTGATCGGCTTGCAGGAAAAGCCCGAGCATCCCAAGTCGTCCTATGCCGTCGTCGGGTTGTATTTCTACGACAACCAGGTCCTCGACATCGCCCGCGACCTGAAACCGTCGAAGCGGGGCGAGTACGAGATCACCGACGTCAACATCGCCTACCTCGACAAGAAGCAGTTGCGGCTGGAAGTGTTCAGCCGGGGGATGGCCTGGCTCGACACCGGGACGCACGAGGCGTTGCACCAGGCGGCGAACTTCATCCAGGTGATTGAGGACCGGCAAGGGCTTAAGGTCGCTTGCCTCGAAGAGATCGCCTACCGAATGGGGTTTATCAACGCCGAGCAGTTGACCGCGCTCGCCGGCCAGCTCAAAAACGAGTACGGCAAGTACCTTCATGACCTTTTAGTTGATCGGCAAATGTCATGAAAGTCACGGCAACCCGCCTCCCCGGGGTGATGGTCGTGGAGCCGCGGGTCTTCCGCGACGACCGCGGCTATTTCCTCGAAACCTGGAGCGCCTCGGCCTACGGCCCGGCGCAGCTCCCCACCGAGTTCTTGCAAGATAACCTGTCGTATTCCGCCGTCGGGGTTCTCCGCGGATTGCACTACCAGTTCCCGACCCCGCAAGGGAAGCTGGTCAGCGTGGTCCGGGGCGCGGTGTTCGACGTGGCCGTCGACATCCGGGTCGGGTCGCCGACGTTTGGCCAGTGGGTGGGCGAAACCCTCACCGCCGAGAACGGCCGCCAGCTTTACGTCCCCGAGGGGTTCGCGCACGGCTTCCTCGTTGTCGGAACGGAGCCGGCGTCGTTCGCCTACAAGTGTACCGCCGGCTACGACCCGACCGGGCAATGCTCGGTCCGCTGGGACGACCCCGCGATCGGGATCGTCTGGCCGGCCGAGGCCCCCTCGCTGTCGCCCAAGGACCGCGAGGCCCCCCGCCTCCACGACATCAGCCCCGACCGCCTGCCGCGCTACCAACCTGCCTGAGCCGAACCCCGCGCGTCCGCCGCGCCGGCCGGTCCCGGGACCGGCTCGTCGCGGCGGATCGGTCCCAAGAGCCTACCCGCGATGATTGCCGTCCTCTGGGTCGTCACCGGCATCCTCGCCCTGGCCGTGTCCCGCTGGTTCGCGTTGATGGCGGCCATCCTCGCCGCCGCCACCTGGCGCCGGTTTGTTCCCCGAGCACCCGCCGCCGGGTCCGCCGGGTCCACACGGTTCTTGATCGTCATCCCCGCCCACGACGAGGCCCCCGTCGTCGGGATCACGGTCCGAAGTTGCCTGGCGGTCGACTACGATCCGACCCGGTTCCAGGTCGTCGTGATCGCCGACAACTGCGCCGATGACACCGCGAGCGTCGCCGAGGCGGCAGGTGCCCAGGTGGTGGTCCGGACCGACCCGGCGCGCAAGAGCAAAGGGTTCGCCCTCCAGGACTTCTTCGCCGCCGTGCCGGCCAACCCGTCGGCCCGCCCGCACGACGCTTACGTCCTCGTCGACGCCGATACCAGCGTGGCCCCCGACCTCCTGCGCGCGTTCGACCAGTCGATCCGCCGCGGCGACGACTTCATCCAGGGTTACTACACGGTCCGGAACGCCGCGGCGTCGTGGCGGACCCGGCTCCTGACCTATGCGTTCAGCCTGGCCAACGGCGTCTGGCTGGCCGGCCTCGACCCGCTCGGCCTGAGTGTGGGACTCAAAGGGAACGGGATGTGTTTCCGCGCCGCCGCGCTCCGGCGGTTCCCGTGGCGGGCGCATGGCCTGGTGGAAGACATGGAGTTCGCCTGGCACCTCCGGATCGGTGGCGAACGGGTCCGCTTCCAACCCGCCGCCCGAGTCTTCGGCGAGATGGTCAGCCGAGGAGGGTCCGGAGCCGCGTCGCAGCGCCAGCGGTGGGAAAGCGGGCGCCGCGGGCTGGTAGCTCGGTTCCGCCAGGAACTCCGCGATTCGCCGCACCTGTCCCGAGTCAAGAAGCTCGTATACCAGTGCGAACTCGCCTACCCGCCGCTGGGCCGGTTGGGAATCTCCCTGAGCGTCGTTTCCGCCTTGGCGATCGTCGGTCTCTTCGCAGGTGGCCGTCGCCCCGAATGGTGGGGGATTGTCGGCTTGTTGACACTCGACTGGTCGATTTTCGCCGGCTACGCACTAAGCCCCATCTTGATCGTTCAGTTGCCGTTTCAATCTTTGTTGAGCTTATTCTATCTGCCCTACTATGTGCTCTGGAAATCGTCGCTGCGACTGCTGAAACCGCCAGGGCAGTGGGTCCGGACGCCGCGTGAGTCGGCGCCGCCCCGGTGAAACGCGGCCCGACCGCCAGGTCGGCGGATGTGGGAAAAAAACAACGTCATGTGGTGCTCCGAGGCGTTCAACCGCTCGTTGGGAGGCGAAACCGGTTGACCTTCGCGACCGCGGATTGCTAAGCTACGCCTTCGCCCTCCCCGGGCACCCCCAGCAAAAATCCCCCGGTTTTTGCCCCGCCTCCGACTCCGTGCGCATGATTGCTCCCCCAGGATGACCCGACCCGCCTGGACAGTCATGGAGAAGTTTTCCTCATGAGTGCTTACACTCGAATGCCAGCCATGACGTTTGAACTCGCCGCTGGCTCCGCGAGTCATCTAATAGCGCCGATTGCCGGTCCCGCGGCGATCATCGACTGGCGGCCGAGCTTGGCGGCCCGGTCTTGGATCAAGCGAGCCATCGACCTGATCGCGTCGGGTGTCGGGCTTGTCCTCCTGATCCCGATTCTCTTGGTGGTCGCCGCGCTGGTCCGGCTCGACTCGCGTGGGCCGATCTTGTTTCGCCAGGCGCGGATGGGTCTCGGGGGGCGGGTCTTCACCTGCTTGAAGTTCCGGACCATGGTCCCGGACGCCGAGGCCAAACTGGCGAACCTGGAGAAGCGGAATGAGTCGGCGGGCGGCGTCCTGTTTAAGATCAAGGATGACCCGCGGGTGACGCCGCTCGGGCGGTTCTTGCGGAAATCGAGCCTCGACGAACTCCCGCAACTCTGGA
>JAABUQ010005496.1_pt1 | contig 20139 bp, 23 predicted proteins | sample 5560001 | NCBI WGS metagenome assembly JAABUQ01 (sample SAMN10711888, study PRJNA513371) | rock metagenome | isolation source: Antarctica rocks | place: Antarctica: Victoria Land, Finger Mt nord | collected 2015-12-18
TTCGCAAAAACAACCCTATACTTCCTCAACCCATTCCCAGGCTCATCCTCCAACTCCCTTTCCAAAATTTCAGTTCTCCAAAGCGCCCCCTCAACACGATCTCTCCCCAATTCCTCCTGCATGACCTCAAGCAAACGCGCATAACTAATAGTCTCCCCCCTGGCAAAAACGACTCCCACGACTTGAGTTCTCACGAAGACGAGCTCGGCGACTAACCGGCCGATGTCGGAGACTGAGGTGACGGTGACGAGGTTGTCCCATGAGCCTAGCGCTTTAACCCTCCACATTTTGTTTTCATCGGGTTCATGTTCAGCGCCGTTGATCTTGGTAACGACGCCGAATGCGTTGGTGAAGAGGAACGGCATGAACATGCCTACACTCAACAACACCCACCTGCACCCCGCATCAGCACTTTCCGTCTCATACTCGCAGCGCGGAGTTCCTCATTTCTTCCAGAGGCAATCCCCTTCCTCTCTCTACGGACTTAAGCGTAGTGTGAAGACTACACACCTGGTCTTCTCGTGCGCCCTCAACATCTCCCGCACGTCCAATTGCTCAGCGAATAAATCCTGCGCCGAGGTCCGGCCGAGGATATCATAGTCCACCCCAAACTGCCACGGTAAATACCTGGGTACATTTGCAGCGAGAACCGCGCGTGCAATCTTCATCTGGCTACCGGCCGGCAATGCCATGCCCGTACAGCCGATTACGATATCAAAACCCTTGAAGATTTCCGCTAGGCTTGACTCAGAGGCGCTTGCTAGGTTGGCGTTGATGCGGGTGATGGACGGGGGAAGCGCCGGGATGGATGACGCGCGAAGAAGGATGGAAATTCGATGTTTGTCTGGAGAGGTGGTGTAAGAGGGGTGCGCGAGGAAGGCAGAAAGGATGGCGGTGCCTAGTTCACCGTGGCCGAGGAGAAGGATGGAGGGCATGGTTCAGCGAATGGGGAGGGATTTGGGAGAACGGAACTTGAGTCTGAAAAGGGCTGGGCGTAAAGTGAGGGACGAGTTGATGTGCTAAATGTCCACAGACTAAGGTTCTTCTTTCTGCGAGGCAATTAGTAATTCAAGTTGTTATATCCGAGAAGGAGAGACTTGTCCGTGTTATGATGTCACCAGTCCTCTGCAGCGTAGTATATTAAGTGGGGAGCGTGGGAATTGAAGCATCAATATCGTTTAAGGGTCGATCAGGTGAAGTTGGATTGTCAATACAACTGACGATTAACGATTTGGTACTCAAGCAGGTGATTAGCTAATCACCGATTTGAAAAGCCCAGTCGTCAATTAGACAGCTATTGCGTCGTCGACTAGTACTGTTACTTATCCAGGGTAATAACATGATTAGCGTTAAGAAAGCCAACTTAGTCAGCTGATTGGTGGTCGAGATGAATTGCTGCTTCAATTGCCACATTTCAATACTGTACCATGTTCTTCTATCATTGACTCAACAGGAAATTGGAGGTGGATCCGCTCTGGATGCTTTCGTCCTGTAATGCTTCGTATGATATATCTGATGTCCAGAGGACTTCCAGTTACATCTGGAGGTTCTAGACAGGAAAGATCTATAGCTCGTTTGCATGTGTGTGTGCGTACCTTATGTTTGAGTAGGATGGGGCGCTAGGGTTTGCACCGGGATCGGGATCTTTATTGTCAGTGCTCGGTACCGTGTTTTCGGAATCGGGTAGATAATCACCTTTCAAAACTGGGATGAGGAAGACTTAATGCCCCTTCCTTTCGCTTGAATGAGATTCGTGCATTTAATTTTATCATAGAATTTTAATTGAATTCATTTAAAAAACTTAGAAAGAAAATTGATAAAAAAATTTATCAAATAAAAAGTTTTAAAATCATAATAATATTAAGTATTTAAATTTTCATTATATATAAGATGAATAAATATTATTGGCGATAAAATAACAAAGTAATAGAACAGTAATTTTTGGAATTTTTGGAATTCCATTCCGAGCACTCGATTAGAAAACGGGGGGTGACAGTAAATTGATTCTTTACAGTACTGTAAGCGTAAAGCTTCTGTTCGCACCAAAGTACAGACGCTCGGAGGTACTAGATTGTGCCTCCCAACCGAAAAAGACCAGCAGACTTGTCTTCAACTATCATCATGTCAATGGTCTCCTGGAGTAACCAGTGGAGCGCGAGGTGACCGGTTCCAATCGTCTTTTTGCAGTGTCTCCATCACAAAATTACCTTCGGTCTGTATACAATGACAACCCTCGTTCCCCGTCCGCCGTACTCTTCTGAAGAATTGGACCGTCTCTATCCAAAATCTTTAGAGCTCCAACTAGTGCAAGTTGTATGTCACTGTGTTTGCTGCATAAGATCTTTGCTTTTCTGGTCCAATCATTCCGAGTACCAATCGCATGCTAAGCTTCTGTAGCTTCTTCGACATGGTGCGGATCCACCCTCTCTACACAATACGAGGTCCTCTCTAAAGAATCAATAGGGGAAAGGAGTCCTGTCTCCGCGCGTTTCCAGAATGTGAGGTCATCCGTATCGCTATTTGCGCCCATGTGAGTTAACATAAAAGGAAGGCTGGGCTTAGTCCATGTACGCAGAAAGCCTGCATGCCTTGATGCGCCACCAATCTCACACTTTTAATATTAGTCTGGCCGTACTGCAATGCCGCTAAAAGGTTGTCAAGTGTGGCAATGACCAAGACAGATTGGTCCTCGTGGGATGAACTTCAATGGCGTCGGCGACTTGAAACCTTTGGCGACAATGATGCTTCCGTCCTTGCAACAGGCCCCACTGGAGAAGTCGATGCTGTATGGTATGGCGAGGTCGCTGACCCTAAGTTTGCAACAGCTGACATTTGATATAGCAATTTAGGTGAGTTGACCGACAAAGGCCGAGAGACAACCTTGGCGCTTGGAGAGCGTCTCAGAAAGCTCTATGTCGACCAGCTAAAGTACATGCCCAAGATCATCAGCGACGCCGACATGATCTACTTGAGAGCTAGTCCAATGCCTCGAGCTCTAGAAAGTGTCCAACAGAGCTTCTGGGGCATGTATCCGCTCTCAGCAAGAACAGCTTCCTTTCCACCTCCCACCATTATCACACGGACACCTCAAGACGAGACTTTGTTTCCCAACGAAGCAAATTGTCGCAGGTTTAGTCAGCTCAGCAAGGCTTTTGGGCAGCGGACTGCTCATCGATGTGAGTCTCTACTAGTAGCCATTCGGCCCTCTGCACGGCTCATCATTTAGGGAACGATACGCAGGAAATGGAGTATCTAAGCTCACTCATCTCAAAATGGATGCCCGAAAATTCTAAAGTTGCTGTTGATTCCCATCCTCGGTTATCAGGCATAATGGACACCGTCAACTCAACATTAGGCCATGGACCTAAAACACGTCTCCCTCCAGCATTTTACGACCCCAAAGCTCATGACATTATAGACAAAATTGGCGTGGAAGAATGGTTTTCCGGCTTCAAAGAGAGCAATGAGTACCGCATAGTTGGAATTGGTGCGCTAGCAGGTGACATTGTAGCTCGCATGGTTGGCAGTGTTGAAATGAGCGGTAATGACGGTCTTCTTGAAGTTGGTGGGGGCAGTGGCAGGGCTGGCAAAGGCAGGGGTGACGAGACTGATCTCAAATTCAGTATGAGTGGATGTCACGATACCACTCTTGCTAGCTTGTTGTCCAGCTTGGGCTGCTTCGAAGGTCGGAGTTGGCCACCATACACCAGCCACGTTGCCTTTGAGCTGTTCAAAAAGGCTGGAGCGATGAGGGAATCTGTGAACGGAGACAAGCTTGATGAGCCCGCAACCGCAAGGAAAGCCTACCAGCAGAATCAAAATCCACTCAAAGTGCTTTTCGGAAGTGGAGGGAAGACGAAGCTGGCTACTGAGGGGATGGGGCGGAAATTGACCGGTGAGCTCACACCTACAGAGAAAGAGAAGCTGGACGGACATTATGTCCGAATGAGGTACAACGATGAGCCAGTAATTGTACCAGGATGTAGACAGCCGGGGAAGCATCTTGAAGGCGACGAGAGCTTTTGTACATTGGTATGTGGGTCGCAACCTGCGTAGGACCATTGCTGATGTGGAGTAGACAGCATTCAAGGATATAGTTGACAAATTTACGCCTCGGAATTGGAAAGAAGCCTGCATATCCAATCTAGATAAACCGGCGGAACCAAGCCAGATAGAGCCTGCAGGATATTGAACATGGAAGCGGTATTCAAATCGCTGAGGAAGTATACAACATTTGCGACAGATGGCGTAAGACTGAATCGGTGGCAAGAGAGGAGGCCAATCATTTGAACCCTTCTATTCTGAAATTCACACAATTATCACATGTAAATCATCTAGCATATCTAGACCTTCATCTCTGTCAAGCCGTGTTTCCAAATAATGACATAAGGAGTGGTTCCATCCTCGCGATAATTGAGGAACACAACCCTAGATGCCTGTCCGTTAGTAAAGAAGATAGACGAAGCGAACAGAGATTGACAGGGGAAACAACGCACATCCCATCGGGATCCAGCGACTCCCCAGTGTAGAAATCTAGATCCTCGAACATGGGCCCAAGCTTCTTGGTATAGTATCCCTGCACCCCAGCCTGGAACTTTTTGATCTCCTCCTCGCTCTTCCCAGCCTCCTTGAGCTTCTCAACCACCTTCTTCAAATACCCTAACACAACTTATTAGCCACCTCTCGCAACCACCCCCCTCAACTTCCCCCAACTCCCCCCAGCCCTACAACACAAACATACCTTTGAACTGCCCCTGAAAAGCCTTCTTCGTCGTAAACGCCCGAGCTCCCGAGTCCTTGTCCCCCAGGAAGTTTAACCGAAAGCCATCAACGACATCAATGACCTGCTCGGTCCCCTCATCGAGCGCTTCTTCGGCTTCCTCGGCCGAAGGGTTGCCCCCAACGTCGAAGCTTTCGCCGCCTTTGGTGACTTTTTTGCAGTCGACTTCGTAGACCACGTCGTCGATGTCTTTGAGGTTGTAGGTGTCGGAGATGATTTCGTCGCCCGTGACGATGTCCTGGGAATGGAGGATTTAGAGGGATTCGGTGGAGGGGATGGTGTGACGTACCTTGTAGATGATCATGTTGGTGGCAGGAACCGAGGAGCTATGCAAGCGATGCTGGTATGTGGGTTTGAAGAAGCGTCCGCGTGGGGATGGTGGGCGCAAAAAGAGTCGGAGGAGATTATGGGGAATTCTAAAAGAAGTCGAGATGTCGAAATGAGAAAGTCGAATGTTTCGTAGTGCCCTTGGGTGGGGCTGAAGCGGAACTTTAGCCGTCGTTTAAACTTGCCGGTCTTGGGAAGATCTTAGGGGTCCTTGAGTGGCAAATTACAGCATCCGCTAACTTACTTCGTAGGAGATGAGACTGTAAGACGGTTCAGCTACGACATTGCATTCTTCTTCCTACAATCACTACACTTCTACATTTGGTTTCCGGCCATTGCAACAGTCCTTACTATTTACCTGTGAAGATCAACAGAAGAATTACCGCGCCACAGCGACCCTCAGCCTCTACGATATCTGGCCGTAAAGGCTTCGATCCGGCGTGTGCCGAATAATAAAGACCCTCAACACCTCCATCGACGCTTTCTCAGAACGTCCTTTGCTTTTCCAACCCTTAATGAACCATTCTACTACCATGGCTGGGTATGGAGACCTCCCACCGCTCCCATCGTACGAGCTCAAATTACTTCCGCCTCTCATCTGGCCCATACCCGACAAACTCACAACACTACTGTTTCCAATCTTCTTCTACTGGGCCCTGTCCATGTTCTTCCACTGGGTAGATACCATGGACTACTTCCCCCAGTATCGATTACATACACCCGCGGAAGTATCAAAGAGAAATAGGGTGTCGAGATGGCACGTCATTCGGGATGTTGTAATACAGCAGGTCGTACAGACCGCCGTGGGCTGGGGCATGGGTATGACCGAGCCTGACGACTTCTATGGGAGGGAAGGATACGATGTTGCGGTGTGGGCGAGGAGGATACGGATTGCCGAGAGAGCTATTCCAGCGCTGCTGTCCCTGCTTGGTATCAATGCGGGCGATCTGGGCAAGAATTTGGGTTCTGGCCATCCAATGCTTGCTGGAGTCATCTTGGGAGGCCAATATCCGTCGCTGCAGAATCTTACGAAAGGTCTCGGCGGCATGGAATCGGCACCAGGCTTCGCGGGATGGGAACTCACGCTCGCATGGGCCATCTACTATGTCCTCGTGCCCATGCTTCAATTCACCTTGGCGATTTTGTTCGTCGATACGTGGCAGTACTTCCTCCATCGGGCAATGCACATGAACAAATGGCTGTACAGTATGTAACAACCCCCTCCCCCGAATCCAGATGACAGCACAGCCACTGACCTTCACAACAGCGACATTCCACTACCGCCACCACCGCCTCTACGTCCCCTACGCCTACGGCGCTCTTTACAATCACCCCTTTGAAGGCTTCCTCCTTGACACCCTCGGCGCTACGCTGGCCTACAAATTCGCTGGCATGAACACCCGCCAAGGAATGTGGTTTTTCACAGGCTCAACGCTAAAAACCGTCGACGACCACTGCGGCTACGCCCTCCCCTGGGATCCCCTGCAGCACCTCACTTCTAACAATGCAGGATACCACGACGTCCATCACCAGAGCTGGGGCATCAAAACCAATTTCTCCCAGCCATTCTTCACCTTCTGGGATCGCGTCCTCGGCACCGTTTGGACCGGAGGGGACGTCTCAGCTCGTTACGAGAAGACGAGGCTCGCCGCGCAAAAATCCCTCGATTCCACCGTCTCAAACATCACCAACTCCGACCCCGCATCATCCACCACATCATCCCCACAACCCTACGAAAACGACCTCCGCACCGCCATCGATCTCCCTTCAATCCCGCTCCAATCCCGCCACCCGCAGGCCCCGAGCGGGAAAGCAGAGCTTCAAGCCGCGGGCTCACGGCAGCAAGTCCTAGATGATAAGAAAGATGGCGGCGCCAGTGTCCTCGCCGACGAGGCGAAAGAGGAGAAGGAAGCGAGGAGCTATGCGCTGCGGACGCCGCGTAAGCGGGCGACGAGCTCGTTGTCTACGAAGGATAGTTTTAAGGGTTTGAGGGAGAGGGTGACCGGGAGTAGGCATGGGAGGAGTGGGATTATTGGTGTCGATGGGAGTTGAGGCTCATGAGCTGGAAGACGGGCGCTTGTATTACGGTGACTGTGAGGTGCTTGGGACGGGGGGTCTTTGTACATGTTTTTTAGGCTCTCTCGGGCGTTTGAGGAGTAGGAGAGGTATCCTTGACATATATGTCGCAGAGCTGCGCTCGTAAAGAATTTTGAACGTGACCTGATCTGTACAATTGTTCTTTTTGGGTTGGAGACTACTTTGAACTAAGGTACCTTGGGTCACTACCAGTCACCTACGCAAGATAGGGTAGCTCGCCTAGGACAGTAGCTTGATGCTCTTACTGATTGACACAAGGTACCTATTTCTGAGTGTGCCGTATCTCAACGTAAAGATTATTTAGGACCGAAGACATCAACTTGTATACTCAGACCAACTAGGACTTGAGGTGCTAGTCCCTCTCAAGGGGCAACGTATGACCCATTACTAGTTTTGGTCGATGTGTTTGCATACTCTGCACCTGCTCGTAAGGAGCTTTGGAAGCACCGTTTGGCCGAGGGTTTATAGTGATGGTAATTGCATAGTGTAAGAGGGTACATTTTGCGGTTTTGTAAAGGGCGTCTATACTTCCTCTGCGTACTCTGGGAGAGGATGGCTCGGGGTTGCTTCCAGCGATCTTCGCTGGATTTCATGCTCACCTGAGGTATACAAGACATTTGCCTCCTTATCAGTACATTGATAGGCTTTCCGATGTCATATACATACCTACCTACACTAATAGAATTGTGACCATGGGACATGTGTCAGTAAGAGGCCATGCGCTTTATGTGATGTAGATAAGAGGTCATTGACGTTGTTTGTAAATTCAAAAGTCGAAGGTTATACAAGCATGACTAAATAATCTAGCCCTCTTCCAGTGAACGTCCCTCTTCAGCCCACTATTCAATATACCTTAATAGACCTCTCAAGCATCCACTTCACTCATCCACTTTCAATGCCGAAGATGGCTCCTTCTCTCCTTCGAAAGAAAAGGATTTGTCCAGATACGCAGCCTTGCCCCCGCTCTTTGCTCAAGCCTTTCGATCACAAAATTTCCGACCCCAATGTGCGCCTTAGAACACACCCGCAAGGCCGCCTTGCCTTTGGCGACAAACGCAGGTCAAATGCATAAAGCCTCATGACGGCCCGCCCCCGAGCCTCAATGAAGAAGATGGGAAGCGTATTTAAGGATGATGGATGGCTACTGTGCTGATGCCAGATCTTTGACTCTGTGCAACGTCGGAGAACAGCAAGATGGACAGACCGTGAGCGCACCACGTCTCACAGCAATTGGATCGACTAAGACTTGCTCTTGCAATGTTCGGTTCTCTTCAGCCTGTGGTGGCCTTACTCTTGGGCATGCTGTGAATAGCCCTTTCAACCGACAAACTGTATGCGTTAACCTAACATCCAACAGATTCATCCAACCTGAATCTGCCCAATCTGCCCCGCAATCTCCGAAAAGCTGCGATTCAGTCAAAGAGGGCTACACCTGTCAAACCGACATCTCACGTCTTTGGGGCCAATACTCGCCCTATTACGAAGTGGAATCCGAGATCCCACCTGGCGTTCCCCCACAGTGCACCATAACCTTTGCCCAAATCCTCTCCAGACACGGAGCACGATTTCCCAATCCGAAGAAGACAAAGAGGTATGGGAAGACGATTGAAAAGATACAAAAGAACGTGCGTTCCTTCAAGGGCAAGTATGCGTTTCTACAAAAATACAAGTACGATTTGGGCGCGGACGACCTCACGCCGTTTGGGGTGCAGGAGATGGTGAATTCCGGTACGGACTTTTTCAATCGTTATGAGGATCTCGTGAAGAAACTTGACAAGGGTCCTTTTGTAAGAGCCTCGGATCAGCAACGGGTTGTGGACTCGGCCACGAACTTCACCGCAGGTTTCCATACGGCCAAAGTCGCTGCTGCCGTGACGGACAAGGCCTACCCATACGACACGGTGTTAATCAACGAACAGCCTGGTTCGAACAACACGCAAGTTTCCTTTCCCGCAGCACTCGTGCGGTCTGTTGCCTAACATTTTTTCTTAGCTTGACAGCATATGGCTCATGCCCCGCGTTCGAATCCTCCATTAAGGGTAGGGACGCCAGGGCCGCGTTTGCTAAAACCTTCGTCCCCAAGATTACCTCCCGGCTCACTTCTGATCTCAAAAGAGCGAACCTTGATACCAGACAAACAATTTCTCTGATGGACCTCTGCCCTTTTGATACTGTCAATTCTCCTACGGGCGAAGTCTCTCCCTTCTGCACCCTCTTCACTCAAGATGAGTGGGCTTCTTATGACTACTACCAGTCTCTCAACAAGTACTACTCTTACGGTGCAGGCAATCCCCTTGGGCCCTCACAGGGTGTGGGATTTGTCAACGAGCTCATTGCTCGTCTGACCGAGGAACCGGTACAAGACCATACGAGCGTCAACCACACTCTTGACAATGGCTCGGAGACTGCAACCACCTTTCCACTGGACCGGAAATTATACGCCGACTTCACCCACGAGGACGGTATAACATCCGTCATGTTTGCTCTAGGCCTATGGAATAGCACCCGCCTGCTCAGCACCTCCAAATTGATGAGCGCGGAGGATCTAGCAGGCTACACTGTTTCCCGCACAGTCCCATTTGCAGCGAGGATGATAGTCGAGAAGATGGAGTGTCAAAACCAGCCGGAGTTGGTAAGGGTGCTAGTCAATGGGAGGGTCATATCTTTGGAGACGTGTCCCGGAGTTGATGAATTAGGGAGGTGTAAAGTCGGTGATTTTGTGAAAAGCCTAACCTTTGCAGAGGAAGGGGGGGTGTGGGAGCAATGTTATGCTAATGTGGCTGGAAAACTAACGAATGGGCTTGGTGATATAGACTCATCGGACACTTCCTAATTTTTTGGATGGTGGTCTCGGTACGGAAAAGGATATCTGTGTAGCAGACTCGAGCAACCAGGGCAGGCATTTTCCTATGTTCAACATCAAGCTTTTCTTTCGACGTTCGTACAGTGGCTGAACTCAACCATAACTCAACCTTCTGGAGTCTGACCTTTTATTTCCTGAAAATATATTGGGTCTAATCATCACATTCTTTGGAGTTCACACAAAATCCCTATTCAATTTTTAAGATTCTTGCGCTTTGCCCTTTCTTGACTCCTTTCTTTTTACCCTCACAAGAAGACTCCAAAAGCTTTGAAAGTCGCGTCTGCTACGCTGAACTCTGGTACGTTTGATGAATCTCGTTACTGATCACCGAAGCGAGGATTTCAATTTCTGCCAGAGGAGCTATCGCCAGCTGGGGCAACGATTCTTTTCTGCACTGTTCATGTTGACGCAAGTAAGGATTGAATTCAGACCGGTCCCTGACCTTATCGGCCAGTGGTGGGTGGTAGCAATAAGGTGCAAGCATCAAGCTTCGGCCCCGCCAACATTGCATCCAGCATTGCTGAACCACTCTTTGCTCCTACAAGAACGACACTTGAGTATCCCAGTCATTAAGATTCGAGTGCACCTTGCGCCAGCTAAACCAACCTCTCGCATCGCATTGGGGAGGCTAGGCCGAGACGCGTTAGCCATCCGAGGTGGTAGCATCTCTGTGCATCAAACTCAGAAACTACAATATCAGCCCTCGATACCACACCACTTCAAGAGGTGTGATGTTGCCCAATGACTGGATTCGTCCGCAGCGGCGACTGAGCGACTGAGTTGGCACAACTGTCGTCGTGGGAGGCACAAGCAAGGCCAACTCATGCACCAGCGATCATCCCAAGGGTCGCCCCTTTCCCTACGCAAGTGCGACTTACTAGATCTTTCGAATTCCCACAAAGCTGAAAGGGGGAAGGTCCCTGTTACGGGACTGCCTCTCTACTCTCCATACAGAACTTAAGAAAGGTTAAAAGCATCCCAACCCCGTCCCTCCTTCAATTCCAACCAAATCACCTTCCAATCTTCCAACCAACAGCCTAGTAAACCACCCCTGAAGCCCCTCACACCAAGGGATCCGTCGCCTGCTGACTCCCCAACACATCCCGAATAAACACCAACCTCATAATCCAATCCTTCTGCCCCGTGTCCGTCGGGCCCTGGAACAGCATCAGCCGCAGCGGCCACAGAAGCAAAACCCCCCCCCAGCGCCTTCCGATGCTGTTGCCGCAATCTCCCTTCCGTTTCGATCTCGCTCAGCAAGCACGGCACGCTGGCGCAGATGGCGTTGAAGAGGGCGGGGAGTTTGTCCGTGGGGTTGGGATATGCGGCCGTGGGGGGGGGGTAGAGGGGGTAGCGAGGATGGATTTGGGGGGATGGAGGACAGGGTGGCTTGCCGGTCCATGCAGGAGCGAAGGCATTGCAGGAGTCGGATGCGGGTGCAGCGCCAGAGGTTCCAGAGGCAGGCCATTGAGCCACTGCTGTAGATGTCGATGGAGCGGTTGGCTAGTAGGTGTGGGGGTAGGTTGGGTGAAGAGCAGTCGAGGGCTGGCATGCTTGTGTATTGGTATTTAGGGTTGGTGATGTCGGCGCTCCAGTCTTCGAGGTTTTGGTCGAGTGCGAATCCCTCGCAGACGAGCTCGGATAGTGCTTCTGTTGAGTCGAGGGCAGGTGGCTCTCGCAACATTTCGTCTGCGCTGGCCAGCAGGCGCCAGACTGCGCATACGTGGACCTCGGAGCGTCTGACGTGCGGCTCCTGGCGCTCGTCGCTGACGATGAGTTCGGCTTCTTTGCTTGGTCGTATTCATTGGGACAGGTTTCTCATCTAGAGGTAGGCGTGGGCGTTGTACGATAGATGTCTCGAGCCAGGGGATCTATCAGGTTCCAAACGCCGGACTCGTAGGCGGTATTCCAGGATGTCGACATGAGTAGACCAGTTCCCAGCCCATGGCGGCTTCTCGCCGCTGATCGTCTCGTAGAGGCCTAAGCAGAGGACCGACGCCAGAGTACTATCCTTCTTCACCTCTTCTTGACGGCGAAGGGTTCCGTTGAGAAGTTGCAGGGCCTTGCCATACCGCCGCCTGGCTTGAACGGCCAGATAATCCAAGCTCGAGCGGCGCACGAAACTGGTTAGGCCTGCGGCGGATACGGCTCCTTGATATGCGGATGTTGAACCTTGGTTCCACAGCGTTGGTAGACATTAGAAGAAGCCGAATCCGACTTTGACTTCGTTGGGCGTAACCACGTAGTCATGAAAGAACATGCACACTGATTGGTCGTGCCAGTTGGTGAGTACGGGAGCCGAGATTGAAAGACTCCGACTTCGACTGCCGTCATCGAATACGGAAAGCAGCCTTTGTCGCTCTTCGACGTCGCCGCTGAGGGGGCTTCGGAAGGCGATGTCTGTTTCGGTGGGGTATCCAGGACAGATTCGTTGGTTTCTTTGGCAGCGGCGACAACTTGGATGCGTTTCGTCACCCTGCAGTACATGCTATTAGCAGAAAATCGCTAAGGGTATATGCATTGTTAAGGATGTACCTTGACCTTGCGGTCTTTGCAGGCTTGACAGCCGCGACTCGGTCCGCCCGTGTCTGGCATTTGGAGGCTTGAATTCCAGCTAATGGACGAAACAAAGGAAGGGTAAGGAAATGCTATGGCTCATAATTCAAAGATGGATAGTTTGATTGTGCAAGACGACGGGAGAATTACCTGGGATTCGGGTTTTAAACAAAACTTCTTAATGATACCAAACATCCCTCTTCATGATTCTCAATGAGCGTCTTTCATCCCAGCACTGCGCGCACAAGGACATTACAAAACGCTACCCACACGCTCTGCTGAATGACTGATTGATTGATAGGCAGATCGAAACCATTCGTGGCCTATAATTGTTGAGCCGAGGTGCGGACCATTGCGGTAGATACGCAGTTCGCTCAGCCGTGGCTGGACATCAAACCAATCATCGAGTCATGATCTTTTGTGGTATCAATGGCCAGTCTTGATACAAGTACCAAGCTGGTTGCTCAAAGTGGCTGTGGTGGCTCAGTACGGAAATTTTTACCGGATTGTCGATCTCACCACAGCCACACGCGGATCGTCAACGGCGATCTTTATCATTCTGTCTATTGTCAATTCGTACCGGTTTGCAAGGCTTGCTTTCTATTTCTGCATTGTTCTTTGTTTGAGCCAGTTCGGTAGCCGGTTCCTTTCGTTGTGGGCGTTCAGAGATGTTCTCAACCCACTTTTGCAGATGATTGGGAGATAGCGGGACCACTGCCCTTTTCTATGTTCTAAAAATAAATGTTGGTGAAGAAGCAAGTCTTGAGGTCAACGAAAAGCTTCGTTATGGAAGAGTCATGTCAGCCTCCGAGCTCATCTTTTTTCTTTCTCTTTCATACATAAGCGTCTTCGTCCAAGCAGGCTTTGCTGTGATGTGCTCGATATGTCCCCGGATTGAATAGGGAGATTGCAGATGCGTTTGGAGATCTCAGCAAAGAGTTAGGTGTGTCTGCTACGTTTGTATGAAGCCGGTGTTGAAAGTCGACGGTGATGAGGAGAGTCAGAGCGCATTACAAAAATCCATCTATCATCTTTCTTGCCTAATGCCTCGACATTCCGTCGCATCCGCAGCCTCCGCTCCCTCTCAACCCTTTCCCTAAGCTTTGGCCCTATGGAAAAGAAACACAGAACTTCAGCGCATATACAAATACCTTTGTTCGAATACCCTCTACCAGCATGTACTTCTTTCACCCATTGTTCATTCTCCTCGTCAAAACCCTCCCACTCCTCCGCATCCCCGAACAAAGAACCTCACAAACCCTATTGTCTCATTCCCTATGTATCCCAAAACCCCCCCTTTTCCCCTGTCCTCTCACCACAGCACCCGCTGCCTTCAACCTATCCACCACTGCACACCCGCCAGCTACTCCCGGGCCAACCGATCCCCCAAAAAATGCGCCTCCCTCGCTCCCACAAAACCCCTCACCCCCCAACCCCCTCCTTCATCACCCTTCCCCCTTCCAATTCCAAACGCCCCAAGCCCCGCTCAGACGACCTACCCACCCACCCCACTCTCACCACAGCAGAATGTAGAGCACTAATCCACCTCCTCTCCTCCCCCCCCTCCACGCCCCTCCTCTCCACAAAAATCGCCTGGCTAGGAACGCCCCTAAGCAGACCAACCGCGTCCCCCTGGCCGAACGAGCTCTGCGAAGTCCACAACTGGTTCAACCCAGCCTTCATCACCGAGATCTCGCAGCTGCTGAAGCGCGAACTCGGCGGCGGCGAGGACGTGCAGGGTCTCGCCGGCCCGGAAAGGGATCCGGATGGTCTAGGCCGACTGTGGGATTTCCCCCGCGAGACCCTCGGATGGGAAGTGCGCCCGTTGCTGCAGCTGCTGCGACCGTGTCTCGATCTCTTCGATGTGGATCCAGGCTCTTGGACTACCGTGAGTACGCCCCTTTCCCCGCTTTCCCCTGCCCGATCACTGGATGGAGAGGGGAGAGGAGATGCTGTTGATCCGGCTTGTGAGGCTTGTACTCTCCACTGCTTCTTCCGCGATGCTGACGCTGTGCAAGCGCTTGCCAAGTGCGCGAAGGGGAGGAAACATCATAAGCGCCCGTGGCCGGAGGTGCTTGTTTGGTTGGAGGGGGATGGTGGGGTTGGGTGGCGGGGACGGTGGCTTAAGGAGGGGAGGGCGGTGAGGAGGGAGAGGAGGAGGGCGAAAGTTTGGAGGGAGTGTGGGGGGCTGGAAGCGGGGAGGGGAGAGTTGGGAGGGTTGGAGAAGGGGGAATGTGCTGATGGTGGGAGGGAGGTGAGGAATTTGCATCACACTTGGTTCGAGAATTGTGCCATGCAGGATGGGGAGACGGTTGGGGTTAAGGAGGTGAGACCGCCCTCGGAGGAGATTGCGAGGGCCAGGCAGAGTGCGTTTGAGAGGCTGGTTGGGCTGAAGGGGCCGGGGCTTGGAAAGAGGTGATGGTGGTTGAGGAAGAGATGATGGTGGTGCGGGACGGGTTTGAGCTGTGTGAAAAGTGAGCAATATCGTATCTAGTCCCCTGGTCTGCTGGCGTCGATTCCCCTTTTCTGGGGTCGTTCTGCAAATCCATAGGGTAGTCTTGTCGACGCGTGGTTTCGCTACTGTACGTCACAGGAGAATGTGGTCCTGCTGAATGTCCAGACCCAAGGTCCCCTAATCCATGCAGAATGATGATCGTGATGGCCCTTTGTGCTTGTGTCTGCCGATCGCCTTTTTCAGCTCGAAATAGAAACCTGTTGCGAGGCCGGGGCTGTGCTTGCAAAAGGTAAACTATTGGATATCTGAAAATTTAAACGCCGTTTCAATGACAGGTTTTATGAAAAACAAATTGTTCAGCTCTGCTTCATCGATCTTATGAGCCCAGAATTATTGACGCGGCCTCTGTTGTGATGTGGGCTTGAGCTGGTTGTCATCCACAATTGAAACGACTGGACTCCACTCTAGCCGCATTGCTCTGAGGGGAATTGACGCGCTTCGCTTGAAGTTAAGGTTTTTGATGGAACAGCATAAAAGTCAATGCAGGCATACGCAAAAAGGGAAAGAGAGAAGAAACAGAGCGATGGATTTGTGGCTTGAATCCTGCTCCCCGTTCCTCGAAGGGGCCGTCCTCGATCAGAAAAATCATGTCCGATGGAGAGCTGAAGTTAGGTTCGCATCTTCTCCACGCTGCACCGTTGTACCCTAAGTTTTCTATTTCTTTTTCATTGCCGTGTCTCACATTAATTTCGTTGCATATATATCATTTGCCGAAGGCTTTCAGATTCTTCTGGCCGTTAAGATATTGCTCTAAGAGAAACGGAGAACAAACAATGTTCGTGATAGATGTCAATTGGCATTGTTGTGACACTATTTCTACTGCAGTGCATCATCAGAAATTGAAGAAGGGTCAGTTCTGATTGATCCTATGGGCGATATCTATTTTCAGATCATACCTAGTAGTCTTGTGTGTGATTTGTGTACGTTCGAGATTTAACTCTTGAGGTCGGATGACAGTACTCACCATTGACACGACTTACATACAACAGCAGAGACAAAGAATCGACGTAGAGTTGACACTGCCATGCATAGTATTGCGTATTGGCTGGATCGTAGTCGAAGGGTCCAGTTTCAGGTCCCACTGAATGGTCCCGCCCACTGTAAATACGCAACGCACCCTCCTTACAGGGGCTGGAAATGTAAGAATGATCGTTGGCGCTACCCATATACTATTGCAGTGTAAGATGTCAACCATCAGGAGATGAATGCACACCGCCTTGCAAAAGTATTGCGTATGTACTAGTGGATCATCAAATCGTGCAGGCGGCTTGAAATTTGAAAGTTGAATAACATCAAGATGGAATTTTAGACTAACTTGTGTTGATTATGTCTTTGAGGAAATGTTAGAAGGCCGGAATAGGCAACAGTATGTGATTGAAAGAGACGGGAAGTTTGACTTGGCAAAGCCTTGGTAGGGAATCGTAAGCTGACAGGCCCAAAGGCCGTCACCGTTGTGGCTTGGACGAGAACTGTCTTCACTCCACAATCTTTGGTACTCTTGATAGTCGAGATGAAAGGACATGGTGAAATTGAACACTTTGCAGGATGCGGACTGAAAACAAGTGTCGCTTTTGTGTAAGCACCACGCTTTCGTCGATTGGTGGCGTGTTCCAATTCGCAACCAACGCCCCCAGCAACAGGCTGTAGGGGCTTTTGCAGAATGATCGGTAGGGCTGTATGAGGCTTTTGGGGCGGGTTCCACTGGTGATTGGCCGGGGGGCCATATCAATGTAATAATAGCATGTCGAGCAAGCGATGCACCATGATCGCTGTGAAATTGTTAACGTAACCGAAAACCGGGATTGTAAGAGCTGAGGGTGTATGGAGGGTGTCTACTGTTTACAGGGTAGGATCGTGGAATTGATACCTTTTGGGCCATCAGCCCGCACTTGGGCTTTGTTCAACGGGAGAAAAGATAAGCAGCGGGTATTGTTTCCATCTGGCTTTTGCAAATTGTCGAGCAGTTTCCAATAGGATTGCTTGTGCTAAATAATGTGCAAACAGGCTGAGCCCGGAGCGTTGACCGCATTCCTTGGCGTCGAGACGGTAAATCTACCTTACTTTCTTTTGGGGGCTACCTAAGGTAGGTAAGTTGCCGAGTGCCGACTATGCGTACGCCACTGAGCTCGGACTAACTACGTCAAGTTAATATCAATTATCCTGTATCCGTATAGTAAAATCTGCTCCGCCCCCTTGAGAAATCTCGCAGGCAGCCAGATTGAGACACACCGTCAACTTGGCCATACGCTCTTTTCATCCTACTTTCTCTCCGTCTACCTCCCATCAAAAAGCCAATTTCACCCCTACCAGTCCTGCCAAAATCGTTGTCCTTACCATCGTCATCAACTCTTTCTTTCGACCTGCGTCTCTCCCTCCTTCTGGATCGCTGACTTTGTTGCCACCTTGACTCTTTGTTCCCACTTGACTAAACGTCGAAGAAAGCGGTAGTAGCAGGGATAACGAAATCACCTCCAACAACTTCTGTCTGAGGCTGTTCAAAAGGTGCAGACTGGCCTCGACGGCTGCTCTGTTTAAACATTGCGATTAGGCGTTCACGGCTCGCACTGCAGATCCAAAAATGGCTACCACGCTGAAGCAAGAACCTACAACAGCGCCATCTCCAGGTCTTCAATCCAACTGTGTCGACCCTCTCGACATTGATAGATACATCAACTTCGAGTCGGCCCTCTACCCCTCCCCCTCCCTCTCCTCTCAATCCAAGCCTGTCGTCACTCCGTCCTCATCCGACCAAATCCTTCCCCTCCACACGCCTCAAGAACAGACCTTCTCAGGTCCCAGTCATCAATATGAACAATACAAACAACAAGCAGGTCTACCAGTAGGGGGATTGGCAAACACCTTTGCCCTGAACGAACCAGATCCATTCTCCTTTGATCAGATGCAGTATACCGACAGCTTCACCCCCGTTGATGGCTACTTTGGCATGAACACATCTGATGAATACATTGACTTTGGAACCAACCCTGGCCAGATCTCATCCACGGACATTGATATGGATTTTGGCAGTCCCTCCGAAGCCCTACCCATGCTGAACAGCAACACCTTCATCGACCCATCATCCTTGGCTGGCCAGGAGACGCAAGGGACCACTACTCCTACCGTCCCTTCCCACGGTCTTCCTGGACGAGTGTGGCCTGGGATGCATCAGCAACAAGCTGCCTTGGCAGCAAAGGCTCAAGCGGAGGCCCAGCGCCAGCGTCAGCATCAAGCCACGCAGCAGCAAAGTAACACTAGTACACCCCATTCTCGGCAGTCCAGCCACGGTCGACATAATAGCGCCGATCCTCATGTTACAGAGAGCATTTCCCGTCTACTCGATCACATGCGACGAAGCAGTGTTGCTGCTTCGAATGACGATGATGATGCTGCCACACCCGGTGCCAGCGGCCATGGATCAGGTGGCCGGATCAGGAAAGACGAGGAAGACATGGATGAGGATGAGAGGCTATTAGCTAGCGAGGAGGGTAAGAAGTTGAGCAGCAAAGAACGCCGCCAACTTCGAAATAAAGTCTCCGCCAGAGCCTTCCGATCCAGAAGAAAGGGTACATGTCACAGCCTGGACGTTCATGAGTCCTCGCTAACACACGACAGAATACATCGGTCAACTCGAAGGCGAACTTGCTGCCAAAGCTTCCGAAGCGGATGACCTACGAGCCAAGAACGAGGCACTAACAGCTGAGAATACTCGATTGGCCGACCTGACTCGCATGCTCCTCTCATCATCCGCCTTCTCCACCTTCCTCGATGACCTTAGTACCACCAGAGGTGCACCGGCGTCCCTCGCAGGCCAATTAGTGGGATCAACGCCACAGCAATCCGAGTCCGCTCCCCGCAAAGATTTTAACCCCAACCAATCCCGTCAAACCCAAGGTCAATCACAGAACAACCTTCAAATCGGCTTGGCATTGATTCCAGAAAGCCCATTCGAATTCAGTGCGTCGGAGTCTGCCAATCACAGCTGGACTACTTCCAACAACATGGACACCAGTCTCTACGATGCTCAGGTCTATGCCGTCAGCTCGTTGCCGGAACCTCCCGTCCTCGGATCGTTCAACTCTTCCTTCCTCAGCGGCAAGACATCGGAGTCCTACTGCAGTGCTACATCAAAGACCGAACCCACGTTCGAACGCATACCAGCCGCCATACCCAAAGGCCTCCACACACTCCCAGCGCTCCCTAGTGATGATGTCGAATTTGACGAGTCCGATCGTTCCCTGACCCTCTTCGCCGACCAGCCATCGTCATGCTCAATGATTGTCGAGCCAGCAGATCGAATCTTTGGGGAAATAGAGTTGGAAAAAGCATTCTCGCGTGTCGAACTCATCCTCTCAAACGACAGTGGAAATGGAGAAGTCGGTGTGGCTACTTTGGCGAGGTTCAAGCGATTAAGTGCGAGGATGGAAGATGAGGGGAGGAGAATTGAGGCTGTGACTGAGCATTTGTGATTGAAAACTGTTCATTTGCTGGGAGCGTTGGCGTTTCGGGTGGGACGAACATACTTGAATGAGTTAGGATTTGGGAAAAGGATTGTGGTAGACACAAATGATGCTATGACGGGTGTATTGTTTGCCGGGCTGCTGTGTCACGAAATAGATATCCCTAATGAACATCCAACAACCACTTCCACCTCTCGCTGTCCTAATACACGTCCGTTCCATGTCCTACATCTAGTACATCCGCTTAAACCACTCACCATTTAAAATGTCTTTTTTTAGCACACGTCTCACGATTGGTAAACACAACATCTCCATCCGACCCTCCACCTTTCCCTTCCACCTTTCCCCCCTCACAACCCTCTCAAAACCACAGCCCCAAAGCTACACATCCAACCCCACAACCTACACTCCTCACCCCCTCCCCCTTTCCCCCCCCTCTTCACAAGGCCCCCCCCTAAAAAAACGGCACCCACCAACCTCGAACAAACCCCACCCCCCCAAACCAAAATGGCACAACAACCCACCCTCCGCTCCCGCGCCCCCA